>SXGQ01464803.1_pt1 | contig 11819 bp, 6 predicted proteins | sample 3178371 | NCBI WGS metagenome assembly SXGQ01 (sample SAMN11356859, study PRJNA531348) | freshwater metagenome | isolation source: freshwater sample F1-20 | place: China: Fuxian Lake, Yuxi | collected 2017-12-25 | reverse complement strand
GGTGGAGCAAGAGCTCCAGTTGAACCCGGTTTTGGAAGAGATCGGATCCCTGGAGATTGATGCCGAGGCCCGGGAAGCTAGGGCCGAGGCCGAGGCAGCCGCCGCTGATCCCGCGGAGCCCCCGCTCGATGTCCAGTTTGATCCAGCGGTTGAAAAGCACGACGACGAGCCGGTTGATCGTTTTTCTGAAGATCTCCAGAAGCTCCTGAAGCTGGACGAGGAATGGCGCGAGGTTTTCGCCCAGAACAACACGGTCAACCGGGTTACCCAAGAGGATGAAGAACGCCGTCAGCACCTCTTTGATTCCCTGACCACGGGTCAATCTTTGCAGGAGCATTTGCTGGAGCAGGTGCGCTTCGCTCAGTTGACCCCCGAACAGCGTGAGGTGTCCGAATTGCTGATCGGAAACATCGACGACCGGGGTTATCTGACGGCCCAACCCGAGGAACTCACGTTTTCCACGGGCTTTTCCACCGAACGGATTTTGGAGGTGCTGTCGGTCCTCCAGACCTTTGAACCACCCGGTGTGGGGGCTCGAGACCTTCGGGAGTGCCTCATGCTGCAAATGGAGCGGGCCGGCCGGACCAACGATCTGGAGTACCTCATCCTCCGCGACTACATGGAGGAACTGGGCAAACGGCGATTTCCCGAGATTGCCCGTCAGTTGGGAATCACCCCGTCCGAGGCTCAGGAGGCCGCCGGACGGATCGCTCGTCTGGACCCCAGGCCGGGGTCCGATTTTTCCCGCGACCCTGAACAATACGTGGTGCCTGAGTTGGAGGTGGTCCGGCGTGTGGTCGACGACCTCAGCCCGGACATCGAGGCGACGGACATCGAAGACCCTTCGTCGCTGGCGGAGATCCTGAGTGACCCCGACGAAGACGATGCGGTGATCACCCACCTCCGCTACCGACTCTCGATGCAGACCCGCGAGGGGCTCCGGCAGTGGCGGTTCACCGATCGGGATTCGGTTTCAGAGGCGCTCTTGAATGCCCTGAGCGAAGACCTGACCCGCATCGTCCGGGGTGACGAACGCTTGTACCACCGGTTTCTAGGCACGGCATCGTTCAGCACGGCTGCCGACAAACGCCTCAAGGCCTGTGCCGAGCTTCTGGCGTCTGAGGAAGTAAAGGTCAGTGGTGGGGCGACCGAAGCGTTGGTGGCCGACCTCAACCGGATTTTTCTGTGCGATTTTCTGCCGATCTCCGAGAAGCGTCAAAAGGTGGAGTACGACGTGGCGGGCAAAGATGAGTTCATGCCCCAGCTGCGCATCAGCAGCACCTACAAAGACTTGCTCGCCCAATCGGAGACTTCAGCCGAAGTCCGCGAATACGTGCGCGACAAGATTAAGGCCGGCAAGTTTCTCATCAAGAGCCTGAACCAGCGCCAGAGCACCATCCTGAGTATTGGTCGCGAGATCGTGAAGCGTCAGCGGGACTTCATGGAAAAGGGAGTCGAACATCTCAAACCCATGACCATGGTCATGGTCGCCGAGGTGGTGGGCGTGCATGAGACGACCGTGAGCCGAGCTGTTTCCGGCAAGTTCATGCGGACCCCGCAGGGGATCTTCGAGATGAAGTTCTTCTTCACCTCCGGTGTGGCGACGGCCGACGGTCAGACCGTGTCCAACACCTCGGTGAAGAACATCTTGGCCGAGCTCATCGCGGGCGAGAATCCCGCCAAGCCGCTTTCCGACGATCAGTTGGTCAACAAGCTCAAGGAGAAGAACGTCATGATCGCTCGGCGCACGGTCGCCAAGTACCGCGCCGAGCTGAACGTGTTGCCCAGCCACCTGCGGCGCACCTATCAGTGAAGCCTCCTTCCGCAGGCTGCAGGGGATGATTTTGACGTCTTCTGGCGTCGTTCGCCGTCAGTGTTTAATCCGGGCCGGATCCACGATGGCGTGGCGGATCTTCTCGCGCTTCCACGTGTAGGTGATGTGCACCTTGCCATCTCGGGCCTGCACCACCGCCGGATAGCTCAACTCGCCGGGATTGTAAGCGAGGTCGGCCTTGCCAGGCTCCTGGGTGCTCTCCAGATCGGCGACTCGGGTCCAAGACTGGCCGTCTGAAGAAATGGCCAGCGAGATCACACTGCGATTTTCAGCCAGTGGGTTGTACACCAGCAGCGCTCGGCCATCGCGCAAGCGGACCGCATCGATACCGCTGTTGGGGTTGGGGAGCGATGTTTTCGCGAGCGGACTCCACGTGCGGCCCGCATCGGTACTCCAGTGCTCCGCGATGACCTTTTGGCGCGTGCGCACCAGACTTTGGATGCGCCCGCCATCCCAGACCAGCAGGGTGGGTTGGATGGCGCCCCATTGGTCGGCGGAGTTCAAGGTGCCGGTGCGATGCCACTCGGTGAAGGGAGGTTTGGACCACTCCATATGGACCCGCCAGCCGGCGTCCTCGGAGCTGGACCCGCAAAGAAGCGTGCCGTCATTCAGCAGCACCGGCTTGTTGCGCACGGGACCGACCTGACCGTCGGGCAACCGGTGTGATTTGCTCCAGGTGCGACCCCCATCCTTGGATTCCTGAACACGTCCCCACCAGGTGTCTGGGCTCGGGCCCACCTTGTAGAAGAGCCACAAACTGCCGCTGGGTTGCTGCCAGAGCACTGGGTTCCAGCAGGCATATTGGGGGGCTCCGGCGTCTTCAGTTCCGCGCGCCACCTCGACCGGTGCCGTCCACTGGTGCTGGGGTTTCTTGGAGAACCAGATGACGACATCCTTGGCCCGTTCGGCGGTTCCCCCGAACCAAGCCGCAGCCATTCCTTGCGGCGTCTCTTCGATGGTCGAAGCATGCGAGGACAGGGTCGGCGGCTTGTCGGCCAAGTACTGCAACTTGATCACCGGAGAATTCTGCGCCCCCAAGGCGCAGCCGATGACGGCAAAAAGGCTCAAAAACCTGCAGGGCATGACCCGAGAATGAGCCGTCGCCCGTGGAGTTCCAGTCACAAAATGCCCGAAACCCAGACTCAGACTGCAATGGACAGCCCCGTGTCGTTGGAATCGAGCCTCGAGGCATTCGCATGGATCGGTCCGGTGAAATCCCCTCGTGACTGGAGCTGGATGAACGGAACCCTTGCCCACGCCGTCGCCGGGCCCGTCGAGAAACCGATGAAGGCCCTTAAAAGTTCAGAGGCTTCCGGGTCGAAAGTTTTGCCAAATAGGATCCGTCCGCGACCTTGAAAGGTAAAATGAATGAACCGATGCACCAGGCCGATGCCGGCGATGTGGCTCGGTTGCTGGAGACCGACTGCCAGAAGGGCTTGTCGGACTCCGAGGTCCGACGGCGCCAGGAACGGCATGGCCCCAACCGGATCCGTGAGCGGCGGGGAACGCCCGCCTGGAAGCGCCTTCTCCTGCAGTTCACCCAGCCCCTTGCTTACATTCTGCTGATCGCCGCCGGTGTGACGGCCTACTTGAACCAGTGGGTCGATTCGGCCGTCATCGTTCTGGTCGTCGTGGTCAACGCGGTCGTGGGTTTCATTCAGGAGTCCAAGGCCGAGAAAGCCATCGAGGCTCTCAGCAAGTTGGTTTTGACCGAGACCACCGTGCGACGCGATGGCACCAAGCGACGAGTCCCCTCGGAGGCACTGGTTCCGGGCGATGTGGTGTTGCTGCAATCGGGCGATCGTGTTCCGGCCGACTTGCGCCTCTTCCACGTTCGAAGCCTGAAGATCGATGAATCTGCCCTCACGGGTGAATCACTTCCCGTGTTGAAGCACTCCGATCGCCTCGCTCACGAAACCGTGTTGGCCGATCGGAAGAACATGGCCTACGCCGGCACGTTGGTGACCTCGGGTGTCGCAGAGGGACTGGTCTGGGTGACGGGGGATCGCACGGAAACCGGGCGGATTGCGTGGCTGATTTCCGAGACAACCTCGATGGTCACGCCCCTCACGCGCAAGATCGATCAATTCAGTGGCCAGATCCTGAGGGTGATCTTTGGGCTCACCGCTCTGACCTTTGCCGTAGGGTTGCTCCATGGCCAGCCTCCGGTGGACTTGTTCATGGCTTCGGTGGCGCTGGCCGTTGGGGCTGTCCCAGAGGGCCTGCCAGCAGCAGTGACCATCGTGCTTGCCGTGGGTGTGAAGCGCATGGCAGCGCGGGGTGCCATCGTGCGAAGACTGCCCGCTGTGGAGACCCTTGGCAGCACCACGGTCGTCTGCTCCGACAAGACAGGCACTCTCACCGAGAATCAGATGACCGTGCAGCAGGTCTTCGCCGGCGGGGAGTTGTTCGAGGTCACCGGTGGGGGGTACTCGCCCACGGGTGAGATTCTGCGCAATGGCCAGGGCATTGTGCCGGCGAGCCATCCGGCCTTGATCGAGTGCCTGAGGGCGGGGCTTCTGTGCAACGATTCCTTGATCCTCATGGAGGCGGGGCGTCCGATCATTCAGGGTGATCCGACCGAAGCGGCTCTCATCATCGCGGCGGCCAAGGCAGGGATCTTCCACGAGGCGTCTCACCAAGAGGCGCCTCGGGTGGACATGATTCCGTTCGAGTCGGAACACATGTTCCGAGCGACCCTGCACGCCGGCGCCGAGGGGCGCATGATCTACAAGGTCGGCGCGGTGGAGCACCTCCTCGATCGATGCCACGATGCCCTGGGTTCTGAGGGTCAACTCCTGCCGCTGGATCGTGCGCCAGTTCGACGAGCCCTCGAGGCCATGGCTTCCGACGGTCTGCGCGTTCTGGCGTTGGCGCGTCGCTCGACACACTCCGACCATCAACGGCTTGAGCACCAACAGGTCCGGCAAGGACTCACCTTCCTCGGATTGCAAGGGATGATTGATCCGCCCCGCCCCGAGGCGATCGCTGCCGTGGCGAAGTGCCGACTGGCGGGAATCCGCGTGAAGATGATTACCGGCGATCACGCGATCACCGCTCGGGCCATCGCGGGGCAAATCGGCCTCGGGGATCCGGGAACAGAAATCCGCACGCTGACCGGCCGCGAGTTGGAGGGGGTTTCCGACGATGATTTGCCGCGCGTGGCCGACGAGACGACCGTCTTCGCCCGCGTCGCCCCCGAACAGAAGCTACGATTGGTGAGGGCCCTCCAGGCTCGTGGCCACATTGTGGCGATGACGGGCGACGGCGTGAATGACGCACCTGCTCTCAAACAGGCAGACATCGGTATCGCGATGGGGATCACAGGCACCGATGTTGCGAAGGGGGCGGCGGACATGATCCTCACCGACGATAATTTTGCGACCATCCAGTCGGCCGTGGAGCAAGGCCGGGGTGTCTTCGACAATTTGCGCAAGTTCCTCGTCTGGACGCTGCCGACCAACGCCAGCGAGGCGATGATCCTCTTAATCGCGATTTTCTTTGGCATCACCCTGCCGATTCTTCCCGTCCAACTGCTCTGGATCAACCTGTGCACCGCAGTGTTCTTGGGGCTCATGTTGGTCTTCGAGCCCAACGAATCGGACCTCATGGACCGTCCGCCTCGGGATCCGAATCGTCCCCTCTTGACCGCGTCACTGTTGCAGCGGACGGCCCTGGTGACCTCCTTGATCGCCGCGGGTGCCTACTGGCTCTTCTTCTTTGAGAGAAGCCAGTCAGGGCAAACAATCGACGCGGCGCGAACGACGGTCGTAAACGTGATCGTGATTGCGGAGACGGGTTACTTGTTCAACTGCCGTTCATTCCACCACAGCCTGTTCCGCATCGGATGCCTGACCAATCCGTGGGCGGTCTGGGGGGCGTTGGGGATGATCGTCGTCCAGGTGCTTTTCACTCATCTGCCCCTCATGAACCGGCTCTTCCATACAGCCCCGTTGACACTCGGCGCTTGGTTGCGAATCGGTGCAGTGGCCATGGCCGTGTTCGTGATCGTCGAGTTTGAGAAGTGGCTGCGCTTCGGGGGCGAGCGCGGCAAGAACCGTATTCCGGACTGAATCGTTCCCGGGATGACATCCTTGGATCATTTGACGGTTCGCCACCGGCGAGGGCTTGTTGCAGAATCCGGGGCGTGGCGCTCATCGATGTTCAGGGACTGACACGCTCGTTTCGTACCTACAAGAAGGCACCGGGGTTCTCCGGCGCGCTCAAGGGGTTGTTCCACCGGGAATACGAGACGGTGTTCGCGGTGAAGGATGTGTCGTTCCAGGTCGAGGAAGGGGAGTTTGTTGGATTCTTGGGGCCCAATGGAGCCGGCAAGACCACCACACTCAAGATGCTGGCGGGCCTGTTGTTCCCCACTTCGGGCACCGCTTCGGTGCTGGGCTACGTGCCTTGGGAACGGGCTGATGGCTACCGCCGTCAATTTGCTCTGCTGCTGGGGCAGAAGAATCAGCTCTGGTGGGACCTTCCGGCCCGGGACTCGCTCGAGCTCAATGGGCGCATTTATGGGCTGGCGCCCGAGGCCTATCGGCGGACGGTCGATGAGATGAGTGAATTGCTCGGGGTGCGCGACAAGCTCTCCACCGCGGTCCGGGAGCTGTCACTGGGGGAACGCATGAAGTGCGAATTGATCGCTGCGTTGCTTCATCAGCCGAAGGTGCTTTTCCTGGACGAGCCGACCATTGGGCTAGACGTGGTCTCCCAGAAGGTGGTTCGGGAGTTCTTGCGTGAGCACAACCGCCGCCGCAAGACCACCATCCTGCTCACGAGCCATTACATGGCCGATATCCAGGAGCTGTGCGACCGAGTCATCATCATCGACCGGGGCACGGTGTTCTTTGACGGGCGTTTGGCTGAAATCCTCGACCGGTTCGCCGGCTTCAAGATCATCACGGTCACCTTGGAGCAGGCTTCCGGGTTCGCTTCGGTGCCTTTGGCGGAATTGGGAGAGGTGTTGGAGCAGAGCTCGGCTCTGGCCCGGCTGAAGGTTCCTCGGGAATCGGTCATCGCCACCTGCAAGGTGCTGCTCGACCGACTGCCGGTGAAGGATTTCGCCGTCGAGGAGGTCCCTATCGAGGACATCATCCGGCAGGTGTTCGAGAGGCGCTGAATCGGTCTGGCTGAGAGTCTGACCCCGGATAAACTTCCCAAACTTCCCGCGACACCCCTTTTCAAGCCGGTGGGGTTGTTGTCCAATGGCCGCTCACATGCAGTACAACGAACCGCCCAAGGGCATCCAAGAACTCATCCATAGCCTTGAAGAAGGTTCAGGACGGGTGTGGCTCCAGCGGTTCATCGTGCTGCTCATCACGCTCATCGCGCTGGGGTTGTACCATGTCGACGGAGTTAAGAATTTCAGCGCGGTCGAGGCGATGGATCAAGCGCAGTTGGGACGCAGCTTGGCCGAAGGGCGTGGTTTCACCACCCAGATCATTCGCCCGTTGAGCCTGCACCTGCAGACGCCTCGGGCCACCCAAGCGGGCACGGATCCTCGGTTGTTGATCAGGGCGGCCCATCCCGATATCTCGCACCCGCCTCTGTACCCGGCCGCACTGGGCCTCTTGTTCAAGGTGCTGCCCGACCGATGGGTCTACGGCGTGGAGGCGGGGCCTCGACGGCGTCCGCCGGCCGAGGTGGCGCTGGGCTGTTTCAATTTCACCGGTTTCCTGTGCCTGGTGTTCGCGCTGTACCAAGTGGGACGTCGATGGTTCGAGGTATCCATTGGTGTCATGGCGGTGGTGGTATTCGCTGGGTCCAAGTTGAACTGGGATTTCGCGTTCTCGGGTCTCCCCACCGTGTGGTTGGGATTGCTTTGCCTCGCGGTGGCCGCGGTTGCCATGCGCATCGGTGGCGCGGCCGATCCCGATGCCGAGGGTCGTCCCCGGATTGTGACCTTCCGGTACGGGGTCTGGTCGGCGGTCTTGGGCGGTTTGCTGGGTGTGGGTTTTCTGGTTTCGTATTCTTTCGGATTCCTCGTTCTTCCCGTGGCCATTTGTGTGGGATGGTGGGCGCCCTCCGAGGCTCGTGTCCGCACCGTGGGCTGCCTGTTATTGGCGTTCCTCCTGCTGGCGACTCCCTGGATGGCCCGCAATTATTTGCGCAGTGGTCTGCCCTTGGGGATCGCCACCCTGGCTCCGCTGGCCGGGACTCCGGCCTTCACCGAAGACCAGTTGGAACGCTCCCAGAATCCAGATCTCTCCAGAGTGCGGTTGGCGGAGGTGTTGGCCAAGGTGTTGAGCAATTCACACCACATCCTGTCGAATGACGTGCCACGGATGTTTGGCAACTGGTTCGGGGCCTTCCTGCTGGTCGGGCTGCTGCTGCCCATGGGGGATGCCCGGATGAACCGCTTCCGCTGGTTGCTGCTGTCGATGCTCCTGGCTTTGGTGCCGGCTCAGGCGCTCATCCAGACCCACCTGGCCACCCTCTCGCCCTACCTGAACTCCGAGAACCTCTTGGCCTGGTTCGTGCCTCTGGCCGGTCTGTATGCGGCGGTGGTCTTCCGTTGGGCCCTCGACTCATTCGACTTCCCGTTTCCGCTGGCGCGATGGATGGCCCTGGTGGTGCCGATGGGGCTGTGCCTGATGCCCTTCGTTATCTCGCTACTGCCGCCCCGCCAGCCGGTGATGGCCAATCCGCCCTACTACCTTCCGGTGATCCGTCAGTTGCTGGGGTATTTGCCGCCGGGAGCGATGGTCTTGAGCGACATGCCCGCAGCTGTCGCCTGGTACGGCCATCTCGATTCGATGCCTCTGACGTTGCGGGCCGGACAAGATCCCAAAGAAGATTTCTACCAGATCCATGACTTCCAGCGCCCGTTCAACGCCTTGCTGCTCACGCCGCTGACCTGCGATCAGTTGTGGCACTCCAAGCTGCTCAATGATCCGGATGCGGTTTGGGGGCGCTTCTACATGGATTACCTGCTCCGCCAGGGGAACATCCCATCGGGTTTCCCACTGAAGTTCGCCTTCGGGGACCGGTATCCCGAGAATGGATACCTCTTCGTGGCGGATCGACCCTACTGGCGCGAGACCCGCAAATGATCGGGGAATCCAACCCGTGGTCGCACGCGTCACTCTCGAAATAGCCCTCCGGAAGGAGTTCGACTATGCCATCCCGGAGGAGTTCTCCGACCGGGTGGCCGTGGGCTCTCGGGTCAAGGTGCCCTTTGGACATCGGCAGGTGCTCGGGGTGGTGACCGAATTGGCGGAGTCTTCGCCCCAGACCAACCTCAAGCCGATCCTGAATGTGCTTGGGGCGCAGACCCTGGTGACTCCGCAGGTGCTCGAGTTGGCCCGCTGGATTGCCTCCTACTACTGCTGCGCCGTGGAGACGGCCCTCAAGAGCGTGTTGCCGGAGGCCGTCCGGAAGGAGGAGGCCGGTTGGCGTGAACGCCTCCATGTGCACGCCCTGACGGTCGCTGGCGAGATGCCTAAACTCACGCCCAGACAGGACGCGATCTGGCGCATCATTGAGGAGTGGCGTGAGTTGCCGCTGCAGGAGTTGCTCCGGCTTGGTGAGACGACGGCCGAAACGGTGCGAAAACTCGAAGACAAGGGGTTGGTGTGCATTGCCCCGAAGATCGACGAGCGGGATCCGTACGCGCGGGAACTCATCGTCCCAACCACTCCATTGACCCTCAATGACGAGCAAGTGGTTGCCTTTCAGGCATTGGTGAAGGCCCACGACGGGCTCTTGCGGGGCGAGCCCGCCAAGCCGTTCTTGCTCTTCGGTGTCACGGGCTCAGGCAAGACCGAGGTGTACTTGCAGGCCATCCAACATGCGCTGGCGCAGGGTCGCGGGGCCATCGTGTTGGTGCCCGAGATCTCACTGACCCCGCAGACGGTGGAACGCTTCAAGGCGCGCTTTTCGTCGGGCCCTTATCGGACCCTCGTAGCGGTGCTGCATTCGCATCTTTCGGCCGGGGAGCGCCATGATGAGTGGCACAAAATTCGGCAGGGCCGGGCCCGCATCGTCATCGGGGCGCGCTCGGCGGTGTTCGCTCCGGTGCACCCACTGGGGCTGATCATCGTCGATGAGGAGCATGAACACTCCTACAAGCAGGAGGAGACGCCCCGTTATCATGCCCGGGATGTGGCGGTGGTGCGGGGCCAGCGAGAGGGCGCGGTGGTGCTGCTCGGGTCGGCCACACCGTCGATCGAGAGTTTCCACAATGCCCGGCGCGGCAAATACACCCTGCTCGAGATGGCCAAGCGGGTGGACGACAAGCGCTTGCCGGTGGTGCGCGTGGTGGACTTGCGCGAGGAGTCCCGCAAATCCAAGAGCGGGGCGCCGCCGGTGTTCACCGTGCGCCTGCGCGAGGCCATTACGCAGCGGCTCGAGCGGCGCGAGCAGACGCTCCTGTTTCTCAATCGGCGGGGCTTCTCGACCTCGCTCCAATGTCCCCAATGCGGCCATGTGGCCGGATGCCCCAATTGCTCGGTCTCACTGACCTACCACCGGGCCTCGCGACGGTTGCTGTGCCACATTTGCGGTCATGAGGATCCGGTGCCCGATCATTGCCCGGCTCCCGGTTGCGGCAATCCGGCCATCCGGTTTGCGGGCATTGGCACCGAGCGTGTCGAGGACGCGCTGCGCAAGGGCTTCCCGCAGGCTCGAATCGAACGCATGGATTCGGACACCCTGAAGCGGAAGGAGGATTATCGGCGCATCCTCACCGAGTTTCGGGTCGGTAAGATCGATATCCTGGTGGGCACCCAGATGATCGCCAAGGGACTGCATTTCCCCAACGTCACGTTGGTGGGCATCGTGCATGCCGACCTGAGCCTCCATCAGGCCGATTTCCGTGCGGGCGAGCGTACCTTCCAATTGCTCACCCAAGTCAGCGGCCGGGCCGGAAGAGGCGATGTCGAGGGCGAGGTGTTCGTGCAGAGTTTCACCCCATTTCATCCCGCCATCCAGTATGCGCGCCGGCATGACTACTTGGGGTTCTACGAGCAGGAGGTGGAGTTCCGCGAGCAGTTGCGCTACCCCCCAGCCGCCCGGGTAGCCCTGTTGACGTTGAAGGGACGCAACGAAGACAAGGTGAAGCTCTTTGCGGAACACCTCCGTAAGGCCCTCGACGCGGGCTTCAAGGATTGGAAGGACCTCATCCTGGCCGGACCGGCGCCGGCTCCGCTGTTGAAGGCTGAGAGTTTTTTTCGGCACCAGATCATGCTGCGAACTTCAGCCATGAGCCGCCTGTCTGCCGAGTTGAGTAAAATCGAACAGGCCTTCGTGTTGCCGGCCGACCTCACCCTGATCATCGACATTGATCCCGTGAATCTCGGATGACCGGCAAGGATCCCTCGGGAGCGCGGGATCCGGAGGGCTAGTGGATGTTTTTGCCGAGGAGGTGGGCCGCTGCCGTTCGGCAATCGGTGCCGGTTGGTAGGCTGAAAACCCCAAAAAGCCCCGTTTTCCGGGCCAAAATAGCCTCGGCACACCCGCTGCTTGAAGGGAGCACGCGTGGGTTCCACCAATTCCATCTCCTCGATGCTGCCGCAGGGTTCCCTGACCAATGCGTTGGCAGCGCCCGATCTGAGCAGCGCCGCCGGATCGCTGGGGCGGATGCTCGGTGCTCTGGCCCTGGTCTTCGCCTTGTTGATCGGTGCCCTCTGGATTTACCGGCACTGGCAACAGCTCCTCTTGCAGCGGACTCCGGTCAGCGGTCTGAGGGTGGTCGACGTGAAGAGCCTCGGCCAGCGGACGGCTGTGTACGTGGTGGCCTACCGGCACCAACAGTTTCTCATCGGGGCCTCTCCGAACGGGTTGTCGCTTCTGTCGCCCTTGGATGCCGATCCGTCCGTATCGGGCGGCCCCTCTGCATCAGAACCCGGTCATTCGGCTGCCAATCCGGCGCTTGAAGGCTCATTCCGGAGTGTCCTGGAAAAGACGCTGTCGCCCTCGGCATGAATCCCTCAATCCACGCAGACCGAAGCATCGGTTCCATCCAGCGGGCAGGGCG
>SXGQ01379187.1_pt1 | contig 11819 bp, 13 predicted proteins | sample 3178371 | NCBI WGS metagenome assembly SXGQ01 (sample SAMN11356859, study PRJNA531348) | freshwater metagenome | isolation source: freshwater sample F1-20 | place: China: Fuxian Lake, Yuxi | collected 2017-12-25 | reverse complement strand
TTATCTTTCTGCAGCTCTTGCTGGCTTAATAGCTGGCTTAGAGCCTCACAGACCAAAGAATAACATAAGCTTAGCTGGTGTTACTGCTTTAGTAGGCAGTAATATTGGTAAGTTCTCAGAAGAAGAAATAGATAGAATTTCTGATTCAGGGTATTTTGTATTTGTACAAGATACCATACAATCTGCACCATACTGTGTACACCAAGTTATGACCAAGTACGGTACTCACAAAGGAGTTCAAGAACTCACAGAGCTTAGTGTTATTAATAACTACGACTTCGTGTCTAAGGTATTTAAGCAGGTTCTAAAGACTTATGTCGGTACTCATAATATAGTTCCTTCTACACTGTCCTCAATAAGAGCTAGCTTAGATAGCTCCATAGCTAGACTTAGAGGTATATCTAGACCTCAAATAGGGCCTAGCTTATTGCAGGGAAGTGTAGATATCCTAAGACAAGCTAGCTACGATTCAGGTACAGTAGAAGTATCTATTAGCATAGTTCTACCTAAAGTTCTCAATAAGATTATTGTAGAATTAGTATCTGCATAAGGAGATAATAAATGGCTGTAGAGCAAAGTAAATTTACGGTATCTAATAGTATATCTAACTGGAATCCTCAAGGTAGCTATGTAGAAAGATTAATGGATAATGCAGCCTATACATCTGCACATCCTGATGATACTTTAGTTTTAGTAGGACCTTCAAGATTCGCTAACATCGCTGGCGCTGATGTTACTACTGGAGCAGTAGCTGATATTAGTAATGTTCTTTTTCCAGTTGGTATGTTACAAAGCTTAGTTGTTAGTCAGAGTAGAAATGTAGTCCCTACTACTGCTATTGGTAGTGGTAGAGCGTTTATGTTAGCTGGTAAGTCAACAACCCAACTACAAATAGGTAGATTGTTTGCTAAAGGCAGAAATTTACAAAGAGCATTAATGCGTGGTATAAAAGAAATAGGTGATGGCGATATTTCTGAGAAATTTAATATCTATGAACCTGCTAACCCAAAGGGTAATCCTGGGGCTATGTACAACATGGATTCTGAAGCTATGTTGATTCCTTTCGGCATGGCTGTTATGTTCAGAGATAAAGCTGGTAACGACTTAGGAAGTTTCTATATTGAATCTTGTATGATTAATTCTTACAGTGTTCAATTAGCTGCCGGACAAAATGTAATAATGGAAAATGTGTCTGCAGTATGCGACAGAATACTTCCAGTTACTTTATCTGGCGGAGTTACAGGCAAGTTCTTTAATCCTAACGGTGTTGATGTACTATCTGCTGATAGTAGCTTAAATGTTAATAGCGAAATAACCTGATACCTGATATTATTCTAGGTAGCGAAAGGATTTACTATGCTATCTAGTGGTTATTACGTTGGGGAAGTTATAAATGTTAATCCCTTAGAGTATTCAGTTGAAGTTAGAGTGCATGGATCAGGCAACTCTAGAAATAATCAAACTATAATAGCTTCGCCGCTAGCTTTTCATGGCGGGGCTTCTGGAGCTACAGTTGGTATTTCTCTACCTGAAATAGGCTCAATAGTAATGGTCGTTATACCTATAGGTGCTGGAAGTGAAAGCGCGTTTGTTGTAGGTCATATAAAAGAGCATTCTAGTAGGAAAGAGTTACCTAAGCATATTACTAATATAGATCCATTATCTAGCTCCATGTCGCCTAGAGGGTATTATAGAGGAAGCTCTACTCCAGATATATTACCTGGGGATTTAGTTATAGAATCTTCTGGTGGTTCATATGTAAGAGTTAACGCTGGTAGCGAAGCTAGGATTGGATCTTTTAAATCAGAGACAGCACATAGAACAGTTCTTGGCAAAGGCGTTGTTAGCTCTAAGTCAGACGAGTACTACGTAAACTCTAAGCTATTAGATTTAGAGCTAACTGAAGACAGCATGCTTATCACAGCTAATGTCAATGATTCTGAGATGCGTAATGCTGCAAAGCAAAGTGGCTCACTTGAGAACGACATAGCCCTAAGCATAGGCGGGCAAAATGCATTTAGTGTAGAATATACTGGATCTAAAGTTCCTGCTATTTTTAAAATAAACAAAGAAGGCGAGATAGAAATAAAGGGTGCAAAGGTAACTATAGATAGTAGTAGCAAAATAAAGCGACCTGATGGTTTTGAGGAAATACCTGATGACTATAAGCTAGAAGTAAAGGGAGACACTGTATTAAAAACTCAAGACTATAGCCTAGATAGCTCTGGCAGTACTAAGCTAAGCTCTACAGGTTCCGTAGAGATATCTTCTGGCTCTGATATGGTAACTTACTGCAATGGTATGTTTAAGCAAGTAGTATCAGGACCTAGCGCAATACTTAATGCTCCTAATTCTTTAATATCAGGGTTCAATGATGGTATGGTGTTTCAGTGCGACTCTGGTTCAGCTGTTACTACTGTAGGGAGTAGCATAGTTCCTGGTATAGCCAAACCTCAGATACGTCTAGAAGCTAGCTCTGGGGGAGATATAATAATACAAAGCGCGACTAGCGTAGGTGGCCTTGGTACTAGCGGATCTGTGGTTATATCTAGCCCTATACCTTTAAGTACTACAGGGGCTGGCGGGCTGTTTAACTATGGTATAGCTTTAAATAGTCCTATATGCATGTTAGGTAACTTGCCTGGCATAGAGCTTACTCCTCCTTATTTACCTAATGTATTTTTGCCTCCAATTCCCATGTCTCCAGTTAATCATGACTTACTAGTAAAGGCAACTCCACTAGTAGTTATATTACAGGCTTTGAGCGCAGCTTTAATAGCTAACGGAGTTACTGCTCCAGCAGGATTAGCATTTAACGCAGCATTAGCTGCTAGTCTTCCATTATTAACAACTAAAACAGTATACGGTGTTTAAAATGTCTTACGATAATAAAAAGTTAATTGAAGCTCTTGAGAAAGCTAAGAAAGCTCTTGAATTACTTGCTCAGTCGAAAATACAAGAAGCCGCTAAGCAAGTAGACGATCTAAAAAAAAGAGTAGAAAATGACAGTAACAAATAACTACTTAAGCAAGCAAGAGCTAGTAAGCCAGAAAGTTCAGGGTAGTATAAGTACTGGGTTCTCAGGATTTGACTCTAATATGAATCCTGTGTTTGCAGCTAGAATAGCTACTAGTGCTATTACCTCATCATCTGACTATGTAAAGAATACTTTTGGAGATATATTCGTAGCTAAAGAACTAGACGGAAACTCTACTACTATAAGATATAGCACTGATAAAACTAAAGGCTATCTAGTAGATAAGCAAGGCGATGCTGCTGCATCTTGGAAATGGGATTCTCTTAATATAGAAATACCTGATACTATAAGACCGGCTTTAGACATAGTTAAAAGCTTACTAGATCCTATAAAGCAACTAGTGTCTATTATAAAAGAGGCAATGCAGATAGCCGCATCACTAGTTATAGGTTTATCTGAAGCCCTAAGAATATTAGTAGAAGAGGTAATTAACGTACTGATTAGTGCTTTAGAGTGGTTCAATGTAGAAGTTAGTATGCATGTGCTTTTTGTGCCGCCTATAGTACCTACACCTGTAAGAGATGTTATGGCAACTAACAAGCAAGTTAGTGACGTGGTAGTTAAAGGTGCTAGTGAGGCTGTGTACGCAATTAGCTCTAAATTAGCTGATAAGTTTAAGGTGGCTGTATCTGATAGCTCTGTAGCAGGAAATGTAGGGTTCTATAATCAGGTTATAAAAAAGATAAACGATACTAGCGATACTAATAGACCTCAGTTTAAAGATAGTAACTATATAGCTGGATGCAGTTTAGTAGCCGGATACCCTGTTGAGGCCATATACAATATATACGCTAGAATACAGGCTTTATTTAAATCTGCGCCTAGACCAAAGAACTATGGGCTGCCTAAGAACTACTCTATTAAGTCAGTGCATTATATTAAATCCCTAGATTTAATAAGCTTTGAGCTTAATAGCTATAACTTAAATAGAATATGTTTATTTGAGAAGCCAACAATAGTTACTACTAGAGCTATTACTTACTTAGCTATATATAACAAGAATATAGACAAGGTTTCTAAAAGCACAATTAGAAAATTAACTTCTGAGCTAGATAAAGCATCTGTATACCAAGATATTACCTGGGATGAGGTTGTAGCTAGTGATATGCTATACACTCTAACTGTTACAGATAACGACCAAGTATCTGTACTAAGTAGTGATATAGTAACTGATTCCAGTATTAATATACTAAACTTTAGCACCACTGCTGGATTTAGTAATCTAAAATTACTGTCTGGAGAGGCTTATGCGTATAAAATGTATACCTTCCAAGAGTATGTAGAAACATACCAGGGTAAGTCTACTACTAAGATAATTTGCTTGTGTAATAATTTAGGGCAAATAAATGTACCTGTTTACGGTAAGTTTAATATATCTACTGGCTCTGGTAAGTCTCCAACATGGATACAGGTGTCTTCTATGTTTGATTTATTCGAGTTTCTCGGAGAAGTTAGAGATGTGCTTGGTCTTATAAGAAAATACGTGAATAGCCTATTCTCTAAGTACAACCAAATTTTTAAGAATATCATAGAGTCTTTAGATAAGTACCTAAATTTTATACTAACTATACTAGCTAAAATAGATACTCTAATAGATTTTTTAAAAGACTTAGCTGGCTTAGGTGTAGGCGCTAGCATGCTATTTTTTCAAGGTGAAGGTGGAAATACTTCTCTTAAGAAAATACTAAAAGATGCTTTTATAGATATGCCAAACAAACTATACAGCTCTAGTGCAGATGTATCTACTAGGCCTGACTTAGAAGATATGTCTTTAGCTCATACTAACTGGAATAAAGCTAAAGTTCAGACAGCTAAGTACTACTCTAGGTTAGGTAGTCAGTTAACTAATATACTAGCTAATACTACGCAAGACATGGCTGGTAGCTTTCCACCAAACTTCAATAAAGATGAATCTGTAACTGGGTTAGTTCTAGTTGGCGGAGGAGATAGCATAGACAATGTACTTAAACTTTATAATCTTCTACTAGGATTGTTTAGTAGTTCTCAGGTATTTAGTAATAGCGATGATGAATTTAAGGCGGATGTTAGTTCTGGTGTTGGTCCTAATATTCAGACTGAAAGTACTACTAATGCGCTGAACTCTGTTTTCGGAGTTAGTAACACTGCATACTCTGAAAATATACCTGGAGCTTACTCTAGTGATTTAACTGCTGTGTCTGATCCAGTATTAATGCTGGAGGATTATTGCAAATAGATAGGTGCCGCATTCGTAGCACAGATGCGGCGTCTGCAGGAAAACCTAGTTCCCCAACTAGGTAGCTACTAGTGGGCCCACTGGGGATTGAACCCAGGACCTGCGGCTTATAAGACCGCTGCTCTAACCCCTGAGCTATGAGCCCTTAGGTTTATAGTTATATTTTAAATAAGATAAATTGTCAATATAAAACGGAGTCGTATGCCTTTAAATTATCTACTAAGGGGTCTATCCCCAATGGCCAGAGCCCCAGTTAGGTATTCTAACTTGCAAGCTAGGCTGATAGACAATCAAGTTACGGATTCTTTAGCAAATAAAGCTGGCCTAAGGCTTTCGTCTAATTTGTACTCTAAGCCGGTAATGGGTGCATCGCTTGGGTTAGGTGCTCTAGGATATGGTGTACTAGGTCCAGGAGCTAAAGCTACTTTGTATGGTTCAAAAGGTTTGCTAGCTGGTGCTGCTAATGCCATAAATCCTACAGGTGTTACAGCTGCTAAGGCTATGTCTACCTCCCTGTTTAACCCTAATACTTTTGGCGGAGCTATGGCTTCCGCTTATGCCCCATTAAAGGCTCTGGTGTCAATACCTGGCTACGCTTTAGGCAGTGGCTTATCCAGCTTAGGGGCTGCTGCAGGGCCTGGAATGTTAGGCACTGCATTAGCTGGTATGGGAGCTACTGTATCTGGCGGGTTAATGGCTCCTGTTTTGGGAACAGCTGCCTCCCTGTATGCTTTAAGAAAGGGTGGTCAATTAGCCTCTAGGGCGCTAAGAGCTAGAGGTGCTGCTAGTAGGATCAACGCTATACAGAATGGTTTAGCTCCTACAGTAAATGGTAGATTAGCAAAAGGTTACGATAGCAACGCAGTTAGAGACTTAGGTCTCAGAATGGTTAGATAAATTATGAATAAATTAGCAAGCTTTATTAATTACAATAGAAGTGTTGGCGCTAGGGATGCTATGCATAAAATAGCGTTGCCAATACCTAAATCTAGACTAGGTAGACTTGGAGCTGTTGGGGCCTTAGGTCTAGGTGCCTATGGATTAGCTAACAGAAAAGAAGAGTCTTTTTTAGATAAAGCTCAAAACTATGTAAATAACATAGACCCTAGTACTATCAATACAGCTATGGGGTTGTACAGCCAAATCGCAAATCCTTACGGGACAATGGGATATTCTCCAGATATGTCTATGGGGGTTAATTACTCTGATGCTTCCCAAGGAATGGATATGATGGAAGAGTACCCAGAAATGTATGAGCAAGCTCATACTAAAACCAGCGGGTTCTTGGATACAGCTAAGAGATACTTATCTGGTGGAGCCATAGGGGCAGGTGCCACAGCCGGTGCTGCTGGTCTTGGTAGTATAGCTAATGCTCACCTAATAGATCCAGGTATTCTTAAGACTATGGCTACGAAGCTAGATGATCTAACAGGGTATGGGTTAGCTGGAGGTACTGCTGCAGGTGTTATAGGTGCTGGTTTAGCTAGCAGAGGTGCTGCCGCTAGGGCAGCTTCCACTGCTGCTAAGTCTAAAGCTGACGATATGGCTAAGTTACTAGCATCGTTAGACCGTAGTAATAGAATGCCACCTCGCGGTAGATACCCTAGAGACTACTATTGATTATTATTCTTCGCTGAAAATGCTACTGAAGATTTTAAGTCATGTAGCAAACTTGTTATTAAATCTATTTTAACTTTTATTTCTCGCAAAGAGCCTTCTAGGTTAGCTACCTTGCTATCTGTGTTTTCCAGCTTAGTTTGTAGCCTTGTTATTTCAGAGTCTTGCTTGGCTTGGCGTTCTATTAGAAGTACTCTATCTTCTTCTAGAGACTTCATCCATATTAAGCAAGGTATTACTGCTATAGCTAGCAGCTTAGTAATTAGATCAACCCAGGCATTTGCCTTTTCTACTGTCATGTGATTTTCCATAATAACCTCATAGCTAAAAAATACTAAATTAATTATAGCTCTGATAGCTAAAGAAATTAATTGTGTAGACTAATATTCTTTGGTTAAGCCTTTCAGCCTAACCTTTTGGTATTTCTACCCTCAGCCTCTACACAGGCTAGTTTTGTAACATCCACTATTTAGAAGCACTTTTCAGTTACTTCAGATAGTGTTGGGACTCCTTTAACAAAGTCCGCTAAGTACACGATACGGCCATCTCTTACGACAACCACAGCCTGATCTCTCATGCCAAACCAAGATTTTCTACGTAACTGTGATTCACCAGTAGCTGCTGCAACAAAGGAAATCACAATGCTGTTCTTTCCTACTTTGCCATTCGCAAAAACACTTGATTTTTCCTGTCTGACCCCGGTACCGGAGTCTAAGGGAATACCAGTGTTGAACCACTTAACGTAGCTTGTACTTTTTTCGTCAGACTTATCTAGTACTACGTACACATTCTGAACCATCATACATCCAGACTTAGCCTCAGACTTAACTTCAGTTGTAGCTTCAGTTGTAGCTTCAGACTTAACTTCAGTTGTAGCTTCAGATTTAACTTCAGTGGTAGCTTCAGCTTGTACTTGTGCTGCATCTTGAGCCATTACTGGCCCTACAAAACAGCTTAGGAGTAAAATCACTCCAATGATAAAACGTTCCATTTTGTTTCTCCTTTCAATAGAGATATGAGTTGGGAACTTCAGACTAGTGACCACGTCAGGTAGTGCTATATCTGGTAGGTGACATCATTATTCTCCCTACATATACTTATGCCAAAAAACACCCCCTAATTTGCGTGTCTAATAGCTAAAAAAGAAGGTTGACCGCTTCTCTTTTATTGTTAGTTGTTTTTCTTACGCAAGTTTCCCTGCGTTGCTTCATGACGCCATAATTACTTCTTCAAGTACTTACTGACATCAAAGATCTCCATTTCTTCGAATTGATTAGCTTTGAGTGGCTCTTCTTCTTCTTCTGGAGTAGTAACAGATTGTGCATGATCGAATATATTTTCGATCAATTGCTCTTCCATAGCTGATAGTTTTTTATCTAGTTTAGCCATTTCGATGTTATTGGAGCGTATCTTCTCGGTAAGTTTCTTAAAATCCTTACCTCTTACTGATAGCCTCTTTTCCAAGCTCTTAACCTTCTCTCTAGGGCTTTTGTATTCCCCAGAAATAACACCGTTGACTGATTCTACAAGGTCTTTAATAGCCTCCACTCTTTCGATACCCAGAAGGTCCTTTAGAGCTTTGGTCTTTTCTTTACCAAGTAGTTCTTTAATTCTTTCGATAACCATATTTCTCCTTTGTGTTAGGTTACGGCTAGTAAGGACCAATCCTTTCTTAGCATGTACTTATGTCATAAATAGGCTATAATTTGCGTGTAGTCTCATAGCTAAAAAGAAGGTTGACCATCTTCTTTTTTATTGTTAGTTGTTTTTATTACGCAAGTTTCCCTGCGTTACTTTGGGGGACGTATTACTTCTTCAATAGCCGAATTTGTATCTTTTTCCATCTCCTCGATTTTCTTACTTGGCCACAGTGCCACCACCAAACTAGTGGCCAGTAGCGCCATAGCTATCAGGTACTTTGACTCAGTTTGATTCTTGGCTAATAGCGCTGTACCAACCACCCACACACCCGTGTGAATAGCGGTATCGATTATAAGACACTCCCATGCATTAAAATTTCTTTCCAGCCCGCGCCAGCCCCACTGTCCGAGGTAACCGGTAATTAAACCGGTATGTAGCCACCACCACCAAGGTGGCATATTTAGGCCAATGTGATGCGCTTGAACGCGCAAAAATATGGCCACTGCGTTCAATAGACTAAGAACAATAGAAACTACCATAAGTTTCCTTTCTGGTACTAGCGTTAAGAAATGTAGATAAGTTACTAGTACCTTTTTACCTACATATACTTATGACATATACTACCTAGTCTTTTATGAGGTTGATTCTATGAGTACTATTAAATTGGCTGCTGCTATAATGAGCAGATATAAAACAGCATCTCCCATAGATCCAAAGGAGAACCGCTCTATTAGATATACAAATAATCTAAAGGAATATAAAAAGGGCCTAGAGTTTTATGATAAACTTAAGTTACTGAAAGGTACTAATTGGGATGATCCTGGGGATAAAGGTACAATGTTTCATTTAAGCGATAACGACTTGATAGAATTAATATATAGCTCTAAGCCTGGGTCACCTTATATAAACCCATTTGCAATGTCTAAAAAAGTAGACGATGTAGCTAAGGCGTATGAGCACCTAAAGGAACTAGGCGTTAATCCTGCTGATTTAAAGCACCAAGAATGGGGTCACACAGATACCCATATAATAGATCCTTTAGGGAACCGAATAAACTTCTGGTCAGATACTAAGTGAGTAAGTCATGAGTAATTTAGAAGATGCTAAAGAGAAATTAAGAATAGCTATACTCAGCGGTTCTACAAATAACGATCCCGAAGAGATGTCTAGATCTAGGGCTCTAGCGGAGAAATATAGAGATCATTTAGTTAGTAAAGGTGCTGATGTAGACTGGGTTGACTTTAGAGATTTACCAGATCTACCTGACTGGGATGATAAATTCTATGATAGCTATAGAGATAGAATTAATAACGCAGATGGTCTAGTTATATCTACCCCTATATACAATTACGGGCCTAGTGGTAAAGTGCTTCAGTTCCTACACGGTACCCTAGATAACGAGGACCAACAATATAAGCCTTACTCTTTACTATCTGGCGCAGGCTCTCCTAGATCTGCTCTAGCACTCAGCGGACTAGCTACATCACTAAACCATGAAATAAAAGGTATTGGTATAGGCGGTGGTGTGCAAGTATCTGGCGATGACATGGATTTAAAAACAGGCATCATAAATAACAAGATACTTACTAGAGCTCAGCAAAATGCTGATAAACTATTGCAAGTTGCTGGAGCGCTCAGAACAAAAGAGTCTATGTATAAGCAAGCGTATTTAATTGGTGCAAGACTAGCTAAGGCTAGGTTCTAGTATGTATAAGCACGCATATATAGTAGCCGAGAATGGTAAGTATGTAGTTAAGTCTGAGTCTGGAAAGAACTTAGGTACGTACTCAACTAAAGAACAAGCTGAGAAAAGGCTAGAGCAGGTAGAGTGGTTTAAGGCTAGGAGTAAGACATCCGCCGAAAAGATTAGGCTATTTCACGGCTCGCCTCACGATGTAGACTACATAGAGCCTAGGGAACCTTCTAGGCCTGGTAACTTTCCTGGCGGGTACACTGGCGTATACACTCATCCTACTTTAGAAGCTGCTGCAATGTATGCTCTAGCTAGAGATAAAGAAAATACTAGACGTAAGTGGGGTGTAACTGCTAGTGGTAAATTAGTTGCTCTGCCTGAAATGCCTATAAACGATGAGGGTTACGTATACGAATACGAAACAGATAATTACATACCTCCACCAGATACTCAAAAAGCTTTAGGCTATGCTATACTTGGCAATCCCAAACCAATAGCCAAGCATAAGGTACTATCTAAAGATTTTATAGACAGGGTTATTAGAGCTAAGTCTAGGGAGAGTTTTATGGATGAATTTAAAAACCTAGCTACTGCTGAGGATGGTGCTGTATTCGAAGAAAAAACCGCATCAGCTATACTAAGAGCCTATGAGCTTGGCTGTGACCTGGCTATTAAAGTAGCAGAAGACGGTGTAGCTACTAAGTCAGATCCAGAGTTATGGTCTAGGGCTAAATCAGAAGCTAAGGCCCGAATGGGTGGTAAACACTCTGCTAGGGCTATGCAGTTAGCTGTAAAGATATACAAAGATAGAGGCGGGGATTACAAAGGCAAAAAGCCTAGTGCTAGTCAAAACAAAATGCGTAAGTGGACAAAGCAGGACTGGCAGACAAGGCCAGGCACTGATGAGATAGCTAAAAAAGAAGATGGATCTACAAGCAGATACTTGCCAAAGGCTAAATGGGATAGCTTGAGCAAGTCAGAACAGAAAGCAACAGACGCTAAGAAGCTACGTTCAGATGAGCAGTATGTAGAAAATACTGACGCTGCTAAAGTAAAAGGTAACGCTAAATATATAAAGTCATCTGAGTTTCTTCCTGACTATACTCCCGAAGATCTAAAAGCTATGGGAGTTTATGATCAGGTGTACGGCGATGCTCCTAGCGAGGCTAGCATGAAAGAATGGCCAGCACACTGGCTACATGAGCAAGACCCTCTAGGCTGGTTGCAGTGGTATGAGCGATACTCTTCTGGGCGTCGTACAGACGATGATGCTAGGCAAATAAAGCGTTGGGAGAGTTTCAAGGCAAGGCATGGCTCGCAGTATTCTAGCAAGCCCACAGCGAGAAGAAAAGCTGCGCTGAGAAATTGGGGTATTGACGCGGATAAGCTTACTAAGGAAATACCATGAAATTAGCAAACTATAGAGACAGAGCCTCTTTGATTCTACATGACGGTAAGGGTAATGTATTCGCAGCGCCTGAGCTAGATGACCCGCTAAAAATGCCTTACCATTTTCCTGGCGGTGGTATATACGACGAAGAGGACATAAACAATCCTCTGCCTACTCCCCAACAAGTCGAAGCCGGTCTGAGACGAGAAGCTCTAGAGGAGCTTGG
>SXGQ01575521.1_pt1 | contig 11820 bp, 10 predicted proteins | sample 3178371 | NCBI WGS metagenome assembly SXGQ01 (sample SAMN11356859, study PRJNA531348) | freshwater metagenome | isolation source: freshwater sample F1-20 | place: China: Fuxian Lake, Yuxi | collected 2017-12-25 | reverse complement strand
CGTCGATCACAACCATGTTGATCCATGCCAACGAGCAGGCGTCCAAGTCCAGCAATTCACGCACGCGCCCCGGTGTTCCAACCAAAATATCCGCGCCCGCTTTCAGCGCCGCAACTTGCGTTGAGATGGCGCTTTTGCCCCATACCACCACTGATTTTAAAACCGTACCGCCAAGAAGTTGCTCCGCCTCTTTGCCGATTTGCTGCGCCAACTCGCGCGTGGGCGCCAACACAATCGCGCGAAGCCGCGCGCGCTGATCGGCAAAATGTTTATTGTCGTGGCTTGGTTTGTCGGCGCGCAAACGAGTGGCGATGGGCAACAAGTACGCCAAAGTTTTTCCAGTGCCCGTTGGAGCAACGGCGACAATGTCGCGGCCAGTGATCGCGGCGGTAATTGTTCCCGCCTGCACCTCGGTGGGCTTGGTGATATTGGAACGCGTCAGAAACGCGATTAAAAGTGGATCAACGCCGAGGGTCTTGAAGTCTTGCACAACCACAGGCTAGCGACTGATGGGCGCGGGGTTCTCGGTGTTCAGGCTGGCTTCAGTACGGGCTCGGTAGGCGCCGCCGCGGCGGGCAACAAACCCATTCGTCGATATTTTTCGCGGTACTTCACATCCAGTCGCTTCTGGCGGTCTCCAAAATCAACACGCCGCCCTTCGGAGAAAATCACAACCGGCTCGGTTGTCATTTCCAGCGGTTCACCCGATGAAATTTGCAGCGTGGCAAGTTTGCCAGGCGCGAGTGAGCCAACGCGATCGCCAATGCCGGCGATTTGCGCCGCGCCACTGGTCACGCTTTGCAACGCCATGTCGCGCGACAAGCCATACGCCGCGGCGGTGGCCGCGTGATCGGGCAAATGACGCTCGTTACTGGGATCGCTTCCTGTGGCGATGCAAAATGGAACGCCCGCGTCCGCCAATTTCTTTGGAATCGCGTAAATGGAATCCACGGAATCTGCGCGGCGCGCGGGCAATCTATGAATGCCGGCGATCACAACCGGCGCTTTCATTTCCTTCAGAATGGAAATGCAACCCGCCGCGCCGGCGCCGCCCCAAATAATTGGTTTCAAGTTTTTACTTTTGGCCCACAACAGCGCGCTTTCAATTTGTCCCGGAGAATTCGCCACAAAATACACGGGCTCCTCGCCCTTGAGCGCGCTGATCATATTTTCAAATCGCAAATCGCCTTCGGTCTTGGGATCTTTTTCTCGCGCCAACATCCACGTCTTGGCGTTATTAAAAAACGTGTCGATCTCTTTTAAATTTTTCGCCGCGTCTTTCTTTTGGTCGTCCACGCTTTTGTCCATCCACGGCGCCACGATTGGCTCCGTCATTGGCCAACGCACAATCAGACCCGCGCGCGCAACCATGGTTTGATCCTCGCTGGTCCAACCATCAATACGCATCACGCTGGCGTGACCGGCGACAACGCCGCCTTGCGGAAACACAACAGTGTTCAACACGCCGCCCGAGCGCGCCACCGGAATTAAATCGCTGTCTGGATTCACCGCCACGCACGCACGAATTTCCGGGTGATACGCGCCAAATTCGTCGCGGTCATCGGTTGCGGACACTTGTTGAACCTCCACAATTCCCAGTTGGCTTCCAACATGCACAAAGCCCGGAAGCACGGTGAGGCCAGCGCAATCAAATTTTTCGCAACCCGCAGGCAGTGACGGAGCATCGCCCGAGCCAACCGCGGTGATGATGCCCTTGTCAAAAATCACATAGCCGCGGTCAATGGCTGCTTGTCCCGGCACCGCGGTGAACACGCGCGCGTTGAGTAACGCGATTGGTTTTTGCTGCGGCACCGCTGGAATCTGATCGCTTTGCGCTGCGGAAAAAGTAGCCATGCCCAATAAATTTGTCAGACTAAAAATAATGAGTGTTGAGCGTTTCATCAGCGGCTCTCCTGTAAAAGAATTTTCCAACCTTCGCTTGAACCACCACAACCACAATCACCAGGGCCCATGCTTTCTGGATCGCGACCGCGTCGCACTTCATCCACCATCGCTTCGCGGCGAACGTTCAGCATGCGTGAAAGCAATGTCGCGGGCGCGGGCTTGGCGTCTTTTGCGGGCTCAACTTTTGGTGGCTCAATGGTTTTTAAATTACCGCTCTTCTCGCCTTCGGCAACCGCAAGTTCAAGCAAGCGCGCGCGCAACTTTGTATCGCGCTCTCGCATGGCGCGTTCTTGAGTGCGGTCGAAATAGCACGCGCCCTCAATCCAAGTGCTGTCAGCCAATGAAAAACTACTCAGTGGATCGCCAGACCAAACCACAAAGTCGCCGTCCTTGCCAACTTCAAGGCTGCCCACGCGGTTGTCAATGCGCAATTGCTTGGCGGGATTCAGCGTGACAAACTTCAACGCCTCATCTGGAGTGAGGTCACCATACTTCACGGCCTTGGCGGCCTCCATGTTCATGCGCCGCGCCATCTCGTCGCTGTCGGAATTAAAACTAACCACCACGCCCACGTCGTGCATCATCGCGCCGTTACCGGGAACCGCGTCCATCACTTCCATCTTGTAGGCCCACCAATCGCTGAACGTGCTCGCGCCGGCGCCGTGTTTGGCGATCAGATCCGCAACTTTGTAACCCTCAAGCACATGCTGAAGCGTGCCGATACGGAATCCAAAATCTTCCGCTAGGCGCAGCAACATCAGGATTTCATCTTGGCGGTAACTGTGGCAATGGATCAATCTTTTGCCCGCAAGAATTTCCGCGAGCGTGTCCAGTTGCAGATCGCGCCGTGGTGGCATTGTTGTGGCGCGTTGCTCCTCGGTCAGCGCCGCATAAGCGCTTTGTTTGGCGGCATATTCGCGAGCCTCACGGAAACTATCGCGCAGCAACGCCTCCACGCCCATGCGCGTGTTTGGATAGCGCCCGCGCGGACGCGTGACATTTTCACCAAGAGCAAATTTAATTCCGGGAATCGCGTCGGCGATTCGGAAATCATTGGCGCTGCGGCTCCATTTTAATTTCACAACGCTGTTCTGGCCGCCAATTGGATTGGCGCTGCCGTGCAATTGATTGGCCACGGTAAGGCCGCCCGCAAGTTCGCGGTACCAACCCGCGGCATCTGGATCAATGCAATCACCAATGCGGCACTCCGCTGTGTCATTCTTGGTGCCCTCATTCACGCCGCCCTCAATTCCCGTGTGGCTGTGGCAATCAACAAGACCAGGCGTGACATGTTTTCCAGAGCCATCTATCACAAGCGCGTCGGCGGGAATATTTTGCAAGTTGCTTCCAACGGCTTGCACTTTTCCATTCACCACCAGCAGGTCCGCATTTTTCAAAGTGCCCGCGGGTCCACTGGTCCAGATGGTGGCGTTCTTCAACAAAACTGTTTGAGCGACAGGAGATTTCTCAAAACCGTATTCGCCCAGTGGCATGATCGCTGGAATGAAAGCGAGTGGGTCTTCGGTTTTAGCATCTGCGACTTTCGCATCCGCAACTTTCGCATCCGCGACTTTCGCATCTACGACTTTCGCATCCGCGACTTTTGCATCTGGAGCTTTTGCATCTACGACTTTCGCATCTGGAACTTTCGCATCTACGACATTTGTATTTGCGACTTTCGCGTCGGCTGGCGGAGTTACTTCACGCTTTGTCAACACAAACGCAATTGATTTTCCATCACGCGTTTGGGCTACGCCCTCAACACGGTCACCCATTCGCACCGCGGTGCAACGCAGCAAGCCTTCGCTGGCAAGCGCCTCGCCCGGCAACGTGAAGCCCACGCGATCAAGATCAAAATCAACGTTTCCCGCTGCGTATTTCTTGGGTTCAAACGGTTTTGCGGCAACAACGGGGGCGTCCGCAACCGGAGCAGGAACAACTGGTGCTGCCGCAACTTCCACAGGCTTAGCTGCGTCAGGCGTAGTTGTTTTTATTGGTTCGGCAACTTTGGCATTCTCCGCCACCGCCGTCGCAGTCACTGGCGCAACAACGGGCGCCGCCGCAACAACAGGCGCAACAACAGGCGCAACAACTGGCACCGCCGCAATCACTGGAGCAATTGTTTCAAAGCTAATGGCCTTGGTCTCTGGATCAAATGTTCCCGCCAATTCAATCGCATCGCTCTTCAATGTGCACGTGCCTTTAAAACCAAAAATCACAGGCTCGTACACGTTCACTCGATCGCCCGCCACGATGGTCGCCATCACGTGAGTCTTCTCGCCAAACAGCGGTCCATCAAGCAACACCATATTGGCCATACGACCAACCTCAATCGTTCCCGCAACCAAACTCAAACCAAGCTGCTTGGCGGGACGCGTGGTCAGACATGAAAGCAATTCATCCTCGGACAAACCGCTCAACATTGCGCGCCGGGCTCGCGCCGGAAAATCCGCGCGGCTTTTCAACTTCACGGTGCTCACGCTCACGTCCACGCCAGCGTCAAGAAGTTGCTTCACGTTACGCGGGGCCAACGCCCAAGTTTCCAAGTCGCGCAAAGAAACCGACTCATCTTTTCGTGGATCACTTACGTCTGGAGTTTTTGGAAACTCAAATGTTTCAACAATGGGCAAGTGGGTCGCGGCGATTTCATTCAGCCTGCGGAATTCATTTCCACAACCAATCACGCGCGCCTTCAATCCAAATTCCTGGGCCAAGCCAGCCGCGCGCAAAACATCTTGCTCATTGTTGCAATCAAAAATCACCGTGTTTTTGCCTTGAATTGATGATTCAAGCGCCGCCAACGCCGCCGACGCCTTTGGCGGATCATTGCCCTGCGGATGCGCTTTCCACACCGCGTTGGATTGTGAAAGCCACTTCGCATCCAACAGGCCTTGGCGAATCAACGCCATCGTTCCCATGAGCGCGGATGGATAGCGACTGTCATCTGGACCATCGTCGCCCACATGCGTGAATGAAATATTTTGTCCCGCATTGGGGATCAGTTGCTCAACTTTTTGATCGTCATTGGAAAGCAAGATCACCGCGCTTTCGCCACGAAAAATTCCAGTGTTCGGGTGCGCCGCGGCAACAGTGAATCCCAAGTCGCGCAACTCTTTACGAACGCTCGGAGCCAAAGTTGCCATGTTGCTCACGCGCACTTGCGGAGTCACCTTGTCATTCCAATAGTGGGTCGCATCATCATGGGCCGCGCGCGACGCGGCCGCGCTGTCAATCATCAGGCCCGCGTCGATCAGTCCTGGATACAGCGTCAATCCCTTGGCGTCGATCACATGTGTTCCGACTGGCGCAATCACGGCCCCACTTTTTCCAACCGCGGTGATCCATCCATCCTCAACCAACACCGCGCCATCTTCAATGCGTTCTCCAGGCTTCACAACAACGGTGGCGTGCTCGATCAAGTCGCGGCGAACTTGAGCCGGGCGCATGGCCACTGGCGGCGGGTTTTGCGCGTAAATCGTGGCAACGCAACTGAGCGATAGAAATCCAAACGCAATCAAGACTCGGTTCATGGAGACTCCTTTGAGGTCCATGATGGTAGAGGGGGCAACCCAATTTTGAGCTAGGGAAGTTGATAAAAACTTTGATAGGTAAAGTTCGCCACGTCCTGAAACAAAAATGCAAATCCGTGAATTTGCAAGCCTGTAACTAAATGTGGATGTGCCCGAAAGACGCTTTAGCTTGGGTCGATTTCATCAAGCAAACGCAAAAGAGCCGCGCGAAGCCGATCGGGAGTTTCGTATGTTCCCTGGGCAATTTCCGAGCGCGCGGCGTCAATTTTAGTTTGGCGAATATCTGGCGACTGGCGGAGTTTTTCAAGGTGGCGCGCGTGTTCAGAAATTTCCACACGATCCTGAATTTCCGAATGCTTTGGCGTGTTGGCCGTTGAAGCGGGGGCGTCAACTTGCGTTCGCTGAATTGAAGCGGGGACGGAACTGCCTTGAAGACTATTGATCGGTGATATATCAGGCATAAAAAACTCCTTGTCATCTTCGGCCCAATCCTTTGAGTCGATTCAAACAGGTGTAACAAACGCATCCTGCGTCTTAAATAAGGTCGCGGCAATTCGCTTCCGTGAGGATAAGATCGACTACTTCACACTCCAACCTTGAGCAAATTGTTATGCAAAATAAAATCTTTAACTTCCCACAGAGTAAGCCATTGAGTCGCTGTTTCAAAGCGAATTTAAGTGTCAAAATGGCAGGTGTTTTGTGCGCCGCCACCCTCTGGTGTTTCTGCGCGAATGTCTTGGCGCAAAGTTCGCCGCCGCCCTCTCCCGGTGGCACCTCTGGCGCGACATCCGGCGGGGCTTCTGGAAATTCTTCGGGGGCGGCCATGGGCACCGCAGCCAAGCCTGATCCAAATAATGACTTGATGAATGAGGGCGATGAGGTGGACGGCAACGTCACTGGCCAAGGCAAGGGCAAAAATAAAAACGCCACCCAAAACAGTGGTGCGAATTCCGCGCCCGCCACTCCTTCAAAGTCCCAAGAAAAAAACAGCATGTCAACGGGCGAGCAAAAACCTGAGTGGTCTGTGTGGTTGGCGTCATTCACCGAACAAGGCCACGCCGCCGCTGCCGCCACAATGCGCGAAGCGATTGTGAAGCGCTATCCCATGCTTTCGGCGTCGCGCGTGTGCTCGCTCGAGAGCGGCAGCGTGATTGTGTACGGAAGTTTTGTTGGACTTGATGATCCCAATGCAAAGCCCGCGATCAAGATGGTGAAGGACATAGAGGAGAACGGTGTGCGTCCATTCGCGCGCTCGTATTTAATCCGGTTGCAGACCACATCCAACAACACCAAGCAAGGTCCCTATGACTTGTCCAAAGTGCGCGTGCGATTTCCAAACGTGGTTCCGCTATTCACGGTGAAGGTTGCAACATGGAGTGATTTTAAAAGCGATGAAATTCCGTTCGCGGAAATTCAGGCCAAGGCCGAGGCGTATTGCGCCAAGCTTCGCTTGCAAGGCTTCGAGGCCTACGTAAAGAACGACGCTGATGATCGATCAAGCACAGTCACGATTGGCGTGTTTGATTCCACCGCGTATGACGCGCGCACAACATTGTTTCACCCTGATGTTGAAAAAATTCTAAAAAAGTTTCCCATACTCCTTGTGAATGGCGAACCGCTTTTGGAGCCGCCACCGCGCGGATTACAAAATGCAAAACCCACTGCAAAACCCTGTATTTTAATAGAAATTCCTCGATGAGCCACGCCACTCAAAGCCCGTTGCTTGGGCAGCCAAAAGCCATCCGCGCGTTGACCAACGCGTTCGCCAGCGAACGCTTGCATCACGCGTGGATCTTGCATGGCTCCATGGGCGTGGGCAAATTACTCGCCGCGAAATTATTCGCGGGCTTGGTGCTTGATCCCGAAACAACGCCAGCCGATATTGCCACATTCGCTCCGCCGCTTAACACAGAGGACGCCGCGTTGATCAACGCGGGTTCGCATCCAGACTTTATTGTGATCCGCAAGGAGTTGGCGGCGGTGAGCCAGAGCCGTGAATTGCGCGACAAAAAGCAACTGAATATTCCAGTTGACTTGCTGCGTGAAACTTTGATTGGCGGCGTGGACGGCGAGGGGCGCATGTTGGATTCCGCCGTGCATCGAACGCCGGCGCGCGGCCGCGCCAAAGTGTTCGTGATTGACGAGGCTGAATTGCTGGAGAGCGAAGCGCAAAATGCGCTCTTGAAAACATTGGAGGAGCCGCCGCTGGGAACGTATCTTTTCTTGGTCACTTCGCGAGAGGATCGATTGCTGCCAACCATTCGCAGCCGCTGCCATCGCGTGGCGTTTGGTCCGCTTTCGGATAACGCCATGCAACAGTGGGCGAGTCAACATGATTGGCAAGTTTCCAATGCGGAGCGCGCGTGGTTGCTTCAATTCGCGGAGGGAAGTCCAGGCCTTGCGTTGGTGGGTTCCAAGTTTGGTTTGCATCAATGGTGGCAGACGCTGCAACCACAATTCAAGCAATTGGATCAAGGCAATTTTCCCCCATCTTTAGCCGAGGAAATGACCAAATACGCAGAGCAATACGCCGAGCAGTTGGTCAAAGAAAATGAAAGCGCCAGCAAGGACGCCGCCAATCGACAGGGTGTGGCCATGTTGGTGCGCATCGCTGGATTGCATCTTCGCCAACGATTGATGAACGCCGCCGCCGCCAATGATCGCGATGCTCTTGACGCCATTCAACGCGCCATGCGCACGTTGGACACATTCGAGGAGGCCGTGCGCGCCAACGTGAATTTAAAACTGGTCATGTCATCGCTTGTGGCGGCGTGGAGCAACTCGTGCGCGCCAGTTTCACAGCGGTGAAAAATCCATGAGCACCACGCAAGAAATTGAACGCGTTTGGATTTTACGCGCCATGCCGAATATTCCGGCGGGCGCCGTGATCTGGAAAATTCAGCAGGGGTATCTGCCGGAGCATTCCGTGAACGACCAATCCTTCCGCGAGGGCCGCATTCGAAGCGTTGAGCTTGCCAATGGCCACGCTGAATATTTTCACACCATCAAGCAAGGCCAAGGAGTGGTGCGCCAAGAAACCGAGCATGCGCTTGACCGCGCCACATTTGAAAGTTTGTGGCCGCAGACGCTGAACCAGCGCATTCGCAAAGTGCGCCACCGCGTGAGCGAGGCGGGTTTGACTTGGGAAGTGGATCAATTTCTTGATCTGCCTTTGGTGATGGTGGAAGTTGAACTTCCAAGCGAGCATGCGGCGTGCGCATTTCCACAATGGCTCGCCGCGGAAATTGATCGTGAAGTTTCAAGCGATCCTCGATATAGAAATCACGCTTTGGCCGTGCGTGGCTTGCCGAAATAATCCCCAAATTATCCCTGAATAATCGCTCGAATCCTTGCTAAGATCACCGCCCTCGGAGTTCAACATATGGCCACATCAATCCACTGCACCGTCGTCACCCCAAACGCAATCAGCCTTGAAGAAAAGGCCACCTATGTTTCATTTGAAGCTTGGGATGGGCAGGTTGGCGTGATGCCGGGAACAAGTCCGTTTCTCACGCGCCTTGGAACTGGCGTGCTCACTGTGACAAGCGAGACAGGATCAATCAAGCAGATTTTAACCGACGGCGGTTTCGCGCAAATGCAAGGTGATAATTTAACTCTGCTCGCCGACAGCACTGTGGATATTTCCAGCATCGACGCCAAGCAGGCGGAGGCGCTTCTGTTGCAAGCCAATCAAAAAGCGGTTGAGCCCGGCGCCACTACGCCAGCCGCCCGCGAATCAATCGAGCGCGCTCAACGCGTGGCTCAAGCCAAAGTCAATGCCGCTGGTCGACGAGTGGGTCAGCGCGCGTAATTTATTTCCGCGAACAAGTTAGACGCCGCACGGACATGGAAATTCGCGGCACAAAGGTGATGCATGGAACAGCAAGAAGCCACGGAACAATCTCAAGCCTCACCATTCAAGAACGCGCCCGATGAAACACCCTGCGCCGATCAGTCGATCGAGTCGCGCGTGGAGGCGGTGCTGCTTTCCGTAAGTAGGCCTGTGAGTGAAACTAAATTGGTGGAATTTCTTGGCCTGGGCGCGCTGAACGCCAAGGACAAAATGCCCGCCACCATGGTGAAGCAGGCGATTGACCATCTGAACGCGGAATACGCGCAATCTGGCAGGGCTTTTCGCATAGAACGATTGGCCGGAGGTTGGCAACTGCTCACGTTAAGTAAATTCGCCCCGCTGATGACGCGCGTGCATGGAGCAAAGTTGCAGGGGCGTCTCACGCCGGCTTCGCTAGACACTCTTGCCATCATTGCATATCGCCAGCCCACATTGCGCTCAGAACTGGAAGCCGTGCGTGGCGTGGCGTGCGGGGACGTGTTGCGTGGCTTGATGGAGCGACGCTTGGTGCGCATCACTGGCCGCGCCGAGGAGCTTGGTCGTCCCATGTTGTACGGAACCACCAGCGAGTTCTTGCGGGTCTTTGGCATTTCACGCATTGAAGATTTGCCGCAAGCGCGCGAGCTTCGCAATCCCGCCGGCTGATCTCGCTTCACGCATATTCAAATTCGGCGTGATTGAATCATGCCCATCAGACAGAATTTTTTTGCATGCGATAAGCGATTTGCACGCGTGGTATAAAAACGAAACGAGTCCTGTTAAAGGACTCGTAACGCAAACGGGGGAGTGATTTGAGCGGGATTGCCGGAAAAATCTCACGGCGTGACCGCAATATTTGTAAATGTTTAGGTCATCCGACGACGACGAACGAGAAGATTGACACCAGAAAGACCAGCCAACACAAGCGCACTTGGAGCAGGAACTACATTCGCGCCCCAAACACCACCGAACGACGCGGTTGAACCACCTGAAAGATCAAATTGAAACTGGTAACCAAGACTTGAGCCCAACCCACCTGCAACGGTGTACGGCGTGATATTGACCTGCGGAATAGTGGTGCTGGTTCCGCCAGGACTTGAGAAAGTAAAGTCGCGCAATAATTCTGAATTGGGTCCAGGCGAAGTGCCGCCACGAAGACCTTGCCAAAGTGGATTTGTTCCATAGGAAGAAAGCGTGGAACTCGCGTCAGTATCGCTCGCTAAAGTTCCGCCGAGATTTCCAAAGAATTCCCAAGATGGAGTTCCGCCTCCACTCGGGAGTGGATTTGGAATTTCGAGAGTGATATTAAATCGCTTTGTGCTCGCGGTTAGATTGGCAATTGTGAATCCATTGGTCACAAATGATGTTGCCGCGAAATTAGAGGCCAGATTCCAACCCACAACCCAAGTCGCACTTGGGTATCCATCGCCAATTGATCCCACATAACTGAAATCATTAAAAGGAGTGAGTTCGCCTTCTTGTGCGACGGATGTTCTTTTGCCGTCAACATCAAACTTGATATTAAGAATTGGTCCAGCAAATACAGAACCAGAGATGGCAGTTGCAACTCCTAAAATAAATGTAAATTTGCACATTTTTCAGACCTCTCTCAATGTTCAATTCTTAAAAATCATTGCTTGTAATTTCAATATTTCCAATACGTGATTCAACCATGCATTTCAAATTCCCCATTGTCAAAATGGGATTTGATCAATTTTGTAAATAGCTCAGGAATCCATTCGTCTTCGCCCGCGCAGACCAACCCCTCCAGCTATGCAAACCAGCGCAAACGCGCCCGGTGCGGGAACAGCCGAAACAACAACAAAGGTTCCAGAGACAACCGCTTGATCGCCGGCGGAAAGAATAAATTTTAATTGGGTTTGTATGACGTCATTCACGTTTGCTACGGCACCAAAGTTTGCCCGAGTAAATGTGTCCGAATACGACATTTGGCCGAATGTTGCTGCCACAACTGCAAACGGTACAAAGGAGGTCGTGTTGGCCAATTCTGCCACCCGAGCGTTCTGCACAAAGGTTGAGAAGACGGCCGTAGTTCCAACTCCCTTTAAATAGGCGCCACCACCGCGGATATCGGATACCACAATCGCGAGCGATCCGGATCCACCAGTGTTTCCTAAAGAGTGTGAAAGCGTAAGAAAATTGCTTACGTCAAAGACCTTATCGGCCGCAGTGTTGTTTGTGAATACAGTTGAAAACGACACCATGGCGGCGTTTGCGGCACTTGCAATCAGTGTGGTCGCAAACAACGAAATAGCAAATCCTCTTCCAATCCCTAATTGTGAATTCATAACTTTGCCTTTTCCTCAGTTCTCTAGTTTTTCAAACATTTGACGCCGCGAACAGCGCACACTCCCTCAACCTACAATCCGCCAGCTTGCGCAAGGCGAATACCTCTTCAAAGATGTTTACGCACAGCCGACGAGAAGTGTTGCGTTAAATAAAAATTCCCAATGGATTCAGGTTTTGCAAGCAAATTCAGGGCTTGTATTTGGCCCTCACTGGCCAAATTTCTCCTTCATCCAGGGCAACAGT
>SXGQ01532893.1_pt1 | contig 11822 bp, 5 predicted proteins | sample 3178371 | NCBI WGS metagenome assembly SXGQ01 (sample SAMN11356859, study PRJNA531348) | freshwater metagenome | isolation source: freshwater sample F1-20 | place: China: Fuxian Lake, Yuxi | collected 2017-12-25 | reverse complement strand
GGCCTGAAGGCCACGGCTCAAGGCAACGATTCCGAGCCTGCCCCTGTCCTTTTTGAGGTAAGCGGAGGGAATATGCCTGCCGAACAAGTCCGCACCGATGAGTTCAGCACCCTTTTCAACAAAAACAATTTCAAGAAAACCGCTCCAACCCGAGCTGAATGGGAAGAGTACCTTGATCTCTACGTGAAGTTCAAGCTGAAAGTCCGCGAAGCCGTTCGTTTGGGGATGGATACCACAACGCGTTTCCGAGATGAATTACAAGGATACCGCAATCAATTGGCGCAACCCTATCTGCGCGACAAGGAAACCGGGAAATTTCTTTTGGACCAGGCCTACGAGCGTTCGCAATTGGAAGTCCGAGCCGCCCACATCATGGTGCGCGTTGAGGAGAATGCCGCTCCGGCAGACAGTCTGGCCGCTTACCAGAAGGCTTTGGCCTTGCGCCAAGACATCGTGGACGGCAAAGATTTCAGCGAATGGGCCAAGGCAAAATCCGACGACCCCTCGGCGGGGGACAACGGCGGAGACCTTGGTTATTTCTCGGTATTCCGCATGATTTATCCCTTCGAAGAAATGGCATTCACCACCCCGGTAGGCATGCTTTCACCCGTTTTCAGAACACAATACGGATACCATTTCCTGAAGGTAATCGACCGGCGCAAAGCGAGAGGCGAGGTCCGAGTTGCCCACCTTTTGATCAAAAGCCCTGCAACCGACAACGACACCCTCAAGGCCCAGGCCAAAGCCAAAGTTGATGCGCTAATGGCCAAACTCAAGGCCGGTGAATCTTTCGAAGCTTTGGTCAAACAGCACAGCGAAGACCCCAGCACCTCCGACAAAGGCGGCGTTTTGCCTTTCTTTGGCACAGGTCGCATGATTCCTGATTTTGAGGAAGCCGCTTTCGGCCTGGCTCAAGACGGGGACCTCTCCGCACCCGTCCAGACCCCATACGGGTGGCATATCCTCAAGCGCATTGAACTTCGTCCGGTTCCTGGCTTTGAACAAGCCAAAGGTGATTTGGAACTCAAAATTGCTCGCGATACCCGTGCGAATCAAAACACCGAAAATTTGATTGTTAAACTCAAAGCCGAATACCAATTCACCGAAAACAAAGAAGCCCTTGAAGCCGTCTTCAATTCTGTGGTGGACAGCCTGTACCGCAAACTGGAATGGAAAGCACCGAGCGCATGGGCTATGAAGGTTGCCCCCGGTCAATGGGATGCCCAACGCATCTCCAAAGAAAAAGCCGGCTCCAAAAGCCCCAAAGGCAAAGGAAGCGCAGGCAAAGCCGCAGCACCGGCAGCTCCCCTTACCGTGATGGGCGATACCGTGGTGCATCGTTACGGGGACAGGGTCCTCAAGCAATCCGAATTGGCCATGTGGCTTGAGGAAGAACAAAAGAACGCCGCAGGAGCAGATCCGGCCATACACTTGCGCAATGTGTACAAAGCGCGCACGGATAAAGCTATCCTCGCCTACGAAGACAGCCGATTGGAAAGCAAATACCCCGCTTTTGCGGCCTTGATGAGAGAATACCGCGAAGGAATTTTGCTCTTTGATTTGATGGACAAAAAAGTTTGGTCCATGGCCATGAGCGATACCGAAGGCCTGCAGAAATTCTTTGATGTGCGAGCCGCAATGTACCAATGGAAGGACCGCACCGATGCCGAAATCTACACTTGCCTTAACGAGGAAGTCGCCAAAGAAGTCCGCAAGGCCGTCAAGAAAGGCAAGATGAGCCCCGAAGAAATATCCAAAACCTGGAATGCCAAAGACCCTTTGAACGTCAAGGTGATCAGCGGTAAGTACGAAATCGGAACCCAGGCCGTTTTGGATTCATTGCCCCGCAAAAAATCCTTGGTGGGCCCCTTCGAACGCAACAAACAATGGGTAGTGGTACGCATCAAAGATCTTCTCCCGGCAGGACCCAAAAAGATGAACGAAGCCCGTGGGCAACTAACCTCCGATTACCAAACCGAACTGGAAACCCGTTGGATTGCCGAACTCAAGCAATCCTTTCCAGTTCAAATCAACAACGATGTCTTCAAGGCTTTGCTGCCTAAAGAATGAAGTTCTTTATTGCTCCGAAACTTGAGTATCGCCATGGGTTAAGGCTCTTGGGTTTAGGCCTACTCCTCCACAGCCTCATCATTCGAGGGGAGGCTTATGCCTTGCATAGCCAGGCGCCGCGCGATACCCTTGGCTCATCCAAAGCCAGCGTTGCCAAAGTTTCTGAAGGAATTCTGGCACAGATTGCGGACAAAATCATTTTGCAATCCGAGCTGGAAACTGAATTTCGAAATTCCACCGACCAGGAGCGGCAAGAAGGCCGCTTCAATCCGGATTCCGGTGAAGCCTTGCGGTGCATGTTGTTTGAACAAATGATTTTGGGCAAAATGCTGCAACGTCAAGCCGAACTGGACTCGCTGGTCATTGCGCCCGAAGAAGTGGATAATCAATTGGATCGTCGTATTCGCCATTTCGCGGGAATGATGGGAGGTCAAGAACGTCTCGAGGAATTCTATGGCAAAACCATGCCCGAAATCCGCGAAGAATTCCGGCCCCAAATCAAAGACATGTTATTGTCTCAGAAGATGCGGGACAAAATCACTGCCGATGTTCAAATTTCCCCGGCCGAAGTGAAAGCTTACTTTGCCAAAATCCCCTTCGACAGCCTGCCCTTGGTTCCTGCCGAAGTCGAGATTGGGCAGTTGGTGATCAAACCCAAGGCCGGACTCGAAAACCGAACCCTGGCCATGGACAAAATCCAAGGACTGCGTGAACGCATACTCCAAGGCGAGTCCTTTGCCACCCTGGCCATCCTGTATTCCCAAGATCCTGGATCCGCCAGGGAGGGGGGGCAGCTCGGCTTCTTTGGGAGAGGGGATATGGTTCCAGAATTTGAAGCTGTAGCCTTTCGCCTCAAACCCGGAGAGGTTTCCTCGGTGGTCAAAACCTCCTTTGGATACCATATTATCCAGCTCATCGCCCGACGTGGCGAACGCATTCAATGCCGTCATATCCTCATCAAGCCGCCCATCGGCAGCCGTGAACAAAGCGAGGCCCGCAGCCTCTTGGACTCGGTACGCGGCTTGCTTGTTGCAGGTAAAATTTCCTTCACCGATGCCGTCCGCAAGTATTCGGATGATCCGGAAACCAAAGCCTTTGGCGGAATGTTGCCCCCACCCCAAGGCGGCAGCATGGCCTGGCCCCTTGATCAATTGACCCCGGAACTTTATTACGCGATAGAGAAGATCAACGAAGGTGAGTATTCCGAAGTACAACCCTACTCTGCTCCCGGTGGGGAACAGGGGTTCCGATTGGTTTTGTTGCGCAAGAGGAGCACCCCACACCGGACTTCCCTGGAAACCGATTACGAAAAAATCCAGAACACAGCCCTGCAAATCAAACGAATCGATAAGCTCAATCGCTGGATAGAAAACAAATCCAAAGAGACCTACGTTCGACTCACCCCTCTGGCTCCGGATTGCCCCTCCATTCGCCGTTGGAATTTCTGAACGATATCAAATCGCTTCAATATCGTATCGCTCGACGATTTAGATTTCGAAGCGAATCCCCTGGGCCAACGGCAATCGGTCGGTGTAGTTGATGGTGTTGGTCTGCCGACGCATGTAGGCTTTCCAACTGTCTGAACCCGATTCGCGACCTCCCCCGGTTTCTTTTTCGCCGCCGAAGGCCCCGCCAATTTCTGCTCCCGAAGTACCAATATTCACGTTGGCTATTCCGCAATCGGATCCGGAAGCTGACAAAAACTGTTCGGCTTCCAACAAATTGCGGGTGAACAGAGCCGATGACAATCCTTGTGGAACGGAGTTTTGGATTTGAATTGCTTCGGCCAATTCTTGGTAAGCATGAACATAGAGAATTGGGGCAAAAGTCTCGTGCATCACAATGGGCGCATCCGCTGCTATTTCGATAACACAAGGTTTGACATAGCAACCGGATTCAAAACCGCTTCCGCTCAACACGCCCCCTTCGACCAAAACCCGACCGCCCTGTTCCAGCGCTTGCTCAATGGCTTGGGTATAGGCTTGGACCGCCTGCTGGTCAATAAGGGGGCCCACATGGTTGTTGGAGTCCAAAGGATCGCCAATCCGCAATTGCGCATAGGCCGAAACCAAAATTCTGGTCAAATCGGCATACACCGATCCATGAACAATGAGCCTGCGGGTGGTGGTGCAACGTTGACCTGCTGTTCCCACCGCGCCAAAGACCGCCCCCACCGTCACCAATTTTAGATCCGCTTCGGATGAAACAATGATGGCGTTGTTCCCGCCCAATTCCAACAAAGAGCGACCAAGTCGGCCGGCAACCGCCGTAGCAACCGCCTTGCCCATTCGGGTTGACCCCGTAGCCGATACCAAAGGAACCCGGGGATCGTGGCTGAGCAATTCCCCAACCGCTGCACCGCCAATCACCAACCCACTTAGACCTTCCGGCGCCCCAAAAGACGCCATAACACGAGCGGTGATTTTCTGGCAAGCCAAGGCCGTTAAAGGAGTTTTTTCGGAGGGCTTCCAAACACAGGCATTACCGCAGACCCAGGCAAGCATGGTATTCCAACTCCATACCGCGACCGGGAAATTAAAAGCAGAAATGACCCCCACCACGCCCAAAGGATGCCATTGCTCGTACATCCGGTGACCGGGTCGCTCGCTGTGCATGGTGAGTCCATACAATTGCCGTGAGAGGCCGACCGCAAAATCGCAGATATCAATGATTTCCTGAACTTCTCCCAAACCTTCCTGGAGGCTTTTGCCCATTTCGTAGGATACCAACTGGCCCAGAGGTTCTTTGAGCCGGCGAAATTCTTCGCCCAAAAGGCGGACGAATTCCCCACGGCGTGGGGCAGGTACGTTCCTCCATTCCTGGAAGGCCGTCACCGCTGCCGCCATGACCTGCTCGTAATCCGCTTGGCTTGCTTGGGTTACCGAACCCATCAAAGCCCCATCCACCGGCGAATACGATTCCAACAACGTGCCTTCCGCCTTCAAGAATCGACGCCCGGTCGAAGCGCCTGATTCCAGGCTGGGTATTTCAAGAGCTTGGAGGATGGAATTTACCGCTGGTTTCATGGGTTTGAATTTTGGGGTCGCTGTAGGTAAGGCGAGCAAAAATACAATGCACCACGGATGGATTAGAAGATTAGTTTTTGAGGATCCAGCGCGCTGAGGTCGAGTGTCCAAGACCAGCGGGTGTACCAAGGAACCTTAGCCTCTAACGTGCCCTGGACAAAGTTCCTTTGCAAATCGGGGCTCACAGCAGCTAACCAATGAAATTGCATAAATGGAGCGGCTTTGAGGGTGATTCCCGTTTCCCAACTCAGGGCAGGAAGGGGTGCCAACCAAGGATTACCGTCGAGAATAAGATCCGCGATCGTCGCCAAAGGCGATACGGGACTGCGTCCATTCCAGTTGTTGCGTTGAACATTCGCAAAAACACTGAGGGGTAATTTCACCAAGGTTCGGGGCAAATCAAGCTCTACATTCAGCGCAATTTGGTACTGCAAAGGTTGTGTCATGTGTTGCAACAAGAACTGACTGTAAGCCCCTGCCGGGGTGCGAAATCCGGCATCGCGCAAAATGACTTGACGACCGCCCAAGCCACGCCAAGACGCATCGGTAATCCATTGTTCCACCAACTCTCTGGATGTCATCGCATCCCATTTGACTATTTGAGGCCTCGCCCATAACAAATCTTGGGCGTTGTACTCTTGAGCCCCACCCAATCCGCCAGGACTGTACAAACCCGGTCCATAAAAAATTCGACCTACTTGGCCTTGTTCATCCCGGTAAGGCAACGCAGCATGGGCGTAGGCTCCCCAAAGTCTGGTGTTCAAACGCCATCGATGAGCACCCTCCCCCAACAAGCGACTTGTATTTGCATACAGATCAACGCGCGCAGGCATTGCCGACCCTGATGGCGACCCGTTGGCGCGACCCGATTGGAGCATCCAGCCCCAAGCTTGGCTGTTCAAAACCGTACCGTACCGGTACGAACCGCGGAGGTATGGCCAAACGCCGGTTGGTATGACCGCCGAATCCCCGGCCCAGGTCGAACGACCCGCATTGAATGAATTCGTGTTCCCGTTGTAGCGTTGGCGCCATCCCCATTCCAATTGCTGGCGATGTCCCGGACGGCGGGGATCCTGGGGAGCCGAACGAATCCCGTAACCATGAAGGGTGCCCCCATTGAGAGGACCCAATCGTTCAAATCGCCTCCAATTCAACCCCGCGGTCCATTGCGGACCGTACGATTGTTTGGGGAACCAGCTGTAGTCGATTTTGGCCGAACCACTCCATGCATGACTGCGCGTTCCCCACTGGAGCAGCCCGCGGTAGTGTAAATTGGTGGGCAAGATCAGCGGACTCATCACCACCAGTCCAGGGGTCCAACCCTCGGTTTCCAGGTAACTAACCCAAGGGATCCAGGAAAATCGAGTCCCTTCAAAATCCAAGGGAAGCGACGGCTTCCAGAATACGTTTTTGTTGTTGACCGAAGAACGCCAATACAAAGGCAGGCTTTGGGTAGGGTCCAGCAACAACCGTTGCGGTTCCACGGTCAAATCCCAACGAAAACTTTTAGATCCTTGGAAACCCTCCAACCATTCCTGACGAACCAGTGAACCCGCGGCATCCGTGATACCAACCGTAAAGGGGGTTGCGGTCCCGAGACCCCTCAATTTGGCCTCCAATTCCCAGCCGCTTGCCGTCGGTCGAATTCGTTGCCTGACCAAACGATAATCCAGAGGAATTGCTTTGCGTAGTCGTTCTTCGAACCACCAGTCCACCGACTTGGAAGCCACCGATTTTTGTTGTTGCAACATCATTTGATCAGGACTTTTCTGCTTCAAAATCAATTCCATGTCCTCGGGAGAAGGGTGTCTGAATTTCCATGTTTGGTAATAGGCCTGCATTCGCCGATCGAATTCCTCTCGTCCCAAATAGGCCTCCAAATAGTTGAGCTCCATGGCCGTCTTTTTGTAGGCCAGGGTTCCGTAGGTTTCGCCATCGTAATCCATGGTATGCGAATGCCAGAGGGAGCGGTCTTTGCCGCGACGCAAAGACAGCAACAGGGAAAGGCTGTTCAGATCCGGCCAAGGTTCCAAAAGCCGTTTCAAAGCTTTGGGGGCTTTTTCGAATTGGGCACTTAGCTCGTTCTGACCCGGATACCGGGAACGCAGGTAACGGGTTTCGTAAAAGGAATTAAAACCCTCGTCCATGAAGGGATGATCCCTTTCGTTGGAGGCCAAGATTCCATAAAACCAATTGTGGCCAACTTCGTGAGCAATGATCAAATCCAAAAGCAGGGGTGAACCACCGCCCGCAGAGATGACCGTGATGGTGGGGTACTCCATGCCACCACCTGCACGCAATGCTCCTTCGACGGCCGTGCAGGTGTTGTAGGGGTAGGGGCCCAACCATTTGGAATAATAATAAACCGAGGAATCCACGTAGAGGGTCGCGTCCTTCCAGGGTTTGTTACGGCCGGTAAAAAAGGCATAGGTCTTGACGGTACGGTCCTCGATTTGGATTTGGCTTTGACGCACATAATAATCCGGCGCACAGAACCAAGCAAAATCATGGGCCTGCTCCAGGGTGTACCGTAGGGTTTTGGTAGGTGCCGCGGCAGGATTCATGGAATCTTGGCGGGCCTTTAGGGGCGGAAACGTGTCCAGTCCTGCGGCATACCGGGCCAAAGAATCCAACCAGATCTGTTCAGAAGGGGTTTGTAAATCCCCGGAGGAGGCGACCCGGTAAGATTCCGGAACCGTGATATCCACCTCAAACGAACCAAATTCACTGAAAAACTCGCCTTGATCCAAGTAAGGCAAAGGATGCCAGCCCTTGGTATCGTACACGGCGGGTTTGGGGTACCATTGGGTGATTTGGTATTGATTGCCTACATGACCCATTCTCGAAAAATCGCCAGGAATGCGGACCCTAAAAGGGGTTTCCAAACGAAGCGTAGCTCCCGGTAACAAAGGTTGATTCAAAAAAACTGTTGCAATGTCCTGGGTATCGGCATGCCAGAATTCCCAACGCAGCTTTTGACCGTTCACCCTAAAATCCAACGAGTCCATACCTCCCCGAAGGCTGTCCGGAGCATAACGAAAGCGGGTACTCCCCCCTGCAATTTGTTGTTGCCCAAAAGCCGTTAGATGACTGGAATAGGCATTGGGGTGCAGGTGCATGACCAAGCGATCAAGTGCCTGGGGCGATTGATTGGTGTAATCCATGCGCAGATGGCCGTTCAACACATGATGTACCGGATCCATGCTCACCTGAATTTGGTAACGCACCTTCTGCTGAAAATAATCAGGGGAGGCCGCCAAAGTCCTGTTGGCTCCCCAACCCATCAACCCTAGGAGGAGAATAAAAAATCGATACTGCGCAGTTCGAAAGAGGGTCGTTTGAAAAAGGAAAGGTAAATTTTTTAACATATGAAAACGTGGATATTTTAACCTGTTGATTTTTGAGGATTCAGCGGATCAACGATGTTTATTTTTTGGTTTTTGAAAAATAAAAGGCCATTGCCATTGGCTCATTGTCAAATATTGCTAATTTATACGGGCATCCGGCTAGAAGCCCATGCGCACCAACCCATTGGAGGTCATGATGCAACGCTGACCCGCCAATTCCGAAACCGGGAAATCGCCCACCACCGGAGTTTCTTCCAAGTAAGATGCCAATCGTTCGTCCATCAGGATGGAATGCCCTACGGGCACATAAAGGGTCCACTGGGCTTTTTGCATTCGAAATCCATCGGATTTGGGAAAATGAACCCCCTCGGCCAATGCAATACGGCCTGTGCTATCGCAGATATACGATGTACCTGCCAGGGCCGAACGCATCTTAGCCTGTGCCTTGCTGCGACCTGCCGCGCGGAGGTTGGACTTGAGCAAGGCCCTGCCTTCGGACGGAACCAAGCGGATCCCCAGGTTGTTGACATAAATCCTTTGCTGGGCCTTGCGCCACCGGGTGGTTTCCTTGTCCCATTCCACCAAATCCAAGGCCTCCGATTCAGGGTTGCTTTGGTCCGAGCCGATCCGAAGTTCTTCCTCAGTGACCCAAGCCTCCCCTTCAAAATCAACCGGCCGACCTTGCTCATCAAGAAAGGCGGGCATGAGTTCCAAGGACCATGCGCTGAGGGTGCTATCCAAGGGTATGGTCTGGGTCGTGACGGCCTTGTATTCAATGTCCTCGGCGTAGAAAGCCAGGGGCATCACGGCCAGCAGGGCCCCCAGAATGAAAGCCAGCACCGATAGGCCCAATAGAGTTCTCATAAAACGAAAAGGAGCAGCGCGCAAAAAACGTACGGCGAGAACCCCCATCAACACCAAAGGACCCACCAACACCAGCCCCAAAGCGAACCAACCGACACCCCACGAAAGCGTTGAAGGCCAAAACAAAGCCACCCAGTCACGCAGGGAAAAATCGCCTTCGACCAAAAGACCATCGCCCATGCCCATGCCCATGCTGTAAAACCAAAAAACCAACCCAATCCCTATCAAGAAAACCACCGTCCCCAAGGCCAGGACCAACCCAACCAATTTCCCAAGTCCTCTCAAAACCGGAGCCGCGATCCCGTTGGCCTCGCGCACCCAACCCTTCAACGAAGCCTCCCAGCGACGATGATTGGTTGGGTTCTGCAGGGTCTGCTCCACCGCCCGGTACTCTTCCTCCACCTTGCTCCGAATCGAATCCAATGTAACAGCCCGACCCTGCATGGCCAGCCGATCGGCCGTGGTCCTGGCCTTGGGCACAGCCACCCACAACACGAGATAAGCAAAAATCCCTATCCCCGTAAAGACCCCCAACAAAAGAACAACCACCCGAACCAAAGCCAAATCCAAACCAAAATACGCAGCCAAACCTGCCGATACCCCTCCAATCACCCGCCGACTTCCATCCCGAAATAGACGCTTTGGAGCGGGAGATTCGCCATCGTAATTGGATCGTTCCCAGGTTCCAGAATGCTTGCTGTCAGCGGATTCAGCTTCCGAGAAGGCATCGTTCGATCCTTCCATCCATTGAGTAGGACTACCGAGAATTTGAATTACTTCCTGCACGTCCGTTAGTGTGATCACATTGGATTTGCCTAACCAACGCTCCATAAGCAGTTCGGTAAAACGAGATTCGATATCCGCCAAGATCTCATCTCGACCCTCGGTGGTTCGGAGGTGGTTTTTGATGGATTCCAAATACCGAAGCAACGCGTGATAGGCATCCTCCTCGGCGTGCATCAAGTGGCCTCCCAAATGAATTGAAACGGTTGTTTTCATGGGTTGATTTTTTTTGAATTAAATTGAAATTCTAACGGGATAAAGAGGCCACCGCCTCGGTAAAAGCCAGCCATTCCCGGTCCAGATCCGAGAGGATTTCTTGGCCCAGCTCCGTGAGCCGGTAGTACTTGCGGGGTGGTCCGCTTTTGGATTCCTCCCAGCGGTAATCCAGCCAACCCGCATTTTTCATACGAGTCAGCAGGGGATACAGGGTCCCCTCGACCACCAGCATATCGGCTTTGCGAAGATTATCCAGTAAATCACTGGCATAGGCCTCCGCCTGGCCCAAAACCCGGAGTATGCAGAGCTCCAGAACGCCTTTGCGCATTTGTGCGCGTACATTTTCCCTGTTCATGGGGCAAACATACGCCCGCCAAGGTACTTTGCAATACCAAGTACTATTTTATTTTTTAATTCTTTGGGACCTCACCCCTCGCTATCCACCACCTTTTGTTCAAAAAAACCTTGGCCAAATGCAACAGGTTCTCACCAAAAGCCAATGTCATCGCCTAAATTTGGTCAAACCCTAAGCCATTGTCCGATTGGTCTGATTCCTGGGAGCACCAGGATGCCGAGATGAGAGAGAGCGTGGAGCGCTTTGAACGCATGCTGAACCAGCAGATGACCTGGTTCTTTGATGCTGAAGAGTTGGAGCAATTGTTCGATTATTACCAAGACCGTGGGAACATGGCGCATGCTGAGATTGCCCTCGCTAAAGGAATGGAACAATCGCCCGATCATTCGGGTTTCATGCTTCGCAAAGCCCAATTGCTCATCGGACAAGGGGGAAATACGGCTGGCCGAAGAATTGTTGGAGCGAGCGCTCAAGCAAGATCCCTCCATGGTGGAACTTCACCTGACCCGTTCTTCGCTGTACGATTACCGAAACCAAACCAATCGGGCGCTGCAACATCTGCGCAAGGCGGAACAGTTTGCCGATCAGGAACAAATGCCCTCCGTAAACCTTGCGTTTGGCATGGTCTATCTCAATGCAGGCCGTTACCGTTCTGCGTTGGATCACTTGCAACAATGTGTTGGTTTTGATCAAATCGATCAAGAGCATCTCCTCTACGATCTATGTTATTGTTATCATCAGCTCGAGCTTTTGGACGAAGGAATTGCTTTTTTTGAAAAGCAAATTGCCGCCAATCCCTATTCAGATTCTGCTTGGTACAACCAAGGAGTCTTGCTTAACCAAGCCGGTCTTTTTGAAAAAGCGATTGTTGCTTTTGATTACGCTTTGATCATACAGCCTTCCTTGTCCATGGCCCATTTCAACATGGCCAATACCCTGATTAACCTAGAGAAATTTGAGGATGCCCTAGCGAGCATGAACCTTGCTGTCGAAGCAGAGCCGGAACATTCCATTTTTATCAACGGTTTAGGGGTATGTTACGAGAAATTGAATCGCTACCCTGAAGCGCTTCTTCGCTACGAAGAGGCATCCCGGGTGGACCCCTTGTTGTCGGATGCTTGGTTTGGGCAGGCCACCTGCAAAGCCTACCTCGAACAATGG
>SXGQ01123432.1_pt1 | contig 11822 bp, 7 predicted proteins | sample 3178371 | NCBI WGS metagenome assembly SXGQ01 (sample SAMN11356859, study PRJNA531348) | freshwater metagenome | isolation source: freshwater sample F1-20 | place: China: Fuxian Lake, Yuxi | collected 2017-12-25 | reverse complement strand
GAAGGCAAGATCGACACCAAGGCTGCTGATGTAGTCTTTGAGTACACACGCGAAGAAATGGAAGAATTGGCCAAATGCGCCAATGACGTAGTCTATTTCGGTAACAAGTACTGTCACTCTATGACTGACGAAGGTATTCGTCAGATTACACTACGTCCATATCAAGAAGACATGCTTGACTCGTTCCAAGACAATCGTTTTGTGATCATGCTTGCTTCTCGACAAATCGGTAAGACAGTTACATCATCGATCTTTATTGCTTGGTATGTAACTTTCCACTCGGACAGGAACGTACTCGTGGTTGCCAACAAACTTGCGACCACCAACGAGATCGTTGATAAGATTAAGACGATCCTCAAGAACTTACCGTACTTCATGAAACCTGGTGTTGCATCGGGCGGTGTTACAGGTATGAGGTTCGACAACGGTAATCGTCTGTTCTCACAAGCAACAACCAAAACCGCGGCGATTGGTTTTACCATCCACCTTCTGTACGCGGATGAGTTTGCTCACATTCACAGCAACTTCTTATCTCCGTTCTATCGATCAATCTATCCTACGCTGTCTTCTTCTCAGATTTCAAGAATGATCATATCTTCAACACCAAACGGTATGAACCTCTTCTATGAGATCTACCAAGGAGCGATCGAAGGTAAGAACAACTTTAAGCCGATTCGAGTGGACTGGTGGCAAGTTCCAGGCAGGGATGAAGAATGGAAGAAACGAGAAATTGCAAACTTAGGTTCCGAAGAATTGTTCAACCAAGAATACGGCAACCAGTTCTTAGCTTCATCGAGACTTCTATTCGACGCAAACACTCTAATGTTGATGAAGAGAACTTGTAAAGAATACCGCTGGGTTGAGCTGGATCCGTTGTTGGACTATCCCGACCTTAGCGCTGCTTTAAAGTGGCACCCAGATTTTGAGCCTGATAGAGAGTTTGATGAACACAGCGATAAATTCGTAATGTCAGTTGACTTAGGAGACGGCGTTGGTCGAGACTATTCAGTCATCAACATTTTTAAGTTGGAACCAAAATCTCCTGCCAAAATCAGAGCAACCAAAGATTGGGCAGACGAATCAGCCTTTTTCAAACTCAAACAGATTGGAATGTTTAGATCAAACGCACACTCGGTTGAAGAAGTCGCAAAAGTACTTGATATACTAACATTCGAACTTTTTCACTACGAAAGCGTGAAGATAGTCTTAGAGATTAACTTTAAAGGTCACGCAATCATCGACAGGCTATCAAAGAACCGCGATTACTATCCAGAGATATTCTTACACACAAAACAAACATTGGCAAATGATCAGCTTAAGATCGGTGTTAAACTTCAAAAGGATAATCGTGAGTCATACTTCCGAGAAATGCGAAACCTCGCAAGAGATCGCAAGATCGTTATCAATGAAGTCAGATCGTTTGAAGAACTGTCTGCTTTTGGTGTAAACAACATAGGAAGATATGAATCACAGATAGCACACGATGACGTTGCTCTCTCGATAGTGAACACAGTTTCTTTCTTTGATTCCACAGATTTCTTTGAGATGGTCGAAGATATATATGATACAATTCCCGAGAAAACAAAAAGGGCAATGGAAAAAAGAATGGAAGTAGGTGACCGCTCAGAAGACGATTTCCTCGAAGCTTTTAGGATCATGAAAGAGTTCACAAACCCCTTCGACGCTACGCAGCAAATGATCAACAATGCCTATGAAAAGAAGAGAAGATGAAAAAAGAGCTGAATTAGGCAAGATATATAGATAAACTAACAATAAAAGAAAACAAGAAAAATAACAATAAAGCAGAATGGCTAAAATCACGCTTGATCTAAACCAATTCAAAGCATCTGGTGTTTACACTGTAGAGTTCGATGCTTCAGAAAGAATTGTGGTTACAACGCAAACAATTCGTCTTGTGGTTGGCTTTTCCCGCATCGGTGTTTTTAACGCACCGGTGTTCCTTAGAGATGTAGCAACCGCCAGAAAAGTGTTTGGACCTATTGATGCATACTTGGAAAAACGAGGTTCGTTCTTCCACAGAGCAATCGAGACATGTCTACAAACAGCACCTATATTTGCATTGAACTTATTGCCGCTGAACAATGTTCCGGCTAACGAAGGCGGTGATGCCGTTCAGTACCGTTCGTTCTCACTCGAGGCTGCCGGAGAAAATGGTATCAACACAACCGCTCTTCTCTCATCTTTTTACAACAAAGAGAGATTCTGGTTCGCGGATACTGACTACTTGCAAGCTACCGTTGACAGCAAACCTTCAAACAGAGGAAGACTGTTCAACATCGTAAACTTGAGTCAACAAGTCACAAGCACAATCATCCGCAAGTCGGTGAACGCATCACAGTACAACATTACTGCCCAAGATTACTTTGGACCAGATGAAGTACCTGCGTATGTTAAACCAACTGACTATGTTTCTGACTACTTCGTAGACATCTTTGTAGTCAAAGGTGATTGGTCAGACCTTCCCGTTCTTTCTAAAGATCCGGTTTGGTCAAAATACTTTGATGCAAGAGGTATCAACACAGCACAGCTGGAAAACTTCTTAAGTCTTGACGATGTAACTCTTTTGGGATCGTTCACTGGATGTATCATCCCTAACTTCATCGACAACAACGGTGTAAACCAATCAATCGACGTTATCGTCAATCAAGCAACTGCTCTAACCGGCCTTTTCTTGAACATCAACGAAACCGAACTCGACGATTACGACAACTCAACTTACAAGGTAGATATGGTCGGTCACTCTCTCATCAACTCAACTGATGAGGTGCTTGACTTTCTTTCATACAACACACCTCTTAAAGATGTGCTTTCTTACTCTGGAGAAAATTCACTCGCAGGTGATGGGGATTCTCAGCCTTTCGATACTGCTGGTGATTCAACTGCTCCATACGTAAGTTCATACCCTTACGGTGGAAACGGCGGTAAGTTCTTGAACCAGCTTGTTGTTTACAAGCCTGTTCCTACAGACACTACCTTTACTCCGTCAATGTACAATGCCCTTCTTACCGGCTTGACTACGAATTCATTGATCGCTACATACGGTACAGACAATCTTGACACTGCAGCGATGCCTAATGACTATGTTAAAGTTGACAATGTAATTGATTCGGGTGACTTCTTTATCGCACCTGTGAGCAACCCTCTGAATTCTGATGCAACATATACAGCTGCATACATTGAAGAAGGCGAAGTTCTAACTGTACCAACAGTTGCTAACGAAATCAACGCAAGCTTTACAACTCTTGCTCCTGCAATCGATGACGTTATCTTGGTTGAAGCTGCCGGCTATGCTAAGTACTTTCAAGTATCAAGCGTAACAGGACCAACAGGAAACTATGTAATTGACGTAGCTACAACTGTTGTAACAACAGGAAACTTCTACCAAGAAAAATACTGTACTTCAGGCTTCGCTGCCGATGAATTCTCTTCATTCCTTCAACCGTCTGACTTGTCAATCACATTACTTTCGGTTGGTGCCACTGCAGCAGATTACATGGTTCCTGACTTAAACACGGCTGATCAAATCGACTATATCTTAAATCCTACATATACATACAGTAAGATCGATGGTGTATCAATACTTGACAACGCGGGTAACTCTGCTGACGCAGACGGAAACTTGGTAACTGTCTTTAACGTTACTACGGACGCTGCAATTGCGGGTACATGGTATCTCAAAGGTTGGGAAATCAATACTACCGACGCAGACTTTGGAAAAATCAGAGTTGTAGGAACCACAAACGCAAACGCATTCGATAATGAAACTTTAGGCGATGTGATCGAGGTCACTCTTCTAAACGGAAAAGTAATTACCGGAGAAGTTTCATCTGTTGCAGCAACAACTGCAGCTGGTTCATTCAACTTGGATGATACCAACGTAGCTGAACTCGCTATCATTGAAGCTTACCCAGGTTCAACACTCGCAAGCAACATCAACAATCAACTTGTAGTTGACGGTGATCGCGTTAAGTACGGCTCGGGATCTTCTCAGTTCAACTACATCAACGCTAATCCAAACTGGAGCAGAACAATCGATGCCTATAGCGGTATTGCTTACGGTCTCAAAGGAGCTTCTTTCCGTCAGTTTACTGATACAACATTACAAACACCTGCTGACGCAAACTATGCCGATGTAAATGAAACGTATATCGATTCATCTGTGTACGATGATGGAGGCACTCTTAATTACGTTGCTTTCTATTCTTCAATCGCGAAGAACATTTCAGAAAACGTTAAGATTGAGTCTCCAGGACTTTACGACGGCGGTAAGAAATTCAAACTTACTGTTGCAAACGCAAGTAAGATTGAAGTCGGAGACTATCTCGTAGACAATTCTGATACTTTGTTGATTCGCATCATTTCTAAAGTTAAGAAAACCGATGCGGCAACAGGTGTTGCTTACTTTGAGTACAGCACGCTCGTTACTCCTAAGACAACTGTAACCAGCGGTCTTACATACGTCACAAGATACAAATCAATTCAGACATTTGCTGACAGACTGCAGTTCACTGCTCTATCAGGATTCACGCTGACTGACTACCATCTTCCTAACAACACAGATGCTCAACTTGACAAGATCTACGGTGTTCTCGAGAATACCAACTTGTCTAAGACACTTGCATCTGACGACGTAATTACATTCCGCTACATCATTGATACTTTCAACTTAGGTATTCAGCCTTACATGGGAGCTAAGCAAATTCTTAGCCGACTTGCGAAAGCACGCCAACAATGTTTGGCGATCATCAACGCTCCATCTATCGCTGAATTCCAAGCAAGCACTGATCCACGATTCACCGAACTTCCAGATCCTCAAGCAGGAAACCCCGCTCCGGTTCTTAATACTTACTACATCTCAACCGGTGGTAACCTTACACTCGGCCCTTCATTCGTATGGAGTCTTCCTGATGAAGAGCAAGGTGCTAAGTTCATAGGTGTATTCACACCTAACCTCATCATCAGAGAGAACGCTAAGAACAAGAGCATTCCACCTGCTGCTGATGTATCAAACAACTTCATACGTAAGTTCATCAACGGCCAACCTTACGCAATCGTTGCTGGCCCTCGTCGTGGTGTAATCTCGAATCCTAGATTCGTGGCAATGGAATACGACTACTTACTGTCTGACCGCGAAAACCTCGAGCCGATTGGTCTTAACCCAATCACAAACGTTAAGAACGTTGGTCCGATGATCTTCGCTAACCAGACTGCTTACCAAAGAACTCTCTCAGCATTCAACAACCTCCACGTTAGAGACTTGTTGATTACTATCGAGACTGCGGTAATCGAGGTTCTTCAGCAATACCTCTTTGAATTCAACGACGCTACTACTCGTCTTGAGATCAAAACTATCGTTGAGAACTATCTGGATGTGGTTAGAAACGGCGGAGGAGTCTATGCTTACTCGGTTATCATGGACGAGACCAACAACACACCTGAAATCATCGACCAAAACTTCGGTATCATTGACATCGGAATTGAGCCTGCTCGCGGTCTGCAGAAATTTATCAACCGCATCACAGTCCTCAAGACAGGTGGTATCAGCTCAGGCGGTTTTTCAGCAGCCTAACGGGTAAAACTTAAAGAGATAAATAAAGAGATCAAAATAAAAAGAAAGCAAAATGGCAGGACTACCACATTATAGAAATTCGGTCGCCGCGATGAACAAATTCGAACCTGTGTACCAATCACAGTTCGAGATCTTGTTGACACCGCCGCCCGCTGTATCAAACTGGACGCTATGCATGGAAAACGTTACAAACATCGGTGGTGTTGAAGTAAACAAACTCCCAGGCGCTCAAGAGCAGATGTACAAATTCGCAAGAAGATCGTTTGCTGGAGGTGCTCCCGAGAGTACAACGGTTGACATAACCCTTGACTTTGAAGTCAACTTAGATGACGCCAACAGCGCATACGTCTACAAGGCTCTTCGTCAATGGTGTGATATCATCTATGATCCACTCACAGGCCGCATGGGGCTCAAGAGAGATTACGCGGGTGGTCCTATGATCATCAACTACTTCAATAAGAATGGTGACATCTACCGTCAGTTGACTTTGCCGACAGTATTCCCAACAACTGCAATCGCAGGATTTGGAAACGAAGCAAACTTCTCAGAAGCTGGTATCTACAAGATCACTGGTTTCACCCTTCGTGCAGACTACTGGGAAGAAACGATTCTTTAAACAACCATTGGTCTCAGTACCAAATACCAAGAGGGACTTCGGTCCCTCTTTTTTTGTCCCAAAACTAAGAACCAAAATCGTACTGTGATATATAAACTAACAAAACTAATTCCATATGTCAGAATACGAAAACTTGAGCAACGAAGATCTTCAAGACAAGATCGAAAAAGAAGCCGCTTTGTTTGCAAAACAAAACGAGATGAATGAGGTTGTAGAAGAAGCTGAAGAAGTTCAGCCTATGCCTCAAGCAAAAGCAACACCAGTCACATCACTGGGAAAAGCACAGAAATTCCAAAACCCCGAAGCAGATAGTTTACTTGCTGCTGAGATAGGTTGGAAAAACATACCGTTAGAAAACATACCGTCCAAAGGACTGTTTTACGACGAAGAAACTCAAATTGCGATTCGTGCTGCCAGCGTAGCCGAAATTCGCCACTGGTCCACAATCGATGAAAATGACTTGTTGGCAACCGACGACATGTTGAACTTCATCATGGAGAAATGTTGTCGCATCAAGGTTCCTGGAAAGCCAGGCAACTTTAAAGATCTTATGGAGATCGACCGTTTTTACCTGATCTTTGCGATCAGAGACTTTACTTTCAAGAACGGTGAAAACAAGTTGATGATCAGTGTTTCCGATGACGATGGAGTAGAAGAAAAGGTAGAAGTTACCAAAGATCTTCTCGACTATTTCAACCCAGACGAGCGCTTGATGAACTACTATGATCATACGAACAAGTGCTTTAAGATTCAAATGAAGAACGGTGAATCTTTTGATTTGCACTTACCTACTTTAGGTATCATGAACTTCATTAAGAATTACATCAAGACCAAACAACAGACCAACAAGAATTTCGACAAAGCGTTCATCAAGTACGCACCGTTCTTGTTCCCTGAGTGGAAAACCTTAACACAAGCATCATACGACAAAGCTGTCCAAGAAAGTATGATATGGAGTCTTCAGCGCATATCTGTGCTCGACAAACTCGTCGAGATCCTTTCATCATCAGTGAATCCACAAATTCGTTACATGAGCTCTACCGGAGGAGAGAGGGTGAGCCCCCTTAACTTTCCAGGAGGGGTCAAGTCTATTTTCCTTATTTCAGATATCTTTGGAGAATTGGTTTGAGTTGGAGTTTCTCCTACTCAAAATTCTTCGTCTTCAACCATCGGAACTCGAGATCATGGAGTTCTATCGAGCAGAGTTCTTGATAGAAAACCTGAAGAAGAATACCGAGGAAGAAAACAAGCAGAGGAAGAAAGACGACGATGAGCAGAGCAAAATGATGCCTCAACAGCCTAATGCTTCTAAGATGATGTCGGACGCTCGCAAGAGTATGCCTACACCTTCGTTCAGAATGCCGACTGGCGGTTTGAGCAACTTCGGTAAACTGTCTCTGTAATTCATCTGGGATATATAGAAAAAGACCTCACTGAATAAATGTCTGTTGCCAACCAGGCTAACGAAAAGCTAACCCAACTTGTCACTCTCACTGCAAAGATAGAGAGCTATCTTAACCCTGCGAAAAAGGGTAAAGGCGGAGGACAAGCTGGCGCTCAAGCCACAGAAGGTGGTGCGACAGGCGGAGGTGGAATAGGTAATCGCATCAAAGAAGCGATTGCAGTGGGCGGAATGGCCCAATCGCTCTCGATGTTCTTTAAAGAATATCGCAAGTCAAAACTCGGTGACGGCGAAAAGGTCAAGCAACTTTTGATCAACCTCTCGGATGGTATGTACCAAGCGTACGAAAAAATCAAAGAGATTGACGAAAAAGAAATGTTAAACAAAATCAGCACTGTCATAAAAGGCATTGCTGGTTTTTCTTTGACCATGATCCTCTTAAGTCTTGCTGCCGTTCCTTTTGCTCTGGGGATACTTGTGTTTTCTCTGGGGATCAGTGCGATGAATACGATCTTCAACATTTTAGTCAAGGACACCAAGAAGACTGACGAAGCGCTGGGTATATTAGGAAAGATTGGACAAGGCGCTGCGCTGTTCACTCTTGCGATGGTCTTAATCGGCTATACCGCTCCTGCTTTTGCGCTGGGAGTCATTGTCTTCACGCTTGCCGTTAGTGGTATGCTTCTTGTGTTCAGCTTACTCGGAAGTACAAAAGTTAAGAAGACTGTTACCGATTCCATGCAGATCATTTTCGACATGGCGAAAGGTGCTGCGTTCTTTGCCCTCTCTATGATTCTAATCGCAATCACAGCTCCTCTGTTTGCTTTTGGTGTCATTGTGTTTACTTTGGCAATTTCGGCAATGATATTAGTGTTCAGCTTATTGAACGGTGTTAAGAAACAAGTCAGAGATTCTCTTCAGTTGATTCTGTCTATGTCGAAAGATATAGCGATATTTGCTCTAACGATGACTCTAGTTGGATTGGTCGCTCCGCTGTTCGCTTTAGGTACGATTGTATTTACGCTTGCATTGGCTGCAGTCATGGGAGTTCTGATTCTTGCTGGCAAGTTCGACAAGCAACTCAATAAAGGCGTTAAGGCACTTGATATGATGGCGATACCTATTGCTATTCTTGCCGGAGTATTCCTCGTTGTAGGTCTTGTTTACGAACCCGTTCTTAAAGGTGGAGCAACTGTTGCCGCTACTATTCTTTTAGTCGGAACAGCGACGGCACTTATTGGAATGATGGATAAAAACGTCAAGAAAGGCATTAAGACGCTTGATCAGATGATCCTGCCCATCATAGGATTTGCTGCTGCTCTTCTAATCATTGGATTGATACCAACCGATCCGCTGGATCTATTACTTAAAGTTGGTGTAATGGCTGTTGCTATTACTGTGCTCGGGTTGGCTGCATTTGTACTAGGACTTCCAGCAGTAGCGCCTTTCGCAACAGCTGGTGCTGCCGTATTAGTTACTTTGACAGTACCTATGATCGTATTTGCAGCTGCGCTCTTCATAATATCTAAAGCAACATTTACCAAAGAGTCGATCATCAACCTTGGAATGGCAATCGGTGTCATAGGGGTTGCGATGGCTGGTATGGGTCTACTTGCTCCCTTTATTCTAATAGGAAGTGCTGTGATGGCCGTAGCCGCTGTCGCTCTTCTACCTATCACTGCGTCATTGGCGATATTTAAGTCTATAGGTTGGAAAGAATCGGACGGCGAATCTCTTAAGAATGCTTTGAAAAGTACAGTGCAAGCATTCGCACATGCATTGGACGGAGTCGGTATCACAGGTATGTTTAAGTTACTCGCTGCTATTCCTATAGTCGCTCTGTTGGGTCTGTCTCTTACAGCCCTTGCGATGGGAATCAAAGCGATGGCTACCATGACCTTCACCGAAATGGAGTGGGATGATAAAGAAAAGAAACTCATTCCAAAGAGACAAGTCAAACTCACAGACGCTGAAATTCAGGCTGTAGGACCTAACGTCGCATCCATCTTAAACGCTCTTGCGGATCCTCTTCTGGAATTTGGTAAGAAAGCAGCGGAAGGCCCGTTCTCACTATTTGGTATGGGTTACATGGCCAAAGGTATCAAAGCAGCCGCTGGAATCGGTGAAGTAATTTCTTCTCTTGCGAAAGGTGTTGCTGACATGGCAAAACTTAACGTCGTCGAGTACCAAGTAAAAGATGGTAAGCTGGTTCCAAAGTCGGTAAGAAAACTTACTCCGCTTGACTTTATGATGGCAGGAATCAACACAGGATTCATTCTAGACGCGTTGGCGGTTCCTCTTACGAGATTTGGTATGTACGCTTCGTTGGGCGAAGGCATATTCTCCAGCGGTTACATGGAGAAAGGTATTGAAGCTGCAAGCAAAGTAGGAAATGCGATAGCATCTATCGCTAAAGGAGTCTCCGACATGGCCAACTTGACCGTCGTTGAAAACCAAGTGAAAGACGGTAAGTTAGTTCCAAAAAGCTCAAGACAGCTGACAGACGCTGACTTTACTCTTGCCGGCGAAAATGTTGGCAAAATTCTAAAAGCATTGGTAGTCCCATTGACCGATTTTGGAAAAGCCTGGGAAGACGGCAGCAGTTGGTTCAGCAACAGTTATTTGGAATCAGCAGTCAAAGGTATAAACGCGGTCACTGATCCTATCTCTAAGTTGGCTAAGATGGTCACTGAACTGGCGTCAGGAAACGCCGTGGTCAGTGAAGTAAAAGACGGCAAGTTAGTTCCAAAGCAAGCGATATCTTTTGCTGATGCAGTACCTAAAGCAACCGCGGCGATTAGTGAACTTCTTACAGCTTTGCCTAAATCACTTACGGCATTTGGACAATCATACGAAAACGACAAAGACGCAATAACTTCAGGAATCGATGCGATCGGCATCATAGCTGGTTCTGTGAACAAGATAGCAGACTTTGGTAAGAACTACATCAATAGAAAAGCTGACATCGAAGGATCTATCGAAGGAGCGAAAAAGTTGGTGCCTGCTTCAGCCGACATGGTCAAGATACTTAAGAACTACGTTAAGATGAAAGCCGCGCTTGATAAAAAATCAGGAGGAGGACTGTTTGGGCTGTTTAGTAGTAAAGAATCTAAGTTAGCCGACATCTTCACAGAAATCAGTGAAGGACTTATCGCAATTCAACCAGGACTTCAAGTAATTCAGCCTGCACAAATAACAACTTTCTCCAGCCTTACAAGCGTTATAGAAAGACTGTCCAGAGTGGTGTCTCCGTTCGAGAGATTCACTAAAGCTTTTGGTACTTTCTCAAAAGACATGGGTGTGTTTACCAAAAACTGGAAGCAGTTCAACAACCAAGACACTATGAACTTTAAGATCTACGGAGATGTCACCGACAAGATATCCAAGGTCGATGTAGGCAAACTCAAGCAAGCTCTTGAAGCGTTGATTGTGTACGAAAGAGACAAGATTGCCATAGAAAAAGAACGCGCACAAATAGTCAAAGACATCGCTGCCAGCGGCGGAGACACTTCCAGCAATCCTCTCGAAAAGATAGGCAACATGCTCGACTCTTTGCTAGGTGGCGGCGGAGACGAAGGCGGCGGAAAGGATGGCGGAAAAGGCGGTCCTATCAGCACTCCTAAGATCCAGGTAAACGGAAGTATCTATGTTTCAGGAAACATCGATAAAGCATAAAATATATAGACTATAAAATAATGTCTATCATGAGCAAGTTCATTAAATTTACAGACTGGGAAAATTCCAAGTACTCTGTCGCAGAAGACAAAGAAAAAGAAGTGAAAGAGGCGGAACCTTCTACAGCTCAGCTGATTGCAGAGCTCGAAGAACTTACCGAAAAAAGAAAGAAGGCTGTTCGCGAGAAAGATTCGTACGAATCACAAATCTTGGAACTAGACATCAAGCTGAAAAAGCTTGAGATCGATAGAGCTGATATTCTTAAGAAACAGAAAGATCTTTCTGAAGCAAGAGACATCGCTAAGAAGACTAAAATCGAAGGAAGAAGCCATGACCAAGAATAAGACTAAAAAGTTTGAAGAGTTCGAAGACGATCTTACGAGCAGCTACGATCCACCAAAGTATTTGGTACAACCCGCAGAAGGAGATAAAGGATTCTATATGTTCCAAAAAGCTTTCAAAGACCAGAAGAAGTTCTTTAAGCCGTTTATACGCAGCACCAACAAAGATCTAGAAGAACACTAGTATGTATTAGCAAG
>SXGQ01041884.1_pt1 | contig 11822 bp, 9 predicted proteins | sample 3178371 | NCBI WGS metagenome assembly SXGQ01 (sample SAMN11356859, study PRJNA531348) | freshwater metagenome | isolation source: freshwater sample F1-20 | place: China: Fuxian Lake, Yuxi | collected 2017-12-25 | reverse complement strand
CTCAACTCGGTGAACATCAACCTGCTGGCATTTGCCCTGCGCAATGGTTCGGCTGATGGTCACACCTTTGCGTTGTACATCATCGCAGTGGCCGCCGCCGAGGTTGGTGTGGGTTTGGCGATGGTGCTCCTCATCTACCGCAACCGTCGCAGCATTGGTTTGGATGAACTCAGCGAGATGCGAGGATGAGGATGTTCGCGGCCTCCGAGGTGTTGTCACCATTGCGTGACGGCTGGTTCTTGCAAAACGCATGGCTTGCGCCGGTGATCCCGACCATCGGTTTTGCGCTCATCATCCTGTTCGGCAAGCGGTTGCCAAAGAAGGGGAGCGAAGTCGGAGTGCTCTCCATGCTCGCCAGTTTGGTGTTGGCGAGTGGTGCCGCATGGCAGTGGATTCAGCGAGTTGGCGGTGCTGGAGAAGAGCAGTTCGTCTCGCCGGTGATTCGAACCTGGACGTGGTGGCAGTCCGGTGGAATGGAATTCACCATTGGCCAGCATGTGGATGGTCTCACGGTGGTGGTCCTGTTCGTCGTGGCATTCATCTCCACGTTGGTGCAGGTCTATTCACTCGAGTACCTGCGGGGTGATCGCCGCTACACGCATTTCTTCGCCGCTCTGACCCTGTTCTCTGCCGGCATGTTGGCGATGGTGATTGCCGAAGACATGATCTTGTTCCTCCTCGGTTGGGAAATCATGGGTCTGTGTTCGTTCATGCTCATCGGCCACTGGTGGGAGGATGGCGCGAACAGCCGTGCTGCCTTGAAGGCGTTCTTCACGGTGCGAACGGGTGACGTCGGCTTGCTCGTGGGCATCAGCATTCTCTTCTTCGCCGCCAACGAGTGGACCACTACCAACCTTGGCTTGTCGGGTTTTTCCATTCGGGGCTTGTCAGCATGGGCATTGTCGGGTGAGCCGAATTCCACGGTGATTCTTGTTGCAGCAGTTGCCCTGTTTATCGCGGCAATCGGAAAGAGCGGTCAATTCCCATTGCACACATGGTTGCCGGATGCGATGGCCGGCCCCACTCCAGTGAGCTCGCTCTTGCACTCGTCCACGATGGTGGTGGCTGGCGTGTTCCTCGTTGCCCGTTTGTATCCGGTGTTCTTCACCGGGCTGGACATCCTCGGGCCGTCATCGAACATCATCATGATCATCGCGGCGATCACCATCGTGATTGCGGCGGCGTTGGCATTCGTCCAAACCGACATCAAGCGCGTGCTCGCCTACAGCACGGTGAGCCAACTGGGATACATGATGCTGGGTTTGGGTGCCGGTGCATGGCTGCCAGCAGTGTTTCACATCTTCACCCACGCATTCTTCAAGGCGTGCTTGTTCTTATCGGCAGGATCGATCAGCCACAGTGCGTCGCATCATTCCTTCGACATGAAAAAGGACATGGGAGGCCTGCGTAAGCACATGCCGATTACGTTCGCGGCATGGACCGTGTCCACGCTTGCATTGTGCGGAGTGTTCCCCTTCTCCGGGTTCTTCTCCAAAGATGAGATCATCGACAACGTTGGTGGGAATGGCTACACGTTCTTCATGGTGGTGGGCTTGGGTGGCGCGTTCCTCACTGCTGCATACATGACCCGAGCGACATATCTCACGTTCTTTGGCGAGCCGCGCGGAGCATCAGCGGGAGAGCACGGCGAGAGCAGCCACGGCACGCACCCTGCGCACGACGGCCACGATGCACACGACGCGCATGCCGTGCACGACAGCCACGACGCCCATGATTCACACGACGCACATGCAGGCCCACACGAGTCAGGCATCTTGATTACGGCACCACTTGCCATCTTGGCGGCACTCGCAATTTTCTCCGGCTTGTTCAACGCCACGCCCTTCGGCGAGTCGTGGGAGTACATGAAAAAGTGGACGGAGCCGCGCGCAGCAGTGGTGGTGGAGTCGTACCCGGGCGGCCCTGGCGAAGCATTCGTGGTGCCAGCCGCAGAGTCGGGCTATGGCGAGTCGCCGTGCGGCAAGGAAACACCAAAGGATGGGGTGTGCTACGCCCCGCAGCTCAACCACGCCAAATTCAAGTGGTCAAAGGCTCTGTTGTCGCTGGCGATCGTGTTTGCCGGTATTGCAATCAGCTGGGTACTGAGTGCAGCACTTTACGGTCGTCGCGACCCACGATTGGTCGGGCTTACTCAACGCAACGCCGTTGCTCGCTCTGGATATCAACTCTTGATCAACAAGTACTACCTCGATCATCTCTATGAGCGCGGCGTGGTGAGTGCCATCGTTGGACCACTTGCGCGTGGCGCCTATTGGTTCAATCAGCAGGTGCTGGATGGCATCTTGCATGGTGTGGCGCGCGTATCGCGCGCCGTTGCCCAAGTGGTGTACCGCGATATCGACCAGCGTCTCGTCGACGGGGCTGTCAATGCATCGGCCGACGTCACGAAGGCTGCAGGCACCACGGTGCAACCAATCCAATCAGGACGAGTGGGTCACTACGGCGCGTTGCTGTTTGCAACCGCTGCAGTAGCGGCGCTCGTCTTTGTCATACTCAACACCTGAATACGAAACGGGAGATAACACCATGCAGATGATCCGCGACAACAACTGGGTACTGAGTGTCGGCACGTTCTTGCCGATGCTCGGAGTGGTCGTGCTGCTGATCACACCTAAGGCAAACGAAGCTGCCATCAAGATGGTGGCACTACTCACCTCGATTGCCACGGTACTTGTTGGTGTATTCACGCTCGTGAACTTCGACTTTGATCAAGCCGGATCGATGCAATTCGTGGCACAAACCGATTGGATTCCCGTCATCAAGAGCACGTACTTCATTGGCGTGGACGGCATCAGCCTGCCGTTGTATCTCCTCAGCATGGTGGTGACGTTGCTCGTGGTCATTTACAGTCTCAATCACATTCCGTCACCCGGGAACCCCAAGGCGTTCTTCGTGCTCATGCTGATTTTGCAAACGGGCATGGCGGGAACCTTCATCGCACAAGACCTCATCCTGTTCTTCGTGTTCTTCGAACTGGTGTTGCTACCGATGTACTTCATGATCGGTGTGTGGGGTGGCGAACAGCGCCAGTATGCATCGCTCAAGTTCTTCCTGTACACCATGTTCGGATCCGCTCTCATGTTGGTGGCGTTCCTCGCCATCTTCTTCAAAACCGGAGCGGAGAGTTTTGCGATTCCGTATCTGGTCGAGAACGGTGCTGGCATCGCCAAGAACGTGCAGGTATGGATTTTTGCCGGCATGTTCATCGGATTTGCAGTGAAGGTGCCGATGTTCCCATTCCATACCTGGTTGCCCGACGCACACACCCAGGCGCCAACCCAAGGGTCCGTGATTCTTGCGGCAATCCTGCTGAAGCTCGGAACCTACGGTTTTGTTCGAATTGCCATTCCAACCCTGCCCGACGCCGCAATCGAATGGGCGCCATGGATTGGTGGTTTGGCCGTCATCGGCATCATCTACGGAGCACTGGGTTGCTTGGCACAAACCGACATGAAACGACTCATTGCGTTCTCGTCCGTTGCGCACATGGGATTCGTGATGCTCGGCATTTCAACGCTCACTCCCTTCGGCGTGAACGCCGCGGTGTTCGGCATGGTGGCACACGGCTTGATCACCGGAATGCTGTTCTTCATCGCTGGCAGCGTGAAGGAGCGCTACCACACGCTGGAGATCTCCAAGTTGGGTGGCATGCTCACGCAGGCACCACGATTGGGCTGGATCTTGGGCTTGTGCTCGATGGCCTCACTCGGCTTGCCTGGTCTCGCCGGTTTCTGGGGCGAGTTCCCTGCGATTCTTTCTGCCTACAACCCGGCCGACGGCCTGAATGTCACGGTGTTCCGCACGTACATGGTGATTGCGGCACTTGGCACCGTGTTTGCCGCCGCATATTTGTTGTGGCTGTATCAACGCACTGCGTTCGGTACACCAAAGGGACACGACCATCACGATGTGCACGACGTGAACACCTACGAGTGGGTGGCCTGGATGCCGCTGTTGATTGCCATCGTGGCATTCGGTGTGGCACCAAATCTGTTGTTCAGCATCATCGACCCGGCCGTACAGGAAACGCTGCGCGCGTTCGGAGGCTGATTCGTGACACTGCTTGCGCCTTCTGCTGCCGCCTGGACGGCACCAGTCATCGACTATCACGCGCTTGCGCCCGAGATCGTGCTGGCAGTCGGGCTCACGGCAGTGTTGTTGGTGGATCTTTTCACCAGTGAGCGCAACAAGTGGTTGCTCTCGGTTCTCACCGGTTTCTCCTTGCTCGGCGCCACACTGCCGGTACTCACCCTTGCGTTGCACGACAATTCAGTGCGTTCACTCTTTGATGGTCGTTACGTGGTGGATGAGTTCAGCCTGGTGATGAAGGGTCTGTTCCTCCTGGCGGGATATGTGATCGTGCTGTTGTCGTCGTCGCATGTGGAGGAGGGCGATTACTGGCGTGGCGAGTATTGGTTCCTGCTCCTCACCAGCTTGTTGGGCATGGTGATGATGGCGTCGTCGCGCGACTTGGTATCGATATTCGTTGCGCTTGAGTTCTTGTCAATCCCGGCGTACATGCTGGCTGCCTGGCGCAAGCGCGACTTGAGGAGCAACGAAGCCGGCGTCAAATACTTCCTGCTGGGTGTGTTTGCATCGGCAGTGATGCTGTATGGAATGTCGTTGTTGTACGGGGTGGCCGACTCCACGCTCTTGGTGGACATCAGCAAGTCGATCGATCTTGACGGTGAATTTGCCGCGGTACAAGCGCTGGCGGTGGTATTCGTGGTGGTTGGTTTTGCTTTCAAGGTTTCTGCGGTGCCGTTCCACACCTGGGCACCCGATACCTACGAAGGCGCACCAACTCCGGTCACCGCATTCTTGTCGGTGGCAAGTAAGGCTGCTGGATTCATTGCACTGGTCGTACTCGTGCTCACGGCTTTTCCGGAAGGTCGCGATGTGTGGCAACCCTTCATCTGGGTACTCTCTGCTCTCACGATGACCATCGGCAACGTATTTGCGTTGCGACAAACCAATCTTGTTCGCATGATCGCTTATTCGTCGGTGAGCCAAGGTGGCTTCGTGCTGATGCCACTCGCCGTTGCCGGAGGGGCAGCAGGAGAAGCTGCGTTGCGCGCAGTGGTGGTGTACCTCGTGGTGTACGCGGCAACTAACTTGGGAATGTTCGGCGTCATTCTTGCGGTGTCGCGCAAGACTCGCAGCGGTGACATTGCATCGTTGGGCGGATTGTTCTCGTATGCGCCGGCACTCGGTGTGTTGTTCACCATGTTTCTGGCATCGCTCGCAGGCATACCGCCACTGGGTGGCTGGATCGGCAAGTTTGCCGCATTTCAAGCGCTGCTTACCGATGCCACACCGTGGGCGTATGCACTCGCAGTCATTGGGGCCGTCAACTCGGTGATCGCCTTTGGCTACTACGGAAATGTGATGCGCGAAGTGTGGATGCGACCGGTGCCGCATGGCGACAACACTCCGATCGTCACCCCATCGTCATTGCAGATTGCGCTCGGCATCACCGCTATTGCCACGCTTGTTCTTGGCATCCTGCCTGGTGTGGTGCTGAACTTCGGCGACATGGCCGATCTCGTCGGCGCCTTCGGCGGCTGACGAGTAGCACGTGGCATCTGGCCACCACGTCCACGCAGCCTCCGACGACGTGCGTCGCGCCATTGACGCCGACGGCGGACTGCTGCGCTTTGACAAGTTCATCGAGATCACGCTCTACGGAGAGCACGGCTTCTACAGCACAGCAGGCCGCGCCGGTCGGCGTGGCGACTTCCTGACCTCACCCGAAGTTGGGCCGCTCTTTGGGGTGGTGATTGCGCGAGCGTTGGATGCGTGGTGGGAAGAACTTGGTCGCCCGGATCCGTTCACCGTGGTGGATGCCGGGGCGGGTCCAGGGACGTTGAGTCGATCGGTGTTGGCTGCAAATCCCCATTGCTCATCGGCGATGCGCTACGTGGCAGTGGAGGTTTCGCCAGCGCAGCGAGCGTTGCATCCTGCGGGCGTGGAGTCCCGTGCAGGCATGCCTCCGGAGCCATTCGTCGGTGTCATCATCGCCAATGAATTGCTCGATAATCTGCCCTTTCGCCTGTTCGTGTTTGATGGTGGTTGGCGCGAGGCATTCGTTGCAGACGATGGCGAGCGATTCGTGGAGCGACTGGTGACCATCTCGGATGTTCCTGCATGCCTTCCCGCAGTCGCAGCTCATGGGTCACGCGTAGCAGTTCACGATGCTGCGACGCGATGGGTCGGTGATGCGCTGTCATTAATTCAGGCGGGTCGGCTTGTGGTGTTTGACTACTGCACTACCTCAACCGAGATGGCGAGCCGGCCGTGGCGCGAGTGGCTGCGCACCTACTCGGGGCACGAGCGGGGAGTGCACTATCTGCAGAGCGTCGGCCAACAGGACATCACCGTGGAAGTAGCCGTTGATCAACTCCTGCCGCCAACTTCGCTCACCTCGCAGGCAAAGTTCTTACGCGAGTTTGGTATCGATGGGTTGGTGGAGGAGGGTCGAGTTGCATGGGAGCGTGCTGCAAGCTCGCCGACGGTTGCCACAATGACGATGCGCAGTCGAGTGCGTGAAGCTGAGGCGCTGTGCGACTTGGCTGGAATTGGTGCTTTCAGCGTTCTTCAGTGGCGTCGCTGAGCAATTTTGTGCTCCTGAAGTACATTGCTGTGAATCCGACTATCCAACCTTGCGGGCAATCATCAACATCTCACCCGAGAGAGTCAATCGTATTGTAAGTCTTGAAAATGGACGCTTGCTCAGGATCCAGACGAATGGCTTGAGCAAAGCGTATCGATTCATTGACTGGGCTAGAGAACGAAGTGAGAAGAAGATTGGCAGATTACGCGTTCCTACAACCTCAAATCCCGACGTTTCCAAGAGTTGTCGCAATCCCGATTTGGAGAAATACTGAATATGCATTCCTTGATACCACCACCACTTCTTCTTGAGAAGGCGAGGTAAGAAAGCGGCGCGATCTCCAGTATAGATGAAGAGCAATCCGTCGACATTTGTCAACTCCGAAATTGCATTGATCTCGTCCCGTGGATTAGAGAGGTGCTCGATTACACCCCACATGGTTACAATATCAAATCTTCTGGTCGTGGTTTGTTGGGAGACTGGTTGCCGCCATACCTCATGTTGTCTAGATGCGATTTTGGAAGCCCATTCAGACAATTCAACTCCACAGACGACATAAAACCGAGAAGCCTTGTCTAAGAATATTCCTGTCGCACAGCCGATGTCCAACAAAGTCCGTGCGCTACTTGGTGGCGCAGCCGATGTAACTATTTGAAGCCACGCTTCGGCAGACTTCTCTCGTTGTTGCTGAGCTGCGAGGTATGTCTCATCCTCGTTTTCGGTGTACAGGATCTCAACTTGCGGGGCAGAAGAAACGTATTGATGACCGCAATCTGAACATTCAACTATTTCATACGTAAGTCGTGTGGTGGGTGTGAATTTGTAATCGACAGTTGGCGACAAACCATGAAGTTCATCCGGATATCGTTCAAACGAATCGACGCCTAAGCAAACTGGGCAATTTGATTTGTTTGTCATTTCATCCTTCGAGCTACGATAATTTGATGCGTGAAAAGGTCTCCGATTCCAAAAGAAAAGCGCTCAAGTTGTAGGCCTGCGTCTATCATCCACTTGGAACACTGGTGGCGCGAGCGCATGAGGTTTATCTCAGGCGGATGGAGAGCGATACCTCGTCGTCTCTCCAACTGCAGAATGGATTTAGCAATCTTGAGAGCCAGCACCGACAGCCCCCAAATTGGTGGCCAATACAATATGAGTACTCCTCCCTGCTTGGTGACTCGCCGCATCTCACGGAGCGCTGCGGCAATCTGCTGGTCGGTAAAGTGCTCCATAACGCCAAGATTGAAAACTCCATCAAAAGTTTCGTCCTGATAGGGAAGCGAGAATAAATCAGCTTGACTGATGAGGTCACTCTGCCTCACATTGATGTGTCTATTCCGATGTTCTTCAACGGCTCTTCTTGAGAAATCAATTGCAACGAGATTCCATCGTTCAATCAAGTGAACATCAATTTCTCCACCCCCGGAGCCAGCATGGAGCAAAGTTGACCCTGGGGCCACGGTTTTCCTTAGAGTTTGTTTGAGGCTCCGTGGAATAATCCATCGTCGGTAGAAGTTTGCGATTCTTCCGTATGTCTTGGTAACTGACCCCTGCTGACTCCAGTATGCGTCCCAGTCATTGCTTGAGATTGTCATTGTTTGCCCCCAATCCTTGAAACTCGATATCTGCGAAAGGACTTGCGATGCATTAAGGCGAATTTGAACAAGCCCAGGAGTCCTAATAGAACATCTCGGGTCTGCATTTTCGATGATCCGTAAGCCCGTGCTGTCAAAACGATTGGTACCTCAGCCACTGATGAGTCGTGGCGGACGAACCAAGTCAAACTTTGATAAAGGAAAGGGTATCCGTTGTGCAACGGTGCTTCGGGTAGTTTGACCGCTAAATCAGTCATCCGGTATGCGCGAAGTGCGCCGGTGGCATCAAACGGAACTCGAAGCAGATATTTTGTTGCAATGTGTCCAAGATGTGTTAAGGTGCGCCGAATCGGCGTCCAATCCTGCAGACCACCGCCTCTCATAAATCGAGAACCTACGACTACGTCCGCTACTTTTAGCGCATCGAGAAGTTTCGGGATGTCCTCTGGGTCGTGTGTAAGATCTGCATCCAGAGTCACGAGGACATCAGCATTGCACGCGATAGCCTGCCGGAACGCCTCCTTGTGTGCTGAACCAATTCCCAACTTCTGATTTCGCGAAAAAAGACGAACTCTTGGGTTTGATCTTGCAATCTCTCGGACTATCTCGGCGGTTCCATCAGGCGAACTATCATCGAGCACGACGATGTCACTATTCGGTAGAACCTGTGTGATTCGTTTGCACAACTGCAAGATGTTTTCGCACTCGTTGTACGTCGGAACAGCAATTAGGACTTTTATTTCTACCATCAGTTAACTCAGAGTGCAACAATTGAGAGCTTAGGTAAAGGAAAAACTAGCCGGCGGCCATGGAAGATTGGGGATACCTCAAAGAATTCGCGAAAGTGCCACGGCAGCACAATGTAGTAATCATGGTTCTGATTCAGGACCTCGTCTTGCGGTCTGATTGGAATCCAAGTACCTGGGGTGACGCATCCATATTTGTCGGGGTTCACATCACCGATAACGGAGACTTCCGAGGCGGTGAGACCCGCGAATTGAAGCAGGACGTTTCCCTTAGTTGACGCACCCAGGCCAGCGACCGATTTTCCGAATGCGATCTGAGTCTGAACAAATACTCGTAGCGCATCGGAGCTTTGTTTCGTTGCTTCGGCAAATTCGGAGAATTTCTGCCGAGCATTGTCCCACAAGATCTGTTCTTTGAACCGAATTTGTTCAACGGACTCGGCGATAGAAAAAACTCCTTTGTGCGCTGCAGTTACTGCAAAACTTCCACCATTGACGTCATTGAGCTCCACGTCAATGACTTCAAGACCTGCTTCTTCAAGAAGCCAATCAATTTGTCGAATTCCGTAGTACTCAAGGTGTTCGTGACAAATCGTGTCAAATGCCGTTCGCTCTAGCATGAGCGGTAAGTAGCTCTGTTCAAACACCCAAACCCCGTCAAGCGCAAGAACCGCAGCAACCTCTCTTACAAAGGCTTGAGGGTGCTCAAGGTCGTACATCATCGAGAGCGATGTGACAGCCTTTGCTCGACGACCCCCAGAAGCGCTGAGTGCAGCCACGGCTGTGAAGAAGCCAGCAACAGCAATTGCTCCGAGTGGATAAAAGTTTTGAAATTTTGCTGCCGTTGGGTCAATTCCGATGCGGGTGAGGCTGTGTGAATAAAAGCCAAGGGTGGTTCCATCGTTGCTTCCGATATCTAGAACGACATCACCATCATTCAGAATTAGGCGACCTGAAAGTTCAGCCACTCTCTCCTGTAGGTGCTTGACCATGCTCACATTCAGACCAGATCTATAGCCGTAGTTCTCGCCATACAGCAGGTTTTGATCAAAGTTGTGCTCAAGTTGAACAAGACCACACCCCTTTTCAGAGACGCATCGGATCAACCTGAGTGGTCCCCTCGGGAATTCCTCAGTCTCGGGATTGCGCGGGAAGATTCCAGTGAGAGCCTGCCAGCCAAGATCAATCACCAGCTCAAAGTCTGATCCACTGCATATCCGACAGCAATCAATCGGAACCACTCTTCTAACTTAGTTGCTCTCAGTAATTTGGGGAGTTACTCAGGCAGGTTTCTCAAAACTCGACCAATCACCATACATTCGATGAAGCATTCAGAGGGCAGGTCACCTCGCTCTGAACCTGAGCCAACTTCTGTGAGTGGGCTCGGGGCAACGGCTGTTCGAAATCCGTAGTCGAGTACATCGACTACGACTACGGCATGTTCAGGTAACGCACAATCTGTATTCCGTAGGCGAGCATGACATCACAACGGTGGCAGTCACAAATCATGAGCAAAGTCAACAATCGGCTGGCACAGGCGAAGCATTTGCGTGGTTCTGATCTTGACTCTCAGGTGTCAAACAGTCAAGCTGCCCGGCATGAGGTCTTGGCCTACTGAACAATTGCGGCAATGACGTTGCCGGATCGTGTGCGCGAGGCAGAAGCGCTTTGTGACTCAGCTAGTTTTGGCGCTTTCAGCGTCATTCAGTGGCGTCGATAAGTGGAAGTCATCCTTGTGGTAGGAACTTAATTTGGTTGGACAATGATTGTTGGTAGTTGCAAGAAGGCTTCTGCAGAAGGCACGTGACTGGTTTGTGTTCTTTCAAAGGGGCTCGCAGATTCAGATTCAGACACAGATTCGCGATGACTTGCGTCCAACCCAAGAGCAGGTAGAAGCTCTTTGGCTCGCGATTGACTGCCAAAATGATCGGGGTGGATCATTAGCGAGTTACGGACGAAAGTACTCTTCGCAGTCTGACGAGGATGGAATTACTTTGGAGGTCTTTCGTCGAATAGGCCTGCGGCGCGGTGCATCAGTTGAGATTGGATGTGGGGATGGTCTGGAGAACAATCCTTTGATACTTGCCACACAGGGTTGGAAAACTTTATGGATCGATGGCAAAGGTTTAGCGTTTAACGCAGACTGTAGTCCGAAGTCTTTCGTACATCGGCAATTATACGTTACGGCAGAAAACATCGTTGAAACAATTCTTGGGGGACTTGGGAAGCTGGAGATTGACTCTTTCGATTTTTTCAGTGTTGACATCGATGGGAATGACGGATACCTGGAAACAGAGTTGTTTCAGTATGGATTTCGACCATCCCTGGCGATCATCGAGACCAATAATCTCATGCCTCCGCCGATTCAATACCAACAAAAGTATGCCCCTACACACATCTGGCAGGGATTGAACTCGGAATATGGAATCAGCTTGCATTTGGTGGCCGAGCTATTCTCGAGATTCGGTTGTCAATGCCTTGCCATCAACCATCAAACCGACATCAATGCATTGTTTGTTAGAAGTGATCATTCTGAGTTTTTTGCCGACATCCCTAAAGCTCTTATGGAGTTGTATGTTGGTCCTTTGATACAGCCGTTTAATCAAAAGTATCGCAAATCAAAGCTGACTCCAGGAATGGCGGAACAGTTGATTCGTTCAAATGGTCTAGTCATCTAGTGTCACATCGCGTTCGTCGGGCTTGCTCGTCATCCACGCAGACGCGATCACAATGCACATTCCCACTATGGATAACGACGCGATGCTCTCATCATTGAACGCAGCACCAAGCACCAGACCCACGATTGGAGTGAAGTAGGTGGGAATCATTGCTCGGGTGATGCCAGTT
>SXGQ01030667.1_pt1 | contig 11822 bp, 8 predicted proteins | sample 3178371 | NCBI WGS metagenome assembly SXGQ01 (sample SAMN11356859, study PRJNA531348) | freshwater metagenome | isolation source: freshwater sample F1-20 | place: China: Fuxian Lake, Yuxi | collected 2017-12-25 | reverse complement strand
GTATATGAAAGACATCATGGAAACGAACCCAGACAACTCTCCAGTTTCAATTCCTTTGATCAATGTTTTTCAACTGTCGTAAGCAATTAATTTATTCAAACTTTAACCAGTCAATGCTAAATAAGTTTTTATTGGTTTCTCATTTAAAAACTAAATATAAATTTTGTAGGCCTTCGGTATTTAGTAGTTGACATTTATAAATAAAATAATCTTTAGAAGACTCAAGTGGTATATCAATACTACCTATAATTGAGCCCGAAGGGCTGTCTTTTCTAACTTCTATTCGCCCCCCTAAATGAGGATTAATTTTTAAAAGTAATGTTGCATTTTTTTTGAGATTTCTTACATTAGGGTAGTACAAATACCCATTATTTAAGCAGCTTTTAACTTCATAACCAGTAGCATTTTCGCCTTTTTTTATTTTCTCGCCAGCCATATACCATTCAGCTTCAATATTATCCCAATTAGCATCATATTGACCCGCCCCATTTGCAAAATGCTTTGTTAATAATACTGTGTCATCAACCATTGAGCCATCATCTTTGTAATGTAAATACGTTAAATAAGATTCTCGATAATAGGCTACTTCCTTTCCTAAATGGAACTTGCACCAGGTATGAAACCATTGGTTATTCCACATAAAATAATTACCATGCGCTTGCTGTGTTAATCCAAACCTGCCAAATCCAGAATTGCCTCTTTTTATATAAGGACCATAAATATTAGTTGAAGTTGCATAGTGAGATCCTGCTGATAAATAATAAATGCCATTGTATTTATGTAAATTGGGTTTATCGTTAGCAGATAAAACATCTTCCGTTCAGGTAAATACTATTTTTCTTGGCGATTCCGCCAATGAAATCATATCCTCATTCAGCTTTGCAATATAATATCCTAATTTAGGATCATCATCTCGATGATGTCCAAATGCGATATAGGCTGTTTTTTGAATATCATCATCCATTAATATAGTAGGATCATATTCTTTTGAGGTTGTCAGTCCTGTATCTAAAAGTGGTTTGCCTAATACATCTTTGAAAGGTCCGATTGGACTTTCCGAAACCATTACACCAGTTGAAATATTTTTATTTGAAAAATAAAAAAAATATTTACCATTACGCCAACCCATATCAGTAGCCCAGCAATCCGTTGATTTACCCATATAAGTTTCGGTAGGCAAAATTGTTCTTTCATGTTTCCAATGAAGTAGGTCATTCGTAGACCATATATGCCAATCAGGCATTATAAATCGCCCTTTAGCGAGTGAATCTAAGTCACGTGTACTATATAAAAAAGGTTTGCCATTAAAAATAAAGATATGTGGATTTGCCATTCCAACATAAGGAACTATTGGGTTCCCATTTTGATAGCCATTATCAAAAATTTGTTTTTGTGCGTTGCTACTAATTGCAATACTAAAAATGATAATGCAATTAATTAAATAAAAATATTTTTTCATGATTTTAAATTAACATTAAAATATTTGAGAGACTTGGTAGTACTTTTATTTACTAAGTTCAATGGTATGTTTACCACCTAAAAGATGATCAATTTGGAATGCACCATCAATGAGTGGTAAGTTCATTTTTTTGCCATCTATCTTAAGTGAAGTATTTGAATAATTGGACCTAATATCAAGCATGGCAATGGTTCCACTAGGTATGGATAATTGATAAACCTCCTTATCTGCATCATGGCGATAATCAATCGTAACTTCGCCTTTTATTAAATTTGTTTTTAGCTTTGCAAACTGCAAATTGGCTAATTGTGGTTTTATTGAAATTGTGTCAGCCCCTGAGCTTAATGGTTGTACGCCCATCAACTTTCTAACAATAATATTTGCTGGCGCAGCTCCCCAAGCATGATTTAAATCAAGGTTGGGCTTATATATTTTATCCCAGGCTTCCATCGAAATGGTCGACCCTGTCTTAATCATATTATACCAGCTTCTTTGATCAGTTGCCGTCAATAATTCAAGCGCATATTTTGCTTCACCAGCATCATATAGTGCATCTAATAAAAACTGTGACCCATAAACACTACAAGCCATTTTTTTTGACTTAATATATGTTATCACTGAAGCCATATTCTGTTTAGATACCAATCCAAAGGCGAGCGCGAACATATTTCCATGTAATGAAACATGCGTTGTTGTATCACCATCTTTAACTAAACCAGTAGCTGGGTCAACAAATATTTTTTGAAAGGACTCATACGCCTGTTTGGCCTTTTGACTATATAATTGGGCATCAGCGTTATTGCCAACAAGCAAAGCCATTTGGCTCATTAATAATAAATTTTTATAATAAAAAGCATTGACTACTGTATTATAATTACAAAACACAAATCCATCTCTTTCTACGAGTGGCCAATCTACAATATCTTTTAAATCTTGCTTACTATCAAATGCTTTTGTAATATGAATGGTTTCCAAAAATTCTTTGGTTTGTTTTTGTTCAAGTGTACTAATAAGCCCATCCTGTCTGGCAAGTGGCATTAATATTTTTTGTTGGAGCTCCGTATAATATTTTTGAATAAAGCTTTTATCGCCCGTATATATATAATCATTCCAGGCCATCATTACATTTTGCAAACTCCATTCAGTAGGCCAAGTTGGATGAAAAATTAAATAGGCCATACTTCTTCTAGCAATATTGTATTCGGCATCTACTGCATAATGTGATAATTGATTAATCAAGGCATCCGCTTCATATGGAATCCGTTCCCGATCACCATCAACATAAAATCCAGAAAAACTAGTGGCTTTAATTGAGTATTTACACAATTCCCATACCTTATTCAAAACAGTATCACTAGAAACAAAATCAGCGGCGGTATTATTAAATGGATAAAAAATAATTTTTCTTTTTATCTAAGATGCATTCATACTGCCAGCAAAGCCGGTAATCCGAACATACCTAAACGGAAATACTTCGCCTATATAGGCTGGCATTTGAATTGGATTGCGGCTATTTCTTTTTGCATCAACAGGCCATTTAAGGGTATAGTTTTGTTCCCCTTTTTGAACATATAGCCCTATTTTTTTATATCGAATATTTGGACTTGATTTTAAAAAATCACCATTACTCCCTAAAGCTTCGGCAACTTCAATATATATACTATCTGATTTATCACTATTTAAATGTAATTGCAATTGACTAAAAGCATCCTTGCCAAAATCAATAAAATAGGCGCCATTCATTTGGTTTATAAATTTTGAAGGAGGTTGTAACTCTGCAGCCAAAGGTGCATGTGCACCAAAATTAACAGTATCGGTGGCTGCTAGATAAAATGCGGTAGGTTGAGAAAATGAGGTAACTGCCCCCACTTCATTCCACTGTTGCACTTTCCAATAATATACATTTCCAACAACCAATGGTTTACCTGCAAATACAACAGGATGTTGACTACCGCTTTGTTTTTTTGAATCCCAAATATCTCCAATATTATTATTTAAATTTTGTAAGTTGGAAGCCACCAAAACGCGCCAAGCGGTTACTTTACTAATATTTTTTGCATTTAACCAATCAAAATGAGGCTGGGTATTAAATACTTTTGCAAACTGGTAATTTGCATCCTTAACGATGTCTTGTGAAAGTGAAATATTTACGGGCGAACCACTAATGCTAACCTTTTCAGTATTTAATAAAAGGTCGGTTCGCAATTTTGTTGGCGAAAAAGTATTTTGACCAAAAGAATTAGAAACAAATAAAAAAGAAAAAATAACAATGATCACTTTTTTCATATTGCAGGCTATTTTAAATATTAGAATTCAACGATATACTAAGGAATGTGTATATGAAAATCCCTTTATTTCAATAAAGAAATAAAGGGATTTTATGTTAGTTTATCTTTACTGAGCGAATATAGAAATGGGTTAAATTTTTATAGCGTATAGCGCATAATACTTATTACAGCTGTTCCAGCGGCATTTATAGAGTTTACAAAAATATATGCTCTGTATTTTTTATCTGTTGTCTCTACCCAAACACCCGCTTCAGCTCTAAGACCTAACGCGTAATTTGGCATGTCTACCATATCTAGCTGTGTAAAATCAATATCGTCAACATAAATACCATATTGAAGATTTGACAAATTACGGTCTTGTAAATTAAATACTTTTCTCAATTTTGTACTTCTGTTAACGCCAGAGGGAAGTGTCACCCCCGGAAGATATGCTGCATCAGCGCCTGGTGATACTAGGGCATGTGTAAATGTTGTTGGAGTAGCTCTATACAAATACACCAAATCAACTTTTCCTGCATTCGTTGCTGCTGCAGTTGCATTATATACCGCCATATCTTCTATCGAAATATACGCATTCACACCATTTGAAACAGCGAGGTTTTTCTTGATCGCCATTTTTGAAATAGCATAAGGTCCCATTTTATGAGTAGCTGTTTTACCGTCACTACTAGTTGCAGTAAATGTAAATGAAACCGATTTACCACGCGCTTCTTCTGGTATCACATAGTTATATCTAAGTGTAGAAGCATTCGTATCAACATTGAATGTAACCTTTGTAAGCTTATCAACCGTAGTAGACGGGGTTCCTATTGTAACAGGTACATCAACACCACTTGAATTAGTATAAAACGACCTGTGCTCAAGAAAAGTACCAGAAGCACCTGCAATAGAAGCTTCAACTTCTGCGGATACCAACTTGCCATTTATTTTTGGCAAAGCCATTGCATAAGCAAACTCCAAAGGTAAACTTACTATGCTTGGACCAATAGTTCTTTTGATACAATCATTGGTTAGTTGAGATACCGGATCTGGAATGGTATATTCCTGTTTTGTACATGCCAACAACGAAGTCAACATTATTAATATCAGTGCAGGAAATTTTATATTTTTATTACGCATCGCAAATGTTTTTATTGGATATATTATTAAAACTTAATATTGAGTGTATAGGGTTTTCTTATTTTTCTATTCCCTGAAACAACAGTATAAATTTTTGGGCTTGCTAAATTAGAAAGGTCTGTTTTACCAATTACCTTCGGATCCAACTTGCAATCGGTTGCCAAGGTAAATTGCGGATACACATTCTTTAGATCCGTTCCTGGATTTACTGTCACATTAATGGTTTGAGCTACCGTATCAATCACTGCAGTCGCTGCTCTTACTGTTACAAAGTCGGAGCCAAGCAACTCAAAGTTACTTACAAAACATTCTTGTCTAAATGTAATTAAAAGCCCATCCTCATCTACTGGGCTGTCCTTTTTACATGAAACAATGATGACTGATATCATCAAGATGGAAAGGGTTATTTTTAAATATTTTGTCATTACTTATTATTTTATTTATAAGAAAACTTGAATTTTATCTCCAAGGTATATTTTGAGTTAAATTAGGATTACGGTCGCGTTCTGCTGGTGGTATTCTAAAGATGTATGCTTGTTTGAATGCTAAATCGGTCGCATTTAAATAATATTGCTCTCTATTAGCACCATAAGTATCCTGTCTCCAAACACCCACACCGCCTGGTCCTCCCCATACTCTTTCTAATGCTCTCCAGCGTCTAAGATCAAACCCGCGGAAGCCTTCAGCAACTAATTCAATAATTCTTTCTTGCTCAATTGCATCAAAAAATAATTGTTTACTTGCATATTTTGCTGCTTGTAAAGCAGGAAGTGCGCCACGTGCACGAACTTTATTTACCACTGCAACAGCGTCAGCTAGTGGACCACTCACTTCATTGCTTGCTTCAGCATACATTAAATAAACATCTGCTAAACGCATTACAGGAAATGCATAATCCCCTTCACTTCTTCCAAGACCTTCATAATTTCTCACAAATTTTCTGAATACATAACCTGAGTTAGAACCATCTGTATTATAGGTTAAATAATTTACGCCACCAATGGTGACTGGCGCAGCCCATGAATTATAAATAAAGGGTGCAAACCCTGTCGATTTCAGTGAAGTCAATCCAATACACATTTCATAATCCCACATGATGGTTGATTTCATTCTGTAATCTCTATTCGCGTAGGAATTAGGATTCACTGCTGAATTTAAAGTAGTTCTTGCTGCTGCGTTTGTTGTCGGATTCAATTGAACCAGCTTAGGTGCAAAATCACCTGTAGTAGTCAATTGATACCTATTGGCAATTTCATATCTTGGTGAAACCCAACATTGTGAACCTTCAATAGTACGTCCTGAAAAATCACGCATCAGCTCCTCACCTTGTGATGGATTTGTTGGTGTACCAGAGTGTGTGAAAACCATCAGCATTTCTGGATTACCATTTGCTTTAGGCGTAAATAATTCAAAATAATTTGGCAGTATATCCGCTTTGCCTAATGCATCAATTTGTCCTGGATCACCATTTTTATAAAGTGTTAAACCAAAATCATTGATGACTGATTTAAAATCAGCTGCAGCAGCAGTAAAAGCAGTTGTTGCTTCACCTGCATTTTGCGTAAAACCCTCCAATTCTGGCCAACCATTTTTCTTCCAACTTCCCCAATATAAATTTAATTTTCCGCGAAAGGCTAATGCTGCTGGTTTTGAAGCACGTCCAAGTGCAGAAGCTTTATTAGGAAGTTTAGTTACCGCATAGTTGAAATCGGCCATAATAGAATCCTTTACTTGTCCGATTGGCATTCTAGCTAAAGCAGTAACCTCACTATTATCATAAATAATTTTACTTATATAAGGAACATCTCCCCACATTGTAATCAATCTGAAATAAGTCATCCCTCTAAGCAATCTTGCTTCAGCAACAATACTTTCCAATGAAGCTAATTTAATTCCTGTTGCAGTCGGCAACATTTTATTAGTAATGTTTTCAATAACATAATTTGCTCTGTTAACGCTACCATATAAATAACTAAAGTATTTATCAAAATTAGCACCATAGCCACTAGGTAAATAAGTACCTGCTTGATAGGCATCACCTCTTAAAATTTGACCTGAAGTTCCGCTGTTTCCTCTTACCCTGGTAAATTCAGCGCCTTGACCGTCAAAATAATAATCACGATCAAATACTGCTCTAGCAGCAGAGTAGGCGGCCATAAGTGCAATGGTTGCATCTTCATCTGTTTTCCAAAAATTTTCAGAAGCTAATAAATCAGTAGGTGTCTGATCCAGTAACTCCTTTTTACATGAAGTTGGTAAAATAAGCACTCCCATTAACAGGATTGCCATTGTTATTTTTGTCGTATTAGTTAGAATTTTCATCATATAATATTTTAGAAACTTAAGTTAATAGCCAATGAATAAGATTTATTGATTGGATAGACATTGTTGTCATCACCTAACTTTTCAGGATCCAATCCTCTAAAGGAAGTAAGGGTCCCAATATTTTCAGCAGAGCCTACAATTCTCAACTTTGTAATACCCATTTTTGTCATTAATTTAGAAGGCACTGTATAACCAAGTTGAATATTTTTTATACGCACATAACTCATATCATCTAACCAATATCTAGTAGCAAATCTGTTATTACCGCTACCGCCCAATCTTGGCCAAAGCCCTCCTCTATTATCCCATGACCATGGATTCGTCCAATGCTCCCAGGATGCGGCATATCGCGCATTATTAAAATTGGTATTATTGTAGATGGTTTGCCAATAATCTTTTCTGCCTGTGGATCCTTGTAAGAAAATAGAAAAATCTAATGCTTTATAGGCTAGAAAGGTGTTGAATGAAAAAGTGGTGGTTGGCCTTTCTTGTTGTAAATTAGAATACGCTTTTCTATCTTCTGCTGTAATTCTTCCATCACCATTTAAATCTTTCATAATTAAATCACCTGGTGCAATTCCTTGTGGTGTATTATTATAAACATCTGACCATGATTGCGCGATTCCTTTGTCTTCATAAGAATATACAAATTGATAAGGCATATCAAGGAATACATTACCTTTTAATAATAGAGTGTTCCAGCTTTCAAGATTCGTATTATTATAGGCTCCATTAAAATTAAATGAATATTGTAATTTGCCAATTCTATCTTTCCAAGTCAAATCCATTTCAATACCCCTGTTTCTTAAATTTCCGATATTGGTTCTTGGTGGTGGATTGTATGCATAAGTTAAGAATGTTGAAAATTCCGAAGGCCTATTCATCCCTGTTGTTAAACGATCATAAAAATCAAGTGCGGCAGTTAAACGATTTTGTGCAAATGCAAGATCAAGTCCAATATTAAAAACAGTGGTCGCTTCCCAAGTAAGATCCGTATTGATCATTTTGCTATTAGCAAAACCTTTTTGAACGGCGCCACCAGTTACATAATTCAAATTTGAAAGTGTTTCTTGTTGCTCATACCTTCCTACACCACTATTGTTACCCAAACTTCCATAAGAAGCTCTAAGTTTACCACTGGTAAGAAACTTGTTAGTATATTTTTGAAGGAAATCTTCTTCCGTGAATTTCCAACCCAATGCAACGGATGGAAAAAATCCAAAGCGACTTTCAGGAAGGAATTTAGAAGACCCATCCACCCGAACGTTTGCTTCTAATAAATATTTATTGTACCCAGTGTAATTAAAGCGCCCAATGTAAGATTGTAATCCTTCTGCATATGAAGTACCGCTTGTTGATTGAATATCTGTAAGCGCAGCATTTATCTCCGTTAAACTAGGATGTAAACGGTCATTTCTTGAACTTCCTTGAGAACGACCATACCAATACTCCTCACTATATACAAACAAAGCAGCAATGTCATGATTGGTGCCAATCTTAGTCGCATAATTCAAACGACCATTTAACATTGTTTTATACCCTGTGCTTGTTGAATTGGAAATACCGGCATTATTTCCAACATAAGTTCTACTTCCAAATGATGCTGTTTGAAAGTTATACGCTTGATTTGGTTTTGGTGCACTCCAAGAAAATTGGTTAAAGTAATTCAATGCATAATCAATTCTTGCTGTTAATCCTTTAATCGGTGCCCAGTCATAAAACATTTGTGTATTGACTTCTTGTCTGTTATTTTGAGATGGGTTGTTGATGTATAATGTATAAGGATTATATGCTTGTGGATCTTCGCCATAAGCCATCACACCTCCATAATATCCGGTTTTAGGATCGTAAGGCAAAATACCTGCAATGGCGTATTGCATATCATTGCCTGCCGTATTTGAAGCATCTGGATCGTTAAAACCTTCTGCTAATCCGTATCTGAAATTTGACCAGTTTCCGTTAAAACGAAATCCAACATTCATATTATTTTTAACCTTGGCATCAAAATTAAAACGTGCATTATATTGTTTATAGTCATTATTAATTTGTAATCCTTTTTCATCTTTTAAACCAGCTGAAATATAAAAATTTGAATTTTCACCGCCACCAGTTGCAGAAAGATTATAGTTATTAAACATACCTGGACGTAATATAATGTCCCAAATATCCGTATTAGGAAACCTTACAGGATCAATCATACTTTTTGCCATCCATTCATCCACTGTTCCTAATTTGAAAAGTTGATTGCCTTGTAAGGTGGATACTGCAGTTCTTTGCTGTTGCACTGTGATTGCTCTTGAATAATCATCCATGAAATCCAAGCCCCTTGTTGGTGCAACCACAGAATTATTACTAGTAAAATTTAAGGATGTTTTTTTAGCCCCCTTTCCACTACGCGTGGTAATAAGAATAACGCCATTCGCTGCTCTTGATCCATATACAGATGCAGATGTCGCATCTTTTAATACTGATATGGTTTCTACATCATTAATATTAACTCTATTGATATCAACATCTGGCATTCCATCCACAACGATCAATGGGCTTGCATTGTTAACGGTACCTAACCCTCTAATGATTAAACTTGCTTCGTTATTACCTGCCATACCTGATGACTGAATTGCTTGTAAACCCGGAACTAGACCGGATAACGCAGCGGAAACATTCGGTAACGCACGACTAGTTAATTTTTCATCCACGTTTACTTGTGATACAGCGCCCACTAAATTTACTTTTCTTTGGCGACCGAACCCTACGACTACCACCTCATTAAGGTCAGAGGTTTTAGACTTCAATACAATTACATATTCGTTCTTTGCGTCCACTTTTAAAGTGTAATCCTCACGTCCTGTGGCTGTGAAAAGTATTTCATCTCCAATTGCAGCATTGATTTTAAAACTTCCTTTTGCATCTGTTGTAGTACCTACTGAAGTTTTTTTAATCACTACCGAAATATTGGAAAGCAATTCACCTGCATCGTCCTTAACCACACCTGTGATGGATTTTTGTTGTCCAAAGGACACAAATGGAATAAGCAAGAATAAAAATAATGTGGATGGGAGGATTCGTTTCAGCCCAGTCCGAAGACAACTAAACATGTGCATAAGCAATTGTATTATGTGTGTTTCTTATAGAAATCGTAAAGTAGTACTATATCGGCTATGAAAAAACATATTTTATTTCATGAAGCCAAATTATTTGATATTTAAAGTTAGGAAAATGACACGATTTTTTTGTACAAATTTAGGAAACTATCCATTATAATATATTTGTTTCATAATAGTCCATCCAGTTGATCCATCCAACGGGAGTTGCATCGGATTACAAATCTCAAGCCAATAAATATTGCGAGGTTCATTTGCAAGCGCAGTCATATCTGCGGAAAAATTTATTCCAACATACTCATAATACCCAAATTCAAACCATTGATTATCAATTTTTTGTATAAAAATATTAAAATTTCTTAAATTATATTTTTGCAACAGGTCTCTAACTCCTGGGTGATCATCTGCATGTAATTTTAAATATGCCTCTACATGTTCCGGCCTTAATTTAATTAACATGCCTACTCGCTTAACAGCTAATTTTTCATTACTATGTTTTTGCATATTTGAAAAAAATTTATTTGCTCCTTAAATATATACGTTTGGCATTACCACCCATAATTGCTGATTATTCAAACAAAGTCAATGAAGCTATTAAAGAATTAATGGTATCAAACCATTTCGTATAATTACTTTGTATTAAACAAACTGGCCAATCAGAACCAAACATTAATCTATCTGGACCAAATGCTTCTAATACAATATCAAAATAGGGTTGTAATAACGCTTTATCCCATTTGCCATCAATCACTTCGGTTACCATTCCAGATAATTTACAAGTTACATTTTCACGAGCTGATAATTGCTTTATGTTTTCAGCCCAAGTATGATCAAATTTACTGTTTGAGATACGCGGTTTTGCGATGTGGTCAATCACCATTTTTATTTCAGGATGCTGATCAACAAATTTAATTGTCTGTGGCAAATGCTTCTCAAAAATCAATATATCATAGCACAATGAATGATGTTTTAAACACTTAATACCATTATTAAAATCTTTTCGAAGTATAAATAAGTCATCTGGTTCGTCGTGAATAACATGGCGAAATCCTACAATATTTTTTTCAGCAGCATATTTTTCAATCATTCCTTCGACATCTGTTTCACATAATGGAAGCCATCCAACAACCCCTTTAATAATAGAATAATTACTTGCTAATCCTAATAAAAAATTTGTTTCCGCTATAGTTTGCCTAGCCTGAACAGCGATACTCCCATCTAAATTATTTTCTTTCAATAAAGGCTGCAAATCATCTGGTTGTATGTTGTCAAAGAAAGTGGACGATTTAGTTGTAGAGGGTTTCGTTGTTTAAATGTAGGATTTTTTCTTTTAAAAATAGTTGTTTTCGTCTTTTTAGGGACTGTTGTTTAATGTGTGCTCTTTTCTGGAGTATTTGTTCTTGTCTCCCATAATACACATCTGACGGGGTTACATTTTTTAGTGATTCATGGTAGCGTTCATGATTATAGTACTCTACAAAATCCTGGATAGCATCTATTAACTGTTCGGGATGATAATAGTTGTCC
>SXGQ01295333.1_pt1 | contig 11823 bp, 11 predicted proteins | sample 3178371 | NCBI WGS metagenome assembly SXGQ01 (sample SAMN11356859, study PRJNA531348) | freshwater metagenome | isolation source: freshwater sample F1-20 | place: China: Fuxian Lake, Yuxi | collected 2017-12-25 | reverse complement strand
TTTAGGTGCCGTTTTAGGTGCCGTTTTAGGTGCCGTTTTAGGTGCCGTTTTAGGTGCCGTTTTAGGTGCCGTTTTAGGTGCCGTTTTAGGTGCCGTTTTAGGCGCCGTTTTAGGTGCCGTTTTAGGTGCCGTTTTAGGTGCCGTTTTAGGTGCCGTTTTAGGTGCCGTTTTAGGTGCCGTTTTAGGTGCCGTTTTAACTTTATTTATTCTTATTAAATTATTATTTTTAGATTTTCGTTTATTTCCACCTTTTATAGAGTTATTAAATACAAGAGCATTTCCACAATTATAACGTACTGTATAGGTTAAATTTTTTTCTAAAGACTTATCTGAATCAGTTTTATAATTTATATCAACAACATCTTTTTGAAATTTTGCATCAAAAAGAGTTTTTAAATTTTTCAATTGTTCTAACATACTTTTTTTATCAACTGCTTTATTAATTTGCTGTTCATAATCATAATTTAAAGTAGAAGTATTTGGTAAAGACATCTTAAAAGGAATTGACAAATATTCTAATAAATTAAATGAACATGTTATATCATTGTTTTCTGATTTATATACTTTATCCCACATAGCGATTCCTTGATGAACCGTATTTACAACGCAAATATTAGTAACTAACCCACATACATCGATATTAATATTTTTAGATTTGTTTTCATTAACATTTTTTAATATATATTCGAACAATCCAGTACTATATTCATTTTTGGCAGGTAAATTTACTAATTTATTCAAAGTACTATCATACCTTTTTAATGTTTTATAAATAACTGATTCTTCTTGTTCTTTTTCGATTTTAATATGATAATTAAATGCCGAATATGATTCATAATCACAATATTGTCCTTTCGCAATAGTAATAAAATTTGTTTCATTATTATTAATTGGTACTATTTTATCAACATTATGTTTTTCATCAGTATAATTAGGTTCTGTACTTATATTATCGCCGTTTATAAGTCCTATTTCTGTAATATTGGCTTTAGTTTTATCATTTAATTCAAATATTATATCTTTTAAAAATTTTGTATTATAAAATAAATAATTTAAATCTAATCCTTGTACTGATTTTTGTTTATAATTAGATGATATACCTTCTAAATATTTTTTACTTCCTTCGTCTAGATCATAATTTTCTTTATATTCTGTTATCAAGTTTTCTAAAGTTTTAATATCTTCGGTACTTATAGCATATTTTTCATCATCCATTTTAGAAATTATTTGATATAATGAACTATCTTCTTTAGGTTTATTATCAGAAGTTAATTCATCTTCAAAAGTTAATTCATCTTCAATAATTTTTAAAAAAAATTCCTTTAAATTTGGATTATAAAAATTATAATCATCATCAAGATATGTTGATTTTACGTTATAAAACTCTTCTTTAAGTTTATTAAGGGTTTCAACTTCGTCGGGTACAACAGGTTCTTCTTTTTCTTCTATTTGTTTTTTTCTTTGAATTCATTAATTACATCAGTTGAGAATAAAAAATCTTTTAATTTATTTTTTGCCTCTTGTGACATATAAGTACTTTCATTTAAATCAAATAATTCACTACTTTTATTTAAATCAAATAATTTACCTTTCTTACAGTTATTTTTACGATCTCTACAATGATATGTATAAATACCATGTTCCGGGGATAAAATATCTGAAAGAGATGAATGATTCAATGGATGCGAATCTTTACTAAATACAACAAGATCATACTTATTTTCAGTAATTTGCTTATCTATTCCTTCAACTAACTCTATATATTTGTTTAAATTTTTAATATCCTGACTACCAAGAGAGCCTCCTTGAATAAAACAATTCTGTAAATCAACTACTACAAGAACCTTATAATCATCTTCTAATGACTCTAATGACATTATATACTATATATATAATAAATATAAAATAAATGTGTTAGTATTACAATTCCTTACACATATAAGTATCTTTAAGGGTATATCCAAGTTTTCTATAATAATTTCTAACACCTGTACCGCTAATAATAGCAATTTTAGTATATCCTTGCTCTTTAGATATTTTTTCCGCTTCTTCTACTAATTTTCTGCCATATCCTTTGTGTTGATAAGAAGATTCAATATTATTACCAACGCCGCTAATATTAGAATAAACATGTAATTCGCGAATAAGAGCACTATCATTTAGCACAGGAAGTTGCGTACTTTTATCTACTGTATTACATAGACGTAGTCTAATAAATCCAATTAAATATTTACACAGATTACTATCTGCCTCAAAAGATATGAAATATTCTGTTCCGCCGCTCGCCGTATATGTCGTAATATCAATATAGATATTATCGTGATTAACATTAACATCTTTGACTTCTCTGCAACGTATACAATTACAACACCATCTGTTCTTTTTCATATCATCTTGTAATAATTGGCGCATATTAACATATTCATGTTTATAGCCTCCTGAAATATATGTAGAAGGGATATCTCTAATAATTCTGTTGAGCCTTTTCCATTTTTGTACATTTTTCTTAAACTCTTTAATCAATTCATATAGCAAAATATCATCATATGGTTTATATTCACCACTTTCATACCACTCTTTAATTTGCGTCCAAGGAACAATTGCCGTAGGATATATTTTATATTGATCAACTTGTAATCTTTCATCATAAAGAGAAGCATCTAACATTTCCTTATCCATTTCATAAGACGAACCTGGCAAATTGGGCATTAAATGAATATCTATTTTATATCCATTATCTTTTAATAATTTAATCGCTTGATAAACCTTTTCGATAGAATGTCCTCTCTTAATTTTTTTCAGAACATCATTATTTGTATGTTGTACTCCAAGTTGAACGCGCGTACAATTATATTTTCTAAACTCTTTTATTTCATTTAGTGTTATACAGTCTGGTCTAGTTTCAAGAGTTAAACCTATTATATGTATCATAGCACTTTCATTTAACGCAATTTCTTGTTCTAATGAAAGCATGTCGCGTTTTTCATAATATGTATTTGCAGCATAATAAGTAGCGGTAATAAAATAATCCTTGTAATTTTTGTGATAGTTAGACCACGTACCTCCTAATACAATAATTTCTAATTTATCTACTATATGTCCCATATTAATAAGAGCATCAACGCGAGAATTAAATTGTAAAATTGGGTCGAAATTATTATCATTCGCTCGTAAAACCGCTGGTTCGCTATAGAGATATGAGCGCGGTTGGTCTACCCAATTATTACCTTCGTGTGCCTTCTCATTTGGACAATATGCGCAATTATGGCGGCAACTAAATTTACCAATAATCTTATTTCCTTCGTCGTCTATATATTCGGGTGTTCCGGATGTTAATATAGTAATTACTATAACACCTGAATTAGATTTATTTTTTTTTTTAGTAATTAAATTTTTAATTGTAAGATTATCTATATTAAGAGATTTATAGAAATATATAAGATTTGATTTAGACAAAGATATTTTAAAGGTTCTTTGAATATGTTTCTGAAATCGCGTAATATCTTCGTTTGTTTTAATATCTTCGATACTTTTCATAAACTCTTCAGATATGTTGTTATATTCTTCGTCGGTATATGTTTTATTTTTATGATTATTATTATGTCTTGCGATTTTATTAGAAACAATATTTTCAATATCTGTAATCTTATCCATTATAGTAATGATAATAATATTACTCCGGACAATTATATTATTTAATCAATTTTTATTATATAACATTGATATATTCATATTGATATAATGTAATATTTAAGACTACCCGCTAATATTACTTATGGTATTTCTAGATTTTAACCCTAGAAGATTTAAACCAGATTTTTACAAAAAGTGTAAAATAGAATTTGAGTACATAACTTTTTATTTTCTAATATTTCAAAAGTTTTCTAGAAATTTCTAAATAAAAAAAGTTATGTACTCAAATTCTAAATAATAAAAATTATAAATTTTTGGTTCTAAATTTATATCTTATATACTATTACTATAATAATACAGTTTCTAGATTATACCTAAAGCGCTCAAAGAAGTTCATTTAATTCTTTAATAGATACCCATCTTTCATCGTATTCAAAACCTTCGGCATATGATATGAGATATTTAGATTTTTTAACATTTTTAACCCAATAATTATTTTTTAATTTAATACCAATATATCTATCATATTTATATGTTTTTTTGGCATGTTTAGCATTATTGGCATTATCTACCATCTTATTTTGAATAATATAATCATATTTACTATTATCGCATAATACACCATGAATTTGTATATCACCATTAACATATAATAATACTTCGCATACCGCATTACCACGATTATCTACTCCCCATTTAGATATATGTCCTTTATCGCTATAAGATGTATCTGCGCTAACAGCAGTTAAATTTTTACTGCGAAGAACTAATGGACAATCGCCATGAGGTTTATGACCCGAAATAATACTATGAATTCCAGAATTATTTAAATATTTAATTACTTTAGAATTAATATAATTACCATTACCATTTTTGAGATTATCCGAATAAACCACTGTTTTGTTATCAGAAGGCACAGAATAATCTATAATTTTGTATCCTTTACGTTTTTTTGTTATGCCTCCGCATTCCGGGTTTAACATATATTCATTTAACTCTTTGTGATACCAATTATTTAATGTTGATACCCATAAATGTACGTCTTCTATTAATTTACCACCAGAAGGAACATAACCCATATTATTTTTATTTATAGCACCATGAACAAATATGTGTTCGCCAAATATATATGCTATTTTTCCGTATTGTAGATATTTAAGTAGATAATTATCATTTGTATTTTTGACATTTACAGGATGTGGTGCGATTGAATTTAAAAAACTATTTACTATATCTTCGTCGCTTATAGAACTCGCGCTTTTATTTAATAAGATAGCAAGTTCTGCTCGTCTTTTTTCAAAAGAACCCGACGAACCCATAGTATATTCTAAAATATATTTTAATCTATTAACTATATTAATCTCATAGTTATTTTGTTCTAAATAGTTTCGTAATGTTACTCTATCTTTCTTATTAACCCAATAAGGAAATTTATCATATTTGGATAAATGCGCGCTATTATTAGTTATTTTTTCAGATAATTCAGAATAAATGCGAATTTTATTAGCGTCCCTGTTGCCAATTATAAACTCTACGCGGTCTGGATATTCTTTCTTAAAATCCAATAATAAATTAATGAATCTTATGTCTCCTATTCCGCGATCTTGAGCGTCTCCGCCGAAGACAAACATACTATTATCTTGTTTAAACTTTAATCTGTTTTTTTTAGAATCAACCCACGCGATTACTTTTGATAATCTTACATATTTATGAAAATAATCTAGATTACCTTCTACATCTGTAAGATATGCGCATATAGTAATATGTTTTTTATTATTTGAATTTCCTCCACCTTGCTTGTTAAGAGTTTTATCCGCTTGTTTTTTCAATTTATCAGATAATTCTTTATTCTTCACTAAATATTCCTTTTTATTACTATCTAAATGTTCGCATAAACTATTATAATTATTAATAAAACTAAATAATATATTAGTTTTTATAAATAATATAATACCTCTTATATACACCTTATATTCTTCTATATAACTTTCTTTTTTATTTTTTTCGCTTTTTCTTTCTTTTCCTTTAAAATCCGCTATAGTTGCTTTTATAAGTTCATTTAATCCATTGATTTTCTCAATATTATCTTTATATTTTTTACTCTCTTCGGTTTTCATATCAATCATAATATTATAGTGATTTATTTCATCATTGAGTTCTGCTATATTATTTTTTAGTAATATATATTCTTCTTCTACTGTTTTCGTATTACGTTCCATAGTTTCTAATTCGGTTTTTTTATTTTCTAATTCGGTTTTTTTATTTTCTAATTCTGATTTCTTTAGAGAAAGACTATTATTATACTCTGTTAATTCTGTTTTATTTTTCTCAATAATTTGTTTGTATCTTTCTATATTACTTTTAAAAAATTTTAAAATGTTTTCAAAATACTCTACTATTCCATCATAATTTTGATGTGGATTATTTTTGTAATAATTATGCTCTTTTTTAAAAAGTGCTAATAAAGTATCTATCCAATCATAATTTTTAAAATCATTCAAACTGTCCCTTATAATATCTGTTTCGGATTTTATAACATTCTTAATATTTATAGTTTCTTCAATGTCATTATTTTCTCTACTTGATTCAGATTCTTCCGTTGTTAATTTTTCTGTAGCTTTATCAAATTCATTTTTAATTATTTCTTTTAAATTCTTATAGTCATCGACATTTTCCTTTCTCAATTCTTTAATATTGTTATTACATTCAATTATTTTATTTTCATAGTTTTTAAAAGCAACAGAGTTTTTATCGGGATCAATCATGCGCTTAATAGTTTCAGTTATAATACCATCATCTATCTCATCATCCAAATCTATTCTGGGTATTATATCAACTAAATAATTATTAAAAATGTTATTATATAGTATGTTTTTAACAAAAGTAATTATGGCGGATTTATTTAATTCATTATCAAAATGTTCGGGAGGATAAGAATTTATCTTGTTAATTATAATATCTCTCTGCGAATTAAAAAGTATAATTAAATTATTGAAAATATTTATGGCCTCCTTCTGCTTATCCTCGATGATTAACTTATAAACATCAATATTTAATTTAATGCTATCTATAGAACTTTTTAAAAATTTTTTAGTATAACTGCCACCTTTTATAGCACCTGTTACTCTTTTGCCTATATTAGAATTTTTAATGATAGAAAATAAATCTATATATTTCCTATCATATTTAATGAAATATCTATTTTTTGAACGATATATATATCTATATCTGTTATAAATATATATCTTTTTTTTTGTATTAATCATAATTATATACAAAATCGCTTTACTATTATATATTAATAAAAAATAGCTAGATAATTGAAAATTATATAAAACAATAATACTAATATATAGTTAAAGATATATTATGGAAAATGAATTGAATACTGAAGTAGAATTGTGTGAAACTGAAACAAATAATAAAGGCGAAAAACAAGTTAAACGCGTAGATGCTGGAAAGGTTCTCGAATATTTCACGTCATCTCTTGATATTTCCAATAATTATACTTTAGATGAATATAAGAAGATTATTACATCGGCTTATAAAGACGCTATGAAAAAAACAATTAAAGCAAATAAAAAAAACAGAGCGAACAAAGATAATCTCGAAAATGATGTGAAAAAATGCGATATTGTTAAAAGAGAACCTACGAAGTATAATATCTTTGTGAAAGAAACAATTCTACATCTTAAGACCCAAAATCCGGATAAACCATATAAAGAACTAATGAAAATGGCTGCGGACAAATGGAATGAGAACAAAATAAAATAAATGTTAAATAATATAGAATATGGATAATAGTTCAAAGATAGCAATTGTATCAATATTATATTTAGTATTAGATATATCATGGGTTTCGCTAAATTTCAAAATGTACAATGATAATACGATAAGAATACAAGGGCAAATGTCAAAATTTACGTATAAAATAATACCATATATATTTATTTGCTATGGATTACTATTATTATCGATAATTCACATTGCAATACCTTTAACATTGAATAATATAAAAGAAGATGATAAAATCGAGGATAAAATAACTAAATCTATTATATATGGCGGTAGTGTGGGATTTTGCATATATGGTATTTATAATATGCTATCATTAATTATATATGAAAATTTTGAAATTAAAATTGCCATTATAGATACTTTGTGGGGTATTTTCATATATTCTTCAATTACATTCGTATTTTTACTCTTGAAATAACTGATATATCATATATACGCATAATACCGCTAACATTAATATTAGTATTATTATATACAAATTACCTGCGATAAAAACGGGTGTAAGCGGAATTGCTAAAAATATATTAGTAAGTAATGTTATAAATAATAATATATATATAGGGCTTCCAGAGTACTCCATCATTTTAAAATTATTGAAATTGATATTGCTGGTATTAATAGGATTAGTAATAGTACTATTAGCGGTTATTCCACTAGAATCATTATTTTTAACTATGTTATTTAAATTAGATAACATAGCACAATTAGATGTATTGTAATTGGCATCATATAATGTTTTTCCGATATTCGCCAATTGAATACAATTATATCTGTCGCCCCCAGTGCTCATAATTAATTATATTGCGCGTTCTATTATATAATAGTCTTATTTTTTATTTGATTTAGAAACTTTGGAACTATTATAATTTGTATATATATAATACAAAAAATATATAAATGATAGAAAAAAGATTAGTATCATTATTATATATACTACCATACCTACTATACCCGCTGTACGACTAATAACACAGTATAATGAATCATCAGTTATAGGACATTTTTCTACATTATTAGAACCTGAATTGCTCATAACTGCGGAACTTCCTCCTGATATTAAACCGCCTGTTAATCCTCCCAAAATACCACCGGTTGCTCCAGCAGCGCCAGCACCACCAGCACCACCAGCACTGCCTGCTTCACCTGTTGGATTATCAGTATTTGTCGCAGGTTTTTTGGTATTTGCTTTGGATGTTTTAAATTCTTCTAAAAATATATTTGCTTTATTCATATTTATTCAATTATCTTATTTTTCTAATATAAAAGAAATATAATAATTTATAATAAATACTATTATAATGCCAATAATTATATGTAAAATTATATTGGCATAATCAAAAATTTCTGTTGTTTGTTTAGGGAATAATTTATTTATGAAATATATAAAACCAATAATAACTAGAATAATAAATAGTGTAAACATATACTCGCGCCCTGTTTCTTTTTTGTCGTCGTTTTTTCCTATGCGCCCTCTCTTGCTACCTCCTTTGAAGTTTTCAAAAAAATATTCTTGAATATTATATTGAGACATTTTGAATGTTAAGGGTTTAGGTTTATATTATAATATAATATTATATTAGAATATATATATGTCTAATATTGTAGAAACATTTGCGATAATATTAACAATTATTATTAGCACAAGTATTATTGTATGGGTTATAAATAAAAATAAAGGTTTAGATATTAACTATAATAATTTGATAGAAATTAATAGTTCTAATAATTCGAATAATAAAAATAAAGATAAATGTACGACCACTTGCGACGCATTAGATCCTGTGAGCGACCCGCGATATAATATGCAGCAAATAATTAAACAATCAATCCTGTTAGAAGAACATTTAACAAATAAAAACAAAAGATGCCGTGACTGTATTACTAAACATTTTTTACATATAATAGGATTGGCCGAAGAAGCAGAAATGTTAGCGACAAATAAAATTGAAAAATATCCTTTAATTAAAGAATCAGTAATATTATATAACGAACTCTTTAAAATATGGATTAAAAACAAGAATCTCAATAATAATAATGAAGATTACATCTTATATTGCACTGATAAATTGAGAAATCATAGAAAACAATTAATAGTCTTGTATTTTTTTAATGAAAAATATATTATTAAACAAGATAAACATGATAAAGATGATAAACACGATAATTCATATACTGAAGGATAAAAATAATATGAAGAATGATGTGAATATAGGCGCTAGATATTTATGAATTTATGAAAAATATTTTATTGTTTTATTTGCGAGAGCATGATTAAGAACTGCCCTAATATCTATTATAGCACTATTGTGCGCTTCTAGGTGATGCGGGTGTATTTCGGAACCCATTTCAATATTAGGATAGGAGCATGGAAATGTTGTAGCATAAGTATTAACTGTAGAATAAAGTGCGACATCTGCAACAATTTGATATTCGCATGATGAAAAATTATATTTTCCATTTACATAAAACTTATTAACTAATTTTTCTGCACCTTTGCGCGAAATTATATACATTCCGGCGCATGGAAGTAAATATCTCCATTTAATAAAATTCTCCCCATTTTTTATAAACAACTCATTATATAATATTTTAACAGTATTTCCGTATGATATACATAACTGTAATATTTCAAAGTCTTTAGGTGCATCCTTAATAAGTTCTTCGTAATTTATATTGAATGGCAGAAACATGTCATCTTCCATAATAACAAACCATTCATTATTTTTATTATTTTCGTCTTCTAAACCTGCTTTCATCGCCTTAATATGACTCGAAATGCACGCGAATTCATATTCGCAATTTACGCACCCCGGATGCTTACATGTAAGCGGTCTTTTATTTTCTAGAATTCTATCAAAATCATTCGGAGTTATAGCAGAAACTCTATGATTCTTAATATTGCGAATATTAAATTGATTTTCCATAAATTCCCTGCGCTTTACACTTCTATCTAAATTAATCCAATAATGTATCAATGACATAATTATATATCTATATTATCAAATAAATGTAATATATTATTTATAAATGATAAATCTTATATAATATTCTATAAAACTTATTGTGGTATAGTAGTTATAATATTTTTGTTATTATAATATAAATGAAGTTAGAACTTAAAAAGTTTGATCCTACCAAAATTAAAAACGATTCAGTAGTTGTTTTTATTGGGAAGAGAAATACTGGTAAAAGTTATTGTATGAAAGATATATTGAGTTATAACAGAGATATACCAGTTGGTGTTGTAGTGTCGCCTACAGAAAGGGCAAACGGATATTTTGAAAAATTTATACCAAAAATGTTAATATACGATGAATTAGAAGAAAAATTAGTAAGCAAATTTTTGAATCGGCAAATAAATATTACGAGAGATAGAAAGCGTGAACTGGAAAAACATGGGTCATCTACTATAGATCCTAGAGCATTCTTAATATTGGACGATTGTATGTATAATAAAGCGGCATTGAAAGATAAAAATATAAGATGTATTTTTATGAATGGGCGTCATTATAAAATATTTTTACTTATAACTATGCAGCATGGATTGGGTTTACCTCCTGATTTACGCTCAAATATAGATTATGTATTCATATTTAGAAATAACATAGTAAAAGAGCGAGAAAAAATATATAATCATTATGCGGGTATGTTTCCTACGTTTGATGTATTTAATCAAGTAATGAATCAATGTACTGAAAATTTTGAATGCCTTGTTATAGATAATAAAACACAGTCAAATAATATCAATGATAATGTATATTGGTATAAAGCGCAAGATAGTAATTACAAAATGTGCTCTCAAAATTTATGGGAAATGCAGGCATTACAAGATCAGAGAGATTTAATGGGAATTAATAACGATGATGAAGATGAAGATAATGAAGACTTCGATCCTGGTGTTTTCATGAAAAAGAAAAATACTAAATTAATTAAAGTTAAAAAGAATCAAAAATATTAGAAAAATCTCAATTTTTGATTTTTTGCGCTTAAATTATTGTTCTCTATAACAATTTCTTTGATTTCCTTATCTTTATTGTTATTTGTCGTAGTCGCGATTGACGAATTTTTTTCCGCACTATAGTATTCGCCCCCCCTTTTATCATATTCTTCCTTGGCATTTTTTTGTAATAAATTATTTTCATAATTTTCATAAGTTTTTTCTCTAATTTGAATAGGTAATAGGGTATCATCCTCGCTTTCCTTATTTTTTTCTTTAAATAAGAAAGACCCCTTGTTTTTATATATTTCGTCATCTATACTATTATTAATAGTTATAATATTACTATCATTTTCGACACCAATTATTCTTTCCTCATTTTCCTCTTCCTCCTCTTCCTCATCTTCTTCATCTTCTTCATCTTCTTCATCTTCTTCATCTTCTTCATCTTCTTC
>SXGQ01280572.1_pt1 | contig 11823 bp, 10 predicted proteins | sample 3178371 | NCBI WGS metagenome assembly SXGQ01 (sample SAMN11356859, study PRJNA531348) | freshwater metagenome | isolation source: freshwater sample F1-20 | place: China: Fuxian Lake, Yuxi | collected 2017-12-25 | reverse complement strand
GGGTTTCCATCCAGTTCCACCACTTCATCCTCGGCGCGAGGGCCGCCCACGGGTTCGCTGCCCAAGCGTTTGGATTCCAAGCATAGTAGGACTGGAGGCATTGACCGATGGGGAACCCGAGCCCGCCGAGCATGCCCCAGGCGGTGAGGCGGCGCACCAGCAGATCGCGGCGCCACCATCCCGCCCACGCCCACGCGCCCAGGAGCGCCACGAGCAGTCCGCCCCAAACCTCGGGCCGCGGCTTCAACTCCGCGCCGGCGCGCGGGAACCACTTCCAAGAGGCCGAGAAATAGATCAGGGGCAGTTGGCGCCCTTCCGGGTAATGCGGGGAGTTCAACAGCCAGACACCACCCAAGTAGAGCGCCCACAGCGCCGCCATCAGGGCGAGCATCGCACGCCACGAAAGTCGGGAGCGGCCGAACCCGAGCCCCAGGAACAGACCCCCGAAACCGCTCCAGATCGCGCCTTTGAGGCCGAGGCCGAGCATGCCCCAGCGCCACGCCTCCCAATTACCCAACAGCGCGCGATCCTGCGTAAGCCCGATGGTCTGCCCGTACGTCATCGATCCCCCAAACCCGAGGGCTACGGCTCCGAGCGCCGCCGCCCGCGTCCCCATCGTAATGGTCGCGCCTCGCCCGAAGAGCAGCAGCAACGTGAGCCCCACCAGCACGCCGGCGATCATCGCCCCCGTCTCATGGCCGAATTGCCCGCGGATGCCCCAGCCCATCCCTCCGGCCAGCGCGGGGAATAACACGGCTTCCCAGGGCGCCGGGTAGCTCTTCGGGCGCGGTAGCTCGGACATGCGGGGCGGGCGATTACGTTTTCGCTTCGCTGCGAGCTAGCGCCCTCCGCCAAACGCGGCGGATCTCCCGCGCCGCGCGGACTGACTCCAGCCACGCGTGAGGGGCCGTACTCAGCTGGTAGCCGTGGGTCATCCCCATTTCGGGCACCACGAAAAGGGCGTTGCCTGGCCGTGGGCCGGCGAGCCAGCAGACGAAGAGTTGCTCCACGAAACCGAGGTAGGTGTCGAACTCCGGGGTTAGCCGGCCGCGGGCGTCGGTCACCGGCGCCTGGCAATGCTGGCCGGTGAACGGACGCAGGTGAAACATGCGCGAAGCGCGGATGAGCCGCGGCCAGGCGAGGAGCCTCCTCGCGTAGTCCGGCGGCTGGAGGTGTTTCACCACCGCGAAGTGCGAGTGGTCCCACGTCACGGGCAGATCCTCACCGGTCGCGCGTTGGTAGAGCCGCGCGAGTTCGGAAAACTTTTCCGGGGTCTCCGTCGCGGTGTCGCGATGGGTCTCGAATTGAACGCTCACCCCGAGCGTCCGGCCGAGCTTCACCAAACCCGCCGCGGCGCGGGCGGCGGTGGCGGGAGGCGTGTCGTGCCGCAAGAGGTGCACGTTGATCAACGGGGTGCCGGCGCGGGCCTGCGCGCTGAGCAGTCTCCTTCCGATCGCCAAATCCGGCGCGGCGAGTCCGCCGGTGAGCGCGAGTCCCAGCCGCCGGGCCTCGCGGGCCATCGCCGGCGTGACCTCCGTGTAGACGCCCGCGAAACCGGCGTCGCGCATCGCGCGGAGCTGGCGGGCGGTGTTCCACGGGCGTTTCGGCGAGGGATACCCGATCATCGACCACGTGGCGGCGCACAGGACGAGGCGGGGGGCGGGGCGCGGGGACGGCATGCGCGGGAGGCGAAAACGGAGGTTGAACCGGAAAAACGCGGCGAGCTTATTCGGCTTCCGCATGTCCCGAAACGCCTTGCAACTTCAGATCGCCGAACGCGGGCTCACGCTCGTGAGTGCGGCGGGCGCCGAGCTCTGGCGGTATTGTTTCCGACCCGAGACCCCGGCGGACGAATCGCGCCGCCCGTATTTCCATCCGGTGCGTTCCCTCGCGGGCGATGTGCTCACGAATTTCCGGCCCAACGACCACGCGTGGCATCACGGGCTCAGCCTCACGCTCGGCAGCGCGGGCGGCGTCAATTTCTGGGGAGGTCCGTCGTACCGGCCGGCCGACGGTTACAAAGAGCGCGGCGACCACGGGGAGCAGGTGCATCGCGGTTGGGGCGCACTTGAGGCGGACCGGATCGAAGAGGATCTCGATTGGAGCGAGGTCGCTTCGGGCCGTGTGCTGCTGAACGAACGTCGCATGCTCGAGACCACGTTGGTCGAGGGTGGCTGGAGCCTGCGGTGGAGGAGTGAGCTGATGAATGCGACCGGTAGCGCGCTCACGCTCGGGAACTTTCACGCTTCCGAGGGGCTCGCCGGTTCGCACTACACCGGCTTGCAGTTCCGAGGCGCGCGAGAACTGCTCGATCAACATGGCGACGCCGCGATCGGCATGCGCGGCGAGGGGGGAAGGGAAGGCGAGTCGGCGGTCCACGGCGTGCCCGGCTCGTGGCTCGAGTGGAATTGCCAGCACGATGGCTCGCTGCGCCGCACGCGGATCCGTTTCGAGAGCCTGATCGGCCCGATCCCGTGGTTTGTGCGCGCCGGCAACCCGCTCGTCGCGTTCGCGTTTCATCGGGAGCAGCCACGCGCGCTGGCGGCCGGCGAGACATTGCTTTTGGATCACCGGCTGTCCTTTGTCGCCGCATGAATGCGGAGCGGCGTACCTTCCTGCGGAGAACGATGATGGGGGCGGCCAGCCTCGGTCTCGCCGCGCGTGCCGCCGGCGCGACGACCGCGGCGGAGTTGCCGGCGTTCGATGCCGCGAAGCCCGACGCCTATTGGGAGGCGGTGCGGGCGCTGTACCCGCTCGCCCCCGACCTGAAATACTTCAACACCGGTGGTCTGGGACCCGCGGCCGCCCCGGTGTTGGCGCGCACCGAGGAGATCACGCGCCGCCTGCAGTCCAAGGTGGAGCACGGGCACGATCTGCTCGCCGGAGCGAGGGCGACGCTCGCGCGGTTCCTCGGTGCCGACCCGGCGGAGATCTCCTTCGTGCGCAACGCCACCGAGGGAAACTCTATCGTGGCCACTGGACTTAAGCTCGCCGCGGGCGACGAGGTGATCTTCGAGTCCCACGCGCATCCGGGAGGCTGGTATCCTTGGGCGCAACAGCAGCGGCTGCGGGGCGTCGTGGTGAAGACCTTTGATCCGGATCCGCAAGATCCTGCGGGTAATGTTGCCCGGATCCGCGCTCTTTGCACGGCCCGTACCCGCGTCGTGCAGGTTTCGCACGTCACGGCGCCGACCGGGATCTTAATGCCGGTGGTCGACATCGTGCGCCTCTGCCGCGAGCGAGGAATCTGGTGTCACCTGGACGGCGCGCAATCGGCGGGCATGATCCCGTTTTCGCTGCACGCCATCGGCTGCGATTCATACGCGACGAGCGGTCACAAATGGATGGGGGGGCCGCTCGAGACGGGCGTGCTCTACGTGCGCAAGGATCGCCAGAACGAGGTCGCCCCCGTCCACGTGGGTTCGTACTCCGGCGAACTCGACGAGGTGACGGGCGAGTTGGGTATCGCCGGCGACGCGCTGCGCTACGAGTACGGCACGCGCACCCCGGCGGCCCCGCTCGGCCTCGCCGCGGCCGCGGACCTGCAGGAGCGGATCGGCCGCGACCGGGTTTTCGCCCACGGGCGAGCCCTCGCGAAGCACTTCATCGCGCGTCTGGTCCCGATCCGGGGAGTCGAGATCCTTTCGCCCGTGGAAGGGCCTCTCGCGGGATCGATGGTCACTTTCCGCACGTCGATCATGCCGTACGACGTGCTCTTCAAACGGCTGTTTTACAGCCACGGATTCCGCTGCCGGCCGGTGAGCGAGCAAAAGCTCAACGCCGTGCGGGTCTCCATGCACGTGTTCAACACCCCGGCGGAGTGCGACGCCCTCGCTGAGACCGCCGCCGACATCCTGCGGCGAGCGTGATGGCCGGCTTACTCGACTTCCACCACCATCTCGATCTCGACCACCGCGCCGAGCGGCAACGAGGCGACACCGAGGGCCGCGCGCGCGTGCTTCCCCCGTTCGCCGAACACCGAGACCAGCAGATCGGAGCAACCGTTCATCACCTGGGGCTGCTCCTTGAAGTCGTCGACCGCGTTGACGAAGCCACCGACGCGCACGATCCGCTTCACGCGGGAAAGTTCTCCGATCTCGGACTTCAGGGTGGCGATCAGCCCGAGCGCTGTCTGACGGGCGGCCTGGTTGGCCGAGGCCACGGTGGCGTCGCGACCTACTTTGCCTGTCATCACCGCGCCCTTTTCGTCACGCGGGATGTGTCCGGCGAGGAACACGAGATTTCCGCTGCGCACGGCGGAGACATAGTTGGCGATCGGCTTGCCCACCGCGGGGAGCTTCGCGCCGAGGGCGGCGAGCCGGGCCTCGGGAGTGGCAGGCGCGTCGGCCGCCGGCAGCGCGGCGGCGAGGGAAGCCAGCAGGACGGAGGTGAGAAGGGTGCGGGGAAGGTTCATAGGATCACTTTGATTTCATGAAACGGGTTCTACCAATTCTTTTCCTGCTGTTGCCGGCGGCGGTGGCGGGCCGTGCGGGCGAGCCGGCCCGGCCGTCTCCGGGCGAGGCGGCGCACGCTTTCCTCCAGCGCCTGTGCGATGACATCGGTCCGCGGGTGACCGGCTCTGCGGCCAATGAGGCAGCCATGGACCGCATCGAGGCTGAGCTGCGTGCGATGGGATACGAGCCGACGCGCGACCGCTTCACCATGCCCGGATGGAAACGCGGCGACGACCGCGCGGACATGACCGCACCGTTCCCGCGGCGTTTACGCGTGGCGGCGCTGGGCTACTCCCAGGCGCATCCGGCCTTCGAGGCGGAGGTGGTGAATGTCGGCAATGGCCGGCCGCAGGATTACCCGGCGGGCGATCTGGTCGGCCGCATCGGTCTGCTGGGGCACGGGACTCCGCTCCAGGCGAGCGAGTTTCTGGCGGCGGCATCGGCGCGCGGCCTACGAGGCTTGTTGTTCATCAACCGCGAGGGCGGAGGCCAGCTGCTGGCGAGGACCGCGAGTTTCTCCGGTGCGCCGACGCCCCTGCCGGTCTATTCGCTGGCTCAGGAGGAGGGTCTCTGGATCGCCCGGTTGCTCGCTCGCGGTACCCCGGTGCGGGTTCGGATGGAGACTCGTTCCACCTGCGGGCCTGTCGAAACCGCCAATCTTCACGTGCTGATCCGCGGGCGTTCCCCGTCGCGCCTGATCGTCGGCGCGCACTTGGATAGCTGGGATCTCGGCCAGGGGGCGATGGACAACGGCATAGGCATCGCCCAGCTGATCGCCCTGGCCTCGGCACTACGGCAGTTTACCCCGCACCACTCCCTCGAGATCATCTGGTTCAATGGCGAGGAACAGGGGTTGCACGGTTCGCGGCATGCCGCGGCGCGGTTGGGAGAGACGCCGGTCGTCGCGATGCTCAACCTGGACATGGTGGGCGTTCCCCGGGCGGTGAACGCGTTGGGAGATGACAGCCTGGTCCCGGCGCTGGAGCGCTGGCAGGCCGCGGGCACCGCGGCGCGTCAGCTGGCCAAGGGGGTCGAGAACATCAACTGGGTCGCCAGCGACCATACGCCGTACCAGCTGGCCGGGGTGCGCGCGCTCACCTTCAACGGGCCGATCCCCCGGGAGTCGGTACGTTTCTATCACGATATGGCGGACACCATCGACAAGGTCAGCCCCGAGCTCATCCGTGACTCGTCGACGGTGATCATCGACCTGGTACGGTCGCTGGCGGCCGACGCTTCGTTGCAGGCTTGGCGCCGGGATCAGGCGGCGACCCGCGAATTGTTCACCCGCTTCGACCTTCAGCGACGCATGGCCGCGATGGGGCTCTGGCCGCCACCGGGAAAGTGAGCGTGCCTGGCCGGGCCGGTTTTGACACCGGGATATTTGTCGGAACCGTAAATCGTGTTCCCCGATGAAATTCCGCCTCGCATCCCTCCTGACCGCTTTGCTCCTCGCCATGACCGCCGCCGTCTCTCCCGCCGCGCCCGCCAAACTTGATTCGCTCGTGGTTGGAGGAGGCTGCTTCTGGTGCACTGAGGCGGCTTACGAGCTGCACCCGGGCGTGAAGAACGTCGTCAGCGGCTACGCGGGCGGCCACGTCGCGAATCCGACCTACGAGCAGATCTCGACCAAGAAGACCGGGCACGCCGAGGTGATCCGCATCGATTACGATCCGGCGGAGGTTTCGCTGGAGCGTTTGCTCGAGTTCTTCTGGCAGGTCCACAACCCGACGCAGGTCGGCGGGCAGGGGAACGACATCGGGCCGCAGTACCGCTCGATCATCCTGTTCGCGAACGAGGCCCAGAGATCCGCCGCCGAAAAGTCCCGGGCCAAGGCCGCCGCGGAGTTCCGCGATCCGATCACGACGGAGCTTGTGGCGCTGGAGCGATTCTGGGAGGCCGAGGCCTACCATCAGGATTATTTCCGCCGGAACCCCAATCAGGGTTATTGCGCGTACGTGATCGCGCCGAAGATCACCAAGCTCCGCAAGGAGCTGGGCGCCGGAAAGAAATAGGGTGCCGGTTCCCCGCGTCTCGGTGCTGTTGCCGGTGCGCGACGCCGGGCGCACCGTCGCCCGCGCCCTTACGGGCGTGTGCGCGCAGACGCTTGCAGACTGGGAGTTGATCGCCGTCGACGATGGATCGACCGATGAAACCCATCGGATCCTTGAGGCGGCGGCGAAGGCCGATCCTCGGATTCGCATCGTGGTGCGGCCGCGCGAGGGGCTTGTCGCCGCGCTGAACGCCGGGCTGGAGCGGGCGAAGGGGAATTTCGTCGCGCGCATGGATGCCGATGATGAGGTGCACCCGGAGCGATTGGCCGAGCAGGTGGCGTTTCTCGACGCTCCGGCCAATCACGACGTCGGGCTAGCCGGTTGTTTAGTGGAGCACGGCGGTGATCCGAGCGCTACCGCGGGATACGCGTTGCACGTCGCCTGGCTGAACTCGCTGGTGACGGCCGATGAGATCGCGCTTAATCGCTTCGTCGAGTCGCCGCTGGCCCATCCGAGCGTGATGTTCCGCCGCGAACTGGTGGCATTCCACGGAGGGTATCGCGATGGGCCTTTTCCCGAGGATTACGAGCTGTGGCTGCGATGGCTGGATGCGGGAGTCCGGATGGCGAAGGTCCCGCGGGTGCTGTTGCGGTGGAACGACCCGCCGGAGCGGGCCTCGCGCACGGATCCGCGTTATTCGCCGGAGGCGTTCTTCGCGACGAAGGCACCGTGGATCGCGCGTTGGTTACGGCGTCACGGGCTCGGGACCGGGGACACGCGTAGCCTTTTGGTTTGGGGGGCGGGTCGTCCGACGCGCAAACGCGCCGAGCGGTTGGCGGCCGAGGGCGTCTCGATCGCGGGGTACGTCGACGTCGACCCGCGGAAGGCGACGACGGCGATCGGTGGAACCGGGAAGCCGGTGCTTTTGGCGGACGAGCTTCCTCCGCCGTCGGAGGCTTTCGTGCTCGGTTACGTCTCCTCCCGCGGCGCGCGGGCGTTCGTGCGAGCCACCTTGATCGGCCGCGGATATACGGAAGGCCGCGACTTCCTTATGTGTGCGTGAGTAAAAAGGACTTCGTGCGGAAGGGATCTTGAATGGCTCCAGCTCGGCCTCGCCGCAACCGAAGCTTCGGGAAGGAAGGCTCGCCCCAAGGTGGAAAGGTGTCCCCGCCCCGCTCGTCCAAGGTGCAATCACGGTTGGACACGGATGACGGAGTGCCGAGGCCGCGGAGGTCTTCTCCACGATACCTCGGATCCCGAAACCGAGGAGCCTGGCACGCGGCGGATCGTGCTGCCAAAGCGGGACAGGTTGGCAGTTGCGCGATGCCGGAGGCGCCCCGACTTTCTTCCGGTGCAACTTTTCGAACTCAAGGCGGAGATTCCCGCCGCGGCGGCCGGGCCGGTGGACGATATTCTCCTCGAGAACGGCTTCGAGCGCTGGAGCGTCTTCGATGACGTCATCGTGCGGCGCGCGTGGGTGGCGGGCATCTGTACGAGTGAAGCCGAGGCAGGTGAGGACTGGAGCCGGCTTTCAACGCTGCTGGCCGATGGGGGTATCGAGCCGCTGACCGCGCCGGCCGGACGTGCGCTCGGCGATGGCGATTGGCGCGACAGCTACAAGGCGCATTTCCATCCTTGGAAATTCGAGCAACTCCACTGGGTTCCGGTTTGGCTGCGCGATTCCTACACGCTGCCCGCGGGAGACAAAGTTCTCTGGCTCGATCCAGGCCTGGCCTTCGGCACCGGCAACCACGAGACGACGCGCCTGTGTGTGGAGCGGCTCGTGGTCCGCGCGCGGGAGAAGGGCGTGGGCGAGCGGGTGATCGATGCCGGCTGTGGTTCGGGTATACTTGCGCTCTCCGCCGCGCTTCTCGGCTACGGTGATATCGAGGGTTTCGATATCGACGCCGAGGCGGTGCGCGTGAGCGGCGAAAATGCCGAGCTGAACGGCCTAAACGGCCGCGTCCGCTTCGCGATCGGCGACCTCATCACAGGTTTGGCTGGCCGTAAGGCGGGTGTGGTTTTGGCGAATATCCAGGCCGACGTGCTCGTGCGTTTCGCCAAGGAACTGGTCGGGGCCGTCGCGCCCGGCGGCACACTGATCCTGAGCGGAATCCTCGCGCACGAGAACGAGGTGGTCCGTGCCGCGTTTTCGAGCGTCGCTCCCGGTTGGCCGGTGGACTTCCGCGTGCTCGGGGAGTGGAGCGACGTGTGTCTGCAGCGGCCAGCGGGCTGATTCCGCCTGCCGGCAGACCCAAACCGGCCTCACTTGCCACGCGCCGTGAACGCGCCGTCGGGAGACAGGGCCGCCTCATGCACCACTGCGCCGTCGACGGCGTGGTGGCGGATCGCGAGGCGAGCGGCGGAGGCGTCGCGTTCCGAGGTAAAGGTGAGGAAGCCGCCCTTCAGGCGGAAAAACTTCTGCACGGCCTCGTCGCCGGGGCGCGGGTTGTAACCGCCGGCGTGCACGTCCGAGGAGGGGCCGCAGCCGAACTCGCGCGTACCGGTCGCGGGATCGATGGAAAAGTACTGCCAGTGGCGGTCGCCTGTTGCGACGATGAGATTGCGCTGCGCGCCCAGAAACCGCCGCAACTCGTCGCCCTCGTGGGAGAAGCCGTTGTTGGCGTGGTTATCGTTCTTGTTGCCCCGATCCGGGCCGACGATCGGCGTGGGGGTGATGAGTACGCGAAACGTCGCGTCCGAGGCCGCGATCGTGCGCATCAGCCATTCCTTCTGCGTCGCGCCGAGGATCGTCTTCGCCGGACCGTCGGGGGCGTTGTTCGCGCTGCGGTAACGGCGGCCCTCGATGACCCAGATCTGCACATCGCGTCCGTGACGGAAGGTGCGGTAGGGCAGGGGCGAGACCGGCGTCTGCTCGTTCCAGATCGCCAGTCCCTGCTCGAAAGTCAGCGCCCCATAGGTCTGGCCCGGCCAGCAGTCGTTTTTCAGTAGATCGTGGTCGTCGTTGGTGAAGTACGCGGCGGTACGATTGTGGAAGTGTCGTTGGAACGGCACCGCGAAGATCCGGTTCCATTTGAACCGGGCCAGTTCCGCCGAGGTCGCCCACGGGTCGGGTTTATCGTAATATTCGACGTCCCCGGTGTGCACGAGGAAATCGAGGTCCATCGCCGCCATCGTCGCGTAGATCTTATGCCCGTTCGCCGGATCATCGCGGCGTGGATAATCCCCGCAGGTTACCACGGAGAAGCTGACGCGGGCAGGAGTATCCGCTGCGGGAGCCGTGCGGAAGGTGCCTTCTACGCTCGAACCGGCGCGGCCGGCGGCGTCGCGGGACTCGACGCGCACTCGGTGAGTGGTGCCGGCTTTCAGGCCCTTTACGGTGAATTGCCGTGTGTGGTCGCGCGCCGCTTCGACCGCGGCCCATCCGGTATCCACCGGCGTGCCGCCGTTGGCGGGTGTGAGCACGACGCGCACTTCGCCGGCGGCCCCGGGCAGAGCGCCCTGCATCTCCGCGAGCTTCCGGCCGGGCGGCAGTTGCGTGCGCCAGTCCGCGGTTTCCACGATCTTGCGCAGATCGGCCTGTGATAGCGCCTCCGGACGTCGGGCGGCGGCTTTGTCGGCGGCAGGACTCATCGCGGATTCACGCGCGACGTCCGTCGCCGCACGCACGGCCGCGCGGTTTCCGTCAAGGGTGGGCTCGAGGAAGGCGGGGCCCGACCAATTTGCCTCGGGCGCTGATGTGAGGCGGGTCCAGATGACGGCGGAGCCGGCGGTCACCTCGCCGATCTTTATACCGTTGCCTTGAAAAATCCCGGCGGAGAGCGCGGCGGAAATGACCAGGTAGGGTAGAATGTACAGGCAGTGGCGTTTCATCGAGGTGGGGTTGATTGGCTCCCAGGTGTGGATTTCAAGCGTAACGGTCCGGATTGAGTAGATTCAGGTCGATCGAGGGTGGCTCGCCGGCCACGATCTCGGCGACTAAACGGCCGGTAATGGGACCGAGGCTGAGCCCCATCATGGCGTGGCCGGTCGCTGCGATGAGGTTGGGCGCGGCGCCGAAGCGTCCGAGGTAGGGCAGGCCGTCCGGCGTGACGGGACGGAGGCCGCGCCACGGTTGGATCCCGGTGAAATCCTCCGGGGTGAAGTCAGGGAAATACCGCGGCACCGACTCGATGATGCCCTGCACGCGGTGAGGTTGGATCGTCTCGTCGAGTCCGACGACCTCCATGGTTCCGCCAATGCGCAAGCTGCCGCCCATCGGGGTCACCGCGACGCGCGCCTCGGTGAAGATCGAGCAGAGGTGCGGCAACTGGCGCGGCTTGGGAAGCGTGAGGCTGTAGCCCTTTCCGGCCTGCATCGGCAGGCGCAGGCCGAGTCCGCGCACCAGCCCGGGTGACCAAGCCCCGCCCGCCAGCACGAATTCATCGGCGGCGAGTTCGCCCTCCGTCGTAAGCGCCGCCGCGAGCCGGCCGCCTTCGCGGCGCCAACCAGTGACCTCCGTGCCCCACCGGAACTTCACGCCTGCCGCCTCCAGCCGTGGCGTGAGGGATCCGATCAGCCTGGCCGGATCGAGGTGCGCGTCCTTGGGGAAATAGATTGAGCCCGCGACGTTGAGGCGGACGCCGGGATCGAGTCGTGCCGTCGCCGCGGCGTCGAGGACCTCGGCCGGCACGCCGAGCTCACGCGCTTGCGCGGCGAACGCTCCTTCGTGGTCCAGCGTGCGCGCCTCGCGGCAGAGCATTAGCAGACCGCGGGTCACCAACCCGAAATCCGGCAGTTCCGCCGCTAGCCCGACATACAGCTCGCGACTCGCGAGATTGAGGTCGCGCAACACCGGGGCGGCGCGCGTGACGTGGGCGGCCGTGCTGGCGCGCATGAAGCGCCAGCCCCATCCGGCCAGGTCCGCGTCTAGCCGCGGGCGGATGTAAAATGGGCTTTTCGGGTTTAACATCCACTTCAGTCCCAGAGCCACCATGCCCGGCGCGGCCAGCGGCACAAAGTGGCTCGGGGTGATCATACCTGCATTGCCGAAGGAGCAACCGTCCCGATCCGCCGGTGCGCGGTCGATGATCGTGACCGTGTGGCCGCGCGCCCGCAGCTCGCGTGCGCAGCACAGGCCGATGATGCCCGCGCCGCATATGACAACGTGTCGGCCGGTTTCGCCGCTCATCCGCGGATGCCCCAGCAGAACAGGTCCCTCTCGTCCAACAGGAGCGTCGCCTCGGCCATCACATGCGCGGCGCCGGTGATCGTCGGTGCCACGGTGCCCTTTGACCGGTCCAGCCACCTGAAGCTTCCCGAGAAAACGCTACCGATGACGCTCTCTTGGCGCCAGACGTCGCCCTCTGCGAGTTTCCCGTCGGCCGCGAGGCACGCGAGCTTGGCGCTCGTGCCGGTGCCGCAGGGCGATCGAT
>SXGQ01640830.1_pt1 | contig 11824 bp, 10 predicted proteins | sample 3178371 | NCBI WGS metagenome assembly SXGQ01 (sample SAMN11356859, study PRJNA531348) | freshwater metagenome | isolation source: freshwater sample F1-20 | place: China: Fuxian Lake, Yuxi | collected 2017-12-25 | reverse complement strand
GCGCCGTCCGCCTTCACCGAGGCCGAGGTCGAGGCCGTCGAATACGGTCTGGAACTGCGCATTCCGATCTTCGGCGACGGCTTCAATCTGCCCTTCGTTCAGGCGCTCGAGTTCAACCCCTCGATCCGCTACGCGACCCTGGAAGGCTCGGCCACGCCGTTCCGAAACCTGTCGGGCGTGCTGCAATCGCCGTCCTATGACGGCGACCGTGAGGAGATCTACACCCTGGCTGGCACCTGGGAAGTCAACGACCAGCTGCTGTTCCGCGGCAACGTCTCCAAGTCGGTGCGCAATCCGTCGATCGTGGAGCTGTTCCTCGGCAACCAGCCGTTCTTCACCTCGTCAGGGGATCCCTGCTCGGCCACCAACTACACCGGCGGATCCCAGGGCACGAACCGGCGCCTGAACTGCATCGCGGAGGTTCGCCGAATCGCCGCACTGAACGGCGGCTCCCTGGTCGCCCAGAACGGGACCACGGTCGCCATCGGAAATGACGCCCAGGCCGAAGCCTTCATCCTCAACGCGGGCCAGAGCGGCTACGGCGTCACCGGTTCGGCCTTCACGGGCTTGATCTCGGGCCGTCAGTCGCTGGTGCCGGAGAAGGGCGACTCCTTCACCTTCGGCTTCGTCGCGACGCCTGAATTCATCCCGAACCTCATCGTGGCCGCCGACTATCTCGAGATCACGGTCGAGGACGCGATCGGACCTCTTCTGGCCCAGAGCGCGGCCGTCTTCTGCTACGACAGCGCGTCCTATCCGGACAACACGGTCGATATCGGCGTGAACTCCTGCGCCGGCATCCAGCGCGACAACACGTTCAACTTCACCAACGGGTTCGAGCTGCCGTTCTTCAATCTGGGTGCCACGCGCGTGAAGGCGATCAACGCCAACATGAGCTACTCGCTCGACCTGTCGGACGTCTTCTCGTCGGACATGGACCTGGGTCGCCTCGGCTTACGCGGAAACGCCTACTATCTGCTGGAGTACACCACCTCTGGCATCGGCGATTTCTCGGACGCCATCGCCGCCGAGAACTCGCTCGCGAACCCGACGTGGAAGTCGCAGGCCAACATCCTGTACGATCGTGGTCCGCTGAGCCTGCGCTGGACCACCAGCTTCCAGGACGCCGCGATCGTTCGCGGCACGGGTTCGAGCACCCAGGCGACGATCGACCAGAACACCATCGTGCGCTGGCCGTCGTATGCGACCCACACCTTCGCGATCGGGTACGACATCACCGAGAACGCCACGGCTCGCTTCGTCGTCGACAACCTCACCGACGAGAATGCCCTGGGTCAGTACGGCCTGAACAACGGCACCTACATCGACACCCTGGGTCGTCGCTGGAGCGCGTCTCTGACCTACAAGTTCTAGGTCGGCGCTATCGGCCAGAGCATGCGGGCCGGACGAGTGATCGTCCGGCCCGTTCTTATCTGCGGTCCATCTGAAGCATGACGGCAGCCTTTGAGGCGCGATCTGATGCGACCAATGCTTGGCAATCGAGCCTATAGGGTCGCTGCAGTTACGCAGACGTAACTGTCCCAGAGCGTGATACCCAGATACCAAGTCATACTCGGGAGGGTTTGATGCTGGTCGGAGGAACATCGTTACATCAGCTCACCTTTGATGCGATCGAAGCCTTGCGTGCGGCCAGTTCGCCCGAGATGATGCTTGAACAGGTCGCGTCCTCTGGGATTCTCTGGAAGCGGTCGGCGGTTATTCTGGCAGAGGCGTACGCCTGACCGAGCGGGAGAAGGATGTCTTGCGGTGGATTGCCCAGGGCAACACGGTCCAGGACGTGGGCTTCATTCTGGCCATCTCCGATCATGCGGTCGGAGAGCATCTCAAGAAGATCCGCGCCAAGCTGGATACGACCAACAGCGTCCATTCCATCGTCAGAGCGCTGCAATTGGGTCTGATCGCGCTCTGATCGCAATACCGGGTTTCCGGTATGTGTCCGACCGGCATCCCCATGCGACGATCCTGCTTCGAACAAGGTGCAGGAACGTTGCATTCCCATTGTGAGCACGCTGTGCGGGCCGACGTTGCAGGAAGGGGTATGGCGATCTCAGAGAGAACCAACATCGACGACACAGGCGCTGTCTTGCTGGTGGGAAGGCACGAATCCGCCCGCACGGAACTGGCGCGCGTGTTCGAGCAGGAGGGCTATGAGACCCATCAGAGTGAGACCACTGAACAGGCCGACGCCTTCCTGTCCTCGCGGTCGGCAGACCTTGTCCTGCTTCAGGGCGAGGCCACCGAAACATCCGTCCTCGCCTTCTGTCGTCGGGTGCGTCGTGTCGCGAGCACGCCCATTCTCGTCATCGCAGAGAACCCGGACATGGTGGACGAGATTGTCATCCTCGAAACCGGGGCGGACGGCCTTTTGCCCCGGGGGGTGGACAAGCGGTTGTTGCTCGCCAGGTCTCGCGCCTTGTTGCGGCGCGCCGAGCTGGCTCACGATCCTTCCGTCGAATCGGAAGATTGGCGCGTGGACGCCGCACGGCGTGTACTGATCCTGCCGTCCGGTCGGCAGGTGGTCCTGACCCCCTTGATGATCGATCTGATGACCGTCTTTCTCGACAATCCCGGCGTCATCCTGACGGCGGAAGCGGCTGCCGAGTTGCTGGGCCGGTCCCAGTCGGAAGCGGACCATCTGCGAACGCCGATCGCGCGTCTTCGCCGTCGTCTCGCGGCGGCCGGCGAACCGTCGGCGATCCGCACCGTTCACGGCCAAGGCTACGTTTTCGACGGCGCCGGGGCGGGGCCCCTGCGCGCTCCACAGACACCCGCCTACCCGGACCCTCTCGCTTGAGCGAGCGGCAACGGGCCGACCTCAATTCGCCCCATAGAACCGCCGCAACGTCTCGAAGGCGATCTTGCGTCGACCCGCCTCGTCGATCAGCCCCTTGCGGTTCCAGCCACGCTGGAACCGCCCGTGCCAGCGGCGCGGAGAGCGGAAGTCCTTGAGCAGCCAGGGCGTGACCCCGGCGAAGACCCCGGACGCCGCGACGGCCTTGAGCGTTTCATCATACAGCCAGGCCTGATGCTCCTCGGTCCAGCGGCTTTCGCGCGGACCGCGATGGCCGAGCAGCGCATCGGCGCCGAACTCCGACATCAGGAGCGGCTTGTCCCAGGTCGTGCCGAAGGTGACCTGTTCGATCTCGGCCGGCGTGCGCCGACCGTACCAGCCCTCGTACTGGTTCATGGCCACGACATCGAGGTCGCGACCCAGTTCGTCGGCGACCACCAGCCGGGCCTCGCCGTCGCGGACCCCGCCCACATCGACGTTCTTGTTCAGCGCGGCGGTGACCAGCCGGGTGGGATCCAGACGCCGGATGTCGTCGATGATCGTCCTCAGGAAGGCAAGGCGTTCGGGCGTCTGGGGCGTCTCATTGGCGACCGACCAGAAGCCGATCGAGCAGCGGTTGCGGTCCCTCAGAACCATCTCCGTCATCATCTGGCGCCCGATAGCCAGGGTGGCGGGCGAGGCGTAGGCGACGTCTTCCCAATAGACCGGGATCTCCGACCAGACGATCAGCCCCATCTCGTCGGCGAGACGCAGCGTGGCCTCGCTGTGGGGGTAATGCGCCAGCCGGACGAAGTCGCAGCCAAGCGCCTTGACCTCGCTCAGCAGGGCGCGCGCCTCGGCCTCGGTGCGGATGCGGCCGCCCTCGGCGCCCAGCCGCTCCTCATGCATGGCGATGCCCTTGAGGAAGCGCGGGCGGCCGTTCAGCAGGATCTCCCGCCCGCGGGTCTGGAGCGTGCGGAACCCGACGCGGTCGGACCAGCGGTCGCCGTCGATCTCGACGATCACGTCGTAGAGGCGGGGGGCTTCGGGCGTCCAGCGTTGCAGCCGGCGGGGGGCCGCGACGGACAGTTGGGCGCGGTTCTCGCCGCTCGCGACCGCCTCCAGCCGCAGGCCCAGGTCGGGGACGGTGAAACGCACGGTCGATCCGGCGGAGGCCGGTCCGTTGAGCTCGACATCGGCCACGATCCGGTCGCCCTCCAGCCGCACGAAGGCGTCGCGCAGGAAGGTCGCGGGGGTGTCGATCAGCCAGACGGAGCGGGTGATGCCTCCGTAGTTCTTCCAGTCAAAGTCCAGAGCGGGCAGGGTCTCGGGGCCGGGGCGGCTGTCGGCGCGGACGACCAGGCTGTTCGGGCCGGGCCGCAGGCGATCGGTGACCTCGACTTCGAAGGGGGTGAAGCCGCCTTCGTGCGCGGCGATGGGTTCGCCGTTCAGCCAGACGCGACTGCGATAGTTGACGGCCTCGAACACCAGAAACCGGCGGCGGCCATCGGCGGGCGGCCCTTCGATGTCGCGACGATAGTAGGCCGGACCTTCGTAGTGGAAAAGCTCCGAGGCTTGCGTGTTCCAGTCGCCGGGCACGGCGATCTCGTCGCTGGTCGCCCATTCGTATTCGACCAGGGGACCGTCGTCGGTGGTGGGGCGATCTTCCCAGAAGTTCCGGCGCACGCCGGGCTTGCGCCCCGAGACATCGAAGGGATCCAGGATCAGCTTCCACTGGCCGTCCAGCGACTGGCGGGATCGGTTCGGCAGGGCACCGATCAGGGTCGGAACTGGACCGGCCTCGGCGGGCTGCGCGTTGGCCAGGGGCGCGGTTGCGGCGGCGACGCCGGTCAAGGTACCGGCGGAGATCAGGCGGCGGCGGTCGATCATCGTCATGGCAGGGTCTCGTTCACGTCCTGGCCCTGAAGGTCGCGCCACGCCATCGCCAGAAAGCGCAGGCCAAACGCCCCGGCGATGTCGCGCACCACCAGCCGTACGCGGCCGTCCACGGTGCGGGTGCGGGTCTCCAGAATGGCTCCGGCGAGATTGGGATCGGGATGGTCGGCGGCGAAGCGGTTGGTCAGCAGCCAGTCGAGGGACCGCTCGATGTTGGCGTCGAACTCGTCGCCGACGCCGTAGTCGCGCAACCGCAGCCAAAGGATGCCGGAGAAGGCCGTGGCCGATCCGGTGATCGAGCCGGGCCGCGAACTGCCGTCCACGTTCAGGTCATAAGCGAAGCCGCCCCAGCGGTCCTGATACCGCGCCATCGCACGGCCGGTCTTCAGCGCCGCCTGAAGGAACGTGGGGTCGCGGCTGAGCGCATAGGCCTCCAGCAAGGCCTCGGCATTCCAGACGTTGAAGCGCGGATGGACGCGGCCGGTGTCGGGATCATTGGGCTCGAACGCCATCCACAGGCCGTTGTCGTCCTGGCGGGCCACCACGGTGCGGGCATGGGCCAGGAACCGGTCGCACCATGTCCGGTCGCTCGTATGGCGGCACATGTCGCGCGCGAGGTAGCCCTCGATGTTCGGACGGGCGACCTGGGTGACCGAGGCCGGATTGGCGTCCGGATGGTGCGGCGAACGGTCGGTCCAGAGCGCGCCGGTGTCCGGCTCGATGATGTTGTAGAACAGGCCCGGATGGCCAGGCACGGCGGTGTTCTGAAACAGCCAGCGGCCCGAGCGGGTGGCGGTATCGGCGTATTTCGGATCGCCCGTGGCGCGACCGAGGGCGAACAGGCCCGGCGTGCCGTCCGACACGGTGGTGAAGTTGATCAGGTCGCCCAGCCGGTCGCCGTGGGCGGCGTTGACCAGACCGGCCAAGGGATGGGGTGGCTCGAACTCGGTGGAGATCCACCAGTCCCCGGCGCGGCGGGCGGCGGTCAGGAACCCGGGCTCGCCCGTCACGCGCCAGGCCTCGATCAGACCGAGTGTCGTCTGGCCGGTGTGCCAGTGCGGCTCATAGTCGAGCCACTCTCCGGCCAGCAGGTCGTAGTCGGCGCGGCCCTTGCCGGTCTCGTCGATCAGGACGCGGGCGGCGTGGGCACCGGCGTCGCGGATCGCCGCCTCGATCTCCGCCAGACGTGCGGGTGTGGCGGACGCCGGCGGCGCGACCAGCGCCAGGACGAGAGCGACGACGGCAACGCGGATCATAGATAGGCCCCCCGCTGCCATGGAACGAACTCGGCATCGCCGATGCCCAGCGTCTCGGACGCCGAAGGCTCGCCCGACGCCAGCGACAGCAGTCGGTTGAAGATGCGCAGCCCGACCGTGTCCAGGCTCTCGCCGTTCAGCACCGTCGAGGCGTCGATATCCACGTCCTCGGCCATCCAGCCTGCCAGTCGGGCGTTGGACGCGATCTTCAGACACGGCGCGGGCTTGGAGCCGAACACCGAGCCACGTCCGGTGGTGAAGGCGATCAGATTGGCACCCGAGGCGATCTGGCCGGTGGCGGAACAGGGGTCGTAGCCGGGGCTGTCCATGAACGTCAGGCCGACTCTGCGCAGAGGCTGGGCATAGCCGATGACGTCCTCCAGCGGATCCGATCCGGCCTTGGCGACGGCACCGAGCGACTTTTCCAGAATGGTGGTCAGCCCGCCCTTCAGGTTGCCGGGCGAGGGGTTGTTGTTCAGTTCCATGCCGTTCGATTGCGCATGGTCGCGCCACCAGGCGAGACGGTCGATCAGACGCCGGGCCGTGTCCGGATTGGCGCGGCGCAGCAGTAGGTGCTCGGCCCCCCAGATCTCGGGCGTCTCGGACAGCATGGCCGATCCGCCGTGGGCGATCAGACGATCCACCGCGCGGCCCAGCGCCGGATTGGCGGTGACGCCCGACCATCCGTCCGAGCCGCCGCATTGCAGACCGACCACCAGGCCGGACAGGGGCGCGGGCTGCCGTCGAGCGGTGGCGGCGAGCGCGATCAGCTCACGGACAATGGCCCTGCCGTCCTCGATGGCCTTCAGCGTGCCGCCGGCCTCCTGGATCGACAGTGTCCGCAAGCTCGGCCCGGGCGTCAGGCCTTCGTTCGCCAGCCAGTCGGGGATCTGGTTGGCCTCGCAGCCGAGGCCGACGATCAGCACGGCGGCGACATTGGGGTGGCGCGCATAGCCAGCCAGCGTCCGCTGGAGCAGCCGCACGTCCTCGCCGTCAAAGGCGCCGCCGCAGCCGCCCGTATGGGTATAGGCCACCACGTCGTCGACTCCTTCGGGCAGAGCGTCGGTTGGAAAGGCGTCAGCGATGCGGCGGGCGACTGTGGCCGAGCAGTTGACGCTGGTCAGGACGGCGATGGTGTTGCGCGTGCCCCAGCGGCCGTCGGCGCGGCGATAGCCGGACCAGGTCGCGGGCGCGTGCGGAGCGGGCAGGGGGCGGCGATCGACCCCGATCTCGGCGGCGCGGTCGGCCTCGCTCATGGTCAGGTTGTGGGTGTGGACTCTGTCGCCGGGCGCGACGTCGACGGCGGCCACGCCGATCACCTGGCCATAGCGACGCACGGGCGCGCCCTTGGCGACAGGCCGGACAGCGACCTTGTGGCCGGCGGCAATGGGGTCTCGAAGCACCAGGCCGTCGACGGAAGCTCCCGCCGCCAAGTCCGTCAGGACCACGGCGACGTCATCGTCGGGATGTAGGCGGAGCAGGCTCATGCCCGGCCTCCGACGAGCGAGGCTGCGGCGCGGGCCCCGCTCTGGGACAGGCGGACATAGGCGGCGATCACCGGCGCGGTGAAGTGCGGATCCGTAGCCAGCCGCCGCGGAAAGACCGCCTCCAGCGACAGCAGGGCGGCGGCCCGCTCCAGGGGATCTGGCGTATGGGCGACCAGCCGCGCCATTTCCGAGGCAAGCGGATCGTCCACCGCATGGACCGCTCCCGTTTCGTCCCGGCCGTCCTGCCATCGCATCCAGGCGGCGACGGCCAGCGCCACGGCCTCGATCGGCTGGCCCCGATCCAGCCGGATCGCCGCCCCCGCGAGCAGGCGCTGCGGCAGCTTTTGTGAACCGTCCATGGCAATCTGGTGGGTGCGGTGCTCCAGGGCGGCATTGGCAAAACGCGCCTTGAGCGCCCTTCGATAGGCGGGCAAGTCCAGTCCTGCGGGCGGGTCCAGGGTCGAGGCCGCTTCATCCCACAACCCCTCGACGAAAGCCGCGAAGACCGGCTCGGCGATGACCTGGTGCACGAACCGAAGCCCGGCCAGCCCGCCCAGATAGGCCATGGCCGAATGGGCCCCGTTCAGCAGCCGCAGCTTGGCGTCCTCATAGGGGCCGACGGCCGAGGTGATCTGGACGCCCAAGCTCTCGAAGTCCGGACGCGGACCGGCGAAGCGGTCTTCGATCACCCACTGGGTAAAGGGCTCGGTCTTGACCATGCCGTGGTCGTCGACGCCGAGTCGCGCCGCGAGCTCGCGACGGTCCTCCGGCGTCGTGGCTGGCACGATGCGGTCGATCATGGTCTGGGGGAAGGCGCAGTCGCCCTCGATCCAGTCCGCCAGCGCAGGATCATGACGCCGAGCGATGGCCAGGACGGCGTCCTTAACGCGCGCTCCGTTGTGGGGGAGGTTGTCGCAGCTGATGACCGTCAAGGGCCCAAGCCCGCGCGCGTGACGTTCGGCCAGCCCCGCCGCCAGGAATCCCGGCGCGGTGCGAGGCGCGACCAGCGAGGCCAGGTCGGCGGCGACTTCCGGATCGCTCTCGATCAGGGCACCCGAGGCCGGGTCCAGGCGGTAGCCCTTCTCGGTGACCGTCAGGGTGACCAAGCGGGTCTGGGGATCGGCCAGGGCCTGGACCACGGCGGTGGGGTTCTCCGGGGCGACCAGGACCTCGGCAACCGCGCCCACGACGCGCGTCTCCGCACGCTCGCCGTCCCTCACGACCAGACTGTAGAGGCCCCCTTGGGCTGCGAGCTGATCGCGCACGCCGGGCGAGCGCAGGGACACGCCGCGCACGCCCCATCGGGCATCACCGGCCGTCAGAGCCCGGTCGAAGACGTCGGCCTGATGGGCACGGTGGAATGCGCCGATACCCAGGTGGACGACGCCCGTCTTGATCCTGGCGCGATCGTAGGTCGGCCTGACTACATCGGCGGGCAGCCCGTCGATTGTGGCGGGCGACAGGCGCATCAGCCGAGCAGGCCCGGCAGGCTCAGGGTCAGCGCGGGGACGAAGGTGATGGCCATCAGGGCGGCGAACAGGGCCAGGTAGAAGGGCCAGATGGTCTTGACCGCCTCCTCGACCTTGATCTTGCCGACCGCGCAGCCGACGAACAGCACCGATCCCACAGGCGGCGTGACCAGGCCGATGCCCAGGTTCAGCATCATCATGATGCCGAACTGGATCGGGTCCATGCCGGTGGCCATGGCGACCGGCAGGAAGATCGGGCTGGTGATGACGATCAGGGGCGCCATGTCCATGAAGGTGCCCAGCACCAGCAGGATCAGATTGATCATCAACAGGATCAGGATCGGGTTGTCGGTCAGTGTCTGAAGCAGGGTCGCAAGCTGCTCGGGCGCTTCCAGCAGCGCCAGCAGCCAGCCGAAGGCCGCCGCCGAGCCGATGATCAGCATGACCATGGCGGTGGTCTTGACCGCGTTCTGCGCCGCCGTGACGAAACCGCGGAAGCCCAGGGTGCGATACACGATCAGGGCGATGACCAGGGTGTAGATCACCGCCACGGCCGAGCTCTCGGTCGGAGTGAAAACCCCGCCCAGTACGCCGCCGAAGATGATGACGGCCGTCAGCAAGCCTGGAATGGCGGCGGCGAAGGCGCGGGCGAAGGCGGGCAAGCCTGGGAACTCCCCCTTCGGATAGCCGCGCCGCACGGCCACGAACCAGGCGACGGTGGCCAGCAGGATGCCGGTCACGATGCCGGGCACGACCCCCGCCAGGAACAGATCCGCCACCGATACGGACACGCCGGCGGCCGCCGCATAGCTGATCAGGTTGTGCGACGGCGGGATCAGGATGCCGAGGATCGCAGAGGTCGAGGTGACGTTGACGGCGTAGTCGGCGTCGTAGCCCTTGGCCTTCATCATCGGCACAAGCGTCGAACCCAGGGCCGAGACCGAGGCCACCGCCGAGCCGGATACGCCGCCGAACATCATCGAGGCGCCGACATCGACGACGCCCAGGCCGCCGCGCATCCGGCCCATCGCCGCGTCGGCCACCCGCACCAGCCGCTCGGCGATGCCGGCCTGCTGCATCAGGTCACCGGCGAAGACGAAGAACGGGATAGCCATAAGTGCGAAGACGTTCACCCCCGTGGCGATCCTCTGGAACGCCACGACCGGGGCGATGTCCATGACGATGAAGGTCGCCAGCGACGCGAGGCCGAGGGCGAAGGCCACTGGCACGCCGAGGATCAGCAGGAGGGCCAGCAGCCCGAGCAGAAGGATCAGCTCCACAACGGCTCCACTTTCCGGCCCCGGGCCTCGGTGATCAGGTGTTCGACCGCGAACAGGACGCTGAGCCAGCCGGCTATGGGCAGGGGCAGGTAGGCGGCACCTCTGGGAACGCCCAGCGTCGGTATGTCGAAAGCCCAGGTGCGTGCGACCAGTTCGCCGCCCCAGATGCCCATCGCAGCGCCGAATCCGGCGATGCAAAGCAGGGCCGCGATCCGGCTGATCCTGCGGAGGGCTACGGGCATGGCGTCCGTCGCGGCGGTCATGCCGAGATGAAACTGCTCGCGCACGCCTACGGCCGCGGCCAGCAGCACGAACCAGACCATCAGCAGCAGCGCGGCCTGCTCGGCCCAGGCCGGCGCGTCGCCGAGTACATAGCGGGCGAAGACCGACCAGCCGATGATGCCCGTCATGACGATCAGGCCAAACGCCGCGAAGGCGAGGGTGCCCCGGCTGATCCAGCGTGAGACGAAGGCGAGGCCGGCCAGCATCATGCCATCCCCTGGATCTGGGTCACCAGAGCACTCTGGGCGTCGGTGGTGATGAAGCGGTCCCAGACCGGCCGCATCGCCGCCTCGAAGGCGGTCCGGTCCAGATCCTCGACGATCTGGACGCCGGCCTCGATCGTGGCCTGACGCGCCGTCTGCTCGCGCGCCTCCCACAGGCTCCGCATGAAGGGCACGCTTTCGGTCGCGGCGGCGCGGATGATGTCGCGATCGGCCGGAGTGAGCTTGGCCCAGGTCCGGGCCGAGGCGACGAGGACTTCGGGGGCCATCACATGTCGCGTCAGGCTGTAGTAGCGGGCGACCTCGAAATGGCGACTGTCCTGATAGGAGGGCCAGTTGTTCTCGGCGCCGTCCACCACGCCCTGAACGAGTCCCTGGAAGACCTCGCCGTAGGACATCGGGATCGGACTTCCGCCCAGCGCCTGGACGAGCGCGACGTACAGGTCGGAGGTCTGAACCCGGAGCTTGAGACCGCGCATGTCGGCGGGCGTCCGGATGGGGCGTTTGGTGTTGTAGAAGCTGCGCTCGCCGGAATCATAGAACGCCAGGCCGATGAGGCCATGTCGGTCCAGGGCGCTGAGGATCGTTCGCCCCGGAGCGCCGTCCAGCGACCGTCGCATCTGCTCGGTCGACTGGAACAGGAAGGGCAGGGCCGGGACGAAGGTCAGCGGCTCGATCGGATTGAGCGGCGCCAGGTTTACCCGGTTGATGTCCAGCCCGCCGAAGACCGTGATCTCCAGCGTGTCCTTCTCTTCGCCAAGTTGGCCGCCCGCATAGTTGCGCAGCCGCAGACGGCCGCCCGTCCGCTCCGAGATCAGGTCACCGAAATGATCGACCGCTGCGACGGTGGGATAGCCCGATGGATGGGTGTCGGCCCCGCGCAGCGGCCGCTCTCCGATTTCCTGCACGCACCCGGCCACGGGGACGGACAGGGCGGCGGCGATCAGGGCGCGTCGGGTCTGGGTCACAGCCGGTAGGCCGCCTTGACGAGGTCGTAGGTCAGTGCGCGCGCCAACTCGTGTGCCTCGTCTTCCTCGATGCGATGCTCCACGACTAGCCGGGCGAGGAAACCGGTGTCAATGCGCCGGCACACGTCGTGCCGGGCAGGGATGGACAGGAAGGCGCGGGTGTCGTCGTTGAAG
>SXGQ01382128.1_pt1 | contig 11824 bp, 17 predicted proteins | sample 3178371 | NCBI WGS metagenome assembly SXGQ01 (sample SAMN11356859, study PRJNA531348) | freshwater metagenome | isolation source: freshwater sample F1-20 | place: China: Fuxian Lake, Yuxi | collected 2017-12-25 | reverse complement strand
TCCGTTATAACCAAATGAGGCTATCTTGGTAAAGTTTTTATGAAGGGCCATACATGCAACTTTCTTAGTAGATGCATTAGAGAGAAGAGAAATCTCCTCAACAATTCTCGCAAATGTATCGATTTTATGTAGAGATCTTCTTTCCAATCTTTCTCTTTTTTCTATTTCGTTTTCCATGTAGGTTTAACCAATTTAGTCTTAATTCTAATTCCTTCAATTTCTTTTCCTAGATCATCTGCTATTCGGATATTTTCTCTATCGTCATCATAAAAAATGAAATCTCTAAAGCCCATTTTCAGAAGTTCTATAAATGCTTGTTTTTTCTTTTCGGCAACATTTCCTTCAAATCCAAGAGAAAGATCGTTTATTGCAAATATGTATTGAGGATTAACCACAACTCCATGATGTAAAAGAAATTGATAGATTAAATTTCTATCATCTCTTGCAGTTATAATTCCGACTCTTCTTCCAGATTCCATAGTTTCTGTAAGAATCTTAAAGATTTTATCGATAATCTTTCCTGCTTTAAGAATATCTAAATTTTTGAAATCCGAGAAATCCATATCGTGATGTGATCTCTTTTCAAATTCGTTAAATTGTGCAGGAGTCAAATCAAATACATCTCCTGTTATCGTATCAGTTACTCGAATCTTTGATTTAGTAACGACAAGAGTATCGTCAACATCAAATACGGTAATTGATTCAAATTTACCCTTTCTATTGGGGTCAACGAAATCAGTATACTTTAGAAATTTTGCCATGTTGGTTTTATTCCTTTATTTTTATATGTATACAAAAAACAACAGGATTCAGTGATTTTACCTCTGAATCCTGTTTGTTAATAAGTATGTGAGATTCTATCCTTCAAATTCAGGAGTTTCGTCTTTATCCCATTCTCTCTTCTTAACAAATCCATTTACCATGAAATTTGCTCTAGAAAGTTTTGTAAAGTCCATTAGCTTTTGTATAGCAGCATCTTCAACTTTAACGTTGTTTTGTCCTTTAACATAATGGAATTTATATTCGGTTTTGTTCTTCTGATCTAGAACTTTGAATCCATCGTAGTGATTAGTCATATCTCCTTCATTGATAGTGGATTCGTTTAGAAATTCTTCAAATGTATGTAAATTTTTCATTTTCTATTAATTTTAAGTTTATCATATTGGATTCTATTTAATTCCTATCCTCCAAGACCTGAAGTTAAACGACCGATTGCTTCTCCCCAATTGTCATCTTTCACTTTAGAAACGATACCATCAATAACTTTATTACCGATCTTTTCGTCATAATCGTCACCGTGAGCTTTTTTCAATACGTTTTCTGCATATTCACGGAAAGATTTTTCGTCAGTTACTTCTTCTTGTCCAGCTTTCTTTTCTGCTTTTTCTGCTTCTTTAGATGCAGTTTCTGCTTCTTTCTCAGCACCTTCTGCTTTCTTTTCTGCATCTTTAGCAGCATCTTCTGCTTTTTCTACTTTCTTTTCTAGATCTTTAGTTTCGTCTTTTACCATTTTCTTAACATCAGCTTTTGACATTTCTTCTTTCAAAGACTTAACATATGAATTGAATTTTTCTAAATCTTCTTCAGAAAGATCCATAATGTTTTTAGCTCCCATTTCTTTTAATTTTGCTTCGAATAAGGAGTTAAATTCATTTCTCTTTTCTTCTTTAGCTCGGCTTTCTAAGACGGCCTTGTGTTCTTTAATGAACTCTGAAAATTTTTGCATCTCTTTTTTGTTTTTTGTTTTAGATTTTGTATTTATTCAAGCCTGAGCTTGTTTTATTATTTATACGGATTGATTTGTTTTATAATTGGTGGAATTTATCTCCTCCCATCCATTTACCTCTTTTTATTATGAACATATCGGAACCTATTTCTACTGTCCAATCTCCAGGGAGTCTTCTTCCTTGCTTCTTAATATATTCGAAATAAAGTCTTCCTCTTTTGGTTTGTGTGATAGGTTTTCCTTCTTCGTTAGATTCGAGTTTAGGAGCTAATCTAATTTCTTGTAGCTTAACCCACTCCCATTCTTCTATGTCTCTAACTAAATTTTCGATAATTTCAATAACTGTAGAAACGACTCGGAATTGCTCTCCGAAATTAGTTATCGGTTCTCCTTCTACAGAAGGATCTTTCGTCTTAATATCGAAAGAAGCAACTATAATTAAATTATAATCTTGAGGCTTACGAGACCCGGGTTTACTGAATGCCGGTATGTATACATACCTTTGCCATCCTCCTGCAATTCTAACTACATATTCAGCTTTGTCACTTTGAAATCCATATTGTATACCAGGTAATTGAGTCCATACCGGTCTAGTATCGGCTTTATCTACTTGAGATAAATCGGCCATCCAAGACTCTAATTTGATAGGTCCTATTCTTCTCCAAGAGAAAGGTCGAGAACCTTCACCGATTTCGTTTAATCGATTCTCATTCAAAAATTCTTCGAAACGAAGGAAATCCATTAGTTGGCTTTCAATTTGAATCCGGATTGTATTCTAGATCCGTCAGGTTTGGAGTAAACCACTTTAGTAGGGAATACTTCATATGATCTATCCAAGAACATCTCAGCATATTTCTTTCCTTTACCCTTCTTCACATATGCTATAGTGCAATGCGGATGATATTCAGGATAATCAGTTGTATGTGGTAGTTTAGAAAGCTCTTTATTTATATCATGAAGGAAATTAGATCTTACGTCCAACTTTAAAACGTCATAATCGTCATTTTCAAAACAAGAAACATTATGAAGCAACATAGAAGAGATTCCTTTATTGCATCTAGAAATAACGTCATCGTCTTCTATTTCATCTGAATGCAACCCGTAAAGAAGAGTAACATGGGGTTCGTCTTCAAATCCACTTCCAGTCAAATCGTCCTTTTCAATTTTCTCTTGAAAAACTTTCATTTCAGGGAAATTAAAGAAGAGCATAGCACAGCCAAACTCATATTTCTTTTCATTAATAGGATCTCCTTGGACTTCCATAAATTGTTCGAAAGTCATTATCCATTTTTGTTCTTTTTTCTCCATTACTGATCAATAAATTCACCATTTAAGTAAGCTAAAAGAATACGATCTGTTGGTTGTACATTATGATTGCCTTTTATGAAAATTTCATAGGAATCGTTTGCATATTTACCAATGCCGTATAATTCGTGTGCTGAGGTGAATGTTTTTTCTATATATTCACGAGCAAATTTCTGAATTCGATTTGTTCGGATATTATAGAATCCTAAAGGTCGTATTGCTTCTCGAATTTCATTAGGATCGGCATTAACAACATCTTGAGGAGTTGGCCATCGATCGAAGAAATCATAGATAACTTTTCTTACATGTCGATTGCTTGTTTGATTAAGCATAATGCAAGCAGTTAACATTTTGAAAGGATCGTGCTGAAATTCTTGTTGGAGTAGAGCCATGTCTTATTGTTTAGCTTCTGTGTGAAATTGATTTTCTTCGAAATAAAATGTATCTATAAGAGTTGTACTTTCTTCTGGCATATAAAGACAACTCCATTCACATGTGTAATGATCGTAAAAATGAACATGAATAGGTTGACAATAAATGCTATCTACACAAATTATACAGTCAGTATATTCTTCACAATTTCGAATAATCTTATTTGTGCCATAGGCATCACAATCAGCGTTTTTTGTGCTTTTACAAGAAAGAAGTAAAAGAGGAAGAATTAGAAGAAGTCTTTTCATTTTTTATTTATTTTATGCAACATCAAGTAATTGTGATTCTCGATACATCTGAACGGATTCGTTTACAAAATCTTCGGTCCACCATTCAGGAGTTTCTGAGTATCGCCATCGAAGATTCATGTATGTAGTCTTCATTGCATAGTATTTTCGATATCCTTCAACTGGACCGAATTGTTTATAGCAATCAGGAAAAGCCATAGCAAAAGGAGTTTGGCCTTTTGAAGGAAGAGAAGGTGGATTGTCTTTCATCCATTGCATAATGGCCTTAATTGAATGTTGTCTGCCCCATCGATATTGATAAACATCACATAAATGATTATTGCATTCCCACATCCAATTAAAATTTTCGATGGATTCTCGAGTCCAAATCGTGCAAGGATGATTAATATGAGTTACGCTATAAGGCCAATCAGATCCATCTTCGTGTTTTCTAGGCCATCCTTGAAATAGGATTTTAACATCGTCTTGTCTTTCAAGAATTTCTTTTTTTCTTACGATTCCTAGTGTCGAGTAATAAGCAGTGGCCATCATTTGAGTATGTTCAATAATCATCTTAACGGCATGTTTATCACAGTGCATTTCAGCAGCTATACGAGGATCTTCATGCAATACAAATATATTCATTTTTATTTTATTATGACATGCAAGGTCTGCAGATAATCAACATCTGCAAATTTGTTAATAAATTTAGAAAAGAGGCTTAATCGTAATTTCAGCTTTAGGTTGATGGTCAATTTCTTCACAATAATCCGAGAAATTAATCATAGGATCCATAATGGTATTTAGCTTATTGTGAATTTCGGTGAATTGAGCATCCATCCAAGATCTTCTAATTTCAGGATTCTTAAGCTTTTCGTATATGGATTTTAATTCGTCTTCATTTGAAAAGTAAAAGTCTCGATTATTAAAGATAACACCGGTTTTGTCACATTCAGTATAAACGATAACAGGACATCTTGCAGATATGCAATCATAAACTGTTTTATTGATGTATTTGTTTATTGCATTTCCCTTACCAACGAATATGTAAGCCAAATATCCGTTCATCGTTTCAAAGAAGGATTTTCCATAAACTCCTGTATCATGAAGAGTAACATCTTCTCGAGAAATCTTAAGTTCAGAAGCTCCAGGTCCTATAATATCAGTAGGAATTTCATGTTTATTTTCTGAGAAGATTTTAGGAAGAGCTTTTAGACGATTTTTTGATACAGATCCTTGAAGATATCCAATAAAAACGAGTTTATTCTCTTTGGCTTCTTTAGGAAGATATGCATAATTTTGATAGTGAGTCCATACATTAAAGAGATCCGCATCCGAAACGAACAGAGTTCGTTCTTCAATTTTTTCAGGAGTAAGCATTCTCATCGATTCAGGAATATCATTATGTGCAATATCTACAACCCATTGACAAATTACTCTAGATCCATTAGCTATAAAATAGATTTTATCATAATCGATATAATCCGGCATAAGTGCAATTTCATCTAGATTAGAAAGTCTAAATTTTTCAGCACTGGCAGTTGTACCGTTAATTCGATTATCGACCATTTTCTTATAGTCCATGTAAGGATATTCAGAATCAGGAGTACGAACGAATAAGGGAATTCCTAATTGATTTGTTGCATATGCACTTATTGCATAATTCAAAGCACAAGATTTGTCGATTGCACCACCAAAGAAAGTATTTCGAGTCATATACGAAAATACACCAGAAAGTCCTTTTAGTTTTTTCAAATCTTCTCGATTCTTAACGGTAACTACTGAAACTGGAAATTCCAATTGATCTCTATTCTGTAAGACACTCTTTTTGGTGAAGTCAGAAATAGCAATAAACACAAAATCCACATTAGGATTTGCTCTCTTAAAGTTATTAAAGAATCGGAACTCGTCCATCAATATAGATGTATTAGTTCCGACTCTTGTATATATGATGACTCCGATTTTCATTAAGCCTTAACTAGTAATTTTGAAATTTCTTCATCTACGATTTGTAGAATAGTTTCATCTAAAGAAATTGTAATTCCTGGCCATTCAGGGTAATCGGATTGAAATTTAGTAAGATCGGAAATATACCATTGATGATCTCCTATTCGATTTTGTGGATCGATAGTATAGCTTTTCCATGGTTCTTGACGAATGCCTTTACGAATAAGAATATCATTTGCTTTATCGATTGCTTCTAAAATAGAAGTACTGTTTTCTCTTCCACCTCCTGCATTATAAACAGCGGCAGGTTTAGGATTTTGATGGTAATACCAAAACATATTTACTAGATCCCATGAATGAATGTTGTCTCGTACTTGTTTTCCTTTATAACCATAAATTGTATATGGTTTATCGTGTACGATACATTTCATTAGATATGAAAGGAATCCATGTAATTCAGCACCTGCATGATTAGGGCCAGTTAAACATCCACCTCGAAAACAAACCGTATTCATACCAAAGTATCGACCGTATTCTTGAACCATAACATCGGCAGCAACTTTAGAAGCACCGAAGATAGAGTGTTTAGTGTGATCGATAGACATCCTTTCAGAAACCTCGATTTCTTGCAATTCTCCACCGTTAACTTCTATATAGGCTTCGTAACGAGTAGGTAATTCGACAAGATTTAATCGATTTGGTGTATCGCCATAAACTTTATTAGTCGAAGTGAATATAAAAGAGGCTTTAGGTGCATATATTCTCGTTAGCTCTAAAAGGTTCATTGTACCTAATGCATTAACAGAAAAATCAGTAAGGGGTTCTTTAGCTGCCCAATCATGAGAAGGTTGTGCGGCAGTATGTACAACCATATCAAAATCGAATTCTATTGGATATCCTAAAAGAGTAGTAACGTTTTCAGAAAGGTATTTGAATATATGTTCAAGTCTTTCATAGTCTCGAATATCAACGTTTACAGGATTAAAATTCTCTCTTCCATAATCTTGTAACATTTTATCTTCGGATTCTTTGGTCGATGCTTCAGGACCAAAGAAGTAAGACCTCATATCGTTATCGATTCCTACAACATAATAGCCTTTATCAATAAGGAATTTTACTGTTTGTGATCCGATAAGGCCGGAACTACCTGTTACAATTGCCGCTTTTTTCATAAATTGATTCGTTTATTATTTGATTTTTTATTAGATGCTTTTCGATTAGATTAATTGTGTTATCTATTGAATGTTCTATTGTGTTAATTTCCATGAATCGATTTTGCCAATGATCTTGATGGTATTTAGTTTTATATGTTTCGTAAAACCAATAGAAAAGGTCTTTTTGTTTAGAGAATTCTTCATAAGAATAAATTGTTTTGTCTTTCGGTGAACGATTGATATATTCTTTATGTGTATTGTTCAGATTAATAAGTACAAAGTTATTATCGTGTAGAAGATCAGCAATAATCATATTTTCAGTGATTAAAGTTTTTCGACCGAAGAATTTCGAATAAACCATTTCACTCATGAATGATCGATCTAAAATAAAAGTTTCTTGAGGAAAGGATCGAAAGAATTCATTAGAGATCATGTGAATGCCGTGATAAAAGTCAGGTAGATTGACTGCTTCTGGCATTTTTTCTTTAAGAGAAATGTTTCTGAATCCGTAACGTTCAGATAGTGTTTTCGTTATAGTCGATTTTCCTGTTCTGGAAAGACCTTCTAAAATAATTAAGTTTGCCATATTAAATTATATGTAAATGAAGAACTTAGAAACATAAATCGATTATTTTTTTATTAACAATAAAGACTCTCTAAGAATTCAGGATTATTTTCCGCATGATTCTTAATTTCCGTTAGAATAGTAGACATATCTATCGTAGGTCTAAATCCCCATCGTAAATTTGCTTTAGAGTAATTTGTTAGATACATCGGAATATCGAAAGGTCTAATTTCAGATGAAGATTCTAAATGAGAATCGTTTTCGTTTATGTTTTCCTTACACCAATTAGATAGCTCTAATAGAGACATTGAATTAAGAATTCCACCACCTAAATTGTAGATAGGTTCGTCCTCTATCGTTCGATCTTCTAATTGCTTGGAAAGAACTTCACATATATCGAAAGGATGAATAACATCTCGAATTTGTTTTCCGTTTCCACCGAATCCTATATATTTAAGAGGAGTTTTTCTTAGCCATGAGTATATCCAATAGCTAAATACACCTTGATCGATTTTACCAAATTGCCCGGCACCTGCAATTACACCACATCGATTAATCCAAACAGGAAATCCGAACATTTGACTATATTCCATTGCCAATAATTCAGACGTTAATTTAGTCGATCCGTAAAGTGAAATCGGTGGTTTGGTTGAAAATCCTTCGTCGATAAAAGAAGAAATAAGAGCAGGTTCGAATCGAGTATCGGATTCCGTGATTTCTAATTCTGAAAGAGCTTTAATCGAATACACTCGAGAAGTACTCATTAAAATAAAGCCTGCATTTACTTCTTTGCAAATTTCAAGAAGATTAATAGTAGAGACTAGATTGTTATCGATGAGATTTCTCGATCCATTACCGAAACCTGCAAGAACTGAAGGCTCGGCTGCACAATCAATAATCCAATCGAAGCTTTCTTTCTTTAGAAATTCAATTTCTTCAGGTTTAGAAATATCAGCAACTCGAAAATAAACTCTTTCATCTTCGATTTGCCTTTTCGCATTTAATTCAGATCCTTTTCTCGATAAATTATCGATACCGACTACATGATGACCTCGATCTATAAGGTAATTTGTTATGTAATTACCTAAGAATCCGGCAGATCCTGTTACTACTATTTTCATATTTCTTGTTTATAAAGTTTTAATTTATCGTATTGACGTATTAAGAAGTTTAGATCCTTAACAATGATATTTGCTGAATTTTCATAAGATGCATATTTATATGCAAGATGTTTATTCATTTCTGAATAGTATTCCATCGAAGTAGGAAATGCTTCGTTTTTAGCACAATGCACCGCATTCATTAAACATTGTACGAATGAATCCATATTAATTTCTCGATTTTCGATATCAATAAGGAAAGGGTAATTTTCTCGATTACCAGAATCGACATATTTATGAAGGTAATCATTTAATGCAGGAGCAACCATGATATTTCCTGCCATCATAGCTTCTACGTGAGTTAAGCCACCATGAACTTCGTTAGTAAATAGATTGCAACTGATATGTGCTCGATTAATAAATTCGATATATTGTTCTCGACTAAAACTTTCGTCGTTTGACATAACAGTTACATGTCCTTTAGAAAGATCGTTAATTAATTGTAATTGTTCGTCTGTTACTTTTCTTGTGGGATTAAGAATAACAGCTTCGACATTAGACATATCTATTTTTTCGGAAAGTCTTCCTATTCCTTCAGCAAAAATATGCCAATTAGTGTAACGATTTGCAGTATCAGTAATTCGATTACCGAAATAAATTGTTACTTTGTCTTTTGGTTTTTCTACATGACCTTTTGCAACTTCTTTATAGAAGGCACCTATATTCCAAACGGTAGGAATTCCTAAATGCTTTCGATCCTTAAATATAAAGTCATAAGCTTCGAGGGCTTCATCTAAAGCAGATTGAACAGGATATGAGAACATATCAGAAGAAATAAGTGCTTCCATTTGTCTTTCATAGTATCGAACTTTAGAATCCGATTTTGGAGAGATCGGAGAATCCATGAAATAATTTGTAGAAATAATAGGAATGTTTAATCCGATAGATTGAAAGAATACTCGCCAATTCTTAGTTAGTGTATTTTCATCATTAATCATTATGTCTATATTTCGAAACATATCAGCGGATTTTTTATGGAGATGCATATCGAAATGAAAACGACTAGTTACCGGAGAATGAGGAATATAATCACGGAAGAATTCGATTCGATCTAGATATTTTTCATCAAATAGCTGTTCTAGATATCGAACATCTGAAGTATCAGAAGCTGAAGGTAACTTAATTATAAATTTGAAATCGTCAGGATATTGCTCGAGTATAGACGAAACTATACCAATACATATATTCATACACGCATCGTTTCTAAGTAACCATTTCGGTTTTCCGTCAATAACAGTAAAGTTAGATACTTGCACTGCATAGAATACACTAATTCTTTTTTTCATTGATTTTTATTTTTATATGTGGTTATTTGGATTGTAAATATGCGTTTCCTAAAACAGTTTTCTTAGGAAAAAAGCTTTCTAGATATTCGAAATCTTTTTCGAAAACATGTGCAGAAACAATAGAACAAGAGAATTTACCTAATTCTACGTTTAATTCTTTTGCTAATTCTTCGGTGAATCGACCCCATAGATACATGTCTAATTTAATTACTTGACCCATATTTTGAGAACGCATATGAAGATGGCAATTTAATTTACCATTTCGAATAAAGAATGTAGCTGAATCCGTGCAAGGAAATTCAAGAGTTTCGTCTTTGTCTAATAATTGTAGATCTTCTTTATAAATGATCGAAATTACAGCTCGTCTAGAATCTGGATGATTCTTTAATTCGCTAATAATCGAAGGCATTTGTTCGAGTATTCTTGGACCGTAAAAGGTATTAAAATTTTCAGGAAGATCTTTCGATTTAGGCTTTTCCATGAACTTAGAAATGTTAGGATATTTCTCGAGAATTTCAGAAGAGTCCGTACATCCCGTAATCATCCATCGATAAAATGTATCTGCATAATCATAAGTTAATCTACCGATGGATTCGTTCTTAAATCGATAACTCGATAGATCTGTTACTTCATATGAAAGTCCGGATATTTCATATACCGGACCAATTCTTGAAGTTGTTTTGAATTCTGGATTCTTGATTATCTGCTCGATATTGCCTAAAAAAGCTTCTTGAAAAGAAGCATAAGAGGTAAATTTTTGCATGTGTTTTTTAATTAAATGTAAAAATAAGTAAAAAGTATCAAAGAAGTTTACAGCTTAATTTCCATGTATTTTCTTTTATGTTGCTAACCTTAGAATCTCCAGTTCTCGAAAAAGTCATTCTCTTCATGATCTCATTAACCTCTTTTAGAACTGCATCTAATTCATCATTGTTATATTTTTTATATGAACGCAAGGAAAATACGTTATCGCCTTTATGCTGAAATAGGCCTGAAGTTCTTTCATACAGAATTCTTCTTGCCGTTTCGAAGTCTTTCTTTAGGTCAATGTTATTCATGAATTCATTCATCATTAGACCCTTCATATCTAGAATAACAAGGGATTCATTTATGAATTCGTCATATTTCTTAAAAGTTTTCATATTCCAAATTTTCGATTTTTACTATTCCATAATGCCTTTCCATCTGGAGTTAGAACATCATCTGACCTAACAAATTTTAGACCTAATTCTTTCTCTGCAAATTCATACATACCAGATCCAATACCCATTCTTCGAAAAGACGGATCGACAGTAACTCCTGTTCCTTTAAGTACATTTTTGAATTTGCTTTTTATGAAATCTAAAACGCCGACTTCTTTGTTATTTATAGTAGCAATTACTTTGTACGTATCATCTAAAGATTTAAGCTTCATAGAAATATCCTTACCTTCATTTAGGAATTCGTCATATTTCTTAAAAGTTTTACTCATATTTGAAACTGAAGTTTGATTTTTTACATATAACCATTACTGGTTGATACGGTTAAAGGTAAAGAGTTTTCTGGTTAGTTCGGTCCAGGCTTTTCACCTTTACCTTGTAGCCAGTCTGCAACATCTGCATCTGAAGTCTTATATGCATTTCTCTTGTCTATAAAAGCATTCAATCGAGCATGACCCCAAGCATTGTATGCAGCAGGTCCTCTTCCTAATTTTTTAATTGCAGGATTCACAGCACCCCAATTGGTTTGAGCAGCACCATAGCCTCTTTTGAAAAGAACCATAAATGCATGTTCTAATTTATCTGCTCCGGCTCCCATCTTAGATTGTACTTCAGGATCCTGTGCTAATTCCTTTATACGATTTTCTACAGCACTTTCTTCTGTAAGCAATTCTTCATTAAGCAAATAATCTTCATTCATATTGAATGAACGTTTGAAGTTATTTAGTAATATGGGTTTTGATAGCATTATTCTATTATGTTTTTAAGGTTATCGTTATATAGACGTGTTAGTTGTGCTTCAGGAGAATCCATCCATTCGATA
>SXGQ01294373.1_pt1 | contig 11824 bp, 11 predicted proteins | sample 3178371 | NCBI WGS metagenome assembly SXGQ01 (sample SAMN11356859, study PRJNA531348) | freshwater metagenome | isolation source: freshwater sample F1-20 | place: China: Fuxian Lake, Yuxi | collected 2017-12-25 | reverse complement strand
TTAACTATACAAAGAAGTATTTTTACGAAAGAAATGATTGGATTTATTCGCCTGAAATAAATCTCAAATACGAAGATGTACTAAAAATGTCATTCACTCAATTTGAAGAGTGGGTGGCATTCTTTCGTAAAACTGCCGTTGAAAGATGGCAAGCTACGGATGCTCCACCTAAAATTGGTATAGATGAGGCTGAAATCATTGAGAACTTTTCTAAACTACAAACCTATAAGGTGGATAAGTTTGAAGAAAGAGATGATGCTGGTAATGAAGTAATTTTTAATTTCAATAAATTCGCCACACCTGTAAACCAATTCTTCCCTGCAATGTATAAGACAGGGATTGGTGGCTCATCATACGATAAACCAAAACCATCTATTTATGACATTTTTGTAGATGATACATATTTGCCAGAGTTTATCAAACAGATGAGAAGATTGACTAGGCAAGATGGTATGTATCGTTTTTCCAAAACTCTACACTTAAATCATAAAGATTTTCACAATTCACATATTCAGAGTGGTAAGGAATGGATTGAAAGATGGGCAGCTGGTGAAGTTCAGGAAGGACATGGGTTTTCTTTATCTCAAGCAGATAGTAAAGTTCCATCTCCACCAATTACTGCACAAGAGGTAAAGGATTTGTACAAAGCAGGTGTATTGAAGTATGAGAATATCTCATCACTTAAAACTGCGGATTGGGGAGATAATATTGACAATTTAGTTGATATTCCAAAACAACCTATACAGATTAAAACATATCCGTATGGTCAAACTATCTTTCCCGAAGCAACTGCGGCATTTAGAATTGGTATGGGAACACAACCAGCGGTAAATTTCCCACCGTTAACTGCAAAGTATCTTTACCAAAGATTTACAAATCACATTAAAAAGCAGGATGTAATCAACATTTATGACCCATCGGCAGGTTGGGGTGGTAGAATTTTAGGAGCATTATCAGTAGATGATAGAAATCTACACTATATTGGTAATGACCCAAATACAGAGAATTATATTCCTGAAATTGGTAAGACTCGTTATGAGTATTTAGCAGAATTTTTTAACAACAAAATACCAGGTGCAGCAAATCCATTTTGGGGACACGCTAATACATATGAACTCTTTACAACAGGCTCTGAAATAATTCATTTAGATTCTAGATTTCAAAAGTATAAAGGTAAACTAGATTTCGTATTTACTTCACCACCTTACTTTGATAGAGAAAGATATTCGGATGATGAAAGTCAATCATTTAAGAAGTTTAGTAGCTACGATAGTTGGAGAGATGGGTTTTTAATACCTACGCTAACAACTGCCTACGAATACCTACGAAATGATAGATACATCTGTTGGAACATAGCGGATATTAAAGTAGGAACCGATAAATGGTTTAGTTTGGAACAAGATTCTATTGATATTTTAGTTGAATTAGGAATGGAATATCAGGGTAAAATCAGAATGACAATGAGTCCAATGACAGGAGTTGATTTGAGTGGAGTAAAAAATAGTATGAAATTAGATGGAACTTCATACAAATACGAACCAATTTTTATATTCTACAAACCATAAATTAAATAATGGCATACCAAAATATATTTTACGAAAGAGGACAAAATCTTATTCACTTATGGGATGATAAAAATGGTTATCAAACATTCCCATATAGAAAATACGCGTATAAAAAAGACCCATACGGACAACACATATCAATGTATGGTGATAAATTGACTCGTGTATCGAAGTGGGAAAAAGATGAAGCAGATGATTTGTTCGAATCGGATGTGCCTGAAACCACTAGAGTATTAGTTGACATCTACGATTCTGATGTTCCCTCAAAAGGAAACAGAACGATGACTTTTGATATAGAAGTTGAGATGGTTAGTGGGTTACCTAATACTCAATTTGCTCAAAATGAAATCACTGCCATAACATCACATGATGGTGTAACTAAATTGTATGATGTATTTGTATTAGATAAAGCTAGAAAAGTTAAAAACAATGCAAAACAATTCACTAAAGATGGTAGAGATGTCAAACTGCATATTTTTGATAATGAAAAAAATCTTCTGATTGCGTTTCTTAATTACTATGAAGAAGTTAATCCAACAATTCTAACAGGTTGGAACATTGATTTCTTTGATATTCCGTATCTTTACAATCGTATTAAAAGTGTATGTGGGGAAGGAAATGCAAAACGGTTATCTCCGATTGGACAAACCTTTTATTCACCATACAGACAGAAGTGGAGTTTTGCGGGTGTATCTATTTTGGATTATATAAATCTGTATAAGAACTATAACTATGGGTTAGAATCATCCTACACTTTAAATCACATTGCCACCAAAGAATTGGGTAGAGGTAAGGTGGAATATGAAGGAAGTTTGGATGATTTGTTTGAGAATGATTTGGAAAAGTTTATTGAATATAACATTGTCGATGTGGACTTGGTTGTATCAATGGATGGGAAACTTCAATTCATTGAGTTGTGTAGAGCGATTTGTCACGCGGGGTTCGTTCCGTATGAAGATTATATGTTCTCATCTAAGTATTTGGAGGGGGCATGTTTGGCATATCTTAAAACTAAAGGATTGGTAGCACCAAATAAACCAAAGGATAGAAAAGAAAAGATGCAGGCACTTCGTGATAACAACGAAGAAAAGTTTATCGGAGCATATGTGAAAGAACCTATTGTTGGTAAGTATGATTGGATTTATGACTTGGACTTAACATCTCTATATCCATCAATCATTATGACCCTTAACATTTCACCTGAAACCAAAATAGGTAAAGTTGAGAATTGGAATGCAGAACAATGGGTTAGAGGTGGTGATAGTGAATACACCATTGTGGGTAATGATGGTAGTAAATATTCATATACAAAGCAAGAACTAACTGAAGTAATAAAAGATAGTAATTTAGGAATTGCTGCAAATGGTGTGTTGTATAATCAAGACAAACCAGGATTGATTGCAGATATTTTGGATACATGGTTTAATCAACGAGTGGAATTCAGAAAGTTGGAGAAACAATATGGTGAAGCAGGTGATACTGAAAAGTATGAATTCTATGCTAAACGTCAGTTAGTACAAAAGATTCTTTTGAACTCAATGTATGGAGTTTTAGGATTACCAGCATTCCGTTTCTATGATATTGATAATGCAGAAGCAGTTACGATTACAGGTCAGACTGTAATTAAAAAAACTGCTGAAATGGCTAATCTAAAATACCAAAAAGAGTTAGGTACAAAAGATGATTACAATGTTTATATTGATACTGATTCAATCTATATGATGGCAGAACCTTTGGTAAAACATAGATATCCAGAATATAAAACATTTGACCAAAATCGAATGGCAGAAGAGGTAAATACGATTGCCGAAGAAACTCAAACTTTCTTGAATTCGTTCTATGATTTATTAGCTGAAAGGTTCTTTTGTATTCCAAAAGAGAAGCACCGTTTTGAAATTAAAAAGGAATATATTTCCAAAGCAGGATTTTGGGTAGCAAAGAAACGATACGCACAATGGATGATTTTAAAAAATGGTATTCCTTGTGATAAGTTAGATGTTAAAGGATTGGATGTAGTTCGTTCTTCATTTCCAAAAGCATTTCAGGATTATATGTCCGGAATGTTAAAAGATATTCTTATGGGAAAAGATAATGATTATGTTGATAACAAGTTATTAGATTTCAAAAAGAGTATGATGACTTTGCCTGTTAATAAAATAGCAAAAGGTGGTGCTGTTAAGGAATTAAGTAAATACGATAATGGTAAGTGGAGAAAAGATAGTGGATTAGCGATTGCTAACTTTGATAAAGGAACACCCGCCCACGTTAAAGCGGGTATATCATATAATCGATTGTTGAAATTCTTTGATTGTCCATTTAAGCACGAACCAATTAGAGATGGAGATAAAGTTAAGTGGGTGTATTTAAGACAAAATCCATTAGGCTTAGATACAGTTGCATTCAAAGATTATAATGACCCAAAGGAGATTATGGAATTTGTAGAGCAATATGTAGATAGAGATATGATTTTCAAAGCAGAATTGGAAAACAAATTAGATGACTTTTACAAAGCATTGAAATGGGAAAAGGCATCAACTGAAACACAAACTGCGAAAAAGTTTTTTACATTTTAATTATGGAAAGTTTAAAATTTTGGAATCCAAAAGGATTTGATATAGCAAGTTATAAGTGGCTATTAGAAGAACGAAAGAATAAAGAAATATTAGGAAATGGTTCAGATACTGGAACTTGTTATTATACATTTAATGAGTTAGGATTTAGAGGTGATTCTCCTAAAAAGAAAGGATTAAAAATAATGTCAGTTGGATGTTCTCATACTGAAGGAATCGGTGTGCATGACAGACAAACCTGGTCACATTGTTTATCTAGAATGATACCAAACGGTATTGATTTAAATTTAGGCATAAGTGGTAGAAGTAATGATTACATTGCTAGAACTATTTTAACTTGGATAGATGAACTAAACCCATCGATAGTATTGGTGATGTATACATATCCGCATAGAAGAGAATACTATAGGGAAACTGGTGAAGTAGAGCCATATCATCCAAACTCTTGGGGGTATTTTGATGAAGAAATAGAGGGTAGATTAGTTTGGGCTAATATGGTATCCGTATCCAATAAAAGTGAAGATTTTATGAATTGGTATAAAAATCATTTACTAATATCAAATTATTTAAAAAATAAAAATATACCATTTATTTGGAATGGAACATTTGTTGGAACAGATTATACCGATGAAAACAGATTTGATGGAAATTATCCAAATCTACCAGATGCACATAGACACGCAACTTTCTTTGAAAATCAAGAGTATGCAAAAAATCTGCACGAATATATTAAAGAAAATTTTGAAATATAAAAAAAATAAAGTAAATTACTAAACATAAATTATACACAATGAAAAAGCAATTAGAATTATTTGAAGAAACAGAAGAGAATACTAATGGAAGTGTTAGTTCATCTACTGAAAAAAGAATAGAAGATGTGGAATGGTGTTTCCAATTCTTCAATAATGACCCGGTGATATTTGCATGGTCAGATGAAAATTCAGAACCAACTCCTTTAACATTACAAATCCAACCTATAGAAGGACAGTGTTTAAACTTTCAACAAAATGGAATGGAATTTAGTATTTTCCCAAGACAAATTGGAGAAGCTACAAAATTAGAAAGAGAAAAATATAAAGAAAATGAATAAAAGAATTTATTTTGATGGATGTTCTTACACATTTGGACAAAGTTTGGAATTATATTGTAATCCAATAGAATTGTTTCGAGAAGATAGAATGAGTAAGTATTCATTAACAGATAATGATTTTAACTTTACTAAAAATAATAGATGGACTAATTTGGTTTCAATTGGAATGAATAGTGAAGGATACAACTATTCGATAAATGGAAATGCAAATGGAAAAATATTATACGATTTAAAAGAATATTTAAATAATGCATCTATATACGAAATTGATTATTTTGTAATACAACTTACTCATTTCGAAAGGTTCTTTTCTTCTAAAAATTTTCAATGGTTTCCACATATAGATAGTATGCGTGTTTTTGTAAAAAGAGGATTACTAACATTAGAAGAACAAGAATATACCATTTCTAATATAGAAAAAATACAAATGGAATACTATTTGGAACTAATTGATATATTCAAAAACTATCCTCAAAAATTAAAAATTTTGTTTTGGAGTAATGAATGGAAAGATATTTTATCAATTGATGAAATGAGTAAATTTGGTTTATCTATGGATGGTGAATATATTATAGAAGACTGGGCACATAAAAATAACTTATGTATAAATCAGGATGAAAAATTTTTAAATAGTAAAGTTGTATATGGTGATACTCATTTATCACTTAAAGGACATAAAATATTAGCAAATAAAATAATAGAACAGTTATGAGTTTTTTCGCAAACGAAAATAGTAAAAAAGAACATAGTTTATGGGTGGAGAAATACCGCCCACAAACACTTTCCGAATATGTAGGAAACGAAACGGTAAAGGAAACAATCCAACAGTATTTGGATAATAATGATATTCCACATTTGTTATTACATGGTAAAGCAGGCACAGGTAAAACCACTCTTGCAAAGTTAATCGTAAACACAATCAAATGTGATAGTATGATTATCAATGCATCGGATGAAAATAATGTGGATACCGTTCGTAATAAAGTAAAGAATTTTGCGTCCTCTATGGGGTTTGCAGGATTTAAGGTTATTATTTTGGATGAGTTTGATTATATGACTCCAAACGCACAGGCAATCCTCCGTAACTTAATGGAGACATTTTCCAAACATTGTAGATTCATTCTAACCTGTAATTATCACGAGAAGATTATTGACCCTATTAAAAGTAGATGCCAAACATTTGCAATAACACCTCCTACAAAGAAAGATGTTGCAATTCAGGTTACTAGAATTTTAGATGCTGAAAAAATTAAATACGATGTTAAAAATGTAGCGGATATTATCAGTTCATACTATCCAGATATTCGTAGAATTCTAAACACTTGCCAATTACAATCTGCAAAAGGAGAGTTGAAAGTAGACCATCAAATTATGGTGGAATCTAATTTTCAAACAAAGTTAGTGGAATTATTAAAGGCAAATGATGACAAGAGAAATATGTTTATGAACATCAGACAAGCAGTTGCAGATAACCGATTGAATGATTATTCGGAAATGTATTTTATGTTGTATAGTAGAGTGGATGAATACGCAGCAGGAAATACGGCAAATGTTATACTTACTATTGCTGAAGGATTATCAAAAGATGCATTAGTAGTAGATAAAGAAATAGTGTTTATGAGTACAATTATTCAAATTTTAAATATTATAAAATAATGGAACAGGGATTACCAAATGGAGTTACTCTAAATGATGCCAGAGATATGGTGTGTGAGTGTGGAAATAAAACATTTATACCAGGATTTAGATTTAAAAAGTTAAGTAAACTAATGACTGGGAATCCACAGGATTCAATTATTCCAATCGAAATGTATTTGTGTACCCAATGTAGTAAAGCACTGCAGGAGTTATTGCCGTTTGAATTAAGAGATAAACCATCAACAATTACACAATAATGGCAGGGAAAAAGTTATTTGACCATATTGCTGCAATCACATCAGAGCAAGACCCGAAGTATTTTGATAAACTTACAGAAGAGGATGTTAAGTCTTGGAGTAACTTTATGATTAACAGATTTCTTTCTATGAAACCTGAATGGGTGGAGTTAATTGCAACTATATTACCGTTAACCCAAACATTAGAACCAAGAGAAATGTATAATTTATATATTAACATTATACCCAAAGGCAAATATTATCTCAAATACATTAAAGGAAAGGGAGAAGAAAAATACGAATCCTTTTTAGTTGATTTGATTAAAAAAGAATATGATGCATCCGAAAGACAGGCAATGGATTATATTGAAGTTTTGTATGCAACTAGAGAAGGTAGAGAGTACATAAAATATGTATGCGAAAAATACGGTACTGATAAAAAACAAATTACAAAGCTAAAATTAAAGATTTAGTACTAGGAAAAATGAATTATATTTCGTATATTAGTGTATAACTAATACACTATGGCAAGAGTTTCGTTTTCCCAATACAGTATGTGGTCTTCATGCCCCCATCAATACAAACTGGCTTACATAGATGGTTTGAGAGAATCATCATCTAGCATCCACACCGTATTCGGTTCTGCAATGCATGAGACTTTGCAAGAATATTTAAGTAGATGTTTGCGTATCTCTAAATCACAAGCTGATAAGAATATGAATACAAAAGAATTCCTCAAAGAAAAAATGAGAGAGTTCTTTGTTAAAGAATCAAATGATGGACAGGACCCAATTTGCACTAAAGAAGAATTAGTTGAATTTTTAGAAGATGGTAATCTCATTTTAGATTACTTTCAAAAATCTAAAAATTTCAATAACTTTTTTTCCCTTAAAGATGATGAGTTGATTGCAATAGAACAGCCAATTAATACTAAAATTGCAGAAAATGTAAATTTTTTAGGATTCATTGACTTTATTGTTAGGAGTAAATCAACGGGCAGATACCGTATTACTGATTTCAAAACCTCAACTAGAGGTTGGACAAAAACACAAAAAGCAGACTCGGTTAAAAGTACACAATTACTTTTATACAAAAAGTTTTACGCAGAACTATTAAATATATCAGAGGATATAATAGATGTAGAATTTATAATTTTAAAACGTAAGGTATCTGAAAACACAGACTATAACATCCCTCGTATCAGTAGGCATGTACCCGCAAGTGGTAAACCATCTATTAACAAAGCTTGGAAAGGATTTACTGAATTTGTTAATAGCGTGTTTGATGTAAGTGGAGAATACAATATCAATTCGGAATTCCCCAAACATCCATCTAAACTTTGTGATTGGTGTGAATTTAAACAAAGAGGAATTTGTGATGGAAAAATATAAAAAACAATAATTATTTATAAAAAGAGTTATGGCAAAAAAGAAGATTTTATTATTATCTGACGATTTACGAATGGCGAGTGGTATCGCCAATGTTTCCAAACAATTAGTTATGGGGACAGTTGATAAATACGATTGGGTTCAGTTAGGAGCGGCAATCAAACATCCGGAAGCAGGTAAAATTTTAGATTTAAACGATAGTGTTAGAGAACAGACTGGTGTAAAGGATGCAAATGTAAAAATTTACCCATCGGATGGTTATGGTAATGCAGATATTATCCGTCAATTATTGATGGTAGAAAAACCTGATGCAATCTTACACTTTACAGACCCGAGATATTGGATTTGGTTGTATGAAATTGAGCATGAAATTCGTCAATCAGTACCTTTATTTTTCTATCACATTTGGGATGATTTACCAGACCCAAAATATAATAGAGATTACTACGAAAGTTGTGATTGGATTGGATGTATCTCAAAACAAACTTACGGTATTACTCGTAGAGTTTGGGAATGGGATAAGGAAAAACATTGGGTTAAACCTGCGGATTGGCAAGTAAGTTATGTACCACATGGTATTAATTCGGATTTGTATAAGCCTGTTGAAGTACCTACTGATTTCAAAAAAGAAATCTTTGGTGATAAAGAATATGATTTTGTATTATATTGGAATAATAGAAACATCCGTAGAAAACAACCTATTGATGTAATTCTTGCATTTGATAAATTTGTAGAAGCACTTGCTCCAGAATATAGAGATAAAGTATGTTTGTTGATGCATACTCAACCAGTAGAAGAAAATGGTACCGATTTACCAAAAACTATAGCAGAGTGTTGCTCACCAGAAACAAATGTGGTATTTGCGCCAAATAGATACTCTGAAGAACAATTGAACTATCTTTACAATTTAGGAGATGTAACAATCAATGTGGCATCCAATGAAGGATTTGGACTAGCAACTGCGGAATCAGTAATGGCAGGAACTCCAATAATTGTAACGGTGACTGGAGGATTGCAAGACCAATGTGGGTTTAGAGATAAAGGTACAGGTAAATTACTTACCGCAGAAGATTATGTAGAGATTGGTTCACTACATGATAGACATAAAAAGAATACCGTAGTTTGGGGAGATTGGGTTAAACCAATTTGGCCAGTTCGTTCAACAACAGGTTCAGTTCCTACACCATATATTTTTGACGATAGAGTTGATTTTGAAGATATTTCACCACTTATTATGGAATGGTATTTAACTCCAAAAGAAGATAGAAGAGCAGCAGCATTAAAGGGAAGAAAGTGGATGTTGGGAGATGGTTTGTTAAGTAGAGAAGCAATGTGTAAAACATTAGTAGATGGTATGGAGGGAGCATTTGAAAATTGGAAACCAAAGCAAAAATTTAAGTTAATAGAGTTATAATATGAAACCAACATTAGTATTTCAGGCACCAGTTGCAACAAGAAGTGGATATGGTGACCACGCGCGAGATTTATTACATTCTTTATATAAATTAGATAAATTTGATATCAAAATTATTAGCACTCGTTGGGGTAACACCCCAATGGATGCTCTTAATTATGATAATGAATTTCATAAATGGACGGTAGATAATATCATTCAAAAAATTACAGAAAAACCTGACATCTATATTCAAGTTACAGTTCCAAATGAGTTTCAACCATTGGGGTATTACAACATAGGTATTACAGCCGCAATCGAAACTACACATTGTGCGTTGGATTGGATACATGGGTGTAATAGAATGGATTTGATTATTACCCCATCGGAACATTCAAAGAAAAGTTTAGTTGATACAGTATACAACGAACAAAATAATCAAACAGGACAATTAATTGCGCAACATAGAATTCAAAAACCAGTAGAAATTCTTTTTGAAGGGTTTGATGAAAATGATTTCGGAACTGAAGTAGTTAATAATATTACTGAATTGGATTCAATCAAAGAAGATTTCGCGTTCTTATTCGTAGGACATTGGTTGAGAGGTGATTTGGGTGAAGATAGAAAAAATGTGGGAATGATGATTAAAACATTCGCAATGGCATTCAAAAATGAGAAGAAAAAACCCGCATTGATTCTAAAAACCTCATCAGCTGGATTTAGTGTATTAGATAGAGAAGCTACTATTAAAAAGATTAAAGAGGTATTGGGTAAAGATTATGGACAAGTTTCAGTTTATTTATTACATGGTGATTTAACCCCATCTCAAATGAATGGATTGTATGAACACCCAAAGGTAAAAGCAATGTTAAACTTTACAAAGGGCGAAGGGTTTGGTAGACCTCTATTGGAATTCAGTTTGACAGGTAAGCCTGTAATTGTTTCTAATTGGAGTGGACATTTGGATTTCTTAAAGCAAGGAGCTGTTTTATTGGAAGGTGAATTAAAACCCGTACATGAATCTGCAGCTGACCAATTCTTATTAAAAGAATCACAATGGTTTAATGTAAACATTTCAAAGGCATTATCATCCATAAAAGATGTTTATAAGAACTATGATAAACACAAAACGGCATCTTTACAATTAGGTAAGCAAAATAAACAAAACTTTGGACTTGAAAAAATGACTAAATTGTTCGATGGAATTTTAAATCAATATGGTATTTATAGTAAGATACAACCAAAGTTTCAACAACTTCAGTTACCAAAACTAAAATCATTAAATAAATAGTGGCAGGGTACAACCTAATATACAACAGATACATAGAAAAAAGTGATAAAGCAATTCCAGCTGAAAAAATGCAGCGTGGTAACTTTTATATGATAAAGCAATATGAATATGTGGATGGCACAAAAGAAACGTATTCCGGAATCGACTCTCCAATTATATATACTTTATTTGTATCTAGAAGTAAAAATATTGTACATGCGGTAAAGGTAACAAACATTAGACCAGATTTAATTAAAAAATTTTTTGGTAAGTTTGTAAATGAAGACGAACAAACTTTAGAAATAAAAGGTGGAGCAAGAAGATTTTATGCATCGGTAGTTTCAAAAGTTCCCATAATAACAAGTGATGCGTATAGGACATATAAAATGAGTGGATTTGGCAGAGTAATGGAGCTAGATATGAATGTTGAAAAATTGATTCCACGATCAAAAATTCCTATTAAAGAAAACTTGACGAAAAGCGTTAAAGAACAAAATAACGAAAATACACAATAATGACATCAAAAGAATTTGTCCTTTGGTTAAAAGGGTTTTCAGAAGGAGTACATCAATATAACATTACCCCAATGCAGTGGGATGCAATAAAAGATAAGTTATCAGAGATTAATGATGGACCTGCTTACAATACACATCCACCCTACGTTGATGGTAAAG
>SXGQ01262465.1_pt1 | contig 11825 bp, 16 predicted proteins | sample 3178371 | NCBI WGS metagenome assembly SXGQ01 (sample SAMN11356859, study PRJNA531348) | freshwater metagenome | isolation source: freshwater sample F1-20 | place: China: Fuxian Lake, Yuxi | collected 2017-12-25 | reverse complement strand
ATAGATGAATTAGATATGCTTATTGCTAAAAGTAAAAATAGTATGTCTAAAGCAGGAAATGTAGTTCAACAAGCTGCTAAAGCTCAAGAAAAAGTGTTAGGGGAAGTTGTATCTCATATTGAAGAAGTTGAACATGCTGCTGAAGAGGCAACACAAAAAATAGAAATATTTTCAGCTAGAATGATTGAAGCTGGTATTGATACTAGTGAAAATATAGTTGAAGAAGAAGTAGAATATGTAACTGAGATAAAAGATGCTTATAAAAAGTATATTGATGAGGGAGGAGATTATGATATAGAAAACTTTATATTATATGTTTACAATAAAAAAATAAATTAAAAATATGAAAAATTTCTTTAAACAATTATTTGATGATAATAACTCAATTAATGAAAAAGCATTAGTAGGTTTTATAGCCTTCTTTATGCTTTGTATTGCTCTTGTAGTAGACTTAGTAACTGGTTATATGGGTACTGCTTTAGTAATTAATGAATTCATTTTTGATGGATTTATGGTAATTATTTTAGGTGCCTTTGGTATTGCTTCTGTTGATAAATGGATGAATAAAAAAGATAAACACGAGGAAGATAAAGATTTAGAAGGATAATGAAGTCTACATTACTAGTTTTACTATTATCATTAACCACAACTTTTGCTTTTGTTTGTAGTTATTTTGGAGGATTAGCTATAGATAATAGTGAGCAATATTTGGCTGTAGTGGCAGTCGCTTTTATGGATGGGTTTTTTGGTATAGTTGCTGGTACTAAAAAAGAAGGTTTTAAAACCTATAAAGCACTTAAAGTATTAAAAACAACATTTACTTGGTTAATTATATTAACAGTAATTTTAATGGTGGAGATAGGATTCCCAGGTACCTCCTGGCTTTCAGAAACTATTGTAATGCCATTTATATTATTTCAAATAGTTAGTGCTTTAAAAAATGCTTCAAATGGCGGTTTTATTAAACATTCAGTATTAAATAAAATTTTAGAAAAAATAGATCAACATAAAGACAAATAATTATGCTATTAAAAAAAGGTGATAATAATGAACAGGTAAAACAACTCCAAATTAAATTAGGGGTTGATCCTGTAGGTAATTTTGGTCCTAAAACAGAAGAGGCTGTAAAAACTTTTCAAGTAAAACACAGATTAACAGCTGATGGAATTGTTGGTCCTGCTACTTGGGATAAAATTATGGGGGTTACAAATGTTGCTCCTGTTATAGCAGTTCCTGCTTCCGGATTTAAATTAGATAAATTAAAGGGTCATATTCCGGATTCTGTTATTTCTATGATTCCCGATACTGCTGCTAAATTTGGTATTACAAATTCTTTAAGACTTGCTCATTTTTTATCCCAATGTGGACACGAATCAGGTGGTTTTAAAGCCGTAAATGAAAATTTAAATTATGGTGCTAAAGGTTTATTAGGTACTTTTCCTAAATATTTTAATACTTCTACAGCTGCTCAATATGAACGTAAACCTGAAATGATTGCTTCTAAAGTATATGGAGGTAGGATGGGTAATGGACCTGAAGCTACTAAAGATGGTTGGAAATTTAGAGGTCGTGGTTATATTCAATTAACAGGAAAAGATAACTATACAGCTTTTGATAAATTTGTTGATGATGATATTTTATCAAATCCAGATTTAGTTGCTACTAAATATCCTTTAATGTCCGCTGCTTGGTTCTTTAATAAAAATGGACTTTGGAGTATTTGTGATAAAGGAGCAGATGATAATACTGTAACTTTAGTAACAAAACGTGTAAATGGAGGTACTATTGGTTTAGCTGATCGTATTAAACATTTTAAAGAATATTACACATTATTAAAATAATTTATTGATTTTTAACGCGATCCACGAATATTATAAGATCGTTTAATATAGACGTTATATAAAAGTATATGGCGCCTATATGTATTGATATATGAATATTGATAAAATATTTAATTTATTTAATGGTGATGAGTTTGATTCCTTAAAAGAAAAAGCTCAAACGGTTGATGTTTCATTAGATTATAAAAATCATCCTTTATTCTGGGTTGGAATGTTTAAAAAACTTATTTATAATCATAATATATTCCGTGAAAAATTATTAGTGTTTTTTGAAAATTTAAATGAAGGATTAGATCAAGTTGATATAGATAGAGCATGTGAATTTGTAGTGTTTACTAGAGCCTATGATTATATTAACAAAATTAATCCTAATGAATTAACACACCAAGAAGCTCTTTATCATTTTTCAGATATACATTTAAAAACAGCTTTAGAATTGTCTATAAACTACTTTCAAGAGCAAGAAGAGTATGAAAAATGCTCACATCTTAAAAAGAATTTAGAGTTTGTAAAACTTCTTTTAGCCTAAATTTGGCTTCCATTTCTTTTAATGTTATATTATCATTACGGGTTTTAAGAAAAATATGAAAAACAGAGATATAATAATGAGAAGAATGGAGAGAGTAGAAGGAGGAATTGAGAAATTGCAATTCGCGTTACGACAGAATAATTGGATTGTGGTTGATGAGATTATTCAAGAGATGAGGGACAACATTAATGACGCTAAGGCGTTTGTACAACAGGAACCATTAGGACCCGGAGAAATTAATAACTATTAATATGCAATTAGCAGCTGAGGAAATTCAACAGAATTGGTTACGTTTGATGGGTTTTATTAATGATCACATTTCGGAACCTCGTAAAACTAAATTAATAGAATTTTATGAAAAATACATTGAGCGTTTAATATTGATGCCCGCTGCTCATAAAAAAGAGTATCATAATGCTTTCCCTGGAGGATATGTGGATCATGTTAACCGAGTTATTACTTGTGCTCTTCATCTTCATGAATTGTGGGCTAAAATGGGGGCTGACACTACTACTTATACTAAAGAAGAACTAGTATTTTCGGCTTTGAATCATGACCTGGGTAAAATGGGTGATGAAGAACATGAAGCTTATATTCCTCAAGATGATAAGTGGAGGAAGGAAAAATTAGGTGAAGATTATAAGTTTAATGATAGATTAGCTTTTGCTAGTGTGCCTGATAGAAGTTTGTTTTTACTTCAATCTCATAGTATCCAGTATACATTTAATGAAATGATTACTATTCAGACACATGATGGTTTATATGATGAGGCAAATAAAAAATATTTAATGACTTATATGCCAGAGTTAAAACCTAGAACTAGTTTACCTTATATTATTCATCAGGCTGATTTAATGGCTGCTAGAATTGAGTTTGAAACAGAATGGCTTCCTAAATTCCAGGGTAACTTGGAGACACCAAAAAAATCATTTACCTTGGAGTCTAAGAAATCAGCTCCTCAAACATCAGCTGCTAAATCTAAAGCATTAGGTAGTTTAAAAAATGAGGGTCTTAAAAATTTATTAGACAATTTATGATACTAGCAATTATTATTCTCTCAATATTGGTCGTGACTCTTGGATTCACGACCTTTAATCTTCTTAAGAAAAATGAGAAACAAGAAGATATTCTCACAGGGTATATGACATACCTTAATAAAGTTTCAGATACTATTGAAGCCGCTGATAAAAAACTTAAAGAAGTAGATTATAAAGGATCATTTGAATCAGATGATGAAATAGGTTTTGTTTTTGAACAAATCAAAAGTATTCAAACTATATTGAATACATTTATTATTAAAGAAATTAAATAATGGAATTAGAAGTAAAGAAAAAAAAGAAGGGAGTACAGTACTTTACTCAAGAAACAGAAGATTCCATTGTACTTTACAATAACACTCCTGACCCTGAAATAAGAAGTAAGATTTATAGGGAAAAAATACATTACGGTTTTTTTAAGTTAACTGAAAATATTATTCATACCTTTAAATTTTACTATACTGAGGTAGAAAATATTGAAGATTTACAGCATGAAGTAATTACTTTTCTTTTAAGTAAGATTCATTTATATGACCAAACTAAAGGGTCTAAAGCATATTCTTACTTTGGTACAATTGCTAAACGTTACTTAATCTTATCTAATCAGAAAAATTATAAAAAACGTATTGATACTGCTCCAATTGAAATTTTAGAGGAAGATGAAAACCATTCTTATGATATGGAAGAATCACCATACAATGAACGTTTATCTTTATTCATAGATGATTTTGCTGATTATTGTACTAAAAATATTTATGAATTATTCCCTAAAGGTGAAGATGCTCAAATAGCTGATGCTATTCTTGAGTTATTTCGTAAACGAGAACATTTAGATATTTTTAATAAAAAAGCACTTTACATTTATATCCGTGAAATAATTGACGCTAAAACACCTAAAATTACTAAAATAGCTAATCAATTATATGATATCTTTAAAAAAGGTTATGTATTTTATTTAGAACACGGATATACAAAATTTTAGTTTTCATATTTATAAGAAACTAACTGTATATTTATGTCACAATTCGATAATATAATCTTTGGTAAGAAAAAATTCTCTGATGTTTTAGAGGAAATTTACAATAACCAAAAGAAAAAAGATCAACAAGTCACATCGCTTATTAGCGAATTAAAACCATTAATTTCAGATATTGGTGACGCTACATTAGTTGTTCCTTTAATTAAGGAATATATGGAGATAAGTGTTAAAAATGACGATTTATTAATCAAAATGGCTGCATTAGCTCAACGGGCTATGCAAACTCAAACAGCTGAAGGTAATTTGACTATTTCTGATGAAGAAAAAGAACAGTTACTAGCTGCTATGAATGAGTTAAAAGGAGATAAATAATGGGTATTCTAAATAAAAGAGATGGAGGCCAAGCAAGTGTTAATACACAAGCAAGTCAATCCCCAAATGGGATTACTTCATCTCCTATAGCTTTTTTAGCTGGTAGAGTTAAAAATATTATTTTAGATGAATCTAGTGATGGTTTTTTTGATTTTGGAAGATATAACAGTATTGGTATTATTGAATTTCAAGACATTACAAATCCAACAGCTCAATTAACTATAGCTAAACCTTTTTTTCCTAACTTTAAAAATTTTCCTTTAATAGATGAAATTGTTTGGATAGTCCAATTACCATCTACAGCGATTAATGGTCCCGCTCCTGACAAACCAGGAATAAGTACTGATATAAATAATTATTATTTAAATCCTACAGCTTTATGGAATCATCCTCATCATAATGGTTTTCCTTCTGACCCACAGAATTTACCTGAGTCTCAACAAAAAGATTATAGACAAACATCTATAGGTAATGTTAGACGAGTAACTGATAAATCAACAGAGATTAACTTAGGTAAAACATTTATTGAACGTACTAATATTCATCCATTAAAACCTTTTGAAGGAGATATAATATATGAAGGCAGATGGGGTAATAGTATACGATTTGGTTCCACTATAAAAACTAAAGAAAATCAAATTCCTTTAAATATATGGTCTGAAGGAACTAGTACTTCTGGTGATCCTATTACTCTTATTAGAAATGGACAAGGTACTCAATCTAATCAAGGGTGGATTCCTATAGAAGAAAATATTAATAATGATGATGCTTCTATTTATTTAACTAGTACTCAAAAGATACCTTTAAAAGTATCAAGTGCTACATACACTAGTTATCAAACACCCCCTACAACACCTGATCAATACGCTGGAAAACAAGTAATCCTTAATTCAGGTCGTTTAATATTTAATACAACTCAAGATCATCTCCTATTAAGTTCAGCTCAATCAATTGGATTTAATGCTGTTAGTGGATTTAACTTTGATACTAAAGCTAATTTTACTATTGATGCTCCTTCTATAAAATTAGGTGGTAAAAACGCTACTGAACCTATTTTAAAAGGTGATGCTTTAGTAACAGAATTGCAAAAATTAATAAACCAATTAATACAATTAACTACTGTGTTAGTAGCAGTTCCTCAAACATCCGCTGCTGCCCAATTAGTACTATCAGAATTACCTAAAATTTCAGCTAACATAGCTTTAACTAAATCTAAAATAAACAAAGTATTATAATGGCTGAAGTAAGTATACAAGTATTAGAAAATTCTCTACCTAGTAGTCTAAAACTAACAGGCTCAGAAAAATTAGGTCAAATAATTTTAGAAAAAGGTATTCAAATTAGTGATCAAATTCAACCCCAATTAACTAATATTCAAAATGAGCTAAATAGTGCTCCTAATGGTACTTGTTTACCTCCTGCTCAATTAGATTTAATTATCTTACAAAGAAATAATATAGTTAATAAATTAAATCAAATAGGAAGTGTTTTAGATACAGCCACTGTAGCCGCAGGTATAACATCTGATTTGTTAAATAGTTTAATAACTGCAGCTAAAACACTTAGAGTTACAAAAATAGCTTTAATAGCAGCAGATGCTACAGCTGGTGGTATTGGTCCTTTTGCTAGTTTAGTATTTCAAGCTAATGAGGTTTTAGATGCTTTAAAATTTGATAGTTTAGGAAATTCTAAATTAAATAAATTAAAAACCATAATTGACAACACTGCAGCCCCTATATCATTAGCTAGTTCTTTTATTTCAATAGCTATAGTTTCTTTAAACTTTATTGATAATATATTAAGACAATGTTCACCTAATTCTACTTACTTGGCTATTAATAATGACTTAGAAAATATAACTTTAAGACAAAACATAGCTGAAGATACATTAAATCAAATAACTTATAAAGGATTTGTATTAGTAATTGAAATTATACCTTATACACCTACAGTTAATAGAAGAAGAGCTATTGGTAAAAACCAATCAGGAATAATTATGATACAGACTGAATTCTCCTTTACAACATCCAACCAGGTTTTAATTAATGAACTAAAACTAATAATTGATAGAGACAATTTAAAAGCTTATTAACTTAATATTTATAAACAATGAAACCATCAGATTTTAAAAAAATGATCAAAGAAGCAGTAAAGGAAGCTATTCAAGAAGAATTGAAAGATATTCTATTGGAAGCTGTTCGTGCTCCTAAGACAATTGTTACGGAATCGGTTAGAGACACTTATGCTCAACCTCATCTTGAATCACCTAAAAAATTAACACCAGCTGAAAGACAAGCAATGTTTGGTGGTATGTTAGAAGAAATGCAATTAGGCAAACCAGCTAACTCTGCTTATGCTGGTAATTTCAACCCAGGAAACACTGATACTATTAATGGTGCTTTACCTGAAGGTAATGTAGGATTAGATCAAATTATGGCTTTAATGAACGGTAAATAATGGCATTTGGAGCAAAGAAAATATTCCCAGTAGACCTAACCCCTGGAACCGCGGTTGGTGTGGCTCTGCCTTTTAATGCTCCTGCTGTATTTCGTTCAACTTATACCACTAAAGATGCTATCAAAAATAATTTAATTAATTTCTTTTTAACAAACAAAACAGAAAGATATTTAAATCCTACTTTTGGTGGTAATTTACGAGCCTTTATTTTTCAACAAATAGCAGAAAATAATGTATCTGCTTTAAAACAAGATATTCAGTCTCAATTAAATTTATATTTTCCAAATATTGCTGTAGCTAATTTGTCTGTTGATTCAATCCCTGATTCAAATCAAATTAATGTATCTTTAACATACAATGTAATAAACACTGGAATATCAGATAATATTAACATCGCATTTACATAATGGCTATTAGAAGAAACATACAATACATAAATAAAGATTTTACAGAATTAAGAGCTAGTCTTGTTGACTATGCTAAAACTTATTTCCCTACAACATACACAGACTTTAGTCCTACTTCACCTGGTATGATGTTTATGGAAATGGCTGCTTATGTTGGTGATGTTTTATCTTTTTACATGGACAACCAAGTCCAAGAAAACTTTTTACAATATGCTCGCCAAACTAATAACTTATATGAGTTAGCTTATATGTTTGGTTACAAGCCTAATGTGACTCAAGTAGCAAATGCTGATCTTGATTTTTATCAACAAGTCCCTGCTGTTGGTACAGTTCCTAATATAGTACCTGATTTTAGTTATTCATTATTAGTACCTGAAAACTCAACAGTAACATCTGTTTTAAACCCAAACATCACTTTCCTAATCCAGGACCCAATTGATTTCTCAGTATCAAGTTCAGGTGACCCTACAGAGATTACAGTTTATGAGATTGATAGTAGTGGTAATCCTTTATATTTTCTTTTAAAGAAAACCAGAAAATCTATTTCATCTACTATTAATAGTACTGATTTTAGTTTTGGTGTGCCTGTTCAATTTTCAACTGTTGATATAACAGGAGATAATATTGTTGGTATATTAGATGTTGTAGACACTGATGGAAACAATTGGTATGAAGTAGATTATTTAGGTCAAGAAATGGTATTTAATTCAATTAAAAATACTAATACAAATGATCCTAACTTATCTCAATACCAAGGTGATACACCTTATTTATTAAAATTAGAAAAAATACAAAGACGTTTTGCCACTCGTTTCTTAAATAAAACTACTTTACAGTTACAATTTGGTGCAGGTACAGCTAATGATACAGATGAACAAATCATACCTAACCCTAACAATGTAGGTATTGGTTTGCCATTTGAAAAAACTAAGTTAACAACTGCTTATTCACCTGAAAATTTCTTATTTACTAAAACATATGGTATTGCTCCTTCAAACACTACATTGACTGTTAGATATTTAACAGGTGGTGGTGTTGATGCAAACGTACCTGCAAATAGTTTAACAAATTTAAACTCAACTGTTACTTTCTTAAATCCTCAAACTAACAATAGTACTGCCAATTATGTATTTAATAGTTTAGCAGTTACTAATCCTCAAGCCGCAGACGGTGGAGGAGATGGAGATACAATAGAAGAAATTAGACAAAACTCATCTGCTAATTTTGCAACTCAATTACGTAATGTGACTCAAAATGATTATTTAGTTAGAACACTTTCAATGCCTGCTAAATATGGAGTTGTTTCTAAAGCATATATTGAACCTACTAAAGCCCAATCAATTTCAGCTGGTGAGTCTCAATCAGTATTGGATTTATATGTGTTATCATATAATGTTGATAACCAATTAACTACTACTTCTCCAGCCTTAAAACAAAATATAATCACTTATCTTTCTCAATACAGAATGGTAAATGATACAGTAACTGTTAGAGATGCTTTTATTATTAATATTGGTGTAAACTTTGATATTATTATTTTACCTAATTACAATAGTAATGAAGTATTAACAAAATGTATTTTAACTTTACAAGATTACTTTGCTATTGATAAATGGCAAATCAATCAACCTATTATATTAAGAGATATTTATATATTGCTTGATGCTATTGAAGGTGTACAAACAGTTAAAAATATAACATTTACAAATTTAACAGGAACAAGTTTAGGATATAGTCAATATGCTTATGATATGGCAGCAGCCACACAAAACAATGTAGTATATCCTTCATTAGATCCTATGATTTTTGAAGTTAAATACCCAAGTCAAGATATTCAAGGAAGAGTAGTACCTTTATAATAACAAAATGGCAGTAATTCAAATATTTCCCTCTAAAGACGCAACCTTATATTCTGCTTACCCTAATTTAAATACAGGGTTAGATGAAATTATTGAGGCTAATACTAATTTTATAACTGGTAGTCTTCGTACTGATGGTGATTTACCTCAAGCAACAAGATTTTTAATTCAATTTTCTAACAGTGAAATACAAAATGCTTTTTCAACATTAGTAAAAACTGCTTCTTGGGATGCTAATCTTAAAGTATTTGCTGCTGATGTTACTGGTTTATCAAACACTACTACTTTAGCAATTAATGCTGTAGCTGAGTCTTGGGAAATGGGAACAGGTCTTTATTACAATAACCCACCCACAACTAATGGTGTTTCTTGGTTATGGAGAAACTACTCAGGTAGTACAACATGGACTACAGCTAGTTTCACATCAGGTACAACAGGTTCTTATACAAGTTCCTTTTACGGTGGAGGTGTTTGGTATACTGCTTCTCAAGCTAGTCAATCATTTGATTATTATTCTCCTTTAGATATAAATGTAAATGTAAAAAGTATTGTTAATAATTGGTCATCAAGTACTTTTAACAATTATGGTTTTATTGTTAGACAAACTCAATCTCAAGAATTTGTTAATAATGTTAACCAACAAGTTACTTTAAAATATTTTTCTAGAGATACTAACACAATATATCCTCCTACCTTACAAATCAGTTGGAACGATTTTGTATTCAATACAGGTTCATCAACCCAAACCATTTTAAATAACCTTCCAGCTACTGTTAATCTAGCAGAAAATCCAGGTGTATTCTATAGTGAAAGTATAAACAGATTTAGAATTAATGCTCGCCCTGAGTACCCAATTCAATTATGGACAACTGGTTCAGTTTATACTAATAATTATTATTTACCTACAGCATCATATTATGCTATTAAGGATTTAGAAACAAATGAATATATTGTAAACTTTGATACTACTTATACTAAATTAAGTGCTGATGCCACTTCAAGTTATTTTGATTTATATATGAATTATCTTCAACCTGAAAGATATTATACTATTTTAATTCAAAGTATAATTAATGGTTCAACAATGGTATTCAATGATCAATATTACTTTAAAGTAGTTAATGGATAATGGCAGAGATATTACGTTTAAATAAGCAAGTTTATAGTAAAAATCAATATGAAAAAGTTATTGATACTTCTTTTAATCAATTGGTTAATGTGACTGCTTCTTTAACTTCTTCTTTACCACCCATAACAATAGATCAATTTTTTCAATACTACCAAAATTTATTCTTTCAGATACCTAAGAGTGGAAGTATAAATTCTTTTGAGTACATTTTAAAAACGGCAAATGATTATGTAGGAACTACTACAGATACTGATTTAACTGCTTTTATTAATGAAATAAATAATTTAAGACAAGAAAATTTAGATTTGCAACAACAATTAATAAATCTTTCAACAAATAGTTTATAACAAATAAATGAGCAGAACTGTTAATATAAACTCTATAAACCCTATTACTTTTGAATATCAAACATATTCAGTTGAGGATAGCTCTCTTATTTTTAGTACTACTATTGATGCTACTTTCAATCCAACCTTAGATATTGTTGAGTATTTTATTTATGATTTAAATGGTCAAATAGTATACTCTAATGTTACTGGTTATCCTGGATATACAATAAATGATAAAAGTGTTGTTCTTGATCCTGAAAGAGATTTAGTTTCTCAAGGATTTACTATTGGACAATATAATACAGTTTATAACTTTGTTAGTCCTAAATTAGCTTCAAACTCAACTAATCCATACTTCATATCAGAATTAAGTTCAGATAGAACTGAGGTTAGATTAGATACAACTTCTATTCCTAATGATTTAGTTGTTAGCTCTTCTTTAGAATTAATAAATGAAATCAATAATACCTCAGCTGATTATTATGATTTCTATTTAGATTTTGGAGATAATAATTTAGTTATTGCTGTTAATGCTTTATTAGATAATACTAATGTTAACAATCCTACAGTATTAATTAAGTTATATGAACCCTTACCTCAACAGTTTAATTTAAACTCTCAAGTTTGGGTTGTAACACAAGTAGCTGAACCCATAGCTTATAATATTGATATTAATGAGATTTTTGAAATCATTGATGATTCAGTATTCATATCTGGTCCTAACTATAATTTAGGTATTAATGATCAAATTAATAACTCAACTAATTACAATAACTATAATAGTTTAGTAGCTACATCTTCCTCTTATGCTCAAGGAACAGGAAGTTTAAAATATCAATTAAATAATATTTTAGCCCAAACTGGTATAACAGTTAATATTGATTAT
>SXGQ01774690.1_pt1 | contig 11827 bp, 11 predicted proteins | sample 3178371 | NCBI WGS metagenome assembly SXGQ01 (sample SAMN11356859, study PRJNA531348) | freshwater metagenome | isolation source: freshwater sample F1-20 | place: China: Fuxian Lake, Yuxi | collected 2017-12-25 | reverse complement strand
GCTTCGCGCCCTGCGCCATCTTGATCTGTATTTCTTTTGCCTGAACGAGATACTCGCTCGTGACGCCGAAGCGCCCTGAGGCGACTTGCTTGATCGCCGAATTCTTCGAGTCACCGTTCGGCATCGGCACGTAACGGTCGGGGTCCTCGCCGCCTTCGCAGGTGTTGCTCTTTCCACCGATGCGGTTCATCGCGATGGCGAGCGTCTCATGGGCTTCCTTACTGATCGAGCCGTAGCTCATAGCGCCCGTCTTGAAGCGCTTCATGATGCTCTCGATAGACTCGACCTCGTCGATCGGAACCGACTCGCCCTTCTTGAAGTCGAGGAGTCCGCGCAAGGTCGAAAGGTTCTTCGAGCGATCGTCGATCAGCTCGGCATACGATTTAAACGTCGTATAGCTACCCGTACGAACAGCCTTTTGCAGGCGATGAATACTCTCGGGATTGAAGACGTGGAACTCACCGTCGGCACGCCACTGATATTGCCCACCGGTCGGCAGTACTTGATCGCCGGCGGGTCTATCCGGAAACGCCGCGCTGTGGCGCATCAGCACCTCGGACGCAATCGTGTCGATCCCGATGCCGCCGACCCGGGATGCCGTGCCGGTGAAATACTCGTCGATCACATCCTGGCGCAGGCCGATCGCTTCGAACACCTGCGCGCCGTGATAGCTCTGCACCGCGGAGATCCCCATCTTCGACATTACTTTGACCACACCCTTGGTCGCCGCTTTGGCGAAGTTGGCGCAGGCTAGTGTGTGATCAACATTGGGCAATAGGTTGTCGCGGATCATGCCGTCTAGCGTTTCGAAAGCGAGATACGGATTGATGACACTGCAGCCATAACCGATGAGCAGCGCAAAGTGGTGAACCTCGCGAGCCTCGCCGGTTTCGATGGCGAGCGAGACGCGCATGCGCAAACCTTCGCGAATCAAGAAATGGTGAAGCGCAGAAACTGCAAGCAACGACGGAATGGCCGCCATTTCACGCGTCACTCCTCGATCGCTCAGGATGAGGATGTTGACCTCTTCTTCGGTGATGAGCCGACGGGCTTCGGAGCGCATCTGCTCGATCGCCTTGGCGAGACCCTCTTCACCGCGGGCCGCGCGGAACAACAACGGCACCGTGCCCACTTTGAGACCCGGAAGTGCTACTCGGCGAATCTTCGCGAACTCTTCGTTGGTGACGACAGGAGCCTTGAGCTCGATGCGTCGGCAGTCCGTCGGCTTCGGATCGAGCAAGTTACCCTCGGAGCCGAGCCAGACATCGGATGAAGTGATGATTTCTTCGCGGATGCTGTCGATAGGCGGATTCGTGACCTGCGCGAACAGCTGCTTGAAATAGTCGTAGATGAGACGCGATCGCTTGGAGAGCACGGCGAGCGGCGTGTCGTTACCCATCGAGCCCACCGCATCGACGCCGTCGCGGGCCATCGGCGTCATCAAGATACGCTGATCCTCGAAGGTGTACCCAAACGCGATTTGCCTCGCGAGCAGCAAGTCGGGCTCTGGCGCCGGCAATTGTGGCGCGGCAGGCAAATCTTTGAGATAGACGAGATGCTCGGCAAGCCAGTCGGCATACGGCCACTCGCTGCATACCGAGCGCTTGATCTCTTCGTCTTCGACGATGCGTCCCTGCTCGGTATCGACTAGGAACATACGTCCCGGCTGTAAACGTCCTTTCTTCTCGATCTGCTCGGCCGGAATATCCAGCACTCCAGCTTCGGAAGCGACGACCACCATGCCATCCTTGGTGACGTAATAACGACCTGGGCGCAGACCATTACGATCGAGCACAGCGCCGATACGAATACCATCGGTAAAAGAAATAGCCGCCGGACCGTCCCAAGGCTCCATCAAGCTCGAGTGAAACTGATAGAAGGCCTTGCGAGCGGGGTCCATCGACTCATGCTTCGACCAAGGCTCCGGGATCATCATCATGATGGCATGGGGCAGCGATCGCCCAGAGAGCACCATGAGCTCGAGCACGTTGTCGAACATCGACGAGTCGCTGCCGTTTACGTTGACGATGGGCGCGAGCTTTCTAGTATCGTCACCGAACAACTGAGATTCGAGTAAGGCCTCGCGTGCGCGCATCCAGTTGATGTTGCCGCGTAGCGTATTGATCTCGCAGTTGTGCGCGATGTAACGGTAAGGGTGGGCACGATCCCAGCTCGGGAAGGTATTGGTCGAAAAGCGCGAGTGCACGAGCGCGATCGACGTTTCCATCAGCGGGTGACGCAGATCGGGGAAGTATTGATCGAGCTGCATCGTGAGCAGCATCCCCTTGTAGACCAAAGTCTTGTGGGAGAGGCTCGCAACGTACCAATACTCCGCGCCGCCGATCGTTGAGACGCGGATCTCGTTGTAGGCACGCTTGCGGATCACATAAAGCTTGCGCTCAAATTCATCGGCGTCGGCGGTGTCGGGCCCGCGCTGTACGAACACCTGGCGCATGAAGGGCTCGCTCACCCGAGCGGTTTCGCCGAGCATGGAGTTGTCGGTCGGCACCGTACGACCGCCGAGATAGATCTGCCCTTCCGACTGCACGACCCGAGCAAAGATTTCTTCGATGCGGCGGCGCTGCGTGGCATTGCGCGGCATGAAGATGAGTCCGCAGGCGTACTCGCCCGGCTCGGGCAAAGTGATGTGCGCTTTCTTCGCCGCGTCCTTCAAGAACGCGTGCGGCATCTGCATCAGCACACCGGCCCCGTCGCCCGTGTTGACCTCGCAACCACAGGCACCGCGGTGGTCGAGGTTCTTCAGGACCTCGATCGCATCGCGCAACACCTTGTTGGACTTTCGACCATGAATATCGACAACGAACCCGAAGCCACAGGCATCGCGCTCGTTTTGGGGGTCGTACAAACCCTGCTTGGTGGGTCGGGCGGATCGGGCGCGATGGCCCGGGATGTTTTGCGCTGTCATGGTCTCTCCCAAACCCCTCCCGAGCGACTATAACCACCCGTCCCGACTCGATAAAAGATTTTTACTCAATTTGACTCATGTATATGAGTCAAACAAACTACCAATATGACAAAGCGTCTCCAAGTTCTTTTCGATGATGGGGAATACGCCGCCTTACAAGCCGCGGCGGCGAGCCGGGGCATGACCATGGCCGAATGGGTCCGTCAGGCGCTGGTAGCGGCTCGACGTGATGCCTCCACTGCCGATGTCGATCGCAAACTCGCCGCCATCCGTTCGGCGGTCCGCCATACCGCCCCCACAGGCACTGTCGAGCGCCTAATCGCCGAAACCGAGCGGGGCTACGGGACGGGAGCCGATGTCATCTCGGGTAGTGGGGGATATTGATGGTCTTCATCGACACCAGCGTCCCGATGTACCTCGTGGGCGTCGCGCACCCCAATAAAGTCGATGCTCAGCGGCGGCTCGAAACCCTCGTCACACAACGTGTCCGCCTCGTCACGGACACCGAGGTACTGACGGAGATCCTCCATCGTTACACCTCGATTGAGCGCCGCGGTGGAATTCAGCCGGCGTTCGACGCCCTGCTCGGGGTGGTTGACGATGTATTCGAGGCAGATCGCGAGACCGCGGAGAGAACGAAACAATTGGTGCTGCAGTATCCGACCCTACCGGTCAGAGCCGCTTTACATGTCGCCACGATGCAGCGGCACCGCATCGAAACGGTCCTTAGTTTCGATCCGGCTTTCGACCGAGTGCCCGGACTCACACGCCTGCGCTAATCAGAATGGGATCGCCTGTCCGTCCCAGGCCCAGAGCCGACCACTGTCGGCCACGGTGAGACCGTCCATCACGCGCAGCAGAGCGTGGGCCGACGTCGAGGGCGTGAAGAGCTTGCCCGGGGCCACGGCGGTCTGGAACGGCTTCGACAGACGGGTGTCGACGGTGCCGGGATGTAAACCGACACAGATGGCTCGCGGATTGCGCTGACGCAACTCGATGGCGAAGTTTCGGATGAGCATGTTGAGGGCGGCTTTCGAGGCGCGATAGGCATGCCAACCGCCGAGTCGGTTGTCCTCGATCGACCCGACCCGAGCCGACAAGCACGCGAAGACCGACTTGGAATCTCGACGCAACAGCCCGAGCGTGTGCTTAGCGATCAGCGCAGGGCCGGTCGCGTTGATGGCGAACGCCCGCGCCATCGCGGCAGGATCAAGGCTACGCCAGCTTTTTTCGGGTTGCTGGTCGGCGGAATGCAGCATACCGGTCGCAACGAATACGAGATCGAGCGGCCCCTCGGCGCCTGCTGCAGTCGCGACAGCAGCGATTGACGCTTCATCTTCCAGCGAGAAACGCCAGGGGGCCTCGGCACTGCGCGAGGCGGCGTAAACACGGCTTACACGCGGATGAGCACTCAAGATGGAGGTGCAGGCGAGGCCGATTCCACCGCTGGCCCCGAACACCAGCGCACGCATCGGCCCAGCAAAGCTCCCGAACTCGGGAGGCGTCTCACTCGTCATGCTTCAGGCACTCCGGAAAAATTTTTCTAAAGGTATTGCACTTGGGGTCGGTGTGCCTTACTTTTCGCGCGCATTGCGAGGTGCGACAAGTAGAGATGAAGAAACACATAGCGTCGCAATCCGACGAACCTGGACCCCGTCTCCTCAAGGTCAATCAATACCTCGAGAAGAATTTCCCCGATTTTTTCGCGGAAGCCCGTTTCGATGTCGGTGACGACGACTATTTTCTCTACAGCCGCTTCGGTCAGTACCTCGCCCGTTCCATCGAGAATCGCCGTGCTCCGCGCTCAAAGATCTATCGCGGGTTCACCGTGCTCAACAAGATGGCCGCCGTGTCTCGCAAGGACCCGCAGGTTCGTCGCATGCTCGTCTCAGGCCCGCTCGAGCACTTGATCGACGCCCCCAAGGCGCGCGCTCTGGCCATGAAGCGTCTGTCGCCCGTCGCGCAGGGCTATCTCGAAAGCCTCTGCGAATGACACCGGACTACGGCACTCACGCCCGACTGGGTGTGGCAGTGCCGCAGGCCAATCCCTCCGTCGAACCGGAACTGCGAGCCCTCATGCCCGAGGGCGTCGCGGTCTACGCCACGCGGCTGTCACACCCGGCCCCGGACGTCGAGACTCGACTCGACCACTACATTCGTCATATCCCCGAGGCGATGGCGACTTTTGGTCATATGCGGCTCTCCGCCTTCGGCTTCGGCTGTACCGGATCAAGTTATCGAGTAGGACCTGAACTCGAAGACCAGCTGACCACCAAGGCCAATGGGCGAAGTGGAACTCCCGTCATCACCGCGGCTCAGGCGATCCGGCGTGCGCTGCAAACACTCGGCGTCAGACGAATCGCACTGGTCTCGCCTTATCCGGTCGCGTTGGCCGAAGCCGGTTACGCATATTGGGCGCGAGCCGGAATCGAGGTCGTCGCCAAAGTGCGTGTCGATCCCGCCCTCACGGATACGCACGCCATCTATGAAATGACGAGCGAGCATGCGCTCGCGGCCGTTCGTGGCTTAAATCGTGCGGATGCAGAAGCTGTGGTCGTAAGCGGGACAGGTATGCCGACGCTGAGAGCCCTACGTCTCCTCGGCGACGAGTTGCCGATCCCAGTGATTTCGTCCAACCTCTGCCTCGCCTGGGCACTACTTAATATCGCTGCCCCGGATCTCGCGCCGTCTCGACCCCAAGCCTTGCTGGCCGTTTGATCGGCGCCCACCAACGGAGATTCATCCTCATGCACGGACGCACTCGTGGACTCATCGATCGACGTATCGCCATCCAGCTTGCACTGGCATCGACAATCTCCTCATCTTTCGCGAGTGGGACTTCAGCGTTTGCCGCAAGCGGCTTGCTGCATCGACTCATCCCCTCCAGTGGCGAACGTCTTCCCGCCGTCGGAGTAGGTACCAACAACTACAGCCCCACCACACCCGAAGAGCGCGCGGCTCGCCGTGCGGTTCTCGAGCGTCTGACCGAATCGGGTCTGCGTGTCATCGACACCGCTCCGCTCTACCGTGAATCCGAGCGAGTCATCGGCGAACTGCTCGCGGAAATCGGCAATCGACCGAAAAGTTTTCTCGCGACGAAAGTCACCGCACCCAACAAGACTCGAGAGGAAGGCGTTGCCAGCATGGAAGAATCCATGCGACGACTGCGAACCGATTTCATTGAGCTCATGCAGGTTCACAACCTCATCGGCACAGAAGTCTTACTGCCTCCCATTCGAGAGTGGATCGCCGAGAAGCGCATCCGCTACGTGGGGGTCACGACTTCACGGGATGAGCAATACCCCGAGGTCGCGCGGCTCATGCGCACGGAGTCGCTGGATTTCGTCCAAGTCGACTACTCGCTCGGTAACCGAGGCGCCGCGGATCAAATTCTGCCGCTCGCAACCGAGAAGGGTGTCGCGGTACTGATCAATCTGCCTTTCGGCGGTCGACGCGACGGTAATCTTTTTTCACGGGTTCGGGGTCAGCCCTTGCCGTCATGGGCCGCCGAATTCGAGGCGCGCAGCTGGGGTCAGTTTTTCTTGAAGTACGTGCTCTCCCATCCGGCCGTCACCTGCGCGATTCCGGGTATGACCAAAGTCGCCAATCTCGAAGACAACCTCGGAGCGGCGCAAGGACGATTGCCGGATGCGGCAATGCGTAAGCGCATGGAAGAATTCTGGGATAGCCTGCCCGGATAATCTTCACATATGGATTCACTGTCGCAGTTTGCGCTAGGCGCTGCAGTAGGCGTCGCGGTCATGCGACGACGTGCGCCTGTTTGGAAATCTGCCTTATGGGGCGGAGCCTGCGGCACGCTGCCTGATCTTGATGCGCTGATCGATTACGGCGACCCGATCCGCGACATGACTTTCCACCGCGCCGAAAGTCATTCTCTTTTTTATTTGACGTTGATCTCGCCCGTTCTCGCCTGGCTGATATCCCTACGGGAACGTGGGCTATTTGGTTTATGGTGGCTCGCTACTTTTCTCGTCTTGTTCACGCATCCGCTGCTCGATGTCATGACGATCTATGGCACGCAGTTATTTCAGCCTTTCGTCGACACGCCATATGGCGTCGGCAGTATCTTCATCATTGATCCGCTGTTCACTATTCCCTTGATCGCAGGGCTGATCGCGACAGGAGTCTCCCGCGGAATCAGGCGTCACCGATGGACGAGCATCGGTCTCGGTTTTGCCGTGGCCTATCTCGGCTGGAGTATCACTGCACAAACCATCGCGACGCGAGCCGCCGAACGTAGCCTCGCGGCTCAGGGCATCGAGGTCGAACGCTTGCTCGTGACCGCTACGGCGTTCAATACCGTGCTATGGCGGATCGTCGCGATGCAACCGGGAGGGGCGGTTTATCACGAGGGTTTCTATTCCTTGCTCGATGAGCCGGGACCGATTCGCTTCGACAAATTTGAGAGCGATCGCAGGTTGTTCGACTCCCTTCGGGGGAACTGGGGACTGGAGCGCATGGCGTGGTTCAGTCACGGATTCTTCCGGGTCGCACAGCGAGACAATCAGGCGACCATTGCGGATCTGCGTATGGGTCAGGAACCCGCGTATGTCTTCGAATTCGCCGTAGCCGAGGGGTCCCCTAACCCCGGTTGGCGTGAAATCAACTATCGATCGGTAGGCGATCGCGGTGATGTCGACGCCCTGCTCTCATGGCTAGGACCACGAATTGCGGGTTCTCGTTTACCGCCGCCCCGGACCCGATCCGAGGAAATCGAGAGCGTCGAATGAAACGACAAGTGATTTTCGATTGCGATCCCGGTGTCGACGATGGCGTTGCGCTGCTGCTCGCATTTTCGGCAAAGAGTGAAATCGATCTGCTCGGAATCACCACCGTTGCGGGCAACGTCTCGGCTGAACTGACGGCACGAAACGCCTGCTTGATACGCGACGTCGCAGATCGACTCGACGTTCCGGTATTCGCCGGCTGCACCAAGCCTCTCGTTCGAGAGCCCGTAGAGGCCGGACACTTTCACGGAGAGTCGGGTCTCGGCGACTTGCCGATCAGCGCGCCGACTCGCGGTGCTGCGCATGAAAAAGCCGTCGACTTTCTAGTTCGTACCCTGAGCGATGCCCCAGCAGAGAGCGTCTCCCTCGTCATCACCGGTCCGATGACCAACGTGGCAACAGCCCTGCAGCGCGAACCGCGATGTCTGGCGAGCATCAAGGAATTCGTCATCATGGGTGGCGCGCGAAGCGAAGGGGGGAACATTACCGCCTCGGCCGAGTACAACATCTACGCCGACCCCCACGCCGCGCAGGCCGTATTCAACGCAGGGCCCCGCGTATGGGCTTTCGGTCTCGACGCAACGCATCAGGTGCGAGCAACGCCCTCTCGCACCGCAGCCATTTCGGCGATTGGTTCGCCGGTCGCGCGAACCGCTGCTCAGCTCATCGAATTTTCCAACGCGCTCCCTGCTAACGGGCCGCGAGCGCAGGGATCGCCCTTGCACGACCCATGCCCCATCGTATGGCTGATCGAGCCTGGGCTTTTCGAGTTTGTGCCGTGCCATGTGGACGTCGAAACCGAGTCACGTCTCACCCTCGGACACACGTCCGTCGAATTTCGAGCGACAGCAAATCGTGTGCAGAACGTGCAATGGGCCGTCCGGGCCGACGCCGACGGCGTTTTTTCTTTGATTAATCGCCTGCTTCAGGCTTGAAGAAACAGCGCTGTGCTGATGGCGATCACGATGGCGCTCGCGATCATCGCCAGCCAAATCCATTTCCGGGATCGCAGCTCAGCTCCCGAAATTTCCGCGGCAGCCGCTCTAACGAGCGCAGGCGTGACCTCATGGCGATCTTTAGCGTACGCGCCGAGCATTGCTCGATCGGCGACGACGTTGACGAGCCTCGGTAAGCCCCCCGCCTGTTTATGTAGTTCGCGCAAGGCCCGAGGTGTGAAAATCTCTTGCGTGGCGCCTGCGACTCGAAGACGGTGCCTGACGTACGCCGCGGTCTCGCTCTCGGAAAGCGGATCGAGGTGCAAGCGGCCGGTGATCCGCTGCGCTACCTGACGCATATCTTCACGCGCCAGAAGCTCACGCAACTCGGGCTGGCCGATCAGGATGACTTGCAGCAACTTTCGCGTGGCGGTTTCGATGTTCGTCAGCAAGCGGACTTGCTCGAGTACGTCGCGCTCGAGCAAATGCGCTTCGTCGATAAGCACGGCCACCCGCCGACCGGCGGCATGGGCCTCGAGCAGCCTTGTCGTCAAAGCATCGACCAAGGCCTTCACACTCGATTTGGTCTCAGAAGGTATCGCGACGCGGAGCTCCTCGCAGATCGTCTGAAGGAATTCCGTGACGGTTAGACGAGGATTGAGAATGAGAGCGATATCGACGTCAGCGGGCTCACGCGCCAGCAGGGAGCGGACGACTGTTGTCTTGCCGGTGCCCACTTCGCCAGTCAGCTGAATGAAGCCACCCGCGGCGCTGACACCATAGAAAAGATGTCCTATCGCCTCGATATGCCGGCTGCTGGGATAAAGGTAACGCGGATCTGGCGTGATCGAGAACGGCGGCTCAGTCAGTCCAAAGAAACTTTCGTACATGGCGGCGGAGCTGCTCTTCGCTCGCCTGTCTCAACGACCTGGCGGCACGTACACACAACCTTGGCCGGCAGCGACCAGGACGCGGCAAATTTCGCGGGCTCGATCCTCACTGGCAACACTGGCCTGAAGTCGGAAGACCTGCACCTGTCCGTTGGACCCTAAGATGGCCTGCGAAACGAGACCCTGTAACTCAGTATGCCGGGTACGCGCTTCGCGCCAAGCCTCGAGCGCCTTGTCACGACTGGAGTAGGCGCCGAGCTGGATACGATGCGTCACCGGAGCAGGTTCGACCAGCATCGTCGACGCCGGTTCCTCCGGCAGCATCGCAGGCGGCGGCTCAAAGGGCTCCAGAGCGGCGGGCTCCTGAATCGAAGGCTCGAGGGCTGCCGGCCCCAGAACTCCCGGTGTGCTCAAAAAATTCTGTAGACGAACCCTTGCCTCACGAGTCCATCGACCCTTGGGGTGAGCATTGATGAACGCGCGATAACCCGCCGCAGTATCGGACTCTGTGGCGATGAGCCAATCACGCTGCTCTACAAGGTCGGCGAGACGTCGCTGCGCAACAGGAACATATTGACTCTGCGGATAACGCCCGACGAACGACTCGTACGCTTCGAGAGTGTCGGCACGCTGAGTGCTACGCCAATCCTGCAACTCACCGCAACCGCCAAGCGCGGACAAGGCGATGAGAACGAGGATGATGGACGATCGGCGGGCCATACGCCGATTCTAGGTCATGCCGCCGCAGACTGCTGCAACTCGCGCAAAATCATCCGATCGGCCCAGCCCGGTCCGGACAGGGAGTCGAAAAATCCGCAGTGTCCTCCGGTCTCGGTGACGATCACGCGCAGCGCGGGCGGTTTCGCGAGCCGCGAAAGATCGCTCGCCGGAATGATCGGGTCATCGAGTGCGGTGATGAGAGTAGACGGGACTACGAGGTTCGCAAGTCGGTTCTCGGTGATGGCGTACCCACGAAAATAGTCTTCGACGTCTCCATATCCTGCGTGACGTAACACGAGCTCACGAGTCATTTCGCGCAGGTTGCGAGACGAGACGAGGTCGTCGAAGATGAATTGGCCCGGCCAGGCTCGCTGTTTCAGTCGCAGTGAACGCAGCCATTTCCGAACAAAGTAATCATGGTAAAGCGACCAACCGCGCTCCATGGCATCGAGGCAGTTTGCCGGATCGAGCACGGGTGAAACACCCACTGCATGCGTCACATCGATGCCGGCATTAGGCGCCTCAGCCGCCACACGCAGCATGAAATTTCCCCCCAAAGAAAACCCGGCCAAGGTCAACCGGTGTGAGGGAAACAAGAACTGAAGACGACGAATTGCACCGACGACTTCGGGCAGACGACAGGAATGAAAAAGCTCTTTGTTGAGATGGTGAGTATCACCATGGTCTCGCAGGTTGAGCCGAACGACGTCGAAACCGTTCTCGTAAAGCGTCTGCGCCAAAGAAAGCACGTATAACGAATTTGCGCTGCCTTCCCAGCCGTGCAAAAGCACCGCGAGGACCCGCCTTTCCGGCGTAGTACCTGGCTCTAGCTTTTTCTGCGAGGGTGCTGGCGTGAAAAACGCTTGTAGCCTCACTCCGTCACCGCAATCGAGGATGAGCTCTCGGCTTGCGGCGAGCACAGACCTCGCCCGTCTCTCAACCAGCGCCCGGCGCAGCGGAAGGCTCGGCAATATTGATTGAACATGCGCGCCGCGCAACCAACGTGGTGGAGTGAAGGCCTCGTGCACGATCGTCAACCTACGGCGTTGGCGGTCAATCGCGCAAGCCGGTACCACGCTGCATCAGCCACAGCGCGATGACGAACAGCACCACTGCCGAGAGCATCATGATGGTGAATGCCAGAGCCACGTCTACGTCGGAGCGCCCGAGGAAGCCGTAACGGAAGGCGTTGACCATATGCAGAACAGGGTTCGCGAAAGACAAAGTCCGCGCCCATTCCGGCAATAAATTGATCGAGTAGAACACCCCGCCGAAATAAGTCAGCGGAGTCAATATGAAGGTCGGGATCCAATTCACCTGATCGAAATTCTTTGCAAACACGCCGTTGATGAACCCAGCCAGCGAGAAAATGACCGCCGTGAGCAACACCGCAGCAAGAATCACGAAAAGGTGGTGAACAGGTAGATGAGTGAAAATCAGCGAAATGATCGTGACTGCGAGCCCGACGAGTAATCCGCGCAGCACTCCGCCTCCGACGTACCCCGCGATGATTACCCAATTCGGCTGGGGCGAGACGCTGATTTCCTCGAGAAAACGTTGGAACTTCGCGCCAAAGAATGAGGAAGACACGTTGGCATAGGCATTGGT
>SXGQ01822530.1_pt1 | contig 11829 bp, 9 predicted proteins | sample 3178371 | NCBI WGS metagenome assembly SXGQ01 (sample SAMN11356859, study PRJNA531348) | freshwater metagenome | isolation source: freshwater sample F1-20 | place: China: Fuxian Lake, Yuxi | collected 2017-12-25 | reverse complement strand
TGATCCGCGCCTTACCCGCCAAATGGAACGCGAACCGCAAACGGATCTTGTGCCGGCCGCTTCCGGCGACCAAGCGGTGATTATTCTGCCCAAGCACCCCGGTTCCCTTTTCAATGATGCGCGCATCCGCCGTGCATTTTCAGCCGCGATTGACCGCGAAGGATTGGTGCGCATTGTTTACGGCGGTACGCGCTGGGGGTGGGTTGGTAATGACAGCCATCTTGCTGCTGCGGACCCCATGTTCGTGGCGCCAGAACGGGGGCGCGATTTGGCACTTGCCCGTCGCCTGCTCGCCGAAGCGGGCCACCCAAATGGCGTCACACTGCCAACGCTATACTACGCACCGCAATGGCCGGAGATGGCACGGTATTTCCAATTTATTCAGGAAAGCGTGCGTGAAGCAGGCATTACGCTACCGATCGAAGAAAGGCCGAATGATGGCTATCTTCGCTTCCGCACCGGTGACCCGGATGTCAGCAAGGGTAATTGGCACCGCTTTGCCTATACCGCCGTTGGTCCGCGTAACCCGGGCATAAGTCTTTTCCGCATGCGGCCCGCAAACAACGAGAGCGGCTATTGGTCTGGCCCAGCGGCCGAACGTTATATGGCGCTTTACGCGCGTGCGATGCTGACGGCCGAAGCCTCTGCGCGGCGCGCCATTTATGCCGAAATGCAGGCGCTCCTGCGCGAAGAAGTGCCGGCCATTCTACCCGCTGGGCGCAACAACGTGCTGATCAAGCGCAGCACGGTCCAGAACCTGAAGAATCATCCGCAGCATTGGTCCATCCGCTGGGATGAAGTCTGGCGCTCGGCCTGAGGAGGAACTTGCCGTGAATATCACTCGACGCGGCCTCGCGGGCCTAGCCCTCACCCCCTTGGCGGCTGGCGCCCAAACCGCGACGCCACGTCGCGGCGGCACCATTGTCGTCGCGCAATGCTCAGCCAACCGCTTTGTCGCCTCGGCGCAGACCGCCCGCCACCCTTATTTCACCGTCGATCTGACCACGCGCATTCCCTACAACGCGCTGGTCTGGGTGGATCGGGAAATGCGGCTCCAGCCAGAACTCGCCACCGCCTGGGCTCCCGCCAGCGCGGACCAGAGCGTGTGGGACATCACGCTGCGCCCCGGCGTTCGCTTCCATGACGGCACGCCGTTGCGCGCGGAAGATGTCGTCGCCTCCTATGAATTGCACCGTCAGCGCAACTTCGCTTCCGGCCAAATCCAGAAGATCGAGGCGATGGCCGATGGCCGGGTGCGCTTTACGCTCGATGCCGGGAATTCCGAATTCCCTTATGTCCTTGCCGAATACCAGAACATGATCATGCCCGCAGCACCGGTCGAGACCATCGGTAATACCGGCATCGGCACAGGCCCGTTCCGCTTCGCCTCAACCGACCCCAACCGTATCGCGGTCTATGAGCGCAACCCCGCCTATTGGCGCGAGGGCTTCCCCTATCTTGACCGGATCGAGTTGCACAACCGCGAAGGCCAGCAGGAAACGGCACTAGCCGGGCTGCGCTCCGGGCAGTTCGACGTGGTCATGACCATCGATCCGCGCAGCGTGCGTGGCCTGCAGCGCGACGCCGACCTGGTGGTGGACAGCGGTGGTGGTGGCCATCACTACGTCATCCAACTGCCTAAGCACCCGGGCTCGCCCTTCGAGGATAAGCGGGTGCGCCAAGCCCTGGCGCTGGGCGTGGACCGCGAGGCGATCGTCCGCCTGGTCTATGGCGAGGGCAATGGCTGGGTCGGCAATGACAGCCACCTTGTTGCCGCCGACCCGAATTTCCTTGCGCTGCCGCGCATCCCGCGCGCCGAAGCTGTTGCGCGCGCCAGGGCCCTGCTGGCCGCCGCTGGGCACCCTAATGGCATCAATCTCGGCACGCTCTACTGGTCGCCGCAATCGCCCGAGGTTGGCCGCTATTTCCAGGTGCTCCAGGAAACCGCGCGCGAGGCAGGGCTGACGATGGCGCTGGAGCAGCGCCCGGCAGATGGCTATGTGCAGTTCCGGACTGGCGATAATGACTTTTCCAAGGGCAGCTTCCACCGCTTCGCGATGACTGCTGTTGGCCCGCGCAACCCCGGCATCTCGCTGTTCCGCATGCGCGGCGCCTTCGTGGAATCCGGCCATTGGCGCGGGCCGCAGCACGACGCCTATATGGCGCTCTATGCACAGGCGATGCGCGAGGGCGATGCACAGGCCCGTAGCGCTATGTTCAGTCAGATGCAGCGCATTCTACACGAGGAAGTTCCGGCGCTGCTGCCAGCAGGCACCATGACCTTCTCGGTCCGTCGCCGCCATGTCCAGGGCTTTGAATTCCACCCACAGATCTGGTCGGTGCGCTTCGACGAGGTCTGGCGCAGTTGATCTCGCTAATCCTGCGGCGAGGCGCGCTCTCCCTCGCCACGCTGTTCCTGCTGGCGACCTTCATTTTCTTCGCCACCGAAGTCTTGCCTGGCGATGCGTTGGACGTGTCGCTTTCGGCAGATGAGGTGGCGATGATGCCACCCGAGGTACTGGCCAGGCGCAAGGCGGAACTCGGCCTGGACCGGCCCATCCTTGAACGCTATCTCGGCTTTCTCGGCGGGCTTCTGAAGTTTGACCTTGGGCGCACCATCATCACGCGCGCGCCAGTGGCTGACATTGTTGCCATGCCGCTGCGTAATTCCATGGCCCTTGCGGCCGTTACGTTGCTGCTTGCCTTGCCGGTTGCTCTTGGCATTGCCATGGCGGCCGCCCAGGCGAAGGGGCGCGGCCTTGACAATGCCGTCTCCGGCGCCGCGATCATCGGCTATTCCATTCCTGAATTCGTTACAGGCTTGCTGTTGATTGCTGTCTTCGCGGTGTGGTGGCCCATTTTCCCGGCGACGATTACCGCAAGCACCGATGACCCGCTGAGCGTTCTGCTTGCCGCCGCGCCACTGGCGGTTGTTACCACTATCATCGGCTCCATAGCCTATCTGGGGCGGATCCTGCGGGCTGGCATGATTGAAGTGATGGCGTCTGACTTTGTGGAAAGGCTTCACCTGTCGGGCATACCGCGCTGGCGGATTCTATTGGTGCATGCGCTACCAGCAGCGGTGATTCCGGGCCTTTCAGCTGCCGCGCTTTATGCCGCTTCACTTGTTTCGGGCATTGTGGTGGTTGAAATGGTATTCGCCTACCCCGGTATTGGCGCCGAATTGGTCCGGGCCGTGACACGCCGGGAAGTCCATGTGGTCCAGGCCATCGCCCTTGCTGCCGCTATCTGTGTGGTAAGCTTCAATCTATTGGCAGATCTTGGCATAAGCGCGCTTGATCCGCGGACGCGCCGCGCATGAAGGCTCTGCTCCGCAATCCTGCCTGCCTGATTGGTATCCTTCTGGTGGTGCTGCATTTGGTCGTGGCCATCGGCGCACCTTGGGTCGCGCCTTATGCGCCGACATCTCTGCTGGATGCGCCGCTAGAACCCCCCAGCGCCACCTATTGGCTTGGTACGGATGATTTAGGCCGGGATGCCTTTTCGCGTTTGCTATGGGGCGGCCGGGTTGCGATGCTCGTTGCCTTTGCCGCTGGGATAATTGCTGTCGTTGGAGGCGCGGTACTTGGGCTTTCTGCCGCCTTTATGCGTGGCGCTTTTGATGATTGCATGCTTCGCCTCGTTGAAATGAAACTCGCGGTGCCCACCATCCTCTTTGTTGCCATTTTCGTGACTGGCTTTGGACAATCAATCCCAATCTTGATCTTGGCGATAGGGATTATCCAAATGATGGGCGTCATTCGTACAACACGCGCCGCTGGCATTGTGCTGATGGAACAAGGCTACGTGCGCGCGGCCCAACTGAATGGTGAAAGCGGGCCAAAGATAATCCTGCGTGAGCTTTTGCCCAATGTGGCAGATCTGATGGCGGTGGAATTCGCGCTTCGTGCCTCATCCGCCTTGCTGCTGGTTTCAGCGTTGTCCTTTCTTGGGCTTGGCATTTCGCCACCGACACCGGATTGGGGGCTGATGGTGGAAGATGCCATGGCCTTGTTGGATAGCGAACCACATCTTGTGCTTGCACCTGCGCTTGCGATCAGCACGCTTGTGCTTGGGATAAATCTGGCCGCGGAAGGTCTCGCCGAAGCACTTGGCTTGGATGCGGCCCGTGGAGGCGCCAGTGGTTGAGCCCTTGCTCAGCGTCCGCGGCTTGAACATCTCCTGGTTCAGCCAACAGGGCCGGCGAAATCATGTGGTGAATGAGGTGTCCTTCGATTTGGCGTCCGGTGAGACACTCGGTATTGCCGGTGAGAGCGGAAGCGGGAAATCCACTCTTGCGCGCGCGCTACTCGGCCATGCGCGAGGAGGCAGTAGGATTGAGTCTGGTTCCATTCTGCTTGGCGGACGCGATCTTGTTTCACTTGCGCCGAAAGCTCTTGCCGCGCTGCGCGGGCGTGATGTTGCCATGGTTCCTCAGAACCCGCTTTCATCGCTGACTTTTCACCTGCGGGTTGGCGCCCAGGTAGAGGAGGTACTGCGGCACCGAGCCGGGCTTTCGCCCAAGGCCGCAAGCTTACGTTCGCTTGAATTACTAACAGAAATGGGCCTGGCAGAGCCCGAGAAGATTGCACAGCGCTACCCACATCAACTCTCTGGCGGACAACGTCAGCGTGTAGTGCTGGCTTGTGCGCTGGCCTGCGATCCGGCCTTACTGGTACTGGACGAACCTACAACCGCGCTCGACAAAACCACCGAGGCGCAGGTACTGGAACTGATCCAGCGACTGCGCAGGGCGCGTCGTGGTGCCATGGTCTTTGTCACGCATGACCTCAATGTCATCGCTGAGATTTGCGACCGCGTGATGGTGATGCAGCATGGCAAGGTGGTGGAGGAAGGCCCGGTTCAGCAGGTTTTTGGCGCACCTGCGCAGCCTTATACAAGACTACTTTTGGGATCGGCTTTGCGCGTTGATGGTGCATCTGAAGCGCAGCCCGGCCGTCATGGAAGTATACTTCTTGAAGGCGCAGGGCTTGGGTTCAGCTATGCGCGCCCAGCCTTGCTGTTACGTCGCGCATCCACAACGACGCCGACATTGACCGATATCAATTTCAGCCTAGGCCGTGGCGAAGTTTTGGGGGTGATTGGCGAATCAGGCTCAGGAAAAACAACCCTTGGCGGCCTTGTGACTGGTTTTTTGGCACCGGAGCGTGGCGTACTACGCTTTGACGGGGCTGCACTTGCCGGGCGCGCTGCCGCACGAAGCATTGAACATCGACGCCGTATTCAGATGGTCTTCCAGGATCCGCTTTCCTCACTCAATCCCAGGCGCCGGGTTGGAGACCAAGTTGCGCGTCCGATGCGGCTGTTTCATGGCCTTGACAAACGAAAGGCAGAAGAACGCACCGTCCAACTGTTTGAGGAGCTGGGCCTGAACGCTGACCTTCTCTCGCGATTTCCCCGTCAATTATCGGGGGGGCAACAGCAAAGGGTGGCCATCGCGCGTGCCTTTGCTGCAGAGCCGGATTTGCTCGTGTGTGATGAAATAACCTCAGCGCTTGATGCCTCGGTACAGGCCCAATTGCTTGACCAGCTTGCAGCGATGCAGCGTCGTGCCGGGACCGCACTTTTGCTGATCACGCATGATCTGACGGTGATCTGGCGTATGGCAAGCCGAGTGATCGTTATGCGTAGCGGTCGCATTCTCGAACAGGGCGAAACGAACGCGGTTTTCCGCACGCCTTCCAATCCCTATACTGCGGCGTTACTTGATGCCGCCACACGTGCAACCCGGGTTGCCGAACCTGCTTTTGCCGGAGTTTGAAAGACCAATGACTACCCAAAGCCCCATTGATCCCACTTTTTCTGCGTCAGGTCGCTTTTGGAAAGGCAATATCCACACCCATTCCAATGCCTCAGATGGGGTGAGATCGCCCGAGGCCGTGTGCGCGACTTATCGAGAGGCTGGATATGATTTCCTTGCGGTCACCGATCACTTCGTGGCTAAATACGGCTTCCCGATCGTGGATACGCGGCCCTTTCGAACAGGGCAATTTACCACAATCCTTGGTGCAGAATTACATGCGCCCGCAACCCAACTGGGCGAAATCTGGCATATCTTGGCAGTGGGTTTACCTGCCGAATTTGCACCGCTGCAGGAGGGTGAAACTGGTGCAGCCTTAGCTGCCCGTGCGGTTGCCGCTGGCGCCTTTGTCGCCATTCCACATCCGGGATGGTATGCCCTGACGGTCGAGGACGCGGCTACACTGCCTGATGCCCATGCAGTGGAGGTTTACAACCATACCTCACAGCTTCGCACTGAGCGTGGTGATGGTGTTTATCTTGCCGATCAGCTTCTGTCTCAGGGGCGTCGTATTGGGTTGATCGCGGTTGATGACGCGCATTTTGCTTGTATGGATGCCTTCGGCGGCTGGGTGATGGTGAAAGCCGAAAAGAATGAACCTGAAGCTCTGCAAACAGCGCTGAAAGCCGGTCATTACTACGCAACACAAGGCCCATTGATCCACCATGTTGCCTGGGGAGCGGAAGAAGTCGAAGTCACCTGCAGCGCCGCGGCAAGCGTCATGGTGCTGGGCCGCGGGTCTCGCGCCGTGCAATCAGTCCTGCACGGCCAAACCCGGGTGCGTTTGGACTATGCCAAGCACCGCGCCGGCGGTTTTGCCCGTATCGTGATTGCGGACGCTGCTGGTCGTCGGGCTTGGACCAACCCCGTCTATTTCGAGAATGGAAAGTGATGAGCATGAAGAACGAACTTCTGAACGAAATCCAAGGCTTGCTTGAGCAAAAGGCCAGTGGCCGTTACGGGCTGTCGCTGATCAATCAACAGCAGCACGCCCTGCAAGGCGCCTGGCTTGCCGAGCAGGAAGGTAAGGGCGATGCCATGATCGTCGCAGCTCTGCTGCATGATATCGGCCATATGGTACATGACCTTGGGGATAATCCTGCTGATAAAGGCATTGATGATCGGCACGAGGAGCTTGGCCACGAATGGCTCAAGGCGCATTTCGGACCCGAAGTGACCGAACCGGTGCGTCTGCATGTTGCAGCCAAGCGCTATCTCTGTGCCGTGGAGGCGGATTATTTTGCAAAGCTATCCCCAGATAGCGTGAAAAGCCTGACGCTTCAGGGTGGGCCGATGTCGCCTGAAGAAGTGCAGGCATTTGAAGCCTTGCCGCAATACAAGGAAGCGGTGCAACTCCGCCGCTACGACGAAAGGGCCAAGCTCAAGGGGCTGGAGACGCCCCCGGTCGCGCACTTCATGCCAGCCGTGGCGCGGTGCTTGAGGGCATAGTTTCCAAGCGATTATGCTCGGCTGAATCGGAGGCGGGCAGAGCGGGCTACGATCTGGGCGGACGCGACGGTAGCGCGTTGCAGCTTCTTGAGCGGTGGCGAAGGTCGCGCATGCTTGGCCGATTGCACGCGCGCATTGCCGGCACGCGGGCGCAACGAGGAAATCGCGCGGAGCTGGATCCGCTCGGCCATCCAGGGAAGCTTCATAGGGAGTATCCGGGAAGGGGTGGGCGATGCTGAGTTTACCCGAAAGGGTGCAACCCAAGTGCAAACCTGAGGGGCCCAGGTTTGCACCTAAGTCATTGAATTCAGTGTACCATAGTGCAAACTGCAACCCATATTTTTGGCCTGGCGCTAGCGATGTCGAGCGCGTTTGCTCCCCGCATACAAAATCGCCAAGAAGGAACCACGGCCTCGACTTCGCACTGGCGGCAGCTTCAGTGGAATCTCAAAGTTGTCAGGGATCTACGACATGTGGATTCCACAGTGCAACTGGCTTTAGTTTAACAAAGCGCCAAACCCTGACGCCACTTTGCGGCAACAAAATCCAATATTGACAGCGCCGCCATCAGGTGATGCCGTCGTCCATCCCACCACAACAGTAGGTCACGGTGCAGGACACGGCCCTTCGCGAAAAGCTGCGTAAAATTGAGGCGCTGTTCGGAGGTGCGGCGACGCCCGTTGAGCGCGATGCCGCTGGGGCTGCGATGCTGCGTGTCAGGGCGCGCCTTGCTGAGATCGAGCACAGCGAACAGCCGGTCGAGGTGCAATTCTCAATCCAGAATCAATGGGCGCAGCACCTGTTCATCGCGCTATGCCGCCGTTACGGGCTTCGCTCTTATCGCCGTCCGCGGCAGAAGCGCAGCACGATCATGGTGCGTCTGCCACGCGCCTTTTCGGACCAGATCCTATGGCCGGAATTTCTACAGCTGAACGAGATCCTGCAAGCACATCTCCTGGACATTACCGTCAAGCTGATCCGCGATCATGTGCATGCGGATGGGGGCGATGCCGAGGAGGTGGCGGAAAAGGGTTGACTACGCGTGTCAGCGATTTGCTTGCGTGACCTGGCGGCAACCCGGCGTCCCCGCAGTTTGTCGCAAATGTCGCTTACGCGCGCGCGAGTAGACAGGTAGCAACGGGCACATCAGATGTATGAAAAAGGGGACGTTTTGGCTTTCCCTTCTCACACGCGCGCAAGCGACAAAATCGACATTCAGGGGCAAGGGTCGGCCCCAGACGCTGGGCGATAACGCGCTGGCCGATTAGCCTTAGCGCACCACCCCGAATCGAAACCCTGCTGGAGTCGTCCGTGACAGCCACCCCTGAACCGCCTGCCGAGGGCTGGACGCTACCCGAGGCGGCGGCAGCGCTGTTTCCCGACGCTTGGTCTGCGGCATGGTTTCCCGACGATGTTACCGCCGCGCGGGCCCTGCCCGGCATAGAGCGTTCGCCATCGCCCTGGTGGCAGGTGCCGCTCGACAAGATCGCCGCGGTAACGGCTGCCGTGATGGTGGGCAGCGCAGTCCCGGCCGGCCTGGAGACCGTGGTGGCCGCCTGCCGCTCCTATGAAGCCGAGATCTCGCAACGCATCGCAGCGGCCCTAGTGCGGCGTGCCGAGCAGCGGGAGGCGCTGCCAGGGTTGTTGGCAGCACGGCTGGCGGTCGGTGGCTTCATGGCGCGTGGTGTATCCCCCTTTCACCCGCTGCGGCCTGTGAACATCCCGTCCCTGGCCTGGGGGACGGCCCGGATCGCGTTGGGCTGGGAAGAGGCAACTTGGCGACGCGGCTCTAAGCCCTACAGCAGCCATAGCTCGCAGCCACCGGCGCCCGGCTCAGTGACCCTGCCGGGTGGCGTAACCCTGCTTGGCGTCCGACTGTTCTCGGCGAATCGAGTGATTGCCACAACCGTTGAGGCGCCGGCGACGGCGCCCGAAATGCCAGCCCCATCTGCGGACAGCATGTCTGCGCTCTCAGGACGGTCAGGCTTCGCCGGTCGGCCGAGCTCCCAACAATTGATCGAACTTGAGCATGCACGCCGGCTGGCTGCCGGCGAAGCTGAGGAAAAGATCACGGACGAGGCTCAATATCTATCGGCTTGGCTAGCCAGGACGCATCCGGAATGGCCCAAGGCGTCCGCTAAGACCATCGCGAATAATATCGGGGCGGCACATCGGCGGGGCCTGAAATCGCGCCCGAAATAGCGCCTGAAATAAAACGCCTCCGACCATTTCAGGTTTCTTTTACGGGTAAAAAAACTGATGTGAATGCAGTGTCATCGCAACCGCACGCCGCCGCGTGCCGACTGATGGTGACACGATGCCCACCCCGAGCCCAGACGATCCAGAAGCCCTGCTGGCCCGCGACCTGACTGTTGCCGCCCTTGATGGGGCGCGTAGCTGCCTTCAGGCGCGACGCGATAGTGCGATCTTCCAACCGGGGAGTGCGGTGGCATGAGGCCGGTGCCGCTACTCTTTATGGGGATCAAGCGCTGGCAGGACATTCGCCCGACTGATCCCGTTGAACGCGTCTGTGGCGGTGATTTCGCAGCCTTCGCAGCCTATTACGGCATGGATGACGCTGATGCAGGCGCGACGCTGCTTTACGGTCTTCAAAGACTCCGCGACATGCTGCGCAAAGGTGATCTTGAGGAAGCATTAGCCTTCCTCGAATGGCAAGCGGGCGAATGATGGATACAGCCCCAGCCATGCTCGCAGCCGATACCGCGCAGATTGCGCGCTTCGTGCACGCATTATTCCGCTATGCCGATCCGGACAGCGTGGTGGCGCTACGCTCCTTTTATGACGATGCCTCCTCGGTCCATCAGATCGGCTTCTACCGCATCGCCGACGGGCTGGAGGGTTTGGTCGTAGCCGCTACTGCGCAGGCCACACGTTGCTTACAGCACCCGCGGCCGGTGGTATTCTGCCCTCCCGTCGCAACCTTCACCGATGGGGCACAGGCCCGCGAACAGGACCTCCTCAACGGCCTGGCACTGTCGGTCGAATGTGACATGGCGCCAAACGAGGCCCGCACAAGGCTGGAGGGCTTGCTGGGGCCGGCAACGTTGGTGGTGCGCAGCGGCGGGTGCTGGAGCGATGAGCAAACCGGCGAGGTGCAGGACAAGCTGCACCTGCATTGGCGCCTAACCGAACCTACACGGGATGCCGCCACGCATACAGCGCTGAAGCAGGCTCGGTCCCTGGCGGCAGCCCTGGTCGGCGGCGATCGTAGCAACGCCCCGACGGTACATCCCATCCGCTGGCCGGGTAGTTGGCATCGCAAGGACCGCCCCCGCCTGGCGTTGATCGTGGCAGAAAACGATACGGAGCTGGAGCTTAGCGACGCGCTGGAACGCCTCACCGAAGTGTTGCCGACGATCGAGCAGTCCGCTTCGGCAAGCCTGCCCGGCCACGGGGCGACACCATCAGAAATCGGCGAGGCGCGCGATACCGCCGCCCTGATCCAGCAAATCCTCACCGCCGCCGACTACCATGCGCCGCTGGTGGCATTGGCGATGCGCTATCTGAAGGGCGGCATGGCGCCTGCCCAGGTGGTCCTGACCCTGCGCGGCCTCCTCCTCGCCGTGCCGGAGGTCCAGCGCGACATTAAGGACGGCAGCACCATGCCGGGGCGCTGGCAGGCCCGCTACGACGACACACCACGCGCTGTCTCAACCGCCTGCCGAAAGCTTGGCAATGACGGCACCGGGCTGGACGTTGCCGGCGCTTCCGTGGCCTCCAGCGATGGCGCCTGGCCAGAGCCCATCGACTTCCTGGCCGATGCCGAGATGACCGGCGCCCCCGAATTGCGGCCCGAACATCTGCCGCCCGCCATCGCGCCCTTCGTGGCCGACACGGCGGCACGTATGGGCGTTGATCCGGCGACCGTGGCGCTGGCCGCTCTTGTTACGCTCTCCAGCGTAGCGCACGAGGCTTGGCGAATACAGCCGAAGCAGATCGACGATACGTGGCGCGAGGGCGCCCGCATTTGGGGGGCGATCGTCGGTGACCCCAGCATTCTCAAGACACCGGTGATCCAGGCAGCAACCAAGCCCATCGATCATATCGATATGCTCGCCCGCGCCCAACACGCGCGAGCGATGGCTGAGTATCGCGCAGAGATGGCAGCGCTCAAGGCTGACAATGCACCCCCCGGCAGCGGGCCGCCAACGCCACAGCTCGATCGCTATCTGGTGGAAAACAGCACTGTTGAAGCGCTGACCGAAGTATTGCGCGACGACCCCGAGGCCAAGCAGCGTGTGCCGATGGGCAAGGTGCTGATCCGGCAGGATGAGATGAGCGAATGGCTTGCCAACATGGACCGCTATCGTGCTGGCGGTCGTGGCGGCAGCGATCGCGGAGCCTATCTACGCCTCTACAATGGAACGCGGTTCGTCGTGGACCGCGTCGGCCGCGGCACCTTATCAATCTCGAGCTGGTCCGCCTGCATCATCGGCGGCATCCAGCCGGAACCAATTCAGCGCATTGCGCGCGAAGCGGCTGATGACGGTCTGCTGCAACGCTTTTGCTACGCAGTACCAGCGCGCCAAGATCGTGGT
>SXGQ01253148.1_pt1 | contig 11829 bp, 9 predicted proteins | sample 3178371 | NCBI WGS metagenome assembly SXGQ01 (sample SAMN11356859, study PRJNA531348) | freshwater metagenome | isolation source: freshwater sample F1-20 | place: China: Fuxian Lake, Yuxi | collected 2017-12-25 | reverse complement strand
TGAAAACGAGGAGTCTGCCATGAACAAAGGTGCATTGTTTGACAAGATCGAGGCCGAGCAATTCCGCAAGGATTCGGCGAAGTTCAACGTCGGAGACAGCGTCCGCGTCCACACCAAGGTCGTCGAAGGCGACAAGGAGCGCATCCAGGTGTTCGCCGGGGTTGTCATCGGCATCCGAGGGCGTGGCCTGAATCAGACCTTCACCGTCCGGCGCATCAGCTACGGCGAGGGCGTCGAGCGCATCTTCCCGACCCACTCCCCCCGCGTGGAGAAGATCGAGGTCGAGCGTCAGGGCAAGGTCCGTCGCGCCAAGCTCACTTATCTCCGCGGCCGCATCGGCAAGAGCGCCATGGCAGTCAAGGAGAAGGACACCCAGAAGGCCGCCTGACCGGCGGAAGGCCCTGCAAAGAACCACGGGACAGGAGAGGAACCTCCTGTCCCGTTTTGTTTTTGCCCGGAGCGCTCTAGAGCTTCCACCCGAGCAGCCCGCCCCGAGCAGCCCCACCCGGGATCGTCTCGAAACGACCAAATCCCGCCTCCGCCAGCAGATCCTCCATCTCCCCGATGCCATAGCAGCGCCCCTGGGTCGCATGCATGAGCATCACCGAATATTCCGCCACATGGAGAGGCCCCGCGAGGGCTCGATCCAGGAACGCGTCATGGACCAGCACCGCCCCGCCCGCTGGCAGCGCGGCGTGTGACCGCCGCAGCAGCGTCCGCACCTCCGGGACATCCCAGTCGTGGAGCACGTTGGAGAACAGATGCAGGTCATGGCCCCCGGGCCAGACCTCCTCGAACATGTCGCCGGCCACGACCTCGACCCGATCGTGGAAGCCACGTGCCCGAATGGCCTCCGACGCGATGCGATCCACCGGTGACTTCTCGAACACCGTCGCCGTGAGATGCGGCGCGTGGGCGCAGAACGAACAGGCGTAGATTCCGGAACCGCCGGCGATGTCGAGCAGCCGCTGGAATCGATTCCACGGCATCCCCTTCGCGAGGGCCTGCGCCAGGAATACCCCCCGGCAGTCCATCGCCTCGGTGAAGCTCTGGGCAAAGCCTGGACGCTCCATCGCCCGATGCCAGTCCACCTGACCGCTCTGGCTGCCCCAGCTCGCCGGCCGGTCGGTCTGGAGCACTTTCAGAAGATCAGCGGCCACTGGACGCTCCGAGAGCGAGGCGTAGTAGGGTCCGATGTACCAGGCCGATCCACGCACCAGATGCTCCCGCGCCACCGCGGTGACATCCCATCGGTCGAAGCCCCCCCCGATCAGGCCCATGGCCCGGAACAACGTGATCATCACACCGGCCGGACGGGGCTTCAGACCATGGCGCGCGCAGATCCCATCGGTCCCCGTCGGCTCCGCTGCCAACCGGGTGAAGAAGTCCAGATGGACCAGCCCCACGATCAGCAGATCCTCCGCATACAGCGCGTCACGATAGCGGTAGAGTGTGGTGGGATCCGTCAGCGGCGCCGCGATCAGGGGGTGCATGGAATGAAGAGAGGCGTATCAGGGCCGAAGGTTCAACTCTCGAACATTGAGGCTCTCCACATCGGTCTCATCACGATAGTACGCACCCGTAGTATTTCACGTTGCCAGTTCCACCTCCGACTCGCACCGTGACCTAGTTGGTCACCTCCTCTTCTGCCATGAATCGCCTGGTCTTCCTTCTGGCCGCCTCGATGGCGGCACTCGGTCCCGCCACCGCTGAGGTGACGGGCTGGCTCAACTGGCGCGGTCCGCTCCAGACCTCCGTCTCCACCGAGACCGGGTTGCCCACGAAGCTCGCAGCACAGGACCCTAAAGCCGACGGGGCAGGCCCCCTCTGGACCGCCCCCTTTCCCGGGCAGAGCACCCCGGTGATTGCCAACGGTCGCCTCTACATCAACGGCTACATGGGGGATGGACCCGATCTCCAGGAAGTCGTCGCGTGCTTCGATGCCGACACCGGCAAGGAGCTGTGGCGACACGCCGAGAACGACTTCCTGTCCGACACGATCTACCTGCGCTACTCGACCTCGTCACCGACGATCGATCCCGAGACCGGGAACGTCTATGTCCTGCACACCCAGGGCCTCCTGATGGCGTTCACGCCCGACGGAAAGATGCTGTGGAAGCACTCCATGATGGAGGAGTTCGGTCGCCTGACCTTCCCGAACTCGCGCACCGCCTCGCCGGTGGTCGACGGCGACCTCGTGATCACCCGCGGCATCACCAGCGCCTGGGGTGCCCACGGCGCGGCGGGGGACCGCTTCTATGCGTTCGACAAGAAGACCGGTGAACTGGCCTGGTCGAGCGCCCCCGGGGACCGGCCCCAAGACAACACCTTCTCGAATCCCTACCTCGACTACTGGAACGGCAAGCGGGTGCTGTATTCGGCGGGCGGCGACAGCTCGATCTTGGCGATCAACGCCCGGACCGGTGAGCCCATCTGGCGGTTCGCCTTTGCGAAGGCGGGCGCCAAAGGCGGCATCAACGCAGCGCTGGTCAGATTCCAGGATTCCCTGATCGCGGTGCATGAGTCGGAGAACCTGGACTCCTCCGAGATCGGCCGCATGGCGGCGTTCCGCATCCCGCCCCCGGCCGAAGTAAAGCCCACCAATTCCCTCTCCCCGGCCGTCTTCACCGCACCTCAGCTCGAACTCTGGCGCAACGGCGTCGGCTCACTTGCCAGCTCCCCCGTGCTGGTCGGGGAACGGATCTATGAGGTGACGGGAACCGGCGACCTAGCGGCAATCGACGCCAGGACAGGCAAGGTGCTGTGGAAGAAGAAGCTCGCGATCGAGCAGCGCCAGAGCACGCCGTTCTACGCGGACGGTTATCTTTATGTCGCCATGTACATTGCCTCCGAGGGGGCGGATGCCACCCAGGCCGGACAGGATTCGGATGGGGGCAACGGCGACATCTGGGTCCTGAAACCCGGTCCCGATGGCGCCGAGGTGGTGAGCCACACGATCCTCAAGGGCCGCGCCTTCGGCTCTCCCATCGGCTACAACGGAAAGATCTATCTCCAGACCGACCAGCAGCTCTACGCCTGGGGCAAGCGGGGCGACAGTCCAAGCGTGGCCCGATCCTCCACGACGCCATTCCCAAAGGCCGGCCCAGCCACCCAGCTCCAGATCATCCCCTATGAGGTCCTCCTCCGCCCCGGCCAGACCCAGTCCTTCCGGATCCGCTCCCTCGACGCCAACGGCTTCACGGTGGCGGAGTCGATCGATCCGAAGTCGGTGAAATGGGATCCCTACATCCCCCCGACGGCACTCGTGAAAGCCACGATGAAGGGGGCGTTCAATGCCGAGGGTAAACTGGTGGCCGAGGTCGCCCCGGCCGGCAGCGCAGGCCAGTTCAAGGCCACGCTGACTTCCGCCGAGGGCAAGGAACTCGCAGGGTTCATCAAGGGCCGGATCCTGCCAGGAATGCCGCTGCGCCAGAACTTCGAGACCTTCGCCCTGACCAACAAGACCACCAACACCATGGAGCCGGAGACGCTGTTCGCCTATCCGCCCCTGCCATGGAATTCTGCGCGGTTCCGTTTCGAGGTCCGGAACAAGGATCTTGCCGGCGGCACCAACCAGGCGCTGGTGAAGACCATCGAAAACAAGCTGTTCCAGCGCGGACAGATCTTCTTCGGATTCCCCGACATGGCCAACTACACCATCGAGGCCGACCTCCTCTCGGAAGGCAACAAGCGCAAGATGTCCGAGGTGGGCCTGATCAACCAGCGCTACGCCGTCATTCTCAAGGGCAACTCGCAGGAGATCGAGGTCAACTCCAACCAGGAGCGCATCAAGATCGCCAAGCCCTTCAAGTGGTCGCCCAATACCTGGTATCATCTCAAGGTGAAGGTCGACGTCGCCCCCGACGGCTCGGGCGTGGTGCGCGGCAAGGCCTGGAAGAAGGACGAGGCCGAACCCGCGGAGTGGACCATCGAGGTACCCCACCGCTCGGCGCACCGCAACGGATCGCCCGGCCTGTTCGGGTTCGCCCCGCAGGAACAACGCGTCGCGATCGACAACATCGTGGTCCAGGCCAACTGACCCGGACCGCTTTCCCTTTGAACGTCACCGATTGAGAGGAAGAGTAGGACTCACACCATGAAGAACACGCTGTCGAACTGGGCCCTCGCCACCGCGGTGGCCACCACGCTGTCCCACGCCCAGGACTGGCCCCAATGGGGCGGCAACGATCCGGGCCGCAACATGTACTCCACGGCGAAGGGTCTCCCGGATGGATTCGAGCCCGGCAAGATGAAGCAGGGCACCGAGGAGATCGACCTCGGCACCACTAAGAACGTGAAGTGGGTCGCCAAGCTCGGGTCGCAGAGCTACGCCAACCCCGTCGTCTCCGGCGGCAAGGTGTTCGTCGGCACCAACAACGAATCTCCTCGCGACAAACGCCACGTCGGCGACCGGAGCGTCCTGTACGCACTCGATGAGAAGACCGGCAAGTTCCTCTGGCAGCTCGTCGTCCCCAAGCTGAAGTCCGGCAAGGTGAACGACTGGGAGAACCTAGGCCTCCTCGCCGCCCCCCTCGTCATCGGCAACAAGCTCTGGGTCGTCACGAGCCGCTGCGAGGTCCTGTGCCTCGACACCGAGGGCATGGCCAACGGCAACGACGGCCCCTACAAGGACGAGGCCAAGTACGTGACCCTCGACACCGGCAAGCCCCCCGTCGAACCCGGACCCCAGGATGCCGACATCCTCTGGCGGTACGACATGATGGAGGAACTCGGCGTGTTCCCCCACAACGCCTCCAACTGCTCGGTCATTCTCGTCGACGGCAAGCTGTTCGTCTGCACCTCCAACGGCCAGGACTGGACCCACGTCAACATCCCCTCCCCCAAGTCGCCGAGCTTCATCGCGCTCGACCCGAACACCGGCGAACTCCTGGGCGAGGACAACGCGTCGATTGGCCACCGGATCTATCACGGCCAGTGGACCTCGCCGTCCGCGGGCAAGGTCGACGGCAAATGGCAGGTCTTCTTCGGCGGTGGCGACGGCGTCGTCTACGCCCTGTCCGCGACGCCCGAGAAGGGCAGCGGCCAGCCCACGGCAAAGGTCTTCCCCAACCAGCCCGACCTCGTCGAGGACCCCGAGCTGAACTACCTCAAGAAGGTCTGGTGGGCCGACTGCGTGCCGCCGGAGTACAAGGCCAAGGACGGCAAGCCCATCAAGTACCCCGCCGCCGAAGGACCCAGCGAGATCAACAGCACCCCGGTGTACTATGACGGCAAGGTATACGTCGCGATCGGACAGGACCCCGAGCACGGAGAGGGCGTTGGACGCCTGGTCTGTCTCGACCCGAGCGGCAAGACCGGAGACATCACCAAGACCGGACTCGTCTGGGACTACAAGGGCATCAAGCGCTCCATCTCGACGGTGAGCATCGACCCCGCGACCGGGCTTCTGTTCATCGCCGACTTCTCCGGCTTCGTGCACTGCCTCGACGCCAAGACCGGCAAGCTGAACTGGGTCTACGACATGAAGGCCCACATGTGGGGGTCGACCTTCGTGGTCGACGGCAAGGTCTACGTGGGCGACGAGGACGGCGACGTGGTGGTGCTGGCGGCCAAGGGTGGGGACAAGCCCGTGGTGATCAGCGAGACCAACCTTGGCGCCCCCGTGTACGGCACGGCGATCGTCGCCAACGGCACGCTTTACCTGATGGGACAAACCCATCTCTACGCGGTCGGTGCCAACGCCAAGCCGGTCGCAACCGACGCCGCGAAGCCCGGCGAGGTCCAGATCAAGAACTGAGGGCTCCAGCAGGGGGGTGCCGCCAGACCGCGGCATCCCCTTCCAATCCGTCCCGGTTCAAACCCGATCGCGGACTGGACGAGCCCCGTCGGACCGGTAGCCTGCCGGCCTGATGTCATTCCTCGAACGCCTCTCCCTCCGCAGCCTTGTCGGACTGGCCTTGGCCCTCTGCCTGATCCTCGCAGGCTGCGCCACCTCGCCCCGCAAGACCGAGAGCCTGCTGGCGGCCTCGGGATTCAAGGTCATCCCGGTCACCACCCCTGAGCAACAGAAGCAGTTGTCGACCCTCCCCGCCGGCAAGATCTCGGTGATCAAACGCCAGGGTAAGGTCTTCTTCGTCTATCCCGACTCCAGCCAGAAGCAGCTCTACGTGGGCCAGGACGCCCAGTACGACGCCTACCAGAACCTGCTCCTGAACCGCGAGGCGATGCAGGAGTCGCTCGCCGCCTCCCAGGCGGCCAGCAATGCCGCCGCACTCAACGCCGAGGCGAACATCGTGAGCTCGGAACCCTGGGGCTTCTACGATCCCTGGGTGGTCTTCGGTCCTTGGTATCCCTGAACCATCCCATCCGCACGGCCCATGAAAAACCCCATCTCCCTCCTGCTCGCACCGGTCCTCGTCGCGATCGCCCTCCTCACGGGCTGCGCCTCGGGCGGTTCAAAAATCGCCCACCTCGAGAGCCTCCTGGCCGCCTCGGGATTCCGCGTGGTGCCCGCCACCACCGATGAGGAGCTCCAACAGGTCCAGACTCTTCCAAAGAACGCCATCACCAAGGTCAACCGCCGCGGGAAGGACTATTACATCTTCCCGGACTCGACACAGAAGCAGCTCTACATCGGCACGCCCGAACAGTATCAGGACTTCCTGACCCGACGGGAGATCGAGAAGAACGCCGAGGCCGACAACGCCGCCTACGCGGAGTCCCTCCGCAACGCACGTACGGAGAGTTCCGCGAACTGGGACAACGCCTGGGGCAACTGGACCGGCACCGGCGGCTACTGAACCGTCGGTCGGCGCTTCACTTCAGCTTCCGGACCCAGACGTTGCGATAGCGAACCGGGTTGCCGTGGTCCTGCAGCAGCAGGGGTCCTTTCGGAGTCACCCCTTTGAACTGGGCCGCCGTCGTGGCATCGCCCGCGACGGGGATGTGGTCCTGCACCAGTACCCCATTGTGGAAGACGGTGAAGGATCCGGGCATTACCTTGCCGTCGGCTCCCGCCTGGGGCGGGTGGAAGACGATGTCGTAGGTCTGCCATTCACCGGGCTTGCGGCTGGCATTCACCAACGGCGCCGAGAATCCATAGAACGAACCCGCCTGGCCGTTCGAGTAGGTCGGGTTCTGATGGCTGTCGAGAACCTGGATCTCATACCGGCCCTGGAAATAGACGCCGCTGTTGCCCCGTCCCTGCCCCTCCCCCTTCACCTCGGCCGGAGAGGCCCACTCGATGTGGAGCTGGATCGAACCGAACTCCTCCCGGGTCATCAGGTTGCCCTTGGCCACCTCGAAGTAGCCGTCGCGCACGGTCCACTGGGGCGCTGCACCGTCGCCACCCTTCCACGCCGCGAGATCCTTGCCGTCGAACAGGACCACGGCGTCGGACGGCGGCGCTCCGTGCGCGCCCGGTGTGATCACGGGCGGAGCGACATCGGCAGCCAGGATTGTTGAGGCGGAGAGACCCATCCCAAAAAGGGATGCGAGACACAGGGGATGACGGGGAGACATGGTGCGGATGAGGATGGCGTGCCAAGCCGATCCCGTCCACGCCTCTCACACAAACCTCACGACCGGCATCGGATCAGCGTCTTCAGCACCGCACCACCCCGATCGAGCTCCTCGAAGACCCGAGGCAGATCGGCCAGAGGCGCCTCGGCGGTGACGAAGGAGTCGACAGGAATCGTGCCGGCCTCGAGGAACCCAAGGGCCTTCCGGAACATCTCCGGAGTGTGGTGGAAACTCGCGCGGAGGCTCAGCGAGCCATAGTGGATCCAAGCCGTGTCGAGGCCCACCGAGGTACCTGAGGGACATCCTCCAAACCAGTTCACGCGTCCGCCGGGCCGGACGGCCTGGACGGCGGCCTCCCAGGCCTGCGGTTGCCCCACCGCCTCGAAGACCGCGTCGAATCCGCCCAACGCCTTCGCGTGGGAGACCACGCCACCGAGATCGCCGTCGGCAGCCACGACCAGGACTTCCTCGGCTCCAAAGGATTGGGCCATTCCAAGACGGTGGGCACCGCGTCCCGCAACCGTGATGCGTGCCCCGAGCGATCGCAGGACGACAGCGGCCAGGAGACCGATGGGACCGCTCCCAAGGACCAGGATCCGGTCCCCGGCCTCGACTCCGAGTTCCTCAACCCCAAGGAGCACACAGGCCAGCGGTTCGGACATCGCGGCGGCGCGGAAGTCGAGATCGTTTGGAATGCGGTGGAGATTCGATCGCTCAATCCGTTCTGGCACCACGATGGATTCGGCGTAGGCGCCATTGAGGAAGAGCAGGTCCTCACACAACTGCTGCTGTCCCCGCTGACAGGGCCGACACCGTCGGCACGGGGCCGAATTCGCCGCCACCACCCGATCGCCCGCACGCCATTCGGAGACCCCGGGTCCCGTATCCACGATCACCCCGGCGAGCTCATGACCGAACCGGCAGGGTGGCGTGAGCATCTTTGCGTGATGGCCGCGCCGCCAGACCTTGAGGTCGGTCCCGCAGGTCAGGGCCGCCTCGATACGGACCCTGACCTCGCCCGGCCCGGGTGGAACGTCGGGAACATCACGAATCTCCAGGGATCTCGTTCCCAGCAGATAGGCGGCCTTCATGCCCGAACCCAACCGGACAACGCGCTTGCGGGGCAAGGTGAAGTTCTCGCACCGTCCCGCCCCATGGACATGTTGCGACAGGCCCTCGAGTTCGTCCTGCACCTCCAGGACCACCTCTACGAGCTGACCCGCTCCCAGGGGCCCTGGATCTACGCCATCCTGTTCACGATCATCTTCTGCGAGACGGGGCTCGTGGCGACACCGTTCCTTCCCGGGGACTCCCTGCTCTTCGCCGTCGGTGCCGTCGCCGCGAATCCGGCCTCGGGACTCAACGTCTGGATCGCCGGCCTTCTGATGCTCGTGGCAGCGATCCTGGGCGACACGGTGAACTACTGGGTCGGGCGGTCCGCCGGACGCCGCCTTTCCGCAGCCTTTCCCCGCATCATCAAGCCGGAGTACCTGGAGCGGACCCATGCGTTCTTCGAAAGGTACGGCGCCAAGACCGTGATCCTCGCCCGCTTCATCCCGATCATTCGAACCTTCGCCCCGTTCGTGGCGGGGATGGGTTCCATGAACTATTCGCGGTTCATGACCTTCAACGTGGTCGGAGCCGCCCTATGGATCGCACTGATACTCCCGGCCGGCTGGTATCTGGGACAGTTCGAGTTCGTGAAGAAACGCTTCGAGCTGATCGTGATCGGCATCATTGTGGTCAGCCTCCTCCCGATGGTCTTCGAGATCTGGAAAGCCAACCGCGAAGCCAAGGCGAAGGCTGGTTCCGGGATCCGCTAGGTGGACCCTATCAAGGCCGGTGTTCGATCCGGACCAACTGCGTGTCCTTGTTGCCGAGCCAAGCTGTGCCCGTTTCAAGGACGTAGAGGCATCCATCCGGTCCGATCGCCAGATCGATGGGCCGCATGAAGGTCATGTTTGCACAGAACCGGTCCATGTGGAGGGACCCATCCGGACGCTTGGCGATGTTGTCCTGGTCATCGAGATGCACGGCGAGGATCCAGTTCCGTGACCACTCATAGACGAATAGGCAGTGACCGAACTCCTTCGGCAGCTTTGTCGGGGACTTGAGGGCTTCATCGAAATGGTAGACGGGACCGGCGCAGGCCGTGCGTCCTCCGGACCCCATGGCCGGGAACCGAACCGAGGCGCCATAGGGATACCAGATGAAGGCCGGCTGGGCCGGCGGTAGTTCGCGAGGGCCGGTGTTGTACCGCGACTCGTTGACTGGATGCGCCGGATCCCAGGCGAGTCCATTCGATCGCGTCTGAAAGTCATGGCGGCGGTACGGGCGGTTGTCACCGATCACCAGCGGCCACCCGAAGTTCCCCGCGGCACGGGCCTGGTTGATCTCGTCGAAACCCGCCGGTCCGCGCGACTCGTTTGGACCACCCGCATCCGGACCCACCTCGCCCCAGTAGAGGTAGCCGGTCTTCCGATCCACCGAGATCCGCCACGGGTTTCGGTTGCCCATCACGTAGATCTCCGGACGGGTGTTGGGCGTGCCAGGCGGGAACAGGTTTCCCTTCGGAATCGTCACCGAACCATCGGGCTCGGGATGGACCCGGAGGATCTTGCCGCGGAGGTCATTGGCATTGGCGGCCGACTTCAGGGCGTTCCACGGTCCCCGACCGTCCCGCTCGTCGACCGGCGTGTAGCCATCCGACTCCCCCGGATGCGTGTTGTCACCGGTCGCGGCATACAGGTTCCCGGCTGCGTCGAACGCCAATGAACCTGCGGAATGGCAGCACTGGTCCCGCTGGTAGGTCACCCGCAGCATTTCCTTTCGGGAGCCGAGGTCCAAGGAGTCCCCACGCAGCACGAAGCGGGAGACGATGTTGTCCCCCTCCTTGTTGCCCGAGGCGTTGGTGCGGGTCTGTGGATCGGAATGGGTCAGGTAGATCCACCCGGTCTCCTGGAACCGGGGATCAAGGGCGAGGCCGATCAGTCCGTCCTCCAGCTCCTTGAAAACCTCGATGCGACCGGCCACGACGGTCTGTCGCGTATCCGGCTTCCAGACCTTCACCACCCCGGACCGCTCGATCGTGAAGACCCTGCCATCCGGTGCCACGGCCATTTCCATCGGGTCTACCAGGGTGTCCTCAATGGCCCCATCGCCATCCACGTCCCGGTCGGCGTCGAGCACGACCTTGTGGAAGGCTCCGTCGGACTGCGGACCCGAGGGCTTGGGCGAAGGTTTGTCCTCGGCGACGACCCTTGTGAAGGCCATCAGGCACAGGACTGCAACTGCTGGGAATCGGAATGCGGACGGGATCACACGGAGATCGAACCCGCTCCAACCTCACCAGTGCAATCCGCATCTTGGGATTGCGGGATCCCGTCCGTGACGCTCACGGGAACAGTCCCCGCAATTTCTTGGCCTCCCACACCCGCTGCACGCCCAGTGTCGTGGCCGCCAGCCGCATGGTAATCCCATCCCGCTTGGCCAGACCCATCGCCTGCACGAACGCCCCCTCGAGGATCCTGAAGAGTCGATCCATGACCTCGCCCTCGGACCAGAAGAACGACTGGAGATCCTGAACCCACTCGAAGTAGCTGACCACCACCCCACCCGCATTGCAGAGGATATCGGGGACCACAAAGACGTCGCCACGCTCATTGAGGATCCGGTCGGCCTCTGGCGTCGTGGGACCATTCGCACCCTCCGCCAAGACCCGGCACCGGAGCCGGGCCGCGTTCAACTCGGTGATCTGGCGCTCCATCGCCGCCGGGACGAGGACGTCACAGGAAAGGAGCAGGAGCTCCTCGGGCGGCAGGGGTTCCGATTCCGGGAATCCAACCACAGTCCCGTGCTCCGCCACCCATCGGTCCAGCCACGAAAGATCCAATCCCTTTGCGTTGTGGATGGCACCTCGGGCATCCCCGACCGCGATCACCCTGAGACCCTGTTTGACGAGCGACTGGGCCGCCACGCTGCCGACATTCCCGTAGCCCTGGACCACCGCCGTCGCCCCCTCCGCCGCCAGACCGAGGGTGTCCATGGCGCGACCCGCCAGATAGGCCACACCACGACCGGTCGCCTCGCGTCGACCCAACGACCCGCCGATGCCAACCGGTTTGCCGGTCACGACGCCCGGCACCGGATGTCCCGCGTGCACCGAGTAGGTGTCCATCATCCAGGCCATGGTCTGCTCGTTGGTGCCGAGATCGGGTGCCGGAACGTCGAGCTGGGGTCCGATGAATCCGATCAGCTCCTGGGTGTACCGCCGGGTCATGCGTTCCAGCTCCCCGACGGTGAGGGCGCGGGGATCCACGGCGACGCCGCCCTTGGCTCCGCCATAGG
>SXGQ01395275.1_pt1 | contig 11830 bp, 9 predicted proteins | sample 3178371 | NCBI WGS metagenome assembly SXGQ01 (sample SAMN11356859, study PRJNA531348) | freshwater metagenome | isolation source: freshwater sample F1-20 | place: China: Fuxian Lake, Yuxi | collected 2017-12-25 | reverse complement strand
GCGACTGCGGTGATTACTCAAAGCGCAATCGGCGCGAATTGTGTAGTCGGAGAAAATGCACAAATCGTGCGCAGTGTGTTGATGACCGGGGCCAGAGTTGACGCCAATGCAGTTGTGGTAGACAGTGCAGTTATGGGACACATTGGTGCATTCTCACAGATAACTTCTTGTTTGATAGGCGCCCAAGGTGAAGTAAATTCTGGTGCTGTGTTAAGAGATGCCAAACTTCCAGATCCAGCTGGACTGACCTAGATCAGATGACTCGCAAATGAATTATGAATAGCTAAATGACCCAAAACAGTGCACTTGTCTGCGGTGGCGCTGGTTTTATTGGCTCGCATTTAGTTGATCGGTTACTGGCTGACGGGCACAATGTTGAAGTCGTCGATGATTTGTCAGTTGGGTCTTTGGCCAATCTCAGCGAGGCGCGCGCGATTGGAAGCGGCTTGCGATTTCACCACTTGGATATCTTGGCTCCCGAGTTCTCAGAATTGATTTCGATTCGCCAACCATCTGTCATTTATCATTTGGCGTTGTTGCCGCCGAGCCAAACTACGACTGGTGAGTTTTTGGCTTCGGCAAGTCTGCTGTTGACAGTTCTTGAAGCGGCGCAAAAACACAAAATTAAAAAAGTTGTCGTCGCATTACCCGCGAATCTGGTCTACGGAGAAGTTCCTGCGCGACAGTTACCTGTCAAAGAAGGTCGCAAGCCTGAACCTATGGGAGTTGCCTATGTAATGGCGAATGCACTTATAGATCTCTTGACTGTTTATCGCGAAAGTTACGATGTTGAGTTCACTGCTTTGGCGATGACGAACGTTTACGGCAAGCGTCAACGCCCGCGTGACGGTGTTGTTGCAGCCTTTGCTGATTCAGTGCAGACAAATACATCCCCCGTGATTTACGGAAACGGTCGGCAAACACGCGATTTTCTATTCATTGATGATGCAGTCGACGCCCTGTCTCGCGCAATGACCAAGGGTGGAGGGTTGGTAATCAACATCGGAACCGGGATTCAAACCTCAGTTAGCGATTTGTGGAAGTTGATTGGTAAAACAACAACATTGAGAGAAAGTTTCGAACCTGCGCGACACGCAGATTTACAACGCAGTTCGGTTAACGCAACACGCGCACGAATTCAACTTGGTTGGGCCCATTGGACGTCGTTAAAAGCAGGCATTGCAGAATTGCTGGCTGATTAAAACTAGCGAAAGAGATCTTCTTGGGGCGGTCTGACCAGTTCGCCGATATCTGAATTACGAAACCAAGTCTCGTCAACACCGCGAACTACGGCAACAGGCACACCTGAGGACTTTCCCATCACGAGTTCGGCTGCGCTAGCCAACTCGTCGGCAACTGCTACTTCTGTTACTTGCATAATTCTGCCAAGTGAGTCCGGGGTTCCACGCAGGTCCACGACGCCGGCGATTCCGGCAACGCCAATCGCGACATCAGTTAATCCTTTTCGCCAAGGTCGGCCAAAAGTATCGCTGATAATCACACCGACACTGACACCAAGAGTTGCGCCAATGATGTCACGAATTCGTCGTGCAGACTTATCGCTGTCGATCGGCAGCAAGGCCGCGTATCCGCGTTCGACATTTGACAAGTCGATTCCGCTGTTGGCACATACAAACCCGTGCTTGGTTTCGGTGATAATGAGATCTCCGCGCCGGCGCACAATTCTTACCGCCTCATCTTCAACGAGTTGCTTATGGCTGAGTGGGTCAGACGCGTCAATCGGTACAAGTCGACCTTCGGCCTTTGAAACAATTTTTTGAGTGACGACCAAGACGTCATTGTTCTGCAACGGCCCATTTGGTTCTTGGCGACAGGCGTCTGAGATGATTTTTCCGAGTTGATCCTGAGGTGTAATTTCGCCGATTCCTTCGACGCCCCAAATCGTTAATCGGCTCATGTGCTATCCGGCGATGCTGTCAAGAGTTGTTTGGGCAAGTTCGCCTGCAATTTTGGGCTCTGACATCACCGTGTTGGTTACGATGCAACGCATTCCTTCGAATTCGATCGCATCTTTGAGGTCTGCATCCACGGTGTCAATGATAAGTGTCGAAGCAATATCTTTATACAACCTCGCCACACCGAGAGCAGAAGATTCGTGACCGAGTTCGGTGAGCATTCGATCGGCCGGGCCTTTGAGGGCATGGCCGCCAACGATTGGTGAGATCGCCACTACTTTGTCACGGTTTGTGGTTAGCACTTCGTCTACGCCAATGAGCGCACGAATTGGGCCGATTGAAACAATCGGATTAGACGGTGCAATCACGATCACGTCGGCTTGGTTCAATTCGTTGATGCAGTTCGGCTTGGCGGTTTGTATGCCTTGAAAATAAATCGCACGCACCGCAACACTGTGTTGATACTTGACGAAATATTCTTGAAAACTAATCTTCGTTCCTGCTTTGCCTGCTTGACAATCTTGTGCGAGTTCGACCAAAGTTGAAACATCACTATTGGTCATTGGCACAATTCGTTGAGCAACCTTCCATGCGCGGGCAATTTCACTTGTGATTTGTGAGGCATCGGCACCTTCGCTTCGTCTAGCAGTACGATAAAAATGTGTTGCAAGATCTTGATCGCCAAGATTGAACCACTCTGGTGCGGCAATCGAGCCAGGTGGTCGCACGTCGACATACCGTTTGAGCGACTCCATTGCTCGCCAAGTTTCATTTGCAAGCCCCCAGCCACGCTTTGGATCAATCGACTCGCTAAGCGTGTAAATCACCGTGTCGATGTCAGGCGAGATGTTTAAGCCGTGCAAAATCGTGTCGTCACCGGTGTTGACCAACGCGGTCGTGGCTTGTTGATCGTGGACTATTGCCAGCCCGCGAAGAAATCGCGCAGCACCAACCCCGCCAGCGAGAACAACGACTGACTTGATCTTCGAACCAACAACCATGGTCTTTGAGCGTACGGCTCAGGTAGATTAATAGTTCGTTATGACCCGAGCACTGATCACTGGTATTACTGGTCAGGACGGTCGGCACCTCGCTGAATTTTTGAATGGCAAGGGATACGAAGTTTTTGGGTTGGTTAAAGGACAGAACAATCCCAAGGCCGAGTCAATCCGTGATGAGTTTCCGTTTATTCAATTGGTACCTGGTGACCTTGCAGATTTTTCGAGCCTTGTTAGCGCACTTGAGATGTCGCAACCCGACGAAGTTTATAACTTGGGCGCGATCTCGTTTGTAGCGATGTCATTCAACCAAGCCGAACTCACGGGCAACATAACCGGGCTGGGTGTGTTGCGAATGCTTGAAGCGATTCGTTTGGTGGGTGGTGCGCGAAAAAATCCGATTCGTTTTTACCAGGCTTCATCTTCCGAGATGTTTGGCAAGGTGCGCGAAACCCCGCAAACAGAAATGACGCCGTTTCATCCGCGATCGCCTTATGGTGTCGCTAAAGTTTTCGCTCACGACATCACGGTGAACTATCGAGAAAGTTACGACATGTTCGCTTGCTCGGGTATTTTATTTAATCACGAAGGCCCACGCCGAGGGCTCGAATTTGTAACTCGAAAAATCACAAACTCGGTGGCGCGCATAAAACTTGGACTGCAAAACGAACTCGTGCTCGGAAATCTCGAAGCTAAGCGAGATTGGGGTTTCGCTGGCGATTATGTAGAGGCAATGTGGATGATGTTGCAACAACCAACACCTGACGATTTCGTGATTGCCACAGGTAAAGCGCATTCAATAGAGCAGCTGCTTGAAGTCGCATTTGGTGCCGCCGACCTCGGTGACTGGCGAAAATTTGTTCGTCAAGATCAGAGGTTCTTTCGCCCTGCAGAAGTTGACTTATTGATCGGTGATGCGACAAAAGCGAAAACAAAACTCGGCTGGCAACCAAAAGTTGGTTTTGAAACTCTGATTCAGATGATGGTTATAAACGACCTAGATTATGAGTCAAAACGTCGGCGATGACGAACGCAGTTGCGAACGCAAACTTGTGGCAAACGAAATTAATCCAACTACAGAACTTGCAACGAGCGCAATTTCGACGCGCAAAAATAAATCGTCACTGACGAGCCAGACTGTGACGACATAAGTAAGAAACGCCAGAGACCAACCGATTGCAACATGTTTGTGTCCATTGAGTGCAATTACTGCTTGGGCAATCGCCAAAGCCATCATGTAGATACCGCTTGCAAGTGCGAGCAAGGTGATCGTTCGGCGGTCGATACTTCCTCCATAAACAAGATCCAGAACATTCGGGCCGACAATGAATGCACCTACTATGCCAAGCAGGCCAACGCCGAAAACCAAAATTACTAACTGCTTGAATCCGGATCGAAATTCTTTGATGTCGCCACGGGCGGCGAGTCTGGTGAGTCTTGGCAATAGTGCTGCTTGAACGGCTTGAAACAAAAATAATGGCACACGAGTTAACAACACTGCATTGCCGAAAAGCGTGACCTGCTCGGCAGGTGCGGTATCGCCAAGTAATGCCACTGTGATGGGCCCGGCATTTACCAGAGCCGCAGCAAAAATTGATCCGCCGAGTAGCAGCCCAAGATTTGGCGTGATCTCCGACCAGGTCGCTGGTGGGCCATCTTCCATTTTTAATTGACCTGAAAACAATATTATGAAGACGCCGACGAGCGGAGTCAGCACGACCACCAGCGCGTAGGCGCCGAGTTGGGTTACTCCTGCAATCAATAAAATTAGGCAAACTACAACGCGAACTGCGCCGTCGGCGCCAACTATGAAGCCATATGAATTGAATTTTCCGAGTCCTGAGCACAAACCTTTGATGATGTAGAAAAATCCGTAAACGGCGATTGCGATTGCCAAACTGGCGGTGACGATGCCGTTACCTTCGAATAAATTGTCATTCACGAACGGCGCTAGTGCGGCAATCATGGCGATTAGTACGACGACGATTATTAAACACAGAATCAAAACTTTTCTTACGACTGGCCAGGCACCTTGACCAAGTGCGCGCCGATGGGCTATTGCACGACTGATTTCTTGTTCAACCGGTAAAAAGAAACCAGGCGCAAGCGCAAACATCACGAACCAAAGTGAAACAAGCGGTTTAAAGCCGTCTTGACCGAGTGCCTGCTGGCCGATCTTGAAAAATGCATAGATCGTTAAACCAGCAATTATCAAGCCAATTGAAATCGCAATTGTGCCCTCTGGCAGATCAACGTGCTTTTTTTTAGTGGCGAGTGATGAACTCGATGAACTCTCGTTTTGTACCGACACTAGTTGTACGAAATATTTAAAATTGTTTCGCAATTTGATCTTGCAACTTTGCCATCGTTTCACGACGACAAACTTGGGCTTTTTGAAATGTCAGAATGCCGAGCCCAACGGCGATATATGTCGCATCTTTCGACAAGCGCAACAAATCTTGCACCTTGATTGGCCCTAGTCGCAATTCGTCTAATTTGATGTCTCGCACTGTGTCTCCAATCTGCGTTTAGTTTATAGAGCGACAGACATCAAATCGGCACAAGTCGCCGCAAGTAGTCTTATAACGGCATGAGTCGGGTCAGATTTGGATCAAATAGGTCGGAGGAGAATTCTGCGCCACCTGTTGTGACCGCGATGGTTGTTCACCAACCAGGACCATGGTTCGATGAAGTGCTTCAATCACTTGCGAATCAAGACTATTCGGCCGTAAGCCACGTATTTTTCTTAACTTCGCAAGTCATCAACCAGAATGCAGATACTTCGGCATCGCAATTGTTGATGAAAAAGATTCAAACCGTATTGCCTGAATCAATAGTTCGCATTGTTGAAGGAAACCCCGGCTTTGGCGTGTTGATAAACGAAATACAACGCATTGTTGAAGGAAGCAAAGGTCTATTTTGTGTGATGCATGACGACGTGCTGCTAGAACCGTCGACAATCAGCCAATTGGTGCACGAGATGCTGGTGACCAATGCTTCGATCGTTGGCCCAAAGCTTGTTCAATGGGATAATCCGACGATCTTAAAGTCGGTTGGTCTGTTGATTGATCGATGCGGCGAGGTCGACCCGCTGATTGAGGCAAATGAGCGTGACCAAGAGCAGCACGATTCGGTTAAAGATGTTTTTTTCATTAGTTCGGCATGCATGCTTATCAGGGCTGACACGTTTCGAGAACTAAATGGATTCTGTCGTGAGATTTCATTTTTTGGCGAAGATCTTGAGTTTTGTTGGCGCACACATTTAAGCGGGGCACGAGTGATATTCGCACCTTCGGCGGTAGTGCGACATCGTGAAATTTTTGCACAGCGAGCACCAGAAATTTCAAAAGATGTGTTAGCTGCTCGTCACCGTGTGCGAACGGTTACGACATTGACATGGAGACTTGAACTCCCGCTTGTATGGCTGCAGATGCTTGTTACCTCAGTTATTGAAACAACCTTCGGCGTCTTCAATGGCAATTTCAGGGGCTCTTTGGCAAATTTACGTGCAACTGTTTCTGTGTTCGTTGATTTTGCATATGTTTGGAGTCGTCGACGCGAGGTTCGAAAAGTTCGACGAGTACCGGCAAGTGATATCAGCAAAATGCAGGTCAAGGGATCGGCGAGAATCACAAAGTTTATACGACATCGACGCGCCCTTGAATCATTGTCAATTTCATCTGAGGCGAAATCTCAAAAACTCTGGCGACAAAGTTCAACGAGAGAAGCCGGGTTCGCTTTGCTCGTCATTTTCTTACTGATAGTTATTGGTAGTCGTGGGATCATCCTTGGGGGAAGTCGAACTATTGGCGAATTTTTGCCATTTGAAGGCGGTGCGAATTCGGCAGGGTCATTGATGAGAATGTTCCGATCAGGTTGGTGGTCAAGTGGCTTTGGTGAAGCAGCAGCAAACCCAACGGGCCTTGGATTACTCGCCCTTGGCGGGTTTTTCGTTCTTGGAAACCTGGCATTACTCGAAACTTTGATGATTGTTGGTTCGTTGTTTGTTGGTTTCTTTGGAATGTGGCGGCTGTGTGGATCGTTTTATAACACTCGTGCTCGACTAGTTGGTGCAACTGTTTATGTGGCTTTACCGCTTTCTTATGATGCGATTGCGCGCGGTCGTTTTTCGGCATTGTTGACCGTTGCCGCTTTGCCTTGGGTGTTTGATTTGCTGCGAAAAGTTGGTGGCCTTATACCTAACGAAAGAAAAGATTCTTCGACCAGTGTGCCTTTGTCTAATTCGGAGAATTCAACTGATGTCGGTATCTCTCGTTTGACTCAACTGATCAGTGCTCTAGTTTTGATACTTGGTCTAGTGGCTGCTTTTGCGCCTGCGATTTTGGTGATCGCATTTATTGGAATTATTCTGTGGTGTGCCGCATCTCTGTTTGGTAGAACATCAATGCGCAGCCTTGGCACGATGTTTTCAGTTGGGATCATCGGAATCTTTGGTGCTCTTTTTGTTAATTTGCCATGGTCAATGCATTATGTTTCAGGTCGATGGTGGGAGTTGCTGACGAGTGATCAATCACTGGGCGAGCGAAACTTAGGGCTGATCGCTCTGGCAAGTTTGAATTTTGGAGAAATAACTGGCGGCACATTGGTGCTTGCATCATATTTTTGTGTTGCATGTTCGCTTTTGGTTGCAAATAGTTGGCGTTTCGTTTGGGCGTTGCGCTCGTCATTTCTGGTTGCAGGAGGGCTGCTCTTGGCGGTCTTAGATGATCAGGGTCTGTTGCCGTTTGGGATGCCCGAACCGGTAATTATCTTGTCTCTTGTTGCGTGCGGTTTGGCTCTGGCGAGTGCGACTTGTGCCAGTGTATTTTCTGAAACTTCGGCAAAGAAGACTTCTGATTGGCGACGGTCAGTTGGTTTGTTAGTTCCCGTTGCGATTTTGGTAGCGATTTTGCCGAGTCTTCTCGGCGTGGTTGATGGTCGATGGCACCAACCAAATGCAACTGTGTCGCAACTTTTTGCACAGATGCCCGATAACCCCCCGGACGGAAACTACCGAGTTTTATTCGTTGGCGATAATGAGTTGCTTCCGATATCAACAAATGCAGTTACTAATAAAGTTTCATACGGCGTTTCTGATGACGGACCAGTAAATATAGTTTCGCACTGGGCGCCACAACGCACGGCGATGAACGAACTCGCAGATCATGCTCTAAAAGCTCTAATTGATCGACAAACCGTACGCGTCGGTCGTCTGATGTCGCCATTGGCAATTCGATTTATTGTTGTGCCGCTTGGTGATCAACCGAGTCAGTCAGCGCGCCTGTTGGTTGATTCACTTTCGAATCAAATTGATCTGCGCCGTTTGTACTTTGCTAAAGACCTTGCGATATTCGAGAACTCGGCTTGGCTGCCGATAGTAAGTTTGCTTGACGAAGAATCGGCAGTAGCGAGTGAAAAAGTAGATGAATCTGCGCTTATCGTGCGAGAACTTCGCTCGTTGCTTCCTTTATTTATTGATGATCAGAGTGTCTCAAATAAAACTGTGTCGAGTGCATTCGACGGTGGAACGGTGCACCTCGCAGTACCGTTCAACAAAAATTGGCAACTTATCGTTGACGATGCTCGACTCAATCCGCGCGTTGCTTTTGGCGCTTCGACCGCGTTTGACGCACCGATTAAGGGCGTAGCAAAGTTGAGTTTTCGAACCTCGAAATTGCGCGACTTATATCTGGTGGCACAAGCATTGGTTTGGCTTGGTTTATTGATGCTGGCTGTTAATTTTTCTCGATTCCGTCGTCAAGAGCGTTCAGTCTCGAGCCAAAATGTCAGATTAGTTGCTGACGAATCACAAAAAATAATAAAACTTGATCGATTCTCAAAATGAATTCGTCTAACATTTTCGAGAAAATTCGAAAACCAGTAGCTGTGGTGTTGCTCATGGCCTGCGCCGGTGGAACGATTTTTATTGGCAAGGTTTATTCGCCAGAGATCGCAATCGCGCCAATCGCTCAATTAGATGAAAAATTCTTGATGCCCAGCGTTATCGGTGATTCACTATCGTCAACTTGGTTTTGTCCTGGTGTGCCCGCCCGCGATGTAAAAGTAAGAAGTGAGATCGTTGTGGCCAACCCGACTCAAACGCCGATAACCGGCACAATTACATTGCTTTCAAGTGAAGAGCCAGCAACTTCTTCAACATTGATCGTCGCCCCATTCTCTCGCGGGGTTTTTGACGCGACTGGCGGGCAGAAGAGCCAGTTCATCAGCACAATCATTGAACTTGATAGTGGGCAAGCCAGCGTTGAGCAGCGGATCATTCACCTTGCTGGTGACTCGGTTGCATTGTGCGCCAATGAAACTTCGGATCGTTGGTTTTTTGCCGATGGTTTCACCGGTGCGGAAAGTGATTTTGATATCTTGCTGACCAATCCGTTTCCTGATTCAACTGTTGTTGATTTGAGTTTTGTTACGACCGACTGAAAACGTCAACCGGCACTTCTCAAAGGCATCGTGTTGCGAGGTCAGAGCGTCACCAGTATCTCGATGGGTGAACAAGGTGCGCGCAACGAATCGGTGTTGGCCGTAAGCGTGCGAGCAACTTCTGGACGTTTCGTCGCAGGAAAGTTGCAACACTTCTTGGGTCGGGGTCGGCTTGGTTTTACTTCTGCGCTTGGTGCATCGACTACGAGTCGCCAGTGGTGGTTTGCTTCAGGCGAAAAGGGAGCCGGCGTAGACGAAAAATTAGTTGTGTTTAATCCAACAGAGGTTGATCAATCGGTGAGCATTGCATTTTTGACAGGCTCCACCGAAGCACTTTTACGCGAGCCACTCATCTTGACCGTGCCTGCAGGGCGGGTGACGACACTGTCAACGTCTGATTTGCCTGCGATCGCAAATGGGCGTTATGGAATTCTCGTGTCAAGCGTTACTGACGACTTCATTAGTTCAAATGACGACACAACCACAGAGTTTGTCGTGGTCGAGCAAGTAGTTAGTCGTACTCGTGAGAATAAAACTGGCACATCAGTAATTTTAGGCGCCCCTGCAGGTTCGGTATCGCGCGTATGGACATCGCCAAGCGGCTTGACGGTAGGCGAAATAGGTTCAATAGTTGTAGCAAATACGACTTCGCTTGACACAACAGTTCGCGTCTCTACTGTCGGCCCCGCAGGTGCCGCACCGATTGTTGGTCTTGAACAAGTCGAGCTCAAAGCAGCATCGGTGATTTCAATAGAGATCCCATCATCTATCGCCCAGTTGCAAATTTTGATTGAATCTGAAACAGAGGTGATTGTGCAGCGTGAGTTCTCGCGCGGCCATCAGCTTTATGGACTAAGCGGAGTTCTTGCGTTGCCATATCGCACGCAACAAGTTGCAACCAGTAAATAATGCAAAAAATCATCGCCTCTTTAATTTTGTTGTTTGCGGCGGCACTTAGTTTTTTCGTTCGTAGGCGCAAGCCAGATGCGCCGTCGCAAACTTCTCACACTGTGCCGCAACAACTCAGCAGAGACGATTTTGACTCTGCAGAAAAACCTTGGTTACTTGCCGTGTTTACTTCTTCGACATGTGATGCATGCCAAGATGTTGCAACCAAAGCAAAAGTTCTTGCCAGTAAAGATGTTGCGATACAAATAATTGAATTTCAAGAAATGCCAAACTTGCACGCGCGATATTCGATTGACGCAGTACCAACTACGGTCATTGCCGATCATCGCGGAGTGGTGCAATATGGAGTACTCGGACCAGTAACCGCCACAGATTTGTGGGCGGCGATGGCTCGATGTCGGGATCCCAAAAGTTCAACAGAACTTTGCTAAACAAACAAGAACAGCTTTTTACCTGGATTTACTCGGGTTTTTCGCTACCTTTGAGATTTGCGCCTGGCGAAGGCTCGACGATTTGTGGTCGACCCAATCCCTGTTGCACGAGTTTTGCGACCGTTGCACCGTCAATGGTCTCTTGTTCAAGCAACGCTTGCGCGACAAGATCTAAACCAGAACGGTTTTTTTCAATGAGAACTCGCGCGCGGCTTTCTTGTTCGCGCAAGATCAGACCGATTTCAGAATCGATCATTCGAGCGGTCTCGTCTGAGTACTCGCGACCGCTAGTCATCAGATCTTCGCCAAGAAACACTTGTTGCTGACCGCTCCAGGCCATTGGGCCAACCGCATCGCTCATACCCCATTCGCGCACCATGCGTCGGGCAATCGAAGTTGCCTGTTCAAGATCGTTGGCGGCCCCACTATTGAGATGACCAAACACGATCATCTCGGCAACTCGACCGCCCATTGCCTTGCAGATCATGTCTTGAAAGTACTCACGCGAATATGTATGTCGCTCTTCGGGCAGTGTCCAGGTGATTCCGAGCGCCATTCCGCGGGGCAAAATAGTTACTTTGTGTAGCGGATCGCTATTCGGCAGAACAGTTGCCAACACCGCGTGCCCGCCTTCGTGATATGCAGTTGCACGTTTTTCTTCGGCATTAAGAATCAGACTCTCTCGACGTGCACCCATGATCACGCGATCACGCGCATTTTCGAAATCGATGTGCTCAATTATTTTTGAACCACGGCGTACAGCCAGCAGTGCCGCTTCGTTGATTAGGTTCGCCAGATCTGCATCGCTCATGCCGGGTGTTGCCTTGGCCATTGTGTCTAGAACGACGTCGGCTCCCATGCGCTTTCCTTTTGAATGCACATTGAGAATAGCCAAACGCTCTTCGTATTCGGGCAACGGCATTGTGACTTGGCGGTCAAATCGACCAGGTCGAAGTAGCGCGGCATCCAAAATATCTGGGCGATTGGTGGCCGCCATCACAATTACGCCTTCAGTAGTTTCAAAACCGTCCATTTCAGCAAGCAACTGATTAAGTGTTTGCTCTCGTTCGTCATGACCGCCACCTAGACCCGCACCGCGCTTGCGACCGATCGAATCAATCTCATCAACGAAAAT
>SXGQ01234304.1_pt1 | contig 11830 bp, 13 predicted proteins | sample 3178371 | NCBI WGS metagenome assembly SXGQ01 (sample SAMN11356859, study PRJNA531348) | freshwater metagenome | isolation source: freshwater sample F1-20 | place: China: Fuxian Lake, Yuxi | collected 2017-12-25 | reverse complement strand
AGATGGAAATATTAATTCTTTATCCAAGCAAGTAGTCAATGCCTTAGGCGAAGCAGTGGGGATTAACTTTATTGGTAAGAGTGAAAAAGCAGCCGTAATTAACCATCTCGAGGAGTGCGCTGATAATGACTACTTCGAGCGTGGGCTTGAATTAGCTATAGAGAAATCAGGAATAAAGCTGGAGCCTGTTGATATTTCTGACTTGTTTGCTGTTGAAGTTGATTTTCAAGCAGATTTAGAGAGAGCAAATAAAGGTTTGGTTTAAATCTGATTGCGAGCACGAGAAATTTGTACACGCAACTTTCTCCGATAACGTTTGACTAAGCTCTTTTTTATCCAGCTTAATGGTAGCCTCTTAATTAAGTTTTTATCAAATGCCATCATTGCTTGAGAAATATGTGCTATTGAAATCTCAGTTGGATAAACTGGATCGCCCTCGGGTACCGATGCAGAATCTAGAGTATTGATATCACCGATGATTGCCGCTCCGCTTGCTAAGAGCTCACTTTTATTCTGCGCGCCAATCTCGTTACCTCTATCTATTGCCCATTTAGGGGTTAGCAACTTAGCCGAATCATGTGGAGACTTAATTTCATCAGTTAATCGCCTGATATACCCATCCCTGATAAAGATCTCATATTCATTCCAGGTTCTGTCTTTAGGAAATTGTTTATTTAATTCGATAAGTAGGGCTATTTCTGCAAGATTTAAGGAACGGTTACTCCCTATTTTTTGAGGCTTGATGAAGTCTTTGGGTAATCCTAAATATTGATTAATTGAGTCATATAGAAATTCTGGTTTTGATTCATCCACAATTAGTACTGTTGCATTTTCTGCTCCTAAGACCTTCGCCCACTTTGAAACCACCTGTCCATGAAAATGCCGCATCCAAAACGTTGGATTGATCTTCGACTCGCCAGGTTTATCTAGTACTGAATGTAACCAGGTCACATAATCTGCCGTAATTCCATATTTCAAATATTGTTGATAAGAAGAGCCAAGAAGCTTGACTAAAGGCCTAACAGTAAAGAGTGCTTGGATTTTTCTTCCCTTGATCTCATTAAAGATTGTTTGTATATGTTCTGTATCCAGCTCAGAGAAAAATTCACTACTTAGCAAAATCACTTCTGATTTATCAGCATTAATTGCCTTTACGATGCGAGTCCATTCTTTCTTTGAAGTTTGCTCACCACCTTTCTTATTCCAGCCCCAAATTCTTTGAGATAGAGCCCAGGCAATGCGGTGATGAGCTTTTCTTCCAATATTTGGATAGACAATTCCTCTTTGCCTTAACTCGAGACTTTGAGAATCAAAGGATTCTTGCAGAGCAGTAGTTCCTGACTTGTGAAATCCTGCATGAATCACTAAACGAGGTTCGCTCATTAGGCAATTATTCTATGAGTCTTTACTCCTATAGCGAGCTAAGGCATAACTTTTCATCATAAAGTGCTGAGAATTGTGGCTCTGACTCCTTGAACGAGATCCTTGAACGCCCAGCTAGCTTGATTTGGATATTGGGTTATCTGCTCATTTACTAATGGAAGGTGAACAAAGCCAGATTTAACTCCGCTTTCAAGCATTTGGTGCTGGAGATGGTAAAAAATGTGATTACAGAGAAATGCTCCAGCAGATAAGGAAATTTCACTTTCTAGCCCGCACTCTTTGACCGCTGCAACCATTTTCTCGATCGGTAGTGTGCTGAAATACCCATCCGCGCCATTTTCAATAATTACTTTATTTGTTCTCAACTCCCCTGCATTGTCCGGGATCCGTGTTGAATCAAGATTTATTGCAATCTTCTCTGGAGTTAAAGCTCTTCTGCCCTCAGCTTGTCCGAAGGCAATTATTATCTCTGGATTTATTTCCTTGACTTTAGAAAGTAGAACATCTGCTGCTTTACCAAACTCGACAGGAAGAATGACTGTAAATAGTTCTACTCCAGAAAGGTTCTCTTTGGAAATTGCCTCCACTACAAGTTGGGAGGAGTTCAAATTAGATCCGCCAAATGGCTCAAAGCCACTTATTAGTATCCTTTTCCCGATAGACAATTAAAATCTCTAATTAACTAAACGCCGAGAAATGCTGCACCGACCAAAAGTGTTGCCCATAGGATGTGAAGTGGCAACATCCATTTAGCTATAGTTTCGATAGCTGTTCTTTCAAATTCATCAGCGACTGAATCACTCCTTATTTGAAGTAACTCGCGAAGACCGACAGACAGAACCAGCAGGGTTGCCACCCAAGCCACCATGCAATATGGACAAAGGGCGCCGATTTCAAAAATAGTCTGAAATGCTAGCCAATGGCAAAAAATGACAGCAAGCACGGTGCCTGAAACTAGAAGTTGCCAAAAAAGCTTAGGAAAGTCGACTCGCAAAAACATGGCAACAGACAATGCAATCATGATTGCAAAAGTTGCGATTCCAATCAATGAATTGGGGAATCCGAAAACCTCTGCTTGCTCCGAAAGCATCACGCTTTTGCAATTTATACTGGCATTTATATTGCAGGATGGAGTAAATCCTGCATCTTTTAAAACTTTAAACTTATCGATTGTTAAAATAAATGAGGCAAGAAAACCGCTAATGCCGGCAATCAATAAGGTCCCAGCAGAAATACGACTATCTGATCTCATAGTCGCAGTATAAAGTTATGGCGTGATCTACGCACTCTCACGCATAACTGCAGTCTTTCTTCTCGTTTTCGCTCAGTTTTTTCCTATTGCTGTAGCAGCAGAGGCGGAATTGAAATTATCCATTCAGGCTCTAGACATCAATGAGACTCTGGTTGAGTCTTCTCGAGGAGCAGCACTAGCAGTTTTAAGTGATGGATCATTACTTCTAGCGGGAGGAAACACAGGTAATCTTCTCTTTCGTTTCAACGATTCATCTTTGCAATTAATTGGACAGCTCTATAGCCAAGCTGAGCGAATTCGAGACTCACGCTTTGGCCCAACGGATATAGCGGTATTGAAGCAAAGTACAAAAGATGTCGAGCTTCTAATCTCTTATCCTCAAACAAATAAGAAAAAGAGTTGTGTGAGATTGGTAGTTTTTCGTTATAGTTTAAATCTTGAGAAGGGCTCCGTTCTTAAACATGAGAGATGGTTTCAAGGCAAGCCCTGTGTCCCTATTGGCGCGGTACAACATGCGGCCGGCAGAATTGAGGTAATTGATTCCAAAAATGCCTACCTCACAACTGGTGATCTGGGTTTTCGTCGAATTAATCAGGTTTCAGAGCGGGGCTATCTTGGTGGAGTCTTTAAAATTTCTAAGAACAAAATAATTCAGATTTCTCGCGGCCATAGAAATCCACAAGGGATTGTGAGGGTTGGAAATAGTGTTTATATATCTGAGCATGGCCCGCGTGGTGGGGATGAATTAAATCTAATTGAAGCTAATAAAGATTATGGGTGGCCATTTGTAACCTATGGAAAGCCATACACTTCAGGCGATTATGTAATACCAACAAAGAGCGGAACGCATGCTGGTTATCAAGAGCCGATATACCAATGGAGCCCCTCAATTGCACCTACAGAACTAGTTTTACTTCCTAAAAATAGCATTTGGGGAAATCTATCCAATTACATCGTGATGGGAACTTTAGCTTCACAATCGCTATTTTTTATTGAATTAAAAGATGAGAGTAGCGTAAGTAGAGTTCACGCTCATTTAGTGAGTGAGCGGCTCAGAGACTTAGAAGTCCTTCCATCTGGTGAATTAGTGGCCACCACTGATGCAGGAAAGCTTTTATTCATCACTCCTACTAGATAGTAGGGCTAAAAGCCTTGTATTCTCATTGCCATGTATAACGATGAAGATTGGAAGGACGACCTTCGAGAAAAGAAGCGTCTAAGTGATGAGGAAATTCATAAGAATAAGAGATCTTGGAAGAGACTTTCTTTTGTTGCATTGCTAATAATTGCTGTTATCGGGGTCTTTAAAGGCTAATTGTCTGGCCAATTAGAAGTTAAATCATAGAGAAGCAAAAGAGCCGCTGAGAGAATTCCTCCAACCCATATTCCTACCCCAACGCCCCATTGCAGCTCAATGGAAGCCCAGACAGTTGCGATGAAGATGGTAACCATCGCCAGATCAAAGATCACTCTATCTTTTGAATTCATGGCATAAGCATAGAACAGAGTGAATTAAATACGAAGTAGGTCATTACTTTGCTGTAGATTGAGCGCATTCGAATGCTTAATCCTGAAAGGTTGCTTAAAAAACGTGCGTTATCTTATTAATGTAATTGAAAGCATAGAAAAGCCTGCACATTCAAGGCAGGAAATTGATGCAATTAATACCTTTAATGATGAGATGGTCGCTGCGGGACAGCGGGTATTAGCTATTGGGATTGCTTCTCCGGATAATTCGATTCAGATTGATAATCGGGATGGAGATATTAAGTACATTAATGAGAGTTTTAATGGTTCCAGCGAGTATGTAAGTGGTATTTGGATTATTGAGGTCCCAAATAAAGAGATTGCCTTAGAGCTAGCAGCGCGGGGTTCAAAGGCCTGTAATCGCAGAGTTGAGCTAAGACCGTTACTAGGTTAGTAGATCTACTTAAAAAACTTCTGCAAGTTCTTCTTGGGATAACTCTTATCTATACCGGAACACTTCATCTCACCTCTCAAAGATTAGAGTTCCAAGCTCAAGTTCCCCCTTGGTTAGGTCTTGATCCAGATTTTGTAGTACTTGCCTCGGGCTATGTTGAGATAGCACTTGGCATTTCATTACTTACTTTGTGGAAATTTCGAAGAGAAGTTGGATTGGCCACAGCGCTTTTCTTTATTCTTATTTTCCCTGGAAATATCCGACAATATATTGATGGTATTAATGCATTTGGTTTAGATACTGATCGAAAGCGAGCGATCAGGCTCTTATTTCAACCGCTCTTAGTTTTGTGGGCACTCTGGTCAACTGATTCCTACACAAAGTATGTCTTGTTGTTCAATAAAAATTTACATTCTAGAAAGAAACTAAACAAATAAAAAAGCGTCCGCCTTTTCGCGCACTTTCTCGATTAATCTAGCATTTGCTTCATCGCTTCCTTGCGCCCATTCAGCTGCAACTTGCGGATTTTTTCCAAATTCTATGTGTCTAGCAACTAGCCTACTCAACCGAAGGTCATCGTCGACCTGCAAATACCAAATTTCGTCTAGGTGTTTAGCAACCTCTCCCCAGCCATAAGTCTCGAACAATAAGTAGTTTCCTTCAACCAAAATAACGTTGGTTTTCTCCGTAATCAAACCCTCAGCCGCAATTGATTCCTCAATCTCTCGATGAAAAATTGGGAAGTAAATATTGTTTGTTAATTCACTTTTTACCCGAAGTAAAATTTTGGCAAAACCTTCTGAATCAAAAGTGTCAGGTGCACCTTTGAAATTAGACCTGCCTAAAGTCTCTAATTGTAAATTACTCAGATGATAACCGTCTTGCGAGAGAATCACAGCTTTCTCTCCAGGTATCATTTCTTTGAGTCTGGATGTGGCGGTTGACTTTCCAGCTCCAGGTTTTCCAGTAATTCCTATTGCAACTCTGGTCTTTAATTTACTCTCTAAGTCAACTATCCGTCTTCTCGCCTCTTATAGTCCTCTAATTATTATGGGCATTTATTAGCTATATGCCTTGGTCAGTTTTGATTCTAAGTAATCTCTGGAAGACTTAGCCATAGATTTGTTGTCAGTCCAAAGATTGCGCCATATACCTAGAGTGTTTGAAAGATCTTTATTCACTACCGAAGAGGAAAAGGACTCAAATGTAATTGGGCCACTAAAGCCAATTTTTGCAAGCGCTCCAAAGAAAGAATCGAAATCTATATTACCTGTTCCAAGTGGACCACGATGACTTGCTCCAACATGTACATATCCTAACTTATCCCCACTAGCTATCACTGGAGTCACTAAATCTTGTTCTTCTATATTCATATGATAAACATCTAGGTGAACAAAGACATTATCTTCCCCGATGTCAGAAATCACCTTTAGACACTGATCAGCTGTATTTATCAAGTTAGATTCATATCGATTTACTGGTTCAAGACCAAGCGAGATACCACGCAACTTAGCTGACTGTGCAAGCCGACGAAGAGAATTAATGGCATTGGTGCGGGCTCTTTCAGATGGTGGATTTTGGTATTTACCAAGTGCACTATAAGTAACACCCCCGAGATAATTGCCACCCAGTGCCTCAACTACTCCTAGCGCAGCGAAGAGTCTCTCTTCGCCACGTTTCACAATTACAGGGTCTTCGTTATTAATGTCTGCATCAAAAGAAAGACCTAGAGAACAGGCGGCGCTTAGCCCAAACTCTTTTAACACTTTAATTGTATCTGCCGTGTCTATCGATGACGGGTCAAGGGCAGGGATCTCTATTAATTCATATCCCGCCTCTTTTGAATTTTTGATAGCAGTCCTGCAACTCTCTTTAGACCAATCTCCTACCCAAACCAAAGCGTGCACGCCTATTGGATTCTTATATGGCTTCACTGAGACTTTCCTCCTGTAACTGCTCCCGTTATTAAGGAAACTAAATGATCACCATTCGTATCCTTAGCTCTCATTCCTGACATTACTGAGCCTTGACGCATCACCCAAATGTGATCTGCTAGTCGCAATACTTGATCAAAATTATGACTAATTAAGAGGATTGCTAATCCCTGAGTTTTCATTCGCTTAATGAGCTCTTCCACCTTAGCGGTTTCTTTAACACCAAGTGCCGCCGTTGGTTCATCCATAATTACAACTTTTGAACCCCAGCCGGCAGCCCTACAAATTGCAACTGCTTGCCGTTGTCCACCTGATAAACCTCGGGTACGCGCCTTGACAGATGGTATGTAGACATCAAGATTCTTAAGCATATCCTTGGATCGTTCACGCATTTTCCTTTTATCTAACAATCGAACTGGGCCAATACCAACTGTTAGTTCACGATTTAAAAATAAGTTTTGCCAAATTGTTAGATCTTCGATTAGGCCTAAGGTTTGATAAACCGTTTCGATTCCAAAACTTCTTGACTCCTCTGGATTATTGAACTTTACAACACTACCATTAATCTTTATTTCGCCACTGTCAGAAGTGTAAACACCCGAAATGCATTTAATTAAAGTGGACTTCCCTGCTCCGTTATCACCAACAATTGCTGTTACCTCACCAACCTTGGCTGAGATGCTGACACCACGTAACGCCTCTACGCTTCCAAATGATTTACGAATATCGTTACACTCGATGGCAAGCTCAGTCACTTATTGGATGTCCTAACTAGCGAGGCCGACACAATTACAACCACTCCAACCGCAATATATTGGTAATATGAGGCGACTCCTAAAATTGTCAATCCGTTTGAAAGTGCTTGAAGTAACAGTGTCGCAACAAACGGCCCGAAGATTGTAGCTCTGCCGCCAAAAAGACTGACTCCTCCGAGAACCACAGCAGCGACCGAATTCAATAGAATTGAGGTGTTGGCTGCCGGTTCAGCAGCTCCTATTCGAGAAATAGTCAAAATAGCTGCAAATCCAGCTAATGACCCGGAAATCGAATAAACGAAAACTTTAATTTTAACAATAGAAATTCCCATTGCGCGGGCAGCGTCTGGGTCACCACCCACAGCAAGTAAGTGGGTACCAAATCGAGTGTGAAAAAGCACAAAGTGAGCAATTGCCACAATTCCAAAAGCAATGAACATTAAATAGGGTATGTGAACAAATTCATTGATGGCAATATTCGCTAATGACTCATCAATAATTTGGCGGGGCTTTCCGTCGCTTAGAACTAAAGCACCCCCAGCAGCAACACTGAGCATCCCAAGGGTCACTATAAAGTCATTAATTTGGCGCTTTGCTATTATTAATCCATTCATAACGCCGCACAACATACCTGCTAAGGTTGAAAATATCATGCATTGATAAAGAGGCCAACCATTTGTAAAAGCCAAACCAAAACACACTGCACCAAATGTCATTATCGAACTTACTGAAAGATCTATTCCGGCCGTAGCTACTGTGAAAGTTTGCCCTACAACTATTATGGCCGGGATAGCCGATGCGACCAAAATATTGTTTAGGTTATAGGTTGTTAAAAACGCTTCAGGACTTAGTGCTCCAAAAATAAGCACAACCAGTAGGAAGGCAACTACTACCAGCCATTTAGACCAGAAGAAAGGGTCTCTAAAACTCTCCCGTAATAGTGCAAATTTAGAGACTGCCCCCGCTTCAGCGGAGGCAGTCTTCTTATTTTTTTTTGCTATCACTAGCTTACTTAGTTACTTCTTGATCTTGCTTGCGTATGGATTCTTGTACTTTCCTGGCGGTAGTTGATTTGGGAAGAATCCACGTGTGCTCTTATTTGTTAGAGCTTTGTCGATGTTTGTGCTATCGATGATGTAGTAAGGGGTGATGGTGCTGGCTGGAACCTTGCCACCTTGTGCGGCAATAATGCAAGCCTGAACGCCCATCTGGCCCATTACATATGGGTACTGGGAAATTGTTGCCGTGATATTGCCTGCCTTAACTTCAGCAAGGGCATCAGCAATGCCATCAACTCCATAAACTGGAATCTTCTTTCCAGCGGCCTTGACAGCCTTGGCAATACCTTGGGCCATCTGATCATTTGCGGCGAAGAAGCCTGCAATATCTGGATTGGCTAGAAGCATCGCGTTTGCCTTATCAAGAGCCTTGGTGGTGTCCCAATCGGCATTTTCGGGACCAACAAACGTTGCTCCTGCTGCGCCTTCCTTAAAGCCGTTGATACGGGCATTACTAGTTACGTTACCTGCAAGGCCTGCGATTAGGGCAATCTTCTTGCCAGTACCTATTGCTTTAACCATATGAGCGCCGCCAGCTTTTCCTGCTGCGAAGTTATCTGTCCCAGCAAAAGAAGTAACCTTTCCACCAGCCGCTTTTAATGATGCTGCGTCGATTGGTGAATCGATGTTAATGACAGTCTTGCCTTTCTTGGTGATCTTGCCTACTGCTTGCGACAAGTTGTTTGAAGAAATTGGAATGACAATGTAGCAGTCATAGTTCTGACCAGCTAGTGAATCAAGTTTGTTTGCCTGTCCAATATCATCGTTGAGTCCTGGGGCTGCCTGAACATTGGCATAAACCCCATACTTCAATGCTGTTTCTTCGATACCTTCTTTAATGCCGATGAAAAATGGGTTGTCTAGACCCTTAACAACAGCAGCAATCCGAATATCTTTTAACTTCTTTGGAGCTGCGTTCACGGCGGGTGACGTTGCTGCCGCAATTGCAAGCGCTACAGCAGAAGTTGCCGCAATTGTGAAGCGAACTTTACTTTTCCTCAATTTGTTTCCTCTCTTTGAGCGTGGACTAACTTCTCGGTTGATGCAAGAAGTCAGAGGTAACGCAACCCTAAAATCAAGGCGTTTTTAAAGCAAGGCTCAAGGGTAACAATCAGATAACAACCTTGGCACAGCTACCAAACCCTCAACTTTTAGTAGAGGGATTCGCATGGACACTAAATAGTTGAATCAATACCCAATTGACAAGCCTCATTGGCAGCGAGGGCGTCAACTACGGTCGCAAGATCTGGGTGAATCTCTCCTGAATCTATTGATTTGACCCATGCCTTGACTTCTTCAATATAGGAGAGCTCAAATCTGTCCATCCAGTTTACTGACATCCTGCCGCCTTTGATTGGAGTGGCATTAAAGTCTGAACGAATTATCACGTCACCAAAAACCCCAACTTCAATCGATCCTTTTTCGCATACAATTTCGAATCTGGCGTCATACCCATAATTGTTAAATGCAACAATATCGGCAACCATCATGATTCCATTATTCAATTTGGCGGTGATAATTAAAGGATCCGATAATCCTGCCTGAGACATTGAATTTCTTTTTGGGTAATGGCTAGCTACTTCCGAAAAATCAGACTCAAACATCCAGCGAAATATGTCAAAATCGTGAATTGCTATATTCGTAAATAAACCAGAATTTGTTGCACCTGTTGAAGCCACATTACGAGTAACCACTCGAACAAATAAAGGAAAGCCATACTTACCAGAATTTACCAATTCTTTAACTTTTCGATATTGTGGATCAAACCTTCGCATAAAACCGAAGTGAATCATTTGTCTGTCTACCCGGCTTTGATATCGCATGATTTCTTCTGCAATTATTCTGGCTTCATCTATGGAAGTCGCTATTGGTTTTTCACATAGTGTTGGTTTACTTGCAGAGACGGCTAGTCTTAAGTGTGAAACATGTTGGCTATCCGGTGATGCAATAATGATTGCATCAACTAATTCGCTAAAACATAATTCTTGAACATTGTTAGTGACTAGCTGTGGAGTCTTTAGGACATTTGATAACTGCTTCGCCCGCTCTAAATCCACATCTGCTAATGCAATGACTTCAGCCTCAGATACATACTCCTTGAGATAACGAGCATGACCAGAGCCCATCACCCCTGTCCCGATAATTCCTACTCGAATCAATTTAACCAGATTTCAATATTACGCTGCTATAGGGCACAGGGTCTCCAGTATGAATAATTCCAAGCACTTTTCCTACTTGAATCTTAAAATCCTCGTGCTCAACTAAGTCTATCGGTAAGTCTTTTAAATGTAATTGATATCTATCTACCGTAATTTTATCCACTTTTGTCTTGAACTCTCTTGCCATCACCACACTTGTTATGTGTAAATCAGGCAAAATCAAATCTAATATTTGTGGAATTGTTGGAAATCCTTTTTTTACCGCAAGGTCTACGGTTTCCACCTCCAAATAAGAGGGGAACGGCCCATCTACGACTGCAATCGAATTTACATGACGAAATCTCGCCAGAAGCGAGGCGAGCTGACCATTAATAACACCGTTTCGTATCATGACTAAACCTTACTAGAGAGATTCAGCATCTAAAAGGGCAAGAATTATTTCATGTGCTTCATCATAAGTCGGGTAGGAAGTTTGGGCGCCTTCTCTCATAACGCTTTCCGAAGCACACACAATACCTAGCTTTAGCGCTTCCGCAGGTTTAAAACCCCTAGCAAGTCCCGCAACAAATGCCCCGATTAAGCAATCTCCAGCGCCAGTAGTGTCGATTGGAGATCTTCTTGGGGCCGCAATCCGCCTAATTCCTTTATCAACCAAAACGGCACCAGATTCCCCTAATGTAATTACTAAATTTCCTTTTCTTGGCAATGAGTTGATTGCTTCATCTTCTAAAGGCCCTAATAGTTTTGGGTGAAGTTGTGAGAACTCATTCTCATTTACTACTAGCCAATCCACCTTTTCCAACAAGTCCTTTGGGATTGGGACAAAAGGGGCGGGATTAAAAATTGTTTTAATTCCACTCTTTAGAGCCTCAAAAAATACTGCATCGACGACTTCCAGTGGAACTTCACATTGCGCAACAACATACCCTATGCCCGATATTGATTTCATTTTTTTAATTACATCATCGGCTCTTAGCTGAAAATTGGCTCCTGGAATTATCGTTATTCGATTTTCACCACTGTCTTCAACCCAGATATGAGCTATTCCCGAACTACCTTCGAAATCAAACACTAAATCTGTAGAAATATTATTCTCCGTTAAATTCGCTTTAATGGCTTGCCCAAAATTGTCATTACCGACACCTGTGATCATGAAAACTTGAGCTCCACATCGAGCGGCCATCACCGCTTGATTTGCGCCCTTCCCACCAAAGTGCTGTTGAAAGTCTTTACCTATAACTGTTTCACCCGCTTTGGGTACACGGTTCATAAAAGTTACGAGATCAACATTTGTACTGCCGACAACAAGTACCTTTTTTTTGGACATAGTTCCTCCTACGATAAAAAGCTGGCGCGCCCGTAGGGATT
>SXGQ01005839.1_pt1 | contig 11832 bp, 16 predicted proteins | sample 3178371 | NCBI WGS metagenome assembly SXGQ01 (sample SAMN11356859, study PRJNA531348) | freshwater metagenome | isolation source: freshwater sample F1-20 | place: China: Fuxian Lake, Yuxi | collected 2017-12-25 | reverse complement strand
GTGTCTTGTACATCTAAAATTTTGTAGGTGGGATAGTGGTCTTTAACTGTTACAGCAGTAGGAACTTCTGCGTACTCGCTGTAGTGTTTTAGAACAAACTTCCAGACATCAACATTGTCATCATCTAGAAACCAGTCAACTGTTAAACCACGTTGTAATACAGGAAGAATGTCTCGGTCTCTTATAACCTTGCTAACTAACCGATGTTCGTTATCTGCCGCCATCGTTTAGAAGACCTTTCACAGTCAAAACATCTATCACTTTATTTGGGCAATTCTGAATGTCAAATGTGTAAATGTTTTTGCAGTCGCCACATTGCCAAGCAGCGTCGTGTCGGATTAAGTCTTTTATAAAAACTGTTTCTTTTTCTTTTGCCATGTCCCACCTCTATAAGTTCTGTAGTTCTACCCCGTAAGAGCCGTACATAGCGACTCTTTCCTGCACGTCTATTACTCCTCGTAAGTTAACCCGATACGGTAGGTCTCCTACAAGTTCTTGCGGTGTGCTGTACATCTGTGCGTAGTTAAAGGGATTGCCCCCACGTCGGTCAAGTATATCCATAACTTTGTCTAACAGTTCTTGCGTCCAACCTTCTGACTCAAGTCCTGCTAACTCAGTAGATAAACCATACTTCGTGGTTAGCGACCACAACCTAATTAACTCTAGTTGATTTAACTCCCCTACTTTAAAAACTGTTTTGTTTTTAAAAAACTTCTTCTGTGTTTCTTCTTTTCGATTTACAACTACTTCAGCCAAAACAATTATTCTCGGAGATGTTTCGTTAGATATGTCTCCGTTTTTCACAAAACTTCAACTCGTGCATACTTTAATACAAACGCTCTAAATTCTTTAGGGCTTGAATTGGCTGCTTCAGCAAGGTCTTCAGGAACATTGTCAGGAACTAAGATAGCGTAATGTCCATCGTTTTCTGCCATACGGGATTGAACAAACTTAGTGTGTTTACAGTTGCTACGAATAGTGTAGGTAGCACAGTTACATTTCGGGTTTCCATTTGCAGGATGAAGTTGAACTTCATACACTCCAGTTGGAGATAAGAATACTTGAACAGTACGCCATTCGTTCAATTTTGAGCCTTTCATGCTCTTGCCCTCCGTAGGTCTTGGTTGTTTAGACGAACTCTAACAAATGCCTCATTACCAAAACTCTCCATTGCTTTGCTGTACTGGCTTCCCCAGTTTTCCAGCATTACGTTGGTAGTGACAATTGTAGGCAATGCTCTGTCATATCGACTGCGTAAAATCTCATCAAAAGATGTGTCGTCATATTTGCTGCCGTATTCTTTACCTAAATCGTCAAGGATTAGTAAACGGACATTTAACCAATCTTCTTTTGCTCTTCCATGTAAACCTTCAATTACTCGATTTGTTTCCCTTTTCTCATCAGGTTCTGCATCAAAATTAGACTTCTTTAACGAAAGAAACTCAGGATAAGTTAGGTAGTAGATAGGTCTAGAAAGCATTCCGTAGTCATCTGTCTTGCTGTACTTAAGGACACTTTTTGATTTAATTTCATCATTGGGTAAACGGCGTACAAACTCCATCGCAGATATGACCGCCATAGTTGTTTTACCCAATCCTGGTCCGCCGTCAAGCAGGAGACCGACTCCCGTGAGTCCAAGACCCCCTACCTGTTTGATGACGGAGCCAGAGAGCATTTCACTTAGCCACTCATCAACTTCTTTAGGGCACTTAGCATTTAAATCAGAAAACTCGATACCTAGAAATCTTGAGGGGATATTAGAGTTCCTTAGCAACCAATGCCGTTGCAAAGAAGGCAGGGTATCTAGTTTATAACTCAACGGAAGCCCCTGTTTTAATGTCTGTGTATTTGCCTTTACCATTTGATTCAAAATCAGTCGTAGCAATAGTTATTACAAAGAACTTTTCCCCTGGAAACAAAATGCTCGTAACGGCATCAACAATCTTGTACTTCCATTTTGGCATGTCAACAATCCTAAATACTGGTAGTTCTACTTTCTTTTTTCTAGGCATTTTCTTTACTCCAACACTTCTTGCACATCCATGCTTCAAATGTGGGGTTGTATAAGTGAGTGACTCTACGAGGTATTCTTACGTTACAAATACAACAAACCGCAGGGGCTAACTTCTTAGTTTCCACCGTTTAACTCTACCGCCTTTTTCTCATATCTTGCTAAAGCGTTTCGTCCCATCAGTGTGTTGTGAAACGGCGTTCCATCTAAAGAGTAAAGCATTTCTTCTTTAGACTCCTCTACCTCTACTTCACCTTTAGACTCCACAGTTTCTTTAAGAAGATTCAACCCTAAGTTTTGCCTAGCCTTGTTCATGTGGGTTCTAAACATCGCAAGATAAATCTTGTACAAATGCGGAGCCTCGTTGCCGACGTTTTTAAAGTTCCTGTCATCTGCTATAAACATCTTTAACAACTCTAACTCGACCAGGGCTGTTGTTTGGTGTTTAGTTCTCATGCGCTGCAACGCTCCTGCTAAAGAATTTACATTGACGGTTCCTGGCAACCACGGAAAGCGTCGCCCGACCAAGAAGGAGAACTCTGCTGCCACATCGTGGACTGTCCAATGTTCTTGTGGTCTCTTGCCTCGTGTTGCTGGTTTGTTGCGGGGCACGGACTTCGGGGCATCCTCGGAATCCAGTTTGCCAATCCCACCAATAGAGTTATCGGCTTCTTGTTCTTCTTGCCATTTACGGTTCATGGTTTCCTTATCTACTTTTAGCACTTCTATATTTTCATAACCTATTGGCTTATTAGGTACTAATGGCTTATGGCTATATGACTTAAGCACTAGACCATCTGTACCAGTTGTTGTCCGCCTCTGTAGCGGTGTTGGTGTAGTCTGCCATAGCCTCTGTAGAGGTGATGGTGCTAGGACCCAAAAAGAATGGGCGAAGCGTCCGAGATTACGCTTTGTCCTGTGGGCGACGAGATAACCGTTTGCCTCTAAAGCCTTCAGAGACGTTCTAAGGTGGCTATCGCTCTTGGTTGAGGTCAGTTCACAAAGGTCGGCGACCGAGGTCTTAACAACCCCATCAGAGTCCGCTAGAGAGTGCATTATGACTAAGAGTCGGAATTGGTGATGGGTTAAATCTACGCTCATTCTGGCTTACGGTATTTGTATTTACCGTCGCCATTAACTTTGTCTATCACCATTTTATAAACTACGGCAACTAGGGCATCTGTGAACTCTTCAAGGACATGGACGAGGTGTTCCTCTAAATCGTCTGTGTGCATGTCTATGATTGCTAATCCGTCCGTTATGTCCCAAACTTCGTTTTTACCCCCCTCAAGTTCTAGGATAATCTCAAAAGAAGATTCAGAATCATCCCAAGCCATTGCAATTACGTCAGTCTCTTGTAAAGAATCTAGGAGGTCTTCAACTGTGCCCTCTTGTTTTACTGTAAGACCTCTTTCGGCTGCTGTAACTATAACTTGGTCATGGGTTTCATTCGGATGAGCAACGGGAATAACTACCTCAGTAATGTCTTTTTTTTGGTCAAGGAGCATACGAAGCCCCATGGTTACTTCTAAATCATCATCTGTGCCAATAATTATTAACCTCATGGAAGTCTCCTAGTTTGAATTACGTTTGGTCGTTCAAGGAGCATCATAATTGCCAAAGATAGAAAGGCTGATGCAGGTGCTGAAATCACTATGTCTAACCAGTAATAGCCTATTAAATAATAAAATCCAGTAGCAAATAACAAAGCAACAAAGCCTTTTAATTTGCCTAAGTTAAAAAATGCGTCAATTGCTCCTAGAAGGTATGAAACTCCTAGAGATACGATAAATACTTCTATAAGGGTGTCCATGGGGGAAGATTACCCCGACTTGCTAAAAAATCAAGCACTCTGGTCTGCAGAGTAGGAGTTTCCTTCAAGTCCATAGTAAGACCGCAATCTATAAGGTTGATTTAACGCCATCCAGTCATTAAGAGTCCATAGAAGTCTAGGTATTTTAATAGTGCGAGAGGTGTACTTATAAGAATAAGAAGCGTTGGCAGTTCCTGACCAAAACACACCTGTCGTTACCCCACCAGACCCGTCAAAATAATCTGTTGGAGTAAAGGCTCTTTCAAACTGACAGTTGTCAATGTCAATACTTTGTCCAGTTAAGGTTGCTGCAAGGGTAAGGGCCATGGTTACGTTTCCTGCAGTAGATAGCCCTTCAGGAACATAGATGCTAACAAAGTATCTAGCCCATGAAGTAGTTAAATTCCATGTTGTAACTTCAGTATCAGAATCCGAGCCGTCAGTATCTGTGGCTGAAAGCGTTGCAGTTATAGTCACAGGAGCAGATGCTTTCATATATGCCGAGAATGTGTAGTTGTTACCTTCAATAATTTTGTAGACGGTAGGTGTTTGATTTAGCGTAACGTTTAAAGAAAAGTTATTTTGACCAGCCAATCTCATTGACCACGCACCAGGAAGTCCAGGAGGGACTTCAGCAATTCTTGTTTTGGAAGAGTTTGTTGTCCAGTTATTGGTGTTAGTTTCAAACGAAGGGTTAGCCAAAATGTTTACTTTAGAAGACTCAAGGAATATGTCAAGTCCACGTGCTTCGTCAAAATTGGTTGCCGTTGTTTGAGGGGCAAGTTGAATCATGTCTATGTTGTAAGAGTTTTGACTGGTAAATACAAATCTGTAAGTTGCATAAACTGCAGTAGCAGGTGCAGTTAAGTTTATAAAAAATCTTTGGTAAACACCTGTTGTTCCATTTATCTGTGCTTCTGTGACAGAACTACCAATTTTTTGACCAAGATAATCATGCCACGTTACATCCGCTATAACGTTTCCGTTAGAATCAGATGCTGCATAGTAACTAAACCTATAAGCAGTTGAACCAATAACTGGGGTTCCCTTTGTAATGGGGTTATCTTTTCCTAGATTAAGGGTTGAGCATTTTGTTACAGTTCCTGTTGCGGTTATTTCATTAACGTTTTGCGCTTGGTTAGCATAAGTAAATCTAGTTGTGCTTGGAATAGAGGTTACTGATTGATTGCCACTAAAATCAGCCGTTGAAACACCAGCAACAGTAACACTATCCCCTACAGCCAATCCGTGTGGTAAAGCCATGGTTATTGTTGCAACGTTATCTGTTCTTGCTATTTTTGAAATTTGAGCAACTGCAGTAACTATTCTTCCTGACCAGACTGTATCTACGGCATTTGTTCCTGTTGGTCCTGGTTTTGTGCTGCTTGCGGTAAGCGCAGCATTTGTAGCGGTCCAACGACCAATGCCTTTAGTAAAAGAAGAATCTTGTGTATCTAAAAAAATATTTGGTGATACAGTAATTGTCGGGTTGTAATTAGTAACTGCTTCAACATAATTTTTAATTCCTGCAATTGTTCCTTTGTTTGTGTAAAGGTATAGCCCTTCTCTAATTAACTTCTTTTGATTTCTAAAAGGCAATCCCATTTCTGGATAAAGACCTAAATGATTAGCGTTAAGAGGCACTAGAAACGGAGGTGTTTTTCTTTTTCCAATACTCGGCATAAGTAGTTCAGCGTAAGTTAAAATTTGGTCATAGGTAAATGAAAATGATTTTAGATAAGTTGCTAAAAAACTATTTGGGTCTGGAATTCCTGTAGGACTTTTTTCTGGGCTAGTAAACACTCTTGGTAAGATACGAAGCATGGTTTCTTGAGAGCCTCTATCTTTAGGCATGACTGCTGTAGCGTATCCTGCTGGAATCCAAATAGTAGTGTAAAGATAAACGGTGTAATAAATAAACTGTCCAGGAGCAATTGGTAAGTTGTTGTTTGCGTATGGGTCAATAAAGTTATCTTCTCCATCTAAAAAGGAGTTACGCTCTACTAATCCAGAAAGGCTAGTTGTTGAAGATTGTTCCCACAGAATAACGCCATCTTCTTCTGTTTCAGAAAAGTTATCGTTGTTTCTAACTAATCTAATCTTGTAAAAAGTACCAGAAGGAGAGTTCCAAACTACCCTAATTTTTCCATAATCAATTGCCGATGCTTCCATCGGTTCGGCATTGAGAACAAGCCGTGGAGTGTTGCCGTAGTAGGCTCCACGGTAAATAGCACCCGTATATTTTGCCATTTACGGCTCCTACTGCACTTGAATTGCGTAATAGTTAAGTTTAAGTGGAAAATTATTTCCAGTTTGACTGTCAGTAATTGCCACGTTCATATCTACTTCGTATGTAAATTGTGAGGATGAGACGGTTTTAACTGTTGCAAAACCGTTTTTACCAGTTGTTGGATAAATAACAGACAAAAGAACCACAGGCGTTGCGGTAAATCGCCCTACATCAAATGCCTTTGTACCAATAATTAACAAATCTCCATTAGTTGAAGTTGTAAGATTTACTGTCCCAGTTTCGTATGCCAAAGGAACTTGAGCGGGACGAACAATATTTGCACTAAATGTTTGTGCGACCGAAAACGTATTAGCAGCATTTTTTTGAGCATACGGAGATAAATCAGGGTAGGCAACAGATAAAGATTCCCACTCTGTACCACTCCACACTCGTACTTCTCTATACACTGGCATGTTTACGACCTAATAATCGCTTTGCCATCCCACTTGTCACCGACACGTGGTCTATCGCCTAATTCTGGAGTGTGTCTCACAATTTGTGGTTCACTTCTAAGTATTGATGAAAAACGCTCATCTGTGCTTAGCACATAAACTATTTCACCATCTATAGCAAAAAACATTAATTCGTTATTATCATCAAGCATTTTGTTCTCCTTTATCGGTTCCTACTGTAACAGCATCCCACTTACCTATGGGGCATGAAGCATGCGGTAGTTTTGTCTTTTCTTTCATAAAACACCCACATTTTTTACAGGTGGTAGTTAACTTAATTAGGTGCTCACATCCAAGGCATAAGGTTAGCCTTTTTTGAGCAACGTCTTCATCAACCCTACCAATTTTTGGGTTGAGTAAATCCCAAGGTCGAACTGAATCTCCAGGATTTTTTTCTTTCCAAATATCCCAAGGTCTTTTCTTTGAGTCCTCTGTCATTGTCCAAATGCCTTTGCTTCTACTAAGCCGATGTCTCGACCATCTTCATAATTGCTTGGAGCACCAATGATACCGTAATTTGTGCTTCCTGAAGTATTGGTAAATGAGTGTGTTTTTACCAATTGAGTATAGTTTGTGTCTTTGTAGACATTAAGTACCATACTAATTTGATTGCCAGAAAGTTTAAGTGCATTCCAACGCTCTGTGGTTTCTATATCTGTGTTAGTAACTACTCCATTTACCATGCTAATAATCCTAATATAAAAGTTATAGTTATAACCAGTGGCTGTTCCTGCAGTTTGACATACAAAACGTTGACCAAATTGACAACAGTTATAGTACGGAACTTGAACATAACCCCCAGGACAACTTGCTGGCACAGTAACGGTAGTTGTTACTGGTATGTATGCTGCACAAGTTGTTTGTTGGTAGGCTGGATATGTTTCATAATAAATACATTCTTCGTAATATTCGGTAGAGGTAGTACAAGTACCAGGAACTGTACGAGTACAAATATCTCTATCACAACAAATCTCACTGTAAGTAGTAGTGCACTCTTGTGGTCTTTGTACACACCTAGTTATGCCATCTTCACGTGTACATTGCAACCCACCAGGGACACAAGTTGTGCTTGCTCGGTTACATGTTTTAATACAGCAATTATAAGTCTCAGTTGTAGAAGCAGTACAAGTTGTGACTTGTCTACTTCTTGGAACAGCCAATCCACATACTCTGGATTCAGGAACGGTAACTGTTTCACAGCCGATACCAACGGATGTGGTCTCTTGCCTCGTGCTGGCTGGAATTTCTCCGCTAGGACAGGTTTGAGTGTATCCTGCTGGTGTTGTGCAATTAGCAATACAGTAAGACTCGTTATAACCAGATACACAAACTGAGTAAGTGTAAGAAGTTGACGTGTAGTACGGCACAATTGCGTTCCAATTTAGATTATCTGCACTGCGAAAGGCTACGCCCATACCAGGGGATATTTCGTTTGCTTTCATCTCAAACTCGTTAAACCCTGTATTAATTAAGGCTAGTGGATACTCTGATTTTGCTGAAGTAGTGTTAGCAGCGTTGTTAAGAATACGCCAAATACCTCTAGTTGCAGTCCAACCTTGTCCGCTCTCTGCACTACCTAATGAGGAGGCAGTATTTGCTCGTCCAAAACTGTCCGTAAGTTCTCTAGCCCAAAATTGTTTCCACGTACCTTCTACTTTAACGTAGCCAAAGTCAGCAGACTTCCAACCACCATTTACTTTTGCGTAAAAATTAGATGCAGATTTAAACTGCCCACTTACCTTAGAACCAATAGCCATTATTAGTCCTTACGCTGTGTACTTAATCCAAACGTCTCCGTTATTACCACCAGTTGGGTCTGTAGTTGCAACGGTGATGTTACGAAGACGGGATGTAAGGGCTTGGTCTCCTGTGAGTGTTCCTCCAGTAATTTGAACGGTTGTCTCGGCTGATAAAATTGCTGGAGTAGAATCTGAATCTACCCAGATTGTTCCTGTTGGAAGTCCTAATGCAGCAGCATCTGGCTGAGTTGACTGCATAAGGATGGGTTTAATTTCTTGACTATTAACAAAAAGTTTTCCTGCAGCATCTACCTTGGTTAAAGTTGTTCCACCTGAGTTTTTAAACTGTAGTAAATCAGAACTTTGACTTGTAAATCCTTGGATTGTTAGGGGAACGGTTGCAGAGTTTGGTGGTTGTATGGTTCCGCCTGTGTATTTAAAGTACTGAGTATGTACATCGCCTTTTATGCCTTTTTCAATATTGGCAATTCTTGCTTTTAAAGTAGCAAAGGTAACGGTTGCTTCGTCAAAAGAACCTACGTAACCGCCAGTTACATAAGGAAGTGTTCCAATCGCTGCTTGAATAGCGGTAACTTCATTTTGCAGGGAATTTATATGTTCGGCAAGAACTAAGTCGGTAAAGTCTTCTTTATTAGTAAAGGACTTTACGCCTTCTGGGTATACAGCCATGTCTATCTCCTAATCTACGGGTCTATTCTCTCTAAAGTTCGTACTTTTAACTGGCTTAATTCTTAGCCATTGTTAGTGTGAGAGTGCTCATTTGAGGTTCTGGTAGCCAGAGTGGTTCTAACTAATGCTAAGGCTGTCTCTAAAGTCTTAATTCTGTTTGCCATAGCCAAGAGAGTTGCTACAAGGTCTACCTCTGTTGTGCCATTTGCAGTTCGTTCTGTAACTATGTGAGTGTCTTGAATTCCTGATAAAGAAGTTGTATCTGGTAAAACCTTGATGTTTATTCTTTTGTCTTTTTGAGGTTTTCCAAAAGTGCCAGACCAGATTGGATAAGAGGGGTCTCCACCCTCAAATTGAACCCATACTCCTTCTCCAATGTTAGGAACTTGAGACCTAGTGCTTGAAACTTCTTGAGGCCAACAGTAGTTTGTAACATCCGAATCGTTTAACTGTGGAATTTTAACCTTTAAACGACGATGACCTTCTGGGTCTTTGTTATCAATAACAATTGCACGATATAGACCAAAGAACTTTGTAGAGTCAGCAATATTATTTAACATTGTTTTATTAAGCCAAATCGCTTTCTAAAATAATAGCAGACTCAGCAAATGTCAGAATTTCGTTGTCTAAGGCTTGAATTGAAACAAGGCTTGGACTTCCTCCTGTTTTGTAAAGGAATCTACACTTGGCACGTAAAATTCCAGGTAAGTTTTGTACCACATACTCAACATCTTGAGCAGTAACAAGTTCTCCAAAACTTAAGTAGTTATACCCAAAGTTGGAAATAATGGCTTGTTTTAAAGTTCTTTCTGCAACTGCTGTTGTAAAGGCAGGGTCTAATTTATATTGAACGTTCATGGTAACTGCAACGTATGTTGGTTGAGTTATCGTTAAAGTAACACCTGCTAAAGTTTTGTCAGATAAGAAACTAACTACACTATCTCTTAAGTTAGTCCATTCAATTGTTGGAGTGTCAACATTGCTAATTACTTCAATACCTGGAGTAGCCTCTCCATCAACGTCTTCACGGCGAGGAGCAACATAAAGTGTTACTGAGGTGTACCCGCTAGATACGGCTTTTGCTTTTCCGCAGTTTTCTACCGCTAGTGCTAGATTTTGATAATCGTCAATTGTAATAGCACGATTTTGTGCACGTAAGAACAACGGGGCATTAGTTCTAATTGAGTTATTAGATTCTGGATTTATTCCACCTGCACCAATTGAAGTGTTGTTGACATCAATTACTCCAGCAATTGCTGCTATCTGTTGTTCAGATAACCCAGGAATGTAATCTAAGGTAGTTATAAGAGCAGTCTTAACATTTCCTAAAGTGCCTCCACCAACAGTGTAAGTAGCACGAACGGCTGCATGTATTGTTGGGATTGCTCCTGAAACTCCGTCACCAAATACAACAAAAAGTCGATTATCACTATCAAATCTAACGGTGTAAACAGCATCATTAGGACCGTAGTCAATTAAATGCTGTACTCGTGTCCATTGTTTAAAAGTGTTACCACTTTCAACCCAAACATTTATGCTATCTAAAACTACTGGGTCATCATCAATGTCAAATGTTTGTTCTGCACTTCCGTCAGATGCTCCTAGAAGAGGACCATAAACATTTCCTGCTTCTACTGCAATATATTTACCCTCTTCACAAAGAACCGTAGTTTCACCACGTGCATTGTTAGCAAAGATAGGCACAGTAGCAGTCTGTAAAGTTGTAAAGGTAACTGTATTTACAGCGTCGTCTGTAATTATGTCTGCACTAACTCGTGTTCCAGCAGGAATAGAGACTTGAGAAGTAGAGTTATTGTAAAAAGTAACATTGACTAAAGCATTTGAGTAGCCACTAGGAGCATACCCATAAGTTTCAGCGATAGATAAAATTGAGTCTCTTTGAGTTGCGGTTGCTAAATAGTTTTCGTTTGCAATACGGTCAATATAATAGTTAGCCACATCGCCCATGTACGCAAAGGCTTCAGCCAGTGCAACGCCAAAATCAGCCGTGTCTGTTCCTTGCCATTCTGGTATTCTAAATTTTATACGGTTTATTAACTCTTCACGTAAAGCGTAATAGTCTCTACTTGTATAATCAACATTTACAAGATTTTCTTCTTCAGCCATTATACGGTCTCCTGCACTGGTGGGTTCTTACTTGCAATTGCAACGATTTCAACGACAGTTTGAGTTTCTGCTCCATTTGGCAATTGATACATAATATCAAGCAACATAGTCCCAGTCTCTGCATCAACGTCTATTTTTGTCTCTACATAGGTTAAAGCAGGTAAAAAGCCACCAAATGCCTTTTCAACTTCACCAGGAATAGCAGCAACGGCTCTATCAATAGACCCAAAAGCATAAGAAGTTATATTAGTTCCATAGCCTCCTAACATAACTCGCTCATTAATGTTTGTGCCAATAACAGAAAGAACTCTGTCTGCCCAAATTTTTGATTGGCTTTCAGTTGTAGTTATTTGCCCATACGCATTTAACGAAAAAGGAAGAGAGAGTGCTATTTCTGCCATGGTTATCCTGCCTTCCAAGTTTGTTTGTTTGCACCAAATCCACTTTTAGATTTGCTGTAAGTAAAGGTCGATTTAGTTAATGTTGCTTTTTTAGGTCTAGTAATTGGTGCTTTATTATTTCTGTTTGTTAAATTTAAAACAGGGACTCCACCTGCTTCTTTGCGACGAGAAGATTGTGCGTTTAATCCTCTGCCGTCTGTTACTAGGACACCTGAACACTGATATGACCCAACTTTATTTAAAGTGTGAGTAACACTTCTGACCAACCAAAATCCATCAGAAGTCTCATCAACCCCAGAAACCTCTACC
>SXGQ01897365.1_pt1 | contig 11834 bp, 5 predicted proteins | sample 3178371 | NCBI WGS metagenome assembly SXGQ01 (sample SAMN11356859, study PRJNA531348) | freshwater metagenome | isolation source: freshwater sample F1-20 | place: China: Fuxian Lake, Yuxi | collected 2017-12-25 | reverse complement strand
CATCTCGCGGGCCATCGCGTCCGCCTCAGCCTTCGTCGCGTGCGCCGTGTGGCCCTCCTGCCACAGGAACTCGGACGAGCGTAGAAACGGGCGCGTGCGCAGCTCCCAGCGCACGACGTTCGCCCACTGGTTGATCTTGAGCGGCAGGTCGCGCCAGCTTTGCACCCACTGCGCGAACATCGCGCCGATGATCATCTCCGAGGTCGGGCGCACGACGAGCGGCTCCTCGAGCTCGCCCGCTGGCACGAGTCCGCCGTCGGGGCCGGCCTCGAGGCGGTGGTGCGTCACGACGGCGCACTCCTTCGCGAAGCCCTCGACGTGCTCGGCCTCCTTCTCGAGGAAGCTCTTCGGGATGAAGAGCGGGAAGTAGGCGTTGACGTGGCCCGTGTCCTTGAACATCTGGTCAAGCACCCGCTGGATGTTCTCCCAGATCGCGTAGCCCCACGGCTTGATGACCATGCAGCCGCGGACGGGCGAGACCTCGGCGAGGTCGGCGGCCTTCACGACCTGCTGATACCATTCGGGATAATCTTCGGCGCGGGTGGGGCTGATGGCGTGGGTCTGGCTCACGAGGAGGCTCCTTCGGGGGTGTGTTTCAGGGTTCGCGCTGCGTGCGCTCAGGTGGCGGCGACGCGCGGGCGGGCGCCGATGTGTTCAGCCGCGGCCCAGATCGCGTCCTCGGCGGCCCGAACGTCGGCCTCGACGAGGGTCCGGTCGGGCAGCCTGAGCGTCACCGACCAGGCCACGCTCTTGTCGCCGTCGGGGACACCGGGGCCCTCGTAGACGCTCTGCAGCGCCACGTTCTCGACGAGGTTCGGGGCCGCTTGGCGGATCGCGCTGGCCATCGTCGCGGCCTCGACCGCGCGCGGCACGACGAGCGCGAAGTCGCGGTAAACCGCGGGGAAACGCGGCAGCGGGCGATAGCGGAGCGGGGCGGCCGCGCAGGCCCGCCAGCGGTCGAGGTCGAGCTCGGCGAGCGCTCCGTGCTGCGTCACGTCGAGGCGCGTCAGCATGGCCGGGTGCAGCTCGGCCACCACACCGAGCGCCACGTCGCCGCAGAAGACCGTCGCATGGCGCACCGGGTGGGCCCACGGCCGGTCGACCAGCCCGGGCCCCCCGCGGACGAAGCGCAGCGGGGCGCGGTCGAGAGCCTCGGCGAGGCCTTCGAGGATGCCCTTCAGCGCCATGAAGTGGCGCGGCTCGGTGCGGGTGCGGCTCGCGGCCCCGCTCGCCTCGCGGACCCAGGCAGCCGGGGCCAGCAGCCCAAGCCCCAGCATCGTCGGCTGTTCGGGGAGCTCCGCCTCGGATGGCAGGAAGACGCGCCCGATTTCAAAGACCTGCACGGTCTCGAAGGCGCGGGCATTTTTTTCCATGGCCGCGAGGAGGTGGGCGTCAAGGTGACGCCGCATGAACGGCATCTCGGCGCTGATCGGGTTCAGCAGCCGCTCGCGCGGCCCCGACGGGGTAAGCCCCATGTGGCCAAGCCAGCCCTCGTCGTCGAACGAATAGGTCTGCAGCTCGTCGAGCCCAGCCGACAGCGCCAGGTAGCTGCGGGCCGTGCGCTCGAAGCGCTTGCGCGCGTTCGCCTCGGGGCGCGACAGGACGACCTCGGGCGCGGCGGGCGGGATGTTGTCGTAGCCGAAGACGCGACCGACCTCTTCGACGAGGTCGTCAGGGATGCCGATGTCCTTCGTCGCGCGCCACGATGGAACCGTGACGCGCAGCGCGCCATCATCGCCACAGGCCACCTCGAACGCGAGGGCGGCGAGGATCGATACGATGCGCGCGTCGGGCAGGGCGTGACCGAGGCGTGCGCGGATGTAGCTGCACGCGGTCGTGATGACCACGGGCTCGGGGTCGGGCCCCGCGACCTCCTGCAGGGCGGACGTCACACGCAGCCCCGGGCACAGCTCGGCCATCAGCCCCGCAAACGACGCGGCCGCGAGGCGCGGCAGGGTCGGGTCGAGGCTCTTTTCGAAGCGGGCCGAGCTCTCGGTGCGGAGCCCGAGGCGCTGGGCGGTCATGCGGACCCGCGCGGGATCGAAGGCCGCCGCCTCGAGGACGAGCGCGGTCGTGTCAGGGGCGACGCCCGACGCGAGCCCGCCCATCACGCCCGCGAGCGCCACCGCACCGTCGGCGTCCGCGATGATGACGTCGCTGCCCGAGAGTTCGCGCGGCTGCCCGTCGAGCGTCTCGAAGAGCTCGCCGTCCCGGGCGCGGCGAACCTCGAGCCGGTCCCCGCGGACCGCGCGCCGGTCGAACGCATGCAATGGGTTGCCAAGATCGAGCATCACGAAGTTCGTCGCGTCGACCACATTGCTGATTGACCGCATCCCGGCGCGTGCGAGCAGGAGACGCAGCCAGAGCGGCGAGGCGCCAACCGTCACGCCCTCCATGCAGGTCGCGGTGTAGCGCGGGCAGTCGCGCAGGTCGCCGACCTGCAACGTGAGCGGCGCCTCGGACGTGTACGCCACGGGCGGCGCGAGCGCACGCAGCGGCCGCTCGACGAGGGCCGCCACCTCGCGCGCGATCCCGCGGTGGCCCCAGCAGTCGGGGCGATGGGTCAGCGACTTGTTGTCGATCACGAAGATCGTGTCGCGGGCCGGGAAGACCGCGTCGAGGCGGTCGCCAGGCCTCAGCGATGCGCCCCCGGCGTCAGCATCGAAGAGCACGAGGATGCCGGCGTGCTCGTCGGAGAGCCCGAGCTCGCGCTCGGAGCAGATCATGCCCTCGGAGACGTGGCCCGCGACCTCGCTGACGGCGATCGTCATCTCGCCGAGCCGCTGCCCGGGGAGGGCGACCGCGACGTGCTGGCCAGCAGCCACGTTGGCGGCGCCGCAGACGATGGCGCGCACCCCGTGCGGGCCGCAGTCGACCGACGTCAGGCGCACCTTCTTGCCCGGGATCGGCTCGACGGACCGCACGTGGCCGAGGACGACGTGGTCGAGCCCGTGGCCGACGTGTTCGACCCCGTCGAGTTCGGCGACCGCCATCGTGAAGCGCCGCCCCAGCGCGTCGAGGTCAATGCCCGACAGATCCACGTGGCGATTCAACCAGTTGCAGGAGACGCGCATGACTCAGCCCCGCCGGAATTGGGTGTTGAAGCGGAGGTCGCCGCCGAGCAGGTGGCGGATGTCCTCGATCTGGTACTTCATCATCACGAGCCGCGACAGGCCGAGCCCGAAGGCCCACCCCTGCCACTCGGCCGGGTCGAGCCCGCCGTGGCGCAGCACGTTCGGGTGGACGAGGCCGCACGGCAGCAGCTCCACCCAGCCCGAGTGCTTGCAGACCGAGCACCCGTCGCCGCCACAGACCTGACAGCGGATGTCGAGCTCGAAGCCGGGCTCGACGAACGGGAAGAAGCCTGGCCGCAACCGGACGGTGACCTCGCGCTCGAAGATCTCGGAGAGCAGCGTCTTCATCGAATACACGAGGTTCGCGACCGAGGTGTGGCGCGCGACCATCAGCCCCTCGACCTGATGAAAGGTGTGCTCGTGCGAGGCGTCGGTTGACTCGTAGCGGAAGACGCGGCCGGGAAAGATCGCGCGGAACGGCGGGGCGAAGGCGCGCATCGTCCGGACCTGGCCGGTCGAGGTGTGGGTCCGGAGGAGCCTCCGCGGACCCGTCTCGCCCGGGCGCTGGGCGAGCCAGAAGGTGTCCTGCATGTCGCGCGCGGGGTGGGCGGCGGGGATGTTGAGCGCGTCGAAGTTGTTGAACTCCGTGTCGATCTCCGGGTAGTCCAGCAACATGAACCCCATCGCGCGGAAGACCTCCTCGATGTGGTCCGTCACACGCGTCAGCGGGTGCAGCGCCCCGTTGCGGGTCGCGTTCGGGCGTGGCGCCGGCAGCGTCGCGTCAAACGACGGGTCCTCACACAGCGCCGCGACACGCGCCTCCTCGAGGGTCGCCCGACGGGTCGCGATGGCACCCTCGACGGCCGCGCGGGCCTCGGTGAGGCGCGCCCCGAAGGCGGGGCGGTCGGCTGGCGCCACGTGCTTCATGCCCTTCAGCAGCTCGGTCACGGCGCCCTTCTTGCCGAGCAGCTTCACCTCGAGGTCGCGCAGCGCCGCCTCGTCCTCGGTGGCTGTGATCGCGGCGAGGCTCTCCGCGAGCAGCGCGTCGATGTCCTGGGTCACGGGTTCCTGTTGAGCGGGCTGCACGAGCGAACCTCCCTGTCGCGGGGCGGATGTCCCGGCCTGGCGACTGTGACGCGGGCCGAGGGGCGCGGTGCCTCCGGCTGCGAGCGGCTCCCATAAACCGGAACCCTGTCGCGCGCCAAGCACTCCGTCGCGGCGCCGCTCGGCAGACCCCTGACATCAAGACCAGGCCACCCCCTCGGACGTCCGCGACCTGTCCGGAGGCCCCCTGGCGCGGTCTGGCTGGCGCTGGCTCGCCCTTTACGGCCGGGTCGAGGCGCGCTACGGTCCGCCACGTCCAGTACGCGGCGGAGGTTCGTTCCCCGTGTCCGAAGGTGCGGGGGGCCCGCATGACGACGAGACGCGACAACGCTCGCAGGTGGAGGCGCACGTGACAGGTCATACCTTTCGGAGCAGGTCGGCGGCATGGGCCATCGCAGGGCTCCTCGCGGTCCTGGCCACGGGGTGCCGCAAGGACGCGCCGCCGGCCCAGACCGTCGTGACGGCGGCCGACGCGCCGGCGGTCGTCACACCACCGACGGTCCCGTCGCCGTCCCCGGCGTCCGCTGTCGCAGAGGCGCCCGCTGTCGCAGAGGCGCCCGCCACGGTGGCGCCTGCGGTCACGCCCGGGGCGGTGTCGGCAGGTGGCGCGGGCGCCGCGGCGGTCGCGGCCATCATGCCAGCCGGACCCGATGACGGGACCTCGCCGCTGCCGAGCGTGGTCACGCCGGGTGACACCGTGCGGGAGACGGACCCGCGCCGACCCGAGCACGTCATCGCCGGGGCGTTGGCCGCCGCGCGCGACCCGGACGAGGCCCGGGGCTGGGCCGCCTTCGAGGCGCTGCTTCACAGTGACGAGAAGCTGCCCGACGCGCTCATCACGCGGCGCGCCATGAACTTCGCGGCCTCCCGCCGCAAGGTCCACCTGTTTCTGCTCGAGGACGCGCCGAAGCCGGTCTTCAAGGTCGAGCGCATCGTCGAGGAGGGCACCGACACCGTGCGCTTCTTCGTGCACAACCCGAAGTCGATGCCGACGCCCTGCACGGCCCGCCTTGACGTCACCCTGAAGCCGCCCGCCTGGCGGGTGGGGATCTGCTCGCTCTGACGGCAGCAGCCCCGCCGAGGACTGGCGCCCGGCGCCACGGATCCGAGGGATTCCGAGCTGCTCGATGCATGGCGCCGCCCCCAGCGGAGGTGAGGACGCACGCGAGTGTTGCGTCTAATCCGAGGGCGCGGTAGTGCACCCCCCAATGCGCACTCGGACGGGTGCGCGAACAACCGACTCCAGGAACGTCTCGATGAAGCCGCTTGTCCCCCCCCTGACGCGCCGCTGTGCCGGCTGGCGCCGCGCCGTGGCGACTGCCTTCGGCCTCCTACTTCTGATGCTGCCCGCCGTCGGGCAGGCCGCCGAGCTGAGCCTCGTGTTCTCCGAGGGCTACCTTGGAACCCAGGGGACCAGCACGAACAAGGCCAACAACATCAAGAAGTTCTCGACGCTCGGCATCAACCGCGCGGCCTTCGTGCAGAACGACGCCAACGGCGACGGGCTCTTTGGTGATGCCGGGACCCAGGGCAACGACCTCAACGGGACGGTCCGCCTCTACATGGCCTCGGGGCAGATCATCAGCCTCGAAGGCGCGCTGAACTGGCGCGAGACGACGGGCTCGACGGTCGAGACCTTCGGCTTCATCTTCGCTGCGGGCCAGAACGCCGTCATCAACTACGGGGCGGGCCAGAGCTTCAACCTGACGGGCGGCAGCACCTCCGGGACGAGCTCGACCCTCGGCCTGAAGGCCCTGTCCTCGACCTTCACCTTCGTCGACGGCGAGAACCGCAGCGGCAACGCGGCGACCTCTGGCCTGCTCGACGCGCTGAACGCCTACCTCATCGCGACCGCGCAGCCGTCCAACATCACGCTGACGACCACCGCCTACACCGAGGGCGCGACTGTCGTCTACACGGCGACCCTCGACCAGGCCACGGACTTCCAGACGAACTATGTCGCGAACTTCACCGGGACCGCAAGCGCGTCCGATCGGACGGGCGCGGTCCTGTGGTCGAACGGGGTCACGGACAACGGGGACGGCACCATCCTCGTGCCAGCTGGCATCACGGGCTTCACGGTGACCGTCACGACGCTCGATGACGCCCTCATCGAAAGCTCCGAGACGATGACGCTCAACATCGCGTCGAAGAGCGCGACGGCCCACATCCTCGACAACGACGCCCCGAACAACGCGCCTGGCGTCGCCAACGCGACCTTCTGGCTCGCCGTCAAGGACATCGGCGCGGCGGCGGACCTGCTCGACTACGATCTGGCCCAGGGCTACGTGGACCCTGACGGAGACCCGCTGGGCGCGGTCACGATCCTCAGCACGACGCCAGGCCTGTTCGTCGAGATGCAGGACGGTTTCTTCGTCTTCGAGGTCGACGACCAGACCGTGCCGGGGACCTACGTCATCACCTTCGAGGCGTGCGACACCGGCACGCCAGAGGTCGCCTGCGAGACAGCCACGATCACCGTGAACGTCAACGACCCGCCGGTCCTGGTCGATCTCGGGCCCACGTCACCGAGCGCCCCGATCCTGCTGTACGGCGCCGTCCAGACGCTGCCGCTCGCGTCCTACCTCACGAGCCTCGGCGCCATCGCCGGGGATACCCCGCTCGACGGGGACACGAACGGCATCCAGTCGATCCGCGTCGGCCCCGACGGCGGCCCCTATGCGACGATCTTCACGTCGCCGCTCGGGAGCACGCTCGAGGTTCTGCCCGACGGCACCGTCCGCGTGACCGCGGGTGCCTCGAACGCCGAGGAGACCCTGTACATCGAGGTGTGCGAAGAGCTTCCCGTCGGCTCCGAGGCGGTCTGCTCGGTGACGCCGATCCACATCACCGTCATCGAGTGCGGGGTCGACGGAGACTGCGAAGTCGGTGTGTGCGACCCCGACGCCAACCAGTGCGTGCCATGTCTCGAGGACGCCGACTGCGGGTCGGGTCTGCTTTGCGCGGTCGACGCGGCCGACAACGCACAGAACGCGTGCGTCGAGTGCCTGAGCGCCGCGGACTGCGGTGACGGCAACGCGTGCACCACGGACGTCTGCACGGCGGGGACCTGCTCGAACCCGAGCCAGACGGAGGCCTCGGCCTGCCCCGACGCCGGGAACATGGACGGCGTCCAGGCGGGGGTGTGCGACGGCGCGGCGGCGGATCCGACGTGCGTCGAGTGCGTCTCGGACGCGCAGTGCGGCGAGAGCCGCTGCAACCTCGAGACGAATCGCTGCCAGGAGTGCCTGACGGGCGCCGACTGCGGTGACAGCAACGACTGCACCTCGGACGTCTGCACGGCGGGCACGTGCTCGAACCCGAGCCTCAATCCGGCCTCGTCCTGCGCGGACGCGGCGAACATGGCGGGCGTCCAGGCGGGAGTCTGCGACGGCGCGGCGGCCAACCCGGCGTGCGTCGAGTGCGTCTCGGACGCGCAGTGCGGCGAGAGCCGCTGCAACCTTGAGACGAACCGCTGCCAGGAGTGCCTGAGCGCGGCCGACTGCGGTGACGGCAACGCCTGCACCACCGACGTCTGCACGGCGGGCGTGTGCTCGAACCCGAGCCTTGCGGAGGCAGCGGCTTGCCCCGACGCCCTCAATGTTCCGGGCGTCCAGGCGGGTGTCTGTGACGGCGAGGCGGCCGACCCTGGCTGTGTCGAGTGCGTGAGCGACGCGCAGTGCCCGAACAGCGTCTGCGACGTCACGACGAACACGTGCGTCCCGAACACCGTCCCGGTGGCCGTGGACGATCGCGTGACGACCTCCGAGGACCGCGCGACGCTCATCTTCGTGCTCGCGAACGACCGCGACGCCGACGATGGCGACACGCTGACCCTCGACGAGGTCGTGCGCGGCCCGAGCTTTGGCACCGTCATGGTCAACGAGGACGGGTCGGTGCTTTACACGCCCGCCCCGGGCTGGTCGGGCACGGACACCTTCACCTACCGCGCGTGCGACCCGAAGGGCGCCTGCGACGAGGCGACGGTGGTCGTGAAGGTCGAGCCGGCCGCGGACGCCCCCGTGGTGCGCAACGACGTGGTCCCAACCCCGGCTGGCACGCCGGTGACGATCGACGTGCTCGGCAACGACACGGACGCGGACGGTGAGGAACTTGCGGTCACCGAGGTCGATGTCGACCCGGCGGTCGGCACGGCGACCATCGACGAGGACGGCCAGATCGTCTTCACGCCCGCCCCGGGCGTCAGCGGCGAGGTGACCTTCGAGTACACGGCCTGCGACGCGACGGGCGCCTGTGCTGTCGCGACCGTGACGGTTGACGTCGGCTCGGACAACAAGCTCCCGACGCCTGGTGACGACAGCGCGACGACGGACGTCGGCGAGGCGGTCACGGTCGAGGTCCTCGACAACGACGTCGACCCGGATGACGAGCCGCTGACGGTCGTCGAGGTCGGGCCCGCGATGCATGGCACGGTCACGCTGAACGAGGACGGCACGGTGACCTACACGCCGTGGCCGGGCTACAGCGGGACGGACACCTTCTTCTACACGGTGTGCGACGAGGCTGGCGCCTGCGCGAACGCGACGGTGACGGTGACGGTCGAGGGCGTGGTGGACGAGGCTCCGGTGGCGCTTGACGACGAGGTCGCGACGGCCGCTGGGGCTGCGATCGGCTTCGACCCGCGCGCCAACGACCTGGACCCCGATGAGGGTGGGCTGACGGTCACGGAGGTCTCCGAGCCCGCCAACGGCACGGTCACCCGCAACGAGGACGGGACCCTGACCTACACGCCGAAGGCTGGCTTCACGGGCACCGACACCTTCACCTACACGGTGACGGACGCGTCGGGCCAGACCTCGACCGCGACGGTCGTGGTGTACGTGACGGCGACGGCGCCAAACCCGCCCGAGGCGAGCGATGACACCTACGACGTCCCGGCCGACGGGCGCCTCGTGATGCCGATCCGCGAAAACGACAGCGATCCCGACGGCGACACGCTGACGGTCGTCGACGTGACGCAGCCCGAGCACGGGACCGTCACCGTCGACGCCGACGGCAACATCGTCTACACGCCGAAGGAGGGCTACGTCGGGACCGACTCGTTCACCTACACCGTCAGCGACGGGCAGGGTGGCTACGCGACGGCGACCGTGACCATCGTGGTCGGTGACCGCGACGGCGACGGGATCCCGGACGGCGAGGAGGAGGCTGGCTGCAGCGACCCCGACAACGCCGACTCGGATGGCGACGGCCTGTCGGATGCCGACGAGCCCGGTCTGCCCGAGGGCACGGACCGGTGCGACGCGGACAGCGACGACGATGGGATCGACGACGGCACCGAGACGCGCGGCGACGGCGTCCTCGACGGCGTGGGTCCGCTCGACCCGCTGAGCCCGGACACGGACGGTGACGGCATCCAGGACGGGACCGAGCTTGGGCTGACCGAGCCGGTGCCGGCTGGCGAGAGCGGCGGCAAGCCGATGAAGGGCACCGACGCGGCGACCTTCGTGCCCGACGCCGACCCCGAGACGACGACCGACCCGACCGACGATGACTCGGACGACGACGGCCTGCTCGACGGGACCGAGGACGCGAACGGCACCGGCGCGTACGAGGGCGCGATCGGCGGGACGGGCACGCCTGGCTCGGGTGAGACCGACCCGAACGAGGCGGACACGGACGGTGACGGCCTCCAGGACGGCACCGAGAAGGGCCTCACCGTGCCCGAGGGTGACGACACCGACCCCGCCATCTTCGTGCCCGACGCGGACCCGGAGACGACGACCGACCCGACCGACACCGACACCGACGATGGCTCTGTCATCGACGGCGACGAGGACGCCAACCACAACGGCGCCCTCGACGCTGGCGAGAAGGATCCGAACGTCACGGCCGACGACGTCCCGCCGCACCTCACGGTGGCGGGCGGTGGCTGCCAGCAGGGTGGGGGCTCGGCGATGCCGTGGCTGCTTGCGCTGCTTGGGCTCGTCGTGGTGGCGCGCCGCCGCGTGGGTGTCCGCGCGTAAGTCTGGTGCGTGAGGCGGCCTGCGTGGGCGCCAGAAGCGGGAGGGTGTCCGGTGACGGCCCCTCCCGTTTTTCGTTGGGCCATCGTTCGACTTTGAAGACGCGCGGGCGAAAACGCGGTGTCGTTTTGGCAGGCACGGGTTGAACGTGCTACAATGACACTGTCGGAAGGCGGTCGACGCCCGGGCCCGGTCGAGGCGCGTGCGGAGGGAACGCCAAGGAGCCCCCCGCGATGCGTACCCCCCTTCTCGCCGCCTGGCGCGTCCTGTCCCGTGCAACCACGCTGGCCCTCTCCGCGGCCGCGCTCTCGCTCGCTGCGTGCGGAAGTGAGGACGGTGGAACGGGCGGTGAAGTCCCCGATCAGGGCGGTGGGTTGGTCCTCCCTGACGTCCCCGGGGGCGCGGGCGGCGAGGACAGCGCGACGTCTGGCACCGACGCGGGGGGCGTGACGCCCGCGGAGGATGCCGCGGCGCTCGGGGTCGACACGGCGGCTGGCGATGACGCCGGCTCCCCGCCTGAGGGCGATGACGCGATGTCGGGCGGTGACGATGCGATGTCGGGCGGTGACGACGCGACGCCCGGCTCGGATTCGGGCGGTGGGCTCTCGACCTGCGGGCAGGAAGAGCTCACGTTGACCGTCGGGCTCATCCCACCGTCCATCCTGCTGCTCATCGACCGCTCAGGCTCGATGTATGACCGCTGGAGCACGACGATGGGGTCGGTGCAGCAGATGATCGACGCGACCGCGGGCCAGGTGAACCTCGGCTTGATGATGTTTCCGAGCCAGCGCTCGTGTTCGACCACGGACACGCCGCAGGTGCCGATCAGCACGCAGGGCGCGAGTCTCGTCTACGGGGCCATGGATGCGGCGGGGACGGGCGGTGAGACCCCGATGGGGCCAGGCGTCGAGGCGGCCAAGGACTACCTGCTGAACTTCAATGCGCCAGGCGACGTGGCCATGGTGCTCGTCGCCGACGGCAAGCCGACCGACACCTGCATGCAGAAATGCAACACCTGTGACTGCGACGACCTCGAGGGCTGCTCGCTCTGTGGCGGCACGGGCGCGAGCAACTGCAACACGTTCACGTCCCAGGCCACGTGCCCGAGGTCCAATCAGGGCTGCCAGTGGGAGGGTGGACAGTGCTGGAGCTACGGCGCGGGCTTGCTCGAGTGTGTCAAACGCGAGGTCGAGATCCCGATCGGCGAGCTCGCGGTCAACGGCATCCGCACGTGGATCGTGGGCTTCGCGGGCGGCTTCGGGCAGGCGGCGCTGCTGAAGCGGCTCGCGACGGCGGGCGGGACCGTCAACGACGCGCCACAGCCGAATGGCTTCTTCGATGCCGGCGAGGGGGCGCAGCTCGGGCAAATTCTTGGGCAAATCCAGTCGCAGATGGCGGCTTGCCGCGCGCGCGTGAACGTGCCAGCGGGCTTCGCCTTTCCGACCGTCAAGATCAACGGCGTCACCATCGCGCGCGACCAGACCCGGACGAACGGTTGGGACTGGCTGGCACCTGGCGACCTCAGCTTCTTCGGCGACGCCTGCACGCAGGCCCAGTCGGCGGGGGCCGACGTGCAGATCTCGTTCCTTTGCAAGTGACCTGCGCGGCGGGTCGTCTCAGCCCGGGCTGAAGCGGCCCTCCTCGGCGAGATTGTCGAAGCGCGTGTACATGT
>SXGQ01167464.1_pt1 | contig 11834 bp, 10 predicted proteins | sample 3178371 | NCBI WGS metagenome assembly SXGQ01 (sample SAMN11356859, study PRJNA531348) | freshwater metagenome | isolation source: freshwater sample F1-20 | place: China: Fuxian Lake, Yuxi | collected 2017-12-25 | reverse complement strand
GAACACCAGCGTCAGTCCGGAGGCGAGCAGGAACAGCATCAGACCAAATTGCAGGCCGTTCAGGGCCTGTTCGACTAGAAGAATAAGACTCATGTGAAAGGCGGCCGCCCCTGGGCGGGGCGACCCGCGATCAGCCAGCAGCGCCGGCGATCACTTCATGGGGCAGTCTTGGACGTAGGCGTCACCGCGGTTGACCATCACCGGGCTGCTGCTCACCACGTTGTTGACCAACCGGCCCTGCGCGTCTTTCTGCACTTCTCGCAGGTAGTAGTTCTGGATCGGATACTGGTTGGTGTTGAACTTGAACTCACCGCGCACCGATTCGAACTTGGCCGCCTTGATGGCTTTCAGCACCGCGTCTTTGTCTTCGATCTTGCCGCTCACCGTCTTGATGGCTGCATCGATCAGGAGCGCGGTGTCATAGGCCTGGGCTGCGTAACCAGTGGGCAGGCGCTTGTACTCTTTCTCGAACTCGGCCACGAAGCGCTTATTGGCGGCGTTATCGAGGTTCATCGCCCAGTGGGCCGTATCCTGCAGGCCCAGCATCGCATCGCCCACGCCACGGATGATGTCCTGGTCGGCACCAAAGCCAGGGAGCAACAGGCGCGTCTGCTTGTTCAGACCCGCAGCCACGAACTGCTTGATGAAGTTGGTGCCCATACCGCCAGGAAGGAACGCGTAGAGCACGTCGGGCTTGGCCGCGCGAATTTCGGCGAGTTCGGCTGAGTAATCGAGCTGGCCGAGCTTGGTGTAGACCTCGTTGACCACCTTGCCCTTGTAGAAGCGCTTGAACCCTGCGAGCGAGTCTTTACCCGCCTGGTAGTTGGGTGCAACCAGGTAAGCGTTCGTGAAATTCTGGTTGGTAGCATGCTGGCCGGCGGCCTCGTGATAGGCGTCATTCGGCCACGCCACTGCAAAGAAATACGGGCTGCATTCCTTGCCTGCGATGGGCGAAGGCGCGGCGTTGGGGCTCAGATAAACGGTTTTGCCCTCAATGGCTTCGGGCAGACCCGCCAGCATGATGTTGGAAAACACAACACCAGTGAGGAAATCAACCTTGTCGCGCTTGACCATGCGCTCGAAGAGCTGCTTGCCCACATCGGGTTTGAACTGATCGTCGGCGATCAGCACTTCGGCGGGCAGACCGCCCAGCTTGCCGCCGTTAAGCTTCACGACCAGCATGAAGGCATCGCGGATATCGTTGCCGATGGCGGCGTTAGGTCCGGAGAGCGTGCTCACCAGCCCCACCTTCACCTTGTCGGCAGCGCCAGCCGCGCCGCTTACACCCAGGGTTGCAGCGGCGAGTGCCGCAGCCAGCATTTTCAAGCGCATGAGAAGTCTCCTTTCTAATAACCAGTGGCCAGAATCTATCACGAGGGGGATGAATCACGGGCAGGTTTCCCTGGCGCCACCCGCTTCCAGAACGCTGAAAACGAGCGACACCGCTGCTCCGGATCAGCATAGAGGCGCGCTGCGGCCCGCCCGACCCCGTCTGGCAACCAGTCGCCCAGGTGCAGATTGGCCAGGGTCTGAGCCGACCGAGGCGGTGGCGCCTCGCACCAGACCACATCTCCGGTGAGCCGCTGCATGGCGGCGAGCACGAAGCGCCAACGTCGTTCGCTCCACGGCCAGCGGCGATGAAAAGCAGCCACCAGCACGCCCACGGCCCGCCTGCCAGGCGGGGCGGGTGCAAGCGCCCAGGGATGAACCAGCCACGCACCCTCCAGCTCATTGGTATCGCCCCAGGAAAAATCGAACGGCGGTTCGGAATACAGGCCTGTTGGGTGTGGATGCCGGCCTGTGCGCACCGATCCGTCGGCAGGTCCAGGCGGTGTTCGCGCGAGCGCATCCAGCGCTTCATAGCTCGCGTCGAGCACGGATCTCGCGCTGTGCCACGCGCGCGGTGCAAAGCGCGCCACATTCTCGGCGTTGAACAGATAGGGTTTGCTGCTTCCCGTGCCTACAACCCATTGCCAGGACAGATGGTTGCTGGCGAGATCACCATCGAGCAGGTGGCCAACCATCCAGTCAGCGCCCACCCGCCAGTGAATTTTCCGGACATGCACCAGGTAGGACGCGAGCCACAGCCGGGCATGGTTGTGCAGCCAACCGGTCTGGATGAGTTCGCGTACGGCATGGTCGACTACCGGCACGCCGGTACGCGCTTCGATCACATCATCGGGGAGCGCATTGCGGTAGACCGCATCCGGTAGTGGCCCGGGGTGAAGCGATTGAAAAATGGCTTCGCCGTCGTGCCGCCAGGCGTGATGGAAATATTCCCGCCAGCCCAGTTCGATCGCAAAGCGATGCGTGGTGTCAAGACGATACCGCTCGCTCACCGCCGCCCACACCTCGGGCACGCTCACCATGCCGTGCGTGATGTAGGGCGACAGCCGGCTGACCGTGCCGTCGAGATGGTTGCGCGTACGGGCGTAGGCCCCCGGGTCAAACGCTGAAAGTCTCGAAAGCGCAGCCTCGCGGGTGGGCGCAAAGTCGCCCCATAAAGGATCCGCAGGTGGGCTCATCGATCGACCGCGCCCGGCAGCGTCCGCCCCGCGAGCGTGCACGCGCCGCCTCGCGCGCCTCGCGCGCGCGCCCCCGCCCCCGGACTGCCCTCAGACACCGGCCGATCCCCGTGCCAGGCGAACCCGAACCTTCGCGAGCACCGCACGCAGAAACCGCATCAGCAACCAGATGACCAGCAGCGCAAATACCACCAGCAGGACAAGCAGCACCGCAAACACCGCGGGCTTACTGACCGCCAGCCACAGCATGCCCAGCGACAGACCGTCTTCGGTGAAACTCGCGAGCAGGTTGGACACTGGCTCAGGCAGCGTGTTGATCGCCGCACGCACACTGGTCTTGGCGAGCTGCGAGCTCGCCGCCAGCGAGCCCCCAAGCACCGCGCCCGCCACCCCCATCACCGCGCTATCGGCGCCCAGCACGGCGGCCGCCAGCGCCGCACCAGCGGGCACCCGGATCACGCTGTTCACCAGATCCCAGAATGAATCGAGTCCTGGAATCTTGTCGACCAGAAACTCGGTGAGGAGCAGGAGACCGCTCAGCCCGAGCAGCGCGGGATGCTCCAGCAGCTCGAGTGATGCGGGAAGATCCACCCACCCCAGACGACTGGCCATGCCGGCAGCAAAGAGCGTGGCATAAAGCCGCAGGCCGCTCGCCCAGCCCAGCGCTGCAGCGAGCGCCAGCACCGCGGCCTGATCGGAATCAGGCATGGTCGGACTCCCGGCACCGACTGCGTTGGGAAAGATCAGGCACGTGCTGCCTCCAACAGTCCGCCCTCGCGGATGAACTGGGCGCGCTCGCGGATGGCGCGCATTTCATCGGCCGAGATCCGCGTCAGATTCTTCACCTGCAAGGCCATCCGCGGGTTGGCGGCAAGCCGCGCCTGATGTCGCGCGAGGAAATCCCAATAGAGCGTGGTGAAAGGACAGGCCCGATCACCGGTGCGTTCACCCGGGCGGAACCTGCAGCCACCGCAATGGTTGGACATTCGCTCGATGTATTTGCCAGTTGCCGCATAGGGTTTGCTCGCCATCAGGCCACCATCGGCGAACTGGCTCATACCAAGCGTGTTGGGAAGCTCCACCCACTCGACCGCATCCACGTACACCGACAGATACCAGGCGTGTACCTGCCTTGGCTCAACCCCCAGAAGGAGCGAGTAAAGCCCGGTCACCATGAGGCGCTGAATGTGATGCGCGTAGCCAAGGCGCAGCGTCTGACCGATCGCATCTGACAGACAGGCCATCGGTGTCTGGCCGGTCCAGTAAAACTCGGGCAAGGGTTCGCGCGCATCAAGCGCGTTCATTTCAAGATAGGCCGGCATCCTGAGCCAATAGAGCCCGCGCACGTATTCTCGCCAGCCGAGAATCTGCCGGATGAAACCTTCGACCGAGGCCAGGTCGGCGCGGCCCCCGCGCCAGGCGTCCTGTGCTGCCTGAACCACTTCAAGCGGTGACAGGAGCTTCAGATTCAGCGCGGCCGAGAGCAGCGAGTGATACAGCCAGGCCTCACCCGCCCAGATCGCATCCTGCCAGCGGCCAAAGCCACACAAGCGATAGGCGATGAAGTCATTCAAGGCGGCAAGCGCGTCCTCGCGGGTCACCGGCCAGCCGAATTCAGTGAGATCGCCCGGGTGTGACGCAAACCGTGTGTTGACCAGCCGGATCACGCCGAGGGTGATGTCGTCGGGCGCGAACCGGCGGGGCGCGGTCAGCATGCCAGGGCCCTCGGCGCCGAAGGCCTCACGATTGTCGGCATCGAAGTTCCACTGCCCGCCCGCCGGGGCCCGACCCCCGGCGGCGCTGTCATCGTCAACCATCAGCACATCATGGCGACGACGCATCTCGCGATAGAAATACTCGAGGCGCAGTTGCTTGCGTCCGGCCGCATGACGCGCAAATTCCTCGCGGCTGCAGAGAAAATGGCGATCGCTGCGCACCTCAAGCGACACGCCCAGGCGCGCGCACTGGTTGCGAATCGCCTCCAGCACCCGCCAGTCGCCCGGCTCAGTCATCACCACCGCCTGCGGCATGGCCTGCGTGAGGGTCCGTTCGAGCGCGCTCGCGAGCGATGCGGCGGGCCCCTCCGTGCCGTCGAGCGCGTGATAGTCAACCGGCCAGCCTCGCGCCTCGAGCGCCTGCGCAAAATGGCGCATGCCCGACAGAAACACCGCGATCCGCTGTTTGCTGCTCGGAACATGGGTGGATTCCTCGATCGCCTCACACATCCAGAGTCGATCGAGCGCCGGGTCAAAGCCGTCGAAAGCGCTCGCCTGGAGGTCGAGCTGGTCGCCCAGCACCAGGACCCAGTGGCGGGGCTTACGCGGCGGAGGCGGCTGGCTGCTCGAGCGAGGGGGCATGGCTTGCTTTCGGTAAACGGTTGATCCGCACTCAGCCGGGCGCGGGCCGCGCGCGGCGGCACCGCTCCGAGCAATAGCGAACCGCGTCCCAGTTGCGCGCCCAGGCCTTACGCCAGGTCATGGTGCGACCGCAGGCCGCACACGCCTTACTGGGGAGGTATTGCTTATTGCCCTTGAACATGGCCGAGACCATAGCGACGGCGGCCTCCCCGCGCAAATGCAGGGTTTTGAGCAACGCCGCAGGAACACACCCATTCCGGTCGGCCGCTCGGGTGCGATCAGCGCACGGGCGATACACTCGGGGGTTTCGCTGACACCAGCCGTATCCGCGCACACGGTTTGCACCGAGTTCGCCTTCCCGATCAGGATCTTTCGATGAATGCTCCGCTTCGCGCCACTCCCTTTCCAGCCACCCCACCGGCCCATCCCGACGAGGTCTCGAATCTCCCGCGCGAGGAGGCCCTTCGCCGGCGCTACGGTCCCGAGGTCGCCCTTCCTCCCATGCCAGCGAGCACGATCGTCGACGCCCTGCTTCGACACCGGTCGGTGCGCGCCTTCAGCGACCAGGCACTGCCCGATGGCACGCTCGAGATGCTGGTTGCAGCCGGCCAGTCGGCAGCAAGTTCGTCCAATGTTCAGGCCTGGAGTGTGATTGCGGTGCGCGACCCGGCGCGAAAGGCCCGGCTCTCCGTGCTGGCAGGCAATCAGGAACACATCCGGCGCTGCCCATTGCTCCTTCTATGGGTGGCCGATCTCGCCCGACTCGACCGCATCGCAACCTCGCGCGACATCGAACCCCACGGTACGCGTTATCTTGAAATGCTGCTGGTCGGTGTGATTGACGCAGCACTCGCCGCGCAGAACGCCGTGCTCGCAGCCGAGTCAATCGGTCTGGGCACGGTCTATATCGGTGCCATGCGTAACGAGCCTGAAAAGGTAGCGGCCGAAGTGGGCCTGCCCGCCGATGCAATGATTGTCTTCGGGCTGTGCGTGGGCGTTGAAGATCCCTCCGCGCAAACCGCTGACATCAAGCCCCGCCTGTCGCAGCGGGCAGTGCTCCATCACGAACAGTATTCGGCCCAGTCCGAACCCGCAGACGTATCCGCCTATGATCAGACGATCGCCGGGTTCCAGGCTTCGCAGGGCATGCGCGCCGCCGACTGGAGCCTGCAAACGGCTAAGCGGGTGCATGAACTGCGCGGTCGCGAGCGGCTCTCCGAAGCCCTGCGCACGCTCGGTTTCGGCATGCGCTGAACGCTGATCCCGACATGCTGGTTTTTTCCGCCCTGCTCACCGCGCTGATCTCGCCGCTCGGGAGCGCGCTCGCACTGGGTCTGGTCGCGCTTCTGCTGGGGCTCACGCAGTGGCGAAAAACCGCGCTTGTCATTGCGCTGGCAGCCCTCGTCTGGCTGGCTGGCTGGTCGCTTCCGATCACCGCCAACTGGATCCAGGCCCATGTCAGCCGCGACCATGTGCCGGTGGTAAGCGATGAACAAATCACCGCTACCCCCAAGGCTGGCGCCATTGTGCTGCTGGGGGGCGGCGTGTCGCCGTCCACCGAGGCACGTCCCTGGCCTGATCTGGCCGAAGCCTCGGATCGGGTCTGGCAGGCGGCACGACTCTGGCATGCCGGACGGGCGCCGCTGATTCTGGCAAGCGGCGGTCATGATCCGGCCACGCACACGCAGTCGGAGGCCGAGGCCATGCGCACGGTCCTGCGCGCCTTCGGCGTGCCCGATTCGGCAATCCTCCTCGAGGCTCGAAGCCGCAACACCCGCCAGAACGCTACCGACAGCGCAGCGATCCTTGCCGAGCGCAATATCCGCCGGGTGCTGCTGGTGACGTCGGCCTCGCACATGGCGCGCTCGGTGTCGCATTTCCGTACCGCTGGCCTGGAGGTGGTGCCGGTTGCAACCGATTTCGAGAGCATCGATTACGCGGATCTGCGGCAGTTCATTCCGACAGCCGACGCACTTAACCTGAGCGCACGCGCGCTCAAGGAATGGGTCGGCCAGATCGTCTGGTAGCGCGCTCGCTCAAACCAGCGCGAGCGGCGACTCTCCCTCGCGAAGCGCCACCACCTCACCCACCACCGCAGCCCCCACGCAGCCCAGCGCGTGGAGCGCAGCCAGACACTCGCGGGCACGGTCGGCAGGTACGCCTGCGATCAGCCCGCCCGAGGTCTGCGGGTCAAAGAGGAGTTGCACGCGGGGATCGGCCGCCAGGCGATCGTAGCCGGCCACCATGGGCGCGATACGGAGATTGCCGGCATGGAGCGAACTCCGGTGCCCGTCCGCAAGCGTGACCAGGGCGCCCGGCAGCGCGGGCACCGCAGCAAGCCTCAACCGTGCCCCCACACCGCTTGCACGCACCATCTCCGACACATGCCCGAGTAGTCCGAAGCCGGTCACGTCGGTGCAGGCACGAACACCCTGAGCGCGCAGGCACCGGGCCGCCGCCTGATTGGACTGAAGCATGGACGCCACCGCCGCATCGATCCAGTTGCCGCGGGCGGCCAGCATTTCACGCGCAACCAGCAGGGTGCCGGTCCCCAACGGCTTGGTGAGCACCAGCGTATCCCCCGGTACCAGCGCGGATTTACGCATGAGCGCTGTGAGCGATGCCGGTGTCGTGCCATTCACCGCAAAACCCATGGCGAGCTCCTGCCCCTCGGCGGTATGCCCACCCACCAGCGCACAGCCAGCCTCGCGGAACACCTGCAGCGCGCCGCTCCTCAACTGCACCAGAAGTTCCTCACCCTTGGCATCAAGCGCCGGCGGCACGGTCACGAGCGCGGCCGCGCTCTGCGGCGCCGCGCCCATGGCAAACAGATCGCTCAGGGCATGGGTGGCTGCGATCCGGCCAAACAACCAGGGATCATCAATGAACGAGCGAAAGAAATCGACGCTCTGGACCAGCACCTGCCCGGGAGGAAGCGAAATCACCGCAGCATCATCGGGGGCGTCGAGCCCGATCAGCACATCCGGGTGATGAGCCGGCTCAAGGCGCGCCAATACGCGCGACAGGATGTCAGCGCCGACCTTCGCGCCGCAGCCCCCGCATCGCATGGCAAGGACCGACAGCGCCTGCGTGGCCTCGGCGGGATCGAGCGCAAGCCGATGTCCTTCGCTGGAGTCAGATCGGGGCATGGCCTCGCGCGGCATGGCGAAGTCCGAGAACCGGCGCATGAAACGCCGGTCGATCCCGTCTTTCCACTGCCAGACCCACTGGCCCGAGAAACCGAACGGCCCGCGCGAGGCGATGGCATGGCGCCCACCGGTCGCAAGCAGCGCGAGCCAGTGGCGCTGCGGCCGGTAGGGTTTGAGCGGCTCACCACGCAGCGCCCGGCGCAGGTTGTCGGCAAGCGGCCGCCCCATCCGGACCGCGAAGACGCCAGCTTTCTCGAGCGCTCGCCCGGGGTAGGACACGATATCGCCAGCGGCGAACACCGCCGTATCGCTACGCGAGCGCAGACTGCTCTCGACCTCGATGAATCCGTGGCGGTCGAGCGCGAGCCCCGTGTCGCGTAACCACGGCGCGCCGCCCGCCTGGGTCACCCAGATGATCTCATCATGCTCGAACCGCTCGTCCCGCCAGACCAGCGCGCCCGACTCCACGCGCTTCACCGGGGCGCCGAGCCGCAGCTCGATGCCTCGTGCTGCAAGCAGCGGGAGCACCCGGCGACGGACCGCTTCGGCATGCGTCGGGAGCACCCGCGGGTCGGCGCCGTAGAGGGCAATGAGCGGGGCATCACCAGGGCGTCCCAGTTCGCGCAGACGCGCCCCCAGCCGCTCATGCAGCGCAAAGGCGAGTTCCACCCCGGCAGCGCCCGCGCCCACCACAGCGATACTCGCCCGGCGCGGGAGGTCTGAAAGCCTCTGGTAGAGCGCAAGCCAGCGATCATTGAAGCCGTCGATGGGCTTGACCCCCACCGCATGCTCGGCCGCTCCGGGCACGGCATCATTGCTGGGTGTCGATCCCAGATTGAGGGACAGGAGGTCATATGCGATGGGCGGCCGCCCGGCGAGCCGCACGCGGTGCGCAGCACGATCAATACCGGTGACTTCAGCTCGAATCAGTGTGGCGTGCGCAAACCGGCACAACCGGTCGAGGTCGATATGCACCTCGTCCCATGAATAATGCCCGGCAATGTAGCCGGGCAACATGCCTGAATACGGGCTTGATGATGCGCGGCTGATGAGCGTGAGCCTCACCCCTCGCTCGGGCTGCATCGCAAAGCGTCGCAACACCCCGACATGGGCGTGGCCACCACCCACCAGCACCAGGTCCCGCAGCACGGGATCAGCCAGCGCGCAGGTAGTCGCGCAGCGCCCGCTGCGTGGCGGCTTCGGTCATGACATCGGCCGAGCGAACCGATTCGTCTTTCAGGCGGCTGCGAAGATCTTCAGCAGCCGTAGCCATCGCAGGCGCGGCCTCATCGCGCCGAGAGACGCGCTCGGCGCGTCGTGAATCCACCCGCACCGAAGCCATGCGATCGTCATCAGAGCGCTGCGCGCGTACGCGATCCCCTGAAGACCGTTCCGCGGCACGCGCATCGTCAATGGACGACCGCTGCCCAAACTCCGCCCGCGGGGCCGTCTGCCGAGCGACGATTTCTCGCGGCTGAAGCGTAGCCCCGGTGAGCTGATCACGCTGCGCGTCGAGTCGATTCTTCGTTGATGCGGTGGAGGGCGAAAGCCCCCCTTCAGCCATCGCCGCCGTATTGGCCCGGCCCGCCGCGTCCCGCGCGGCCCGCATCGGGTCACGCGAGGCCGCTGCGTCGGGACGGGCGGAACGCCTTGCCTCCTCGGCGAACGCCATCTGCTCGAGCCGCTCGCGCATGGTGTCACCCAGGCGTCCGCGATCGAAGATGCTGTCGCTCGCCGAAGACGCCCGGGGCCCTGCATTCACCCCACCGACGGACACCATCGTCTCCTTACTTGGCCATGCCGAGAATCGACTTGCCCATGGCACGTGGATCCCGCTGCGGCCAGCTGCCTGAATCAACCCAGGACAGGAACTCGCCCAGCTCGCGGTTGAACGCGTCGGGCACCTCGATGTTGATGGTGTGCCCGGCATTGGGGATCACCGCCATGGCGGCCGAGGAGATGACTTCCTTCATCATGAGCGCGGGCAGCAGGCAAGGCCAGTCTTCATCACCATTCAGGATGAGCGTAGGCACCTTGATCCGAGCCATGTCGTCACGCAGATCGAAGAGCGACGGCCGCTCGCGTTGCACACCGAGCTGCGTATTGGCCGATCCCAGCGCCGAATGCCGGCGAAAGTCGGCCTTGAACTCTTCGAACCCGCGCGGGTCTTTGTTTTGAAACTGGACCCGGGTGGGACCCAGCGCATAGCGATCGACGAAGGCATCCATGCCCTGTTCCAGCAGCATGGCGGCCGACGCCTCGGACTCGCGGCGGAACTGGTCGCGTTTGTCCGGCTCGGCACCATATCCGCAGCCCGCCACACAAAGCGACAGCGCGCGATCGGGGTGATGGATACCGAGATGCAAAGTGGCAAACCCCCCCATCGACAGGCCTACGATGTGGGCGCGCGCCACGCCGAAGTGATCCAGTACGGCGATGGCGTCCTGCACCGCCCGCTGCTGCGAGTAGGAGGCCGAGGTGGGCGGTACATCCGACGGCGGGTAGCCGCGCGCGTTGTAGGTGATGCAGCGATAGCGGCGGCCGAAGTGGCGCACCTGCGGTTCCCAGCTTCCGGAATCGCCAGCAAACTCATGAATGAAAAGAACAGGGATGCCGCTTCCGGTGGATTCGCAGAAGAGCTTCACCCCATCATCGGTGACCGCATAGGCCATCGTTCAATCTCCTTGAAAACCGACGAACCTTACTGCAAAACGAACCCCCGTGCCATTGCAGGCCGCGTTCGCGCGATCCGCTGGGGGTAGAGTTACGACTCCACTTCCCCCCGCCTGGAGACCCTATGGCTACTGTCGTCGGACTGATCGGCGTCGGCATGATGGGCGTTGGTATCGCCGCCAATCTGCTCAAACACGGCTACGCCCTTCACGTGCTCAATCATCCCGGCAACCAGCCGATCGACTCCCTGGTGGCAGCGGGTGCGCAGGTCCATGACAGCTCCGGCGCGCTCGCTGCGCAGGTGGACGTGCTGCTCGTCTGCGTGACCGGCAGCCCTCAGGTGGAGGCAGCGCTCACCGGCCCGGGCGGCGCGCTCGCCGGCCTGCGTGCGGGGGCCACGGTCATCGACCTGTCCACATCCATCCCCTCATCGACCGAGCGGGTGGCGGGCCTTGTTGCAAAAGCGGGCGGCACCTTCCTCGATGCCGCCATGACCCGCACGCCCAAGGAGGCGGCCGAGGGCAGGCTCAATCTGCTGGTGGGGGGTGAAGCTGCCCTCCTCGAGCGCTGCCGGCCTGTGCTCGCCTGCTTTTCCGAAACCGTCTTTCACGCAGGACCCGTGGGCGCCGGGCATCGCATGAAACTGCTGCACAACTTTGTGTCGCTGGGACTGGTCACCCTGATCGCCGAGGCGGCTGCCTGCGCGCAACGCTCTGGCGTGCCGGCCGACGTGTTCGTGGGTGTGCTTGACCGCGGCGGCGGTGGCGGCATTGCACTCGATCGCCTCAAGCCCTTCCTGCTGACAGGAGACGTGGGGGCGCTGCGTTTCAGCATCGCGAACGCCTGCAAAGACCTGGGCTACTACGAAACCATGGCGACCGATACCGGCGCAGACCGAACGGTGGCTGAGGCCGTGCTCGCCTCGCTCCAACACGCGACCCAGACCGAGCCGCAGGCGATGCTGCCCGAGCTGGTGCGGCTGATCACGGCGCGTTAACCATCGAAGACAGGCGGCGAGACGACCTCGCCGCCGCCAGACTTCAGCGGGCAGCCCGGCCGTAGGTGTCCTCCAGCCGCACGCTATCGTCTTCGCCCAGATAGCCGCCCGACTGCACTTCGATCATTTCGAG
>SXGQ01739029.1_pt1 | contig 11835 bp, 10 predicted proteins | sample 3178371 | NCBI WGS metagenome assembly SXGQ01 (sample SAMN11356859, study PRJNA531348) | freshwater metagenome | isolation source: freshwater sample F1-20 | place: China: Fuxian Lake, Yuxi | collected 2017-12-25 | reverse complement strand
CGAGACGTTCGTGACCCGGAAGATCACCCGGGCGGCCACGCGGATCAAGCTCGGGCTGCAGAAGAAGCTGCACCTCGGCAACCTCGATTCCCAACGCGACTGGGGCTTCGCCGGCGACTACGTCGAGGCGATGTGGCTGATGCTCCAGCAGGACACCCCCGACGACTACGTGATCGCGATGAACGAGCTCTCTTCGGTCCGCGACTTCTGCGAACAGACCTTCGCCCGCCTCGACCTCGATTACCGTGACTTCGTCGAGGTCGATCCCCGCTATTACAGGCCCGCCGAGGTCGACCTGCTGCTCGGCGACAGTACCAAGGCCCGCACGGGGCTCGGCTGGATGCCGCGGACAAACTTCCAGCAACTGGTCGACATGATGGTCGAGGGGGATCTGGCCCTCGCCCGTCAGGAGGCCCTCATCCAGGGTCTGACGGCACCCGTGCGGAAGGCTGCTTGAACGACGGCACGCGGGAGTGTTACCGATGACGATGATCTCGTATGCCCAGAACTTCGAGGACGTGATCCTCAACCGCGTGTTTCACAACGTGGCCAACGGCCGCTACGTCGACGTCGGCGCGTTCGACCCGACGATCGACTCGGTCACGAAACACTTCTACGACCATGGCTGGTCCGGGGTGAACATCGAACCGGTCGAGCGATTTCATCGGAAGTTCGTGGCGGAGCGACCCCGCGACTGGAACCTCAACGTGTGCGTCGGCTCCGCCGTCGGCACCGTCGATTTCCAGGAATGGGGCGACTCGGGCCTGTCCACGATCCGCGAGGTCTTCGATGCCGATGTGGTGGCCGGCCTCGGCTTCGCCCGCACGACCCGCACGCTTCCGATGACGACGCTCGCCGAGATCACGCGGCAACTCGACGGCCAGGACGTGCAGTTTCTGAAGATCGACGTGGAGGGCGCCGAGCGGGACGTGCTCCTCGGGGGTGACTGGCGGTCGTTCCGTCCCCGCGTGATCCTGCTCGAGGCCATCAAGCCGAAGCTGCCGGGCTCGGACCCTTATTCCTTCGAACCGTTGTGGTACGAGTGGGAGGGTTTGCTCTTCGGGCACGGCTACGAGTTCGCCCTCTTCGACGGGCTCAATCGCTACTACTACCGCCGTGAGGAGTCGTCGCTCCGCGGCCCGCTCTCGTATCCCGCCAACGTGACCGACGGCTTCCAGCTCGTCCGCGGCCATTTTCTGTCGAGTCAACGCAAGGCCGGCTAGCGGCCGCCCGCCGATGGAAAGGAATCGCCGTGAACATCTGGTTCGACGTCACCGGCCTGACCGAGTGGAATCGGCCGCAACTGACGGGCATCCAGCGGACGACCGTCGGCATCCTGAACGGGCTGATCGAAAGAAACGTGGCCGTCGGGATCGTGCACTTCGATCCCCGTCGCCGTGAGTTCGTCCGGCTGAGCCTCGCCGACCTGCCGCTGGCGGTTCGCCGCCACATCGCGTCCGCAGCGGCGGAAACGGTCCTGCCCGGGGCGCAGGTGACGGGCGGGCCTTCCGGCCTGAAGCGATGGATCTCCCGCGAGGCGATCTTCGGGGCGTCGCCGGCGGCCAACGATCTGCGGACCGCGTTTCGACAGTTCAAGATCGCGGGGCGGCACCTGCGGCGACATGCCGCCCGCTGGGCCCGGACCCGCTGGTCGACGCCGGACCTGACCTCCCCGCCCTCTCCTCGCATCACGGGAATGCCGCCGGGCACCACCGCCCCCCGCCCGGCCAAACCGCTCGGGGGCGACGGCCCCTTCGCGGCCGGTGACGTTCTCTGCTCGCTCGGCTGCACCTGGACCCTGCCCGGCCATGCCCCCGCCGTCGCCGCCGCGCGACACCGGGGCGTGCGGGTGCTGCGGATGATCTACGACGTCATCCCGGTCATCCGGCCGCAGTGGGTCGCCCCGGAGCACACCCGCGAGTTCACCACCTGGGCCCGCAGCGTCCTCACCGAATCGGACCACGTGTTCACGATCTCCGAATTCTCGAAGCACGAGATCGAAAACTACTGCCGTGAGTGCCGCTTCGAGCCACCGCCGCTCTCGGTCGTCAGGCTCGGCGACGTGCTCGATGCCGTGGAGGAGGCCGTCCCGCCACCGCTGCCCCGGTTCGTGCCGACCAGGCCGTTCTTCATCTGCGTCTCGACGCTCGACATCCGGAAGAATCATCGGCTGCTGTACGACGTCTGGAGCATCCTCGCCGCCCGTGATCCCGACGCCTGTCCGGACCTGCTGTGCATCGGCACGCCGCATCTCTACGTCGACGACCTGCTCCACGAGATCCGCCACGATCGGGCGGTCAACGGCCGCATCCACCTGCTGGAGAGCGTCGATGACCGGGAGCTCTCCTGGTATTACTCCCACTGCAGGGCCACGATCTATCCCTCGCGGTACGAGGGCTGGGGGCTGCCCGTGGCCGAGAGCCTCGGCCACGGCAAGTTCTGCCTCGCCTCACATGCGGCGAGCATGCCCGAGATCAGCCGGACGTTGCCGGCGTTTTTCGATCCACGCGATCCGCAGGAGCTGCTTCAACTCGTCGTTCGCGTGCTGCACGACCCCGCCTGGGTCGGCGAACGGGAACAGCTGATCCGCGATTCATTCGTGCCGACGCCCTGGACCCACACGGCCGGTCAACTGCTGGCGGAAATCGACAGACGACCACAAGCGAGCACCGAGGCGGCCTGAGATCCGCCCGCCCCGGAACAACGCGACGGGAATCCGGCAGACCATGCTTCTCCGACAGGCGCTGCGAACGTTCGAAAAACGGTGCCTGCGTCCGTGGGGCCGAACGCTGACCCATGCGTTGGGCGGCAGGCGGCCGCGCGGCGACCGGGTCGCCCAGCTGGAGGAACGGGTCGCGAAGCTCGAGTCGCTCGTCCGCGAACTGACCGGCCTCGCCTATCTGCGGCTCGCCGAGGACGACGCGGCCGCCGAAGACCACCGGACACCCGCATGACGCGGCCGCTCACCATCCTCATCGACCTCCGCGTCGCGCAGTTCAATGGCGACCGGGGAATCCCGGCCTACAGCCAGAGCCTCGCCGCCGAACTCTGCCGGGCCTTCCCGGCGCACCAGTGGCGGTTGCTCCACGACGAGCGGTTTCCACCGTCGTCGCGCGCCGCCGAACTCGCCGCCCACGGCGTCTGGTGCACGGCGACGCAACTGGAGGCCGACGCCGCCTGCCGGGTCGATGCCCTGATCACGGGCTGCTTTTTTCTCCCGTCTCATGAATGCGACGCCGACTTCCTGCTTCCGCCGTGGCTGCGGCGGCAACAGCCGCGACGGCTCGGCATCGTCTACGACCTCATCCCCCTGCTCTTTCCCGACCGCTACCTCGCCAAGGCGCAGGCGCGACGCCAATATGAAGACTGCCTGGGGCTGCTCCGCGGTTCGGATCATCTCTTCGGCATCAGCCGGTCAACCTGCGCCGACACGGTCCGCCACGCGGCGGTCGATCCCGGGCGGGTGCATTGCATCTACGGCGACATCGACCACCGCAAGCGGGAGCTGATGCGTCTGCCGGCAGGCGACACCGCCGCGGTCCCGGCCAGCCACGGCCTCGTCGGCCCCTACTGCGTCTTCATCGGCGGAGACGACTGGCGAAAGAACCTCGAGGGAATGGTCCGCGGCTTCGCGGTGTTTCATCGCGATCACCCCGATCACCAGTTGGCGATCGTCTGCACGCTCTCCGCCGATCGTATGGCCCGGCTCCGGCAGATCGCGGCGGACAGCGGACTCCCCGACCATGCGGTCGTCTGCACGGGCTACGTCTCGACCGAGGATCTTGTCGGCCTCCTGCGGCACGCGGCCATGCTCGTCTACCCGTCGCTCTACGAGGGCCTGGGGCTCCCGATCCTCGAGGCTTACGGGTGCGGGGTGCCCGCCGTCGGCTCGGCGACGTCGTCGGTGCGCGAGCTGCTGATCCCCGAACTCACCTTCGATCCCGCCGAGCCGACCTCGATCGCGGCCTCCATGCGACGGCTGCTGGGCGAACCGGGAATCGCCGACAGATCGCTCGCCTTCGGCCGCGACCTGCTCGCCGGCCTCGGCTGGTCGCGGGCCGCCACGGAGGTGATGCGGCATCTCGACGAGAAGCCGCCGCGGCGGCGGCCCGGGAGACTGGCCGTCGTGGCGGCGCTGCCCCCAGCGCAGACGGCGATCGCCCCCTTCACCGTCCGCCATCTGCAGCCGCCCTCGTGGCGGACGGATTTCTTCGACGCCAACCCGGGGCCGACGGTCGCGGCGCCGGAGGGGCTGCTGCCCACCAGTCGCGTGCTCCCGGTGGAGGTGCTGCGGCCGGCGCTCGACCGCGGCCCGCACTCGACGGTGATCCACGTGCTCGGCAACTCACCGCACCACGTCAAGGTACTCGAGGCGTTGATGCGGTCGCGGGGCGCCGGCGGGGCAAGGCGGCTTGCCTACCTGCACGAGGCCAATCTCACGGTTCCCTTCCGGCACTGGCTGGCCGCCGACCTCCTCCTGCTGCCCGCGGCCCAGCCGGCCGCGAACGCGGCTCCGTGGGTCCGGCGGGCGCTCGACACGCTGCCCGACATCGGCCGCTGCCTGCGGTTTCTCGCGGAGCACGCGGAGCTCGACGGCCTGATCGTCAACTCGGCCGCCTGCCGGGACCTCGTTCGCAGTGCGATCGGACCGCTCGCGGACCGCTGGACGATCGACGTGGCGTTCCTCCCGATCGAGCCGGCGGCGGAACGGCCCGCGGCATCCGCACACGGGCCGCCCGACGCTCAGCCGCCGGAAACACGCCCGCTGCGAATCGGCAGCTTCGGGATCACGGGGGACGGCAAGCGACTCGACTGTGTGGCCAAGGCCGTCACGCTCCTCGCGCGACGACGGCCGGCCCGGCTCGTGATCGCCGGCTGGGAGGCGGCCCGCTACTGCCGCCGCACCGGCATCGACGCGGTCACCTGCGTGGAGGTGCACGACTCGCCTGACGACGACCGGATGCTCGGCCTGATGCGGGGAGTGGACGTCGCCGTCCAGCTCCGCGAGACGAGCCATGGCGAATCCTCGGCGGCCGTCGGACAACTCCTCGGCCTCGGGAAGCAGCTCGTCGTCACCGGCGCGGGCAGTTTCGCCGAACTCCCGCCCACCCTGACCACCTTCGTCGCCGCCGATTGCACGCCGACCGTGCTGGCCGGGGCGATCGACGCCGCGTCGCGTCGGGACATCGACGAGACCGCACTGGCCGCGATTCTCGCAGCCTTCTCTCCGGCCGCGTTCACGGCCCGGCTCGGCGGGATTCTCGCCTCCGCATGAGGCGGCGCACCGTGGGTCGCACCTTCCGCCGGCGGCACGTTCGGCGTGTGTTTCAACGCAGGTCTCATGCGGCCGAGCGCGGTATCATGCCCCAAACTCGTTCCCACTGCTTCCGGAGCCCGCCCACATGGATGCCGTTCTCACCGCCCGACACAGCCCGTGGCTCCTCATGGTGATCGCGGCGGCCTGCCTCGCCCCGACCATGGCGACCGCCGGCGACACGTGGCACCAGTGGCGCGGGCCGAACCGCGACGGCTTGGTGGCCGGCGCCGCCTGGCCCGACGGCCTCGAGCAGGCGCGGTTGGAGAAGCAGTGGCGGATCGACCTCGGCCCGAGTTATTCGGGGCCCGTGGTCGCCGGTGATCTCGTGATCGTCACCGAGACACGCGATGCCGCCACCGAGCATGTGCGGGCGATTGACCGGGCGACGGGACGGGAACGCTGGCACGCCGAATGGGAGGGGGCGCTGCGGGTGCCCTTCTTTGCCGCCTCGAACGGCTCCTGGATCCGGTCCACGCCCTGCATCGACGGCGACCGCGTCTACGTCGCCGGCATGCGCGACACGCTCGCCTGCCTCGACGTCGCCACAGGACGGGAACACTGGCGGGTCGATTTCATGGACGCACTCGAGAGCCCCCTGCCCGCGTTCGGATTCGTCTCGAGCCCGCTGGTGGTCGGCGAACATGTGTTCGTGCAGGCGGGTTCGGGATTCGTAAAGCTCGACAAGCTGACCGGCGACATCGTCTGGCGTGTGCTCGATGACGGCGGCGGCATGTCGGGCAGCGCCTTCTCATCGCCCTATCCGACCGTGATCGGCGGCGTGCCGCAGATTCTCGTGCAGGGCCGCGAGGAGCTCGCCGGCGTCGATCCCGACAAGGGCACCGTGCTCTGGAAGACGCCGGTCGAGGCCTTCCGTGGCATGAACATCGTCACCCCCACGGTCTGCGACGGTCGCGTGTTCACGACGAGCTACGGCGGCGGCTCGTACCTGTTCGCGATCGACCCCTCGCGGGCCGACGAGCCGGTGGAGCAGGTGTGGCGAAACAAGATCCAGGGCTACATGTCCACGCCCATCGTGATCGCTCAGCATGCCTACGTCCATCTCCGCAACCAGCGGTTCGCATGCCTCGACCTCGCCACCGGCAAGGAGGACTGGATCACGACCCCCTTCGGCCGCTACTGGAGCATGGTCGCCCAGGGCGACCGCATCCTCGCGCTCGACGAGACCGGCGACCTCCGGCTCATTCGGGCGACGCCCGAGAAGTATGAACTGCTCGGCGAGGCGCGGGTGGCCGCGGAGGAAAGCTGGGCCCACCTGGCCGTCGAGGGGGATCAGCTTCTCGTCCGCGACCTCAAGGGGCTCACGGCGTATCGCTGGCGCTGAGCCTGGCCCGCAATCACCCGCGACGGTGGAGCCGGTCGTCGAGTGTCGGCCGGCGGAGCACGATCATCGGATCCGCCTCGGCCCGCACGGCCGCCATGCTCATCGGCTTGGCGAGGACCATGCCCGCCACGAAGCCGGCGATGTGGGCCGAGTAGGCGACACCGCCGCCCCCCCCCTGGTCGAAGAAGCCGCTGACGATCTGGAACAGAAACCAGATTCCCACGGCCACGTAGCCCGGCACGTCGATCATCATCCGCATCAGGATCACGCTCACCCGCCGCTGGGCATGGAGCACGAGATAGCCGCCGAGCACCCCGGAGATCGCCCCCGACGCCCCGAGGCAGGGCGTGAGCGCGGCCTCCCCGGAACTGTTGAGCGCCACGAAGGTGAGCGATGCGATGATGCCGGTGGCGAGATAGAAGATCAGGTACTTCCCATGGCCCATGTCGTCTTCGATGTTGTCGCCGAAAATCCACAGAAACCACATGTTGCCGAGCAGGTGCATGATGCTGCCGTGCATGAAGATGGCGGTGAGGAGCGTCATCCACGGGGGGATCGGCGTCGCCCGCAGGCCGGGATCGTTGACTTGGATGTCCCCCTGGGGCGTGTGGATCGTCCGCAGCGACGGCTCGAGCTGGATGTCCTGTCCGGTGATGATCTCCTTCGGCACCTGCACGTAGGCCATCGTGAATTCCTCGTTGCTGCCCATGCCCTGGAGCACGGCGAACACGAAGACGTTGATGGCGATCAGGGCGATCGTCACGAAGGGGAAAGTCCTGCGGTCGGAGTTGTCGTCGCCAACGGGAAAGACCATGGGGAGTGATCCGCCTGGGATGGGTGGAGGAACGTACGGTGAGTGTGGCGTCAGCGGATGAAGCGATGCACCATCGTGTGCGTTGAGATCTGACCGGGGTCGAGCCGCACGCTCGGCCAGTCGGCGTGATGGATGCTGTCGGGATACTTCTGGGTCTCGAGGCAGATGCCGCCGTTGGCGGCGTAGACCGCGCCCGCCTTGCCCTTCAGAGTACCGTCGAGAAAGTTGCCCATGTAGACCTGCACCCCGGGCTGATCGGAGAGCACCTCGAGCATCCGGCCGCTCGCCGGATCCCGCAGCGTCGCGGCGATCCGCAGGCCTCCGTCGGGCTTCCAGTCGCGGACGACGTAGTTGTGATCGACACCGCGGGGCGTGCCCGGCGCGGCATCTGGCGGGAGGGTCTCGATCGCCGCGCCGCAGCGGCCCCACGGCCTCCGCTCGGGTCGGAAGTCGAACGGAGTGCCCTCGACCGGGGCGAAGGTGCCGGTCGGGATGGAGCCGGCATCGACCGGCAGGTAGCGGTCGGCGGCCACGGCCAGTTCGTGGTCGCGGATCGAGCCTGAGGCATGGCCGGCGAGGTTCCAGTAGGTGTGATGCACCATGTTCACGATCGTGGGGGCGTTGGTCGTCGCCCGCATCTCCACCACGAGTTCGCCCGCGGGCGTGAGGGTGTAGGCCGCCTCCGCCACGAGACGGCCGGGATAGCCCTCGTCGCCGTCGGGCGACACCAGCTCGAACGCCACGCAGGGGCCGCGGGGCGTGATTCGCGGGGTGCCCTTCCAGAGCTTCTTGTCGAAGCCGACGACGCCGCCGTGAAGGTGGTTGGGCCCGTTGTTGGTGGCGAGCGTGTGGACCTGGCCGTCGAGTTCAAACGTCCCGCAGGCGATCCGATTGGCACAGCGGCCGCAGATCGCGCCGAAAAAGGGTCGATCCTTCAGATAGCCCTCGAGGGAGTCGAAGCCGAGCACCACGTCCACCGGCGGCCCTTGCTCGCCATCGCGGGGGGGCACCACGAGGCTCGTGAGGGTCGCCCCATAGTCGGTGACGGTCGCCTTCCAGCCGCCGGCGACCTCGAGCGTGTAGAGCCGCGCCGGCCTGCCATCGGGCAACACGCCAAAGGGCTTCACCGTCGGGGCGGTGAACCCGGCGGCTGTGGGCGACGCGGACATCTTCTCTCCTCCAGCTGGCTTCAGCGCGTCGTCCGCGAGGCAGGTGAAGCACCAGGTGACGACGGCGGGGGCCACTGCGGCACGGAGCGATCTGGTCGCGAGCATCGTCACCCCTTCGACCGACGCAAGCGGTTCGTCACGTCCCCTGCGACTTCGCCGCGGCGCGGGGCCTGGGCGTGGTCTCCGCCTCTTCCTGCTTGACCGCGATCCAGCCGTCGATGCTCCACGGTCCGCCGCCATACGCGGCGAGCGTGAGCAGCCCCCCTCCAATCGCGAGGTTTTTCATGAACTGGATCGTCTGCAACTGCCGCTGGCCGGCGTCGGCAAACTTCCAGAAATCGTGGAAATAGAAGGTGGCGGCCATCAGGAAGACGAATAGAAAAAAGGCCCCGATTCTCGTCCAGGCGCCGAGGATCAAAGAGAGGCCCCCGATCAGCAAAAGCCCGATCGCGCCGAAGAGTGCGAACTTCGGATTGGGCACCCCTTCCGACGCCATGTAGGCGGCGGTGGAGGAGAACTGCGTCACCTTGTTGACGACGGCACTGACGAACACAACGGCGATCATGAGCCGTCCGAGCAGCGACACGAACCCCTGCACGGCATCTGCCATCTGCTGCATCGAAGCTCTCCTCGAACCGGGCGACTCAGCGCAAATGGTCGCCCACGGGCCCCGACGGGGCAAGGGGGAAAATCTGCGGGATTCAGGCCCGTTTGTCCCGCGTGACGCCCGCCGACCCAACCGACGGTGGAACACGTCTCCCCGGGCAGGATGCGAAAATCACCGGCCGGGGAAACCCTCGGCGTTTCCCCCGGACAACCCGCGTGGAGCGGCGACGGCGGGCTCGTCCCGCGTGATGCAATGCACGCCCCCGCGGCCGCGGACCAGTTCGCGGCAGTCGAATGGCTCGATCCGGCGGCCCGGGAAGCATTCCCCGATGGTCTTCAAGGCCGGCTCGTCGGTCGGGCCGCCGAAGACGGGCACCACGACGAGACCGTTGGCGACGTAGAAGTTCAGGTGGCTTGCCGGCAACTGCGCCGCCTCGAAGGCGAACCTGGCCGGGATGTCCACGGGCACGACCTCGAGCCGGCGGCCGCGGGCATCGACATGCCGACGGAGCAACTCCAGGTTGGCCTCGAGGCCCGAGTGGTTGGGGTCGAGCGGGTCGGGCTGCCGGGCCGCGAGCACGCAGCCGGGAGCCACGAATCGCGCGAGCTGATCGATGTGGCCGTCGGTGTCGTCGCCGGCGAGGTCGCCCCCGACCCAGAGCACGCGGTCGATCGACAGCCACCGTCCGAGAACGGCTTCCATCGCTTCGCGGTCAAGGCCGGGATTTCGTCGCGGATCGACCACGCAACGCTCGTTGGCGAGCAGCGTGCCGTCGCCGTCGGTCTCGATCGCGCCCCCCTCGAGCACCACGTGCGGCATGAGCCTCTCCATGCCGAGGTGCGCCGCGATGCCCCGCGCGATCGCCGCGTCGGCGTCCCACGGCGGATACTTTCCGCCCCACGCGTTCCAGTCCCAGCAGACCGCGGCCGGTGGCGAGCCATCCCGCTCCCGCGGGACGAGGAACACGGGCCCCGTGTCACGGATCCAGGAATCGCTCGTGGGCAGTTCGAGGAGGGCGATGTCGGGCTCATCGGCGAGGAGCGACCGCGCGGCGGCGAGCACGTCGCCCGAGCCGACGATCCGCACCGGCTCGTGCGCGGCGATCAGCCGTGCGAGCCGGGCGTAGACCGGCGGGATCGCGGCGAATGGACCGAGGAACGTCGCACGCCGGTGGGGCCACGCCAGCCACGTGGCGGCATGCGGTTCCCACTCGGCCGGCAGCCGGTATGCGGACATGACGTCACGATCCCCAGCGGCTGAGCAGTTGACCGTAGGCGTCGATCCGCCGGTCGCGGAAGAAGGGCCAGCGTGTCCGTGACCATTCGATGCGGTCGAGATCGCACTCGCAGACGAGCGTCTCGGGGGCGTCGTGGCCGGCCTTCAGGAGGACCGCGCCGTCGGGGGCGTAGACGACGCTGGCCCCCCAGAACCGCAGCGGCCCCTCGCGGCCGGTGCGGTTGACCGCCACGACGAACACGCCGTTGGCTATCGCATGGCTCCGGAGCATCGTGTCCCACGCCTCGTACTGCGCGCGGTGCAGCGATTCCTCGCCGTCGAGCCAGCCGATCGCCGTGGGGTAGAAAATCGCCTGCGCGCCCGCCAGCGCCGTGAGCCGGGCCGCCTCGGGATACCACTGATCCCAGCAGACCAGCGGGCCGACGGCCAGCCGGCTGGTGGGCACGCTCATGAAGCCGGTGTCGCCGGGCGCGAAATAGAACTTCACGTAGAAGAGGGGATCGTCGGGGATGAGCATCTTGAGATAGACGCCGACCGTCGAGCCGTCGGCCTCGAAGATGACCGCGGTGTTGTGAAACAGACCGGCGGTCCGCCGCTCGAACACGCTTCCCACCAGCACGACGCCGAACTCCCGTGCCGCTTCGGCCAGCCGCCCGGTGAGCGGCCCCGGCACCCCTTCCGCCTCGGCGAATCTGGCATGGTCCTCCGACTGGCAGGGGTATTCGCCGGCGAAGAGTTCCTGGAGACAGACCACCTCCGCCCCGGCGGCGGCCGCTGCGGCGATGCCAGCCACCGCCCGCGCGACGTTGTCTTCCCGCGAGCCCGTACAGGCAGACTGCACCAGTCCGATCCGCACGACGTTCCCGCGGACACTCATCCCGCGACCGCCTCTTCGAGCTTCGCGGCCGGCACGGGAAACTGCTCGGCGAGCGCGGCCACTTCCCGCCGCGTCGATTCGACCAAGGACGCGTCGCCGGGCGACTTGAGGACCTGCAGAATCCATCCCGCGATCCGCTTCATCTCGTCGGAGCCCATGCCGCGGGTCGTGAGTGCCGGCGTGCCGAGGCGGATGCCGGAGGGATCCATCGGCTTCCGCTCGTCGTACGGGATCATGTTCTTGTTGCAGGTGATCCCGCAACGGTCGAGCGTCTCCTCGGCCAGCTTGCCGCCGATCGACAGCGGCGTGACATCGACGAGCATCAGGTGGTTGTCGGTGCCTCCGCTGACGAGCTTCACGCCGCCGGAGGCCAGGGCCTCGGCGAGCGTCCGCGCGTTGGCCACCACCTGCTTCGCGTAGGTTTTGAAGGCCGGCTCGAGGGCTTCGCGGAAGGCCACCGCCTTGCCGGCGAT
>SXGQ01036972.1_pt1 | contig 11836 bp, 15 predicted proteins | sample 3178371 | NCBI WGS metagenome assembly SXGQ01 (sample SAMN11356859, study PRJNA531348) | freshwater metagenome | isolation source: freshwater sample F1-20 | place: China: Fuxian Lake, Yuxi | collected 2017-12-25 | reverse complement strand
GTGTTTACCCACATACCGTCAAATATTCTGCTCATAATGGTTCCGCTCATGCCCAGTTTGCCGCTGGCGATTGGTGCGATCTTGCTGCGCTTCAGCATTTCCCAGATGGACGTGCCCACGCGCCAGTCATTGACCGAGTAGCATTCGCCCTGCATGAAGTGAGCCGGTGGCATCATCGCGCGCCAAAAGTCGACGGATCACAGCTCATTGATGGGCTGCAGCGACAGTACTTCTCTGCGGACAAAGTGCTTGCACATGCAGGCCTCAAACAAGTGAAACCCACAGTCCAGCCTGAAAACCACTGGTCAGGCAAAGAACTTGAGATTTAACCACCGCTCGAAAAATTGTACGGGGGAGATTGCATACCGTGGCACACATTCTTACTTGCACTTCGAAGAATTCACTCTAACAAAATTTCTCCTGGTAGATTTCAAGATATGCACCGATCACAAAGCTTTTGAATAATTCCAAAGTTCGAGCCAAGGCGTAAACAATTGCGCCATTCCACTCAGAACAAAATTCACGAGGCCCCATTTGTTCTTCTGAAATGCGACATCTGCCCAATAACTACTCGTACTGTGTTCTGTGGCCTGCGCTAGATTGAGGCGTAGTGGTCATAAGCCTCCACTAGACTGTTCTTGCCCCTTAATATGTGACCGGTGCCGGATGTGGCAAGCCGCCTGTAGCTTGCATTGTGAAAGATTAATGGCTGTCCTTCATACACTGCCCCAGCAACAATTTCGCCAATAAAAATATCATGGTCGCCACTAGAGATGTTTTGAACCACACGGCAGTCAAGAAAAGCCAATGACCCCGCAAGAATGGGCGCACCTGTTACCGCAACAGTCAGATTTATCTGCGAAAAATCTTTTGGTCCCCCAGCGGAAAACTGGCGGGAAACTGCTTCTTGAAGCGAGGTGAGAATATTCACCGCGAAACACTGTCCCGAGAGCAGATGCCTATACATGGAATTCCTCCGATCAATCGCAAACAAAACCAAGGGTGGATCAAGTGACACTGATGTGAACGAATTTGCAGTCATGCCCCAAATTTGATCACGAGCGCCATAGCAGGTCGTCACCACCGTTACACCTGTAGCAAAACTCCCCATGATGGTACGCTGCAAGGCAGGATTAATCACTATCTACCCTATCGCTCACCCCAAACATCGGATTAGTCAGATGGAACCAGGCACAGTGAGTAAAAATAATGGTGCTCATGTACCATCGACTTTAGATCAAAGAGTGGGCAAGCTAGGAACAATTTCATTTGCCAGTAGCTCCATTGTCTTCTGCCACTTGGCCTGATTGTCCCAATCATGAGCAATCATTAGCAATGTGCCAAAACCACCGGTTGTTTCCCACACCGATTCCAATTGGCGTTTCACTTCCCGTTTGTCCCCGATCACGCACAGCTGTCGAATCATGTACTCCACTGTGACAGATTCGTCGGGCAACCCCTTCTGTTCACCCTTCACTAAGTCCAACATATTGGCTGACTTGAGCAAGGAAATGAGGTATTCGAACCCGCGCGCCAACGTACCAGTTAGAGCATGATCCCATGCCGCATCGGTTGACTCGCCTATAAGAATGCTGCGCGACAATCGCCAGATCGATCGGTCAGGCAGTGGACGCCCTGCTTCCACCGCCCCAGCACAATATGTTTCCCAATGCATCCGGGCAGTTGTGGTCGGCACGAGGTTAGAACTAATTGGGATATAGCCACGCTGACCAGACATACGCGCAGCCATCGATGCTCCACGAACGATACTCATTGCAATCGGTGGATGCGGTCTCTGAAATGGCTTGATTAGCTCCCCAATGCCTAAATCTGAATCCGGCTTGGAAATCTTTATGTGCCAGAACTGCCCATTGAAATCAAAAGGCGCATCCGCCGCCCAAAGCTTCAGGATCATATCAATGCCTTCGACTGTCATCAAACCCTGTGTTTTGGCATCTGGCAAGTCAAACAATTCCCAGTCAGTCGGCACACCACTCTGGCCGAAGCCGCACATGATGCGCCCGTGCGATAGGTGATCTAGCAGCGCAAGCCGGACAGCAAGGTTAGCGGGATGGTGCTGCGGAACAATCGAAACGCCTGTACATAAACGGATGTTCTTGGTGCGCCCAATAAGGTTCGCAAGAAAAATATCGTTCGCGGGTATAGGTTCCCATGCCAGAGTGTGGTGCTGCCCACACCAGAACTCTGCAAAGCCAAGCTCATCGCCTAGGACAACCAATGCTACGTCTTCATCAAAGCACTGCGTCCGTGATTTTTCCGGCGGATGAAGAGGCATCATAAAAATTCCAAGTTTCATATTAACCTCCCAACATCTAATTTCAGCAGAAGACTGTGTCCGCGCTTAATGCGCGTATGAAGCGTCAGTATCATACATTAATCGCTCTAGGTCCACGGCGGCCTCGATCTGCTTGAGGTAGCCGATAGCCCAGCGTAGGTGGGCGCTAAGATCGGCTGGTTGTTTGCGATGCCAAGCTTCCTGCGTAGTGATGGGCATGTAGATTGACAAGTAACCGCTGTAACCCACATCCTTAAGTGCTCTGATGATGGCGTGGTGCTCACCGTGGCCGGTACCCAAGCTGTAGTGGTTGGACTCGTTCATGTGCATGTGCCGGATGTGCTTTCCACCCAGTCGCACTGCTTCTGGAATTGAGACTTCTGACAGGTTCATGTGGTATACATCTGGCTGAACTCCCAGGTTTTGCGCGCCCAGGTCTTCGATGAGACTCACCACTTCACCAACCTTCGTCGCCACGCCGGGGAACGACTCGTAGCGGCTTAATGGTTCCACGACCACGGTGATGCCCCGCTCGCCGGCATATGCGCAGATCTGTTGTAGGGATTCAAGGAAGGTATCCCGCATTACCTTGATGGGCAGCTTGGAAAACGGCGATTCGAAGATGGGAGGCTGGATGGCCAACGCTGGAAAGAGCCACGCACCCAGGTCCACCGCCAGATCGATCACCTGCTTGCTCGCATCCACTCCTCTCAACAGCGCTGCCTGGTCTGGCCCGCAAAGGTATTTCTCCTTTCCCGGTTCGTAACCTGCCCAAGCCCATCCGCCCGAAACCTCTGGAACAGTCAAATCCAGCTCGTCCACGACCTTTCGCAATGACCCGGCATTGACCCGCTCGGGGTTGCCCGGCAAATCTACTCCATCGTAACCCGCTTCTTTAGCCGCCTTGAGAACAGACTGTGGGTCTTCCAAAACATCCCAGCCCAGAAATGCCAGTGTGTCGCAGTTCAGCGCATACTTAAAGCCCATGGTGTGCCTCCTTGTCAAATTCTATACATTGCTCAAGCCTTGCCAAACAGAACCCCCAGAGAATGCTGCATATTCAGAATCAACCGGGGCTTGCTGCTGAAAGCCACTTGCCGATAACAGATATTTCTTATCTAGCCAGCATCACGGTCTGCTCGATATGTTTTAGGTGCGTGATGGTTTGCTTTAGATAGGTCAACAGGTCGGGCCGGTCAGTCATGCCACGTTTTCTGGCTTCCAATGAACCGTAGCCCATAGCCCCCATCTGAGACGCCTCTTGGGTTGTGTGTGGCATGTACACCGCCAGATAACCTGTATAGCCCACATCCAGTAGCGCTCGAAAGATGGATTGAAAATCTGCATGACCGGAGCCTAGGTCGTAGCGCGTGGTTTCGTTGATGTGTACGTGGCAGATGTGCTTGCCCACTGCTCGCAGTGAATCAGAAATAGAGGCTACGTTGGGGTTCATGTGGGAGATGTCTGGCTGAATTCCCAAATTGGGGATGCCCGCCTCATTAATCAGCATGGCCGCTTCCTGCACAGTGGTCAGAACGCCTGGAAAGGCCTCGTAGCAGCTCAGCGGCTCCAGCGGCACGACAATACCCCGCTCAGCAGCGTAGGCGCAAATTTCCTTCAGGGCAACAACAAAGTTCTTGCGAAGCATCCTAATTGGCTTATCCGGAAAAGGTAGCTGCGGCACGGGCGGCTGGGCAGCGCAGACAGAAAACAAGTGAGCTCCAAATCCAACGCAGAGATCAATCGCACGCCTTGCGTAGCGTATACCGCGCTCCCGCGCTGCAGGGTCTCCGCTGCACAGATCGCGGTCTTCCCCAGCGTGGAAGTAAGCCCATGCCCCCAACACTTCCGGCACCACTAAGCCCGCCTCCATCACAAGCGGCATCAGAATCTTGGGGTCCACCCTCACAGAGCTGGGCATGTCCACACCATCCCACCCAGCCTCTTTAATTGCGGCCAAAATCTCCCGCGGGTTTTCCAAAATATCGTAACCCAAAAAACTCAGCGTTTCACTTACAACCGTATACCTAAAACCCATACTCCACCTCCTGCAAACAATGGCCTGCGCAATCCCACTCTAACTCAGCCAATAAACTTTGTCAAATACTGTATGGTATAATTTCATGGTTAGTCATACCCAGAGGAGCAGGCAACGGTGGTTTAAAAAGAATCTATAGCTGGGGCATTTTCTCATTTGACTACTTATCAGATATTCCAGCAGTTCAGTATGCTACCTTGGCTTGAGGATTTGATCACAATCAAAGAAACAACTTTCTTGGACTGTTCCCGGGGACATGAGCGCACTTGCTCGGTATTCCACCCCAGCAATAGCAAGCTGCTGTAAATGCCTTGGCATTCGTAATGTACATAGCACCATAAAAACAAATTCCAATATGTTTACAAAAATGCGATCGCCAGAGCAGTAGGTCCGATCAGAAATGAGTGCCTAATGGAACCAGATCATTCAAATTTCAACTATTTGATATTTATTCCAGCCAATGTCAGCACGCCAGCTTATATTGTCGACATCTCTGACGGCACCGCGTGCAAACGCGCTAGCGGCGCGCCTACCAACAACAACGGGATCTCCAACGAACTCGACCGACAAAATCGAGTGGATTGACACGGATGAACGTCTGTATCGTTGGTTACGGCATGATGGGCGGCTGGCATTCCGATGCTTTACAGGGCACCGAAGCGACCTTGCACACTCTAGTCGGACGCCGCGCCGATGCGACCAAGGAATTTGCCGAACGCTACGGCTATCTCAAATGGACAACTAAACTAAAAGATGCTCTCGCCGATCCCGCGATTGACATAGTCATCCTCGCAAACCCAAGCGCGCAGCATGCTGAAACTGCGGCGGCCTCGTTGAATTCCGACAAACATACGCTTGTGGAAATCCCGCTGGCAATGGACTTGGCAGCGGGTGAGGCACTTGTAAAGTTGGCGGCTCATCGCAACCGGACTTTAGGCGCGGTGTATCCGTTGCGTGCCCGTGCCGAAATGGTGGCATTGCGCCACCGAGTGCGCGAGGGAACGGAAACTGTCCGGCAGGTGTGTGGGCGGTTTTACATTAATCGCCTTGAAAATGTTGGCGCTACTGGCTATCAGCGCAGTTGGACCGACAATCTTTTGTGGCATCACACCAGCCATCTGCTCGATTTTGGCTTGTGGATGCTTGACGCACCCGTGCGCAAAGTTACGAGCTTCATGCCTTCGCTTGACCACAAGACAGGTATTCCGATGGAGGTGTATTTGGCAGTAGAAACCGAACATGACCAATCGCTCATTTGCACCGGTTCTTACTACGGACAGGAGAGAATTTTTGAAAGTTTTGTTATTACGGACCGCGACTCGTACCGGTTAGAAACAATGACCGGTACCTTAACAACAAGCAGCGGAGCGCAAACAGTGATCAGCGAGAAGGAAAATTGTGTGCTTCTGACTCGGGATTTTGCTCGAGCGATTCGAGACGGCCGGGAGCCGCTGGTTCCGGGAGCCGCGGTTATACCATCCCTAAAGGTGCTACAACTTGCTCAAGACAATTGGGATGCTCTCCATGGTGCCCAATCCATTCCCGGACGCCAAATGTAATTTAGTTTCGTTGTCGACACTAGTAGGCGTAATCCGAGTTCTGACTCAACCAAAAGCGCCCTTCGATGGAGAGCATGTTGATCCCTGCTGCCGCCTCTTCCTAGTTGGTGACATAGATCATGGTAATTTTCTGACTACGGGCTTTGATGGCCCGCATATCCGCCACCGTCGGGCGGTTGTGATACATTCTCATTGCACTCTTCCTTCGCGTACTTCCTATTTACTACAAATGAAAGTGAAATAGACCGCAGATTTGGCGGATATAGCTGATTTTCACTGATTTCAGCGCAAGAATCCACCGCATCCGCCTAATCCGAGTATCAATTACTGCAAGCCCTTAGGCGCCAGATCGCCAATCGAACTCTCCAAGGCACTATCAGAACGGCCTTTGCTTAGGTTGGCAATCGGTGGAACAGGGGCATCAAAATAATAAGCGTGGTCGGTTTGTTGGCTACGCCAAGTTTCCCGCATCTCGTGCCAGGCTTCGACTAGCGTTTGGGGTTTTGGGATCTGATCCGCAATCTCCTAATATAGAGGTTTCAAGCTAGAACAAGGCACACCTGCAAACATATATTGTTCCGAATGCTAGTTCATGCGCCAGGACAAGAATTCGGCCAAAGAGTGTTCCTTGACCGACCGTGTGGCTTTCCGAAAATCATAAGCATCTTCTTTCAGGCCAAAATGCTGGGTCATGCCAAGCGTATAAGCCCTCCTATTGGCGATGAATGGCGATAACGAAATTATGAACACAAATACCCAGTAATTGCTTAGAAAAGATACCAAGATCGCATCGTCATGAAAAAATATTACAACGCGGTCCCACCAAATGGCGTTCTGATATTGATCCGGTTGGTCTTCGTGTAACGCTGATACCCATTAGAGATGAGGGATTTCGGAATTACCAACACGCTCAAAAACCCCAGCACTGTATGGAAGATGGTTGAGATCATCCCGCCTTTGCCAAAAGTACGTCTAGGTTGCGTGAGTAGGTTAATTGTTAGCAACTTCACAAGCAAGAATGGCAACACTATGGGAAAAATGGGCAAGAGGTTTTCTCTATCCCCTGGGTGGAGGGTATATCGATGATGGTACGTATGGCTAGCAGCATAATCAAACTGATACCACCAACCTAGGCAGCTGAAGATATAAAGAAAGGCATGGTTGAGGCTCTTGGTTTTGGAGACGGTCCCATGTCCCATTTCGTGCGCACCAGCCACAAAAAATGCAGCTCCTGGCGTGAAAGAGTAAAGCTACGAGAAAGGCGATCCAATTTGCTCGAGCTTCAAAATAATATGTGCAGGCCCCATTCAATACCCAAAGCGCCAAAATGGCCTAAAGCCTGAAGCCACCTAGGCGCATCTGGCTTAGATTTAATTCCTGCAATTTGGGTGTTTCAATTTGGGGGCGTATCCAACTAACTTCTAGTTCTTTCCAAACATCAGCTAATCGTTCATATTTTTCAGTTGTTTCTATGGGGAATTTCCCTCGAAATGTATTACTGCTCAAGGTCCATCCATTTAGTGCCAGCCACTTTATTCGATGGCTCCGCACATGTCGGGCGCCCCATTGCACTAATCTCCCCATCCTTGTCTTGGAGTCAAAGCCGCCATTGATTCGATCTTCGGACCGGAATTTAACGCTCAACAGTATCGGCATCCTACGCCGCGCCATGGTGTCTGACGAGTACAACACGTGAGAATTGTCTGAGTGAAACCCCAGATTATTGATCCGCAGGTCGTCAAACAGAACAACAGCCTTTAGACACTCACACTCAGTCCGGGAAGCACCAATTCAAAAATAGCGGCTGAAACCGCCCGGTGTTGCCGCGCCGCCTGCGCGTTGCCGACCATGACGTCCAGGGCGCCTTTTGCTTGCGCCGTGCCATCCACGGTGCGCTGCCTGGCAGCCTGCACCGCAGGGTGCTACGGCTGGCCGGTCACCCCATACGACTGCGACAGGTCGGTCGGGCCGATGAAGATCACATCGATGCCGTCGATGGCGGCGATCTCCGGGAGCCGGTCCACAGCCTCGGCCGTCTCGATGTGGATCACCACCAGGGTCTCCCGGTTGGCCTGCTCCACGCACTCGCTAAACGGCATTGTCTGGCCGTAGTGGGCGGCGCACGCCGGTCAGCCCCCGGATCCCCCGCGGGTGATACTTCACCGAGCGCACCACGGCCTCGGCCTCAGCCGCCGAATTGACCCACGGGACGTGCAGCCCTTGGGCGCCGGTGTCCATGAAGCGCAAGATGGTCGGCGGCAGATTGGTGGTCACACGGATGATCGGCGTGACGCCGCACAATTCGGCCACGCGCACCATATGCTCGCAGTCCCGCGGCTCCAACGTTCCATGCTCGCCGTCAAAGACGATGAAATCCCATGGCTGATAGCCGAGCACCTCCACCAGGCCGGCATCCGGGTAGCGCACAAAACAGCCCGGGACCGTCTCGCCGGATTGAAGCTTTGCTTTCGTCGTGTTGGTTTTCAAGGCAACACCTGTAAAGCAACCGGGCGGCGGTGGCGCTACCGGCGACAAACGCCCGGCGGTTGCGCCGCTTCCCGGCTTGATAAGTGCGTCTCCATCGAGCGCGGCGGCTAGATCGTCGTGTACCCTCCGTCCACCACCAGCACCGAGTTCGTGACAAAGGAGGCGTCATCGCTGGCCAGAAAGACCACCGCCCGCGCCACCTCGACCGGCTCGGCGAACCGCTGCAGCAGGTTGGCCTTGCGATACGGCGCCAGTTTCTCCTCGGGGATGCTCAGGGTCAGGGGCGTGTTCATCGAGCCGGGACAGACGACATTGACCCGGATCCCGTCCGGTGCATGATCGATCGCCATGCAGCGCGCCAGGCCCTCGAGCTTCCGCATCTTGGGTGCCCGGCCTCGGCCTAAGCCTGGCTCCAATCGAACTTGTGATCGGCCTGCTTGCCAGCGCCGGTTTCGTTCAGCTCCAGCAGGTTGCCATCCGGATCATAGAAGAAGAGGACGTGCCACTCACCTTCGCCCGCGAACCGGACCGGCGGAGAAACGCACTCAACGCCGGCGTCCACCAGCCGGCGGTAGGTGGCCGGGACGTCCTCCACCCCGAAACAGATGTGGGCGCTGGGCACATGGTTGAGGGGATAGCGCTGCCGCGGGCTGAGCGGGTTCAGCCAGGCGATCAGGTCCAGCGTGAAGCCGGGCCCCGCGTGGCGCGTATGCCCTCAACCATGTGCCCAGCGCCCGCAGGCGGTACTCGCGCATGTGGACCTTGGGCATGGCCGTCATCTCGGAAATCGGCCCGTCGTTGTGCTCCTCCGGGCTGACCACCTCCAGGCCGAGGAGATCGCGAAAGAACTTAAGTGACCTCTCCAGGTCGCTCACCATCATCGCCACATGATCGATCTTGATGGAAATGCTCATAGGGTGTTGCCTCAGGATGATTGGCCAAGCCGCTCAGCCTCGCTGGCGATCCGCTGAAAAGTCAAACCGGGACAGGTCGGGCGTGAAGCCGATCAGCGTCCAGCCGCCATCCACGTTGAGGATCTGGCCGGTGAGCAGGGCCGCATCGTCGCTGGCCAGAAAGACGCACGGGCCCACGTAATCCTCCACCTGCGCCACGCGCTTGGCCGGCATCACGGCCGCCCATTTGCGGTCGTAGTCCGGGTCATACCCGAGATTGCGCTCGTTGCTGGTGGGGGCTGGGGCGATGGCATTGACGCGGACGTGCGGGGCGAGCTCGATGGCGAGCTGACGGGTGAGCGCCTCCAGGCCGCCCTTTGCCATAGTATAGCTGGAGTGGTGGGGGATGATCACCTTGGCCGCGCACGAGCTGATGTTGATGATCGCCCCGCCGCCGCCCTGCGCGATCATCCGGCGCGCGGCGGCCGCCGAGCCAAAAAACGGCCCGCGCAGGATGGTGTTGACCACGTCGTCGAAGTCCTCTTCGGTGATGTCGAAGACGTGGCCAAAGCGCGTGCGGGCGGCGTTGTTGACCAGCACATCCAGCCGGCCAAAGCGCTCACACACCCGGTCCACCAGCTGCTCGAAGTCTGCCTTGGCGCCGATATCGGCCTGGAAGACCTCGGCCTCGCCGCCGGCCTGCCGGATGCGCGCGCACGTGGCCTCCGCGCCCGCGAGGTCGTTCTTATAATTGACCGCCACTCGCGCCCCGGCGGCGGCCAGCCCCACTGCCAGCCCCTGGCCGATGCTCTTGCTGGCCCCGGTGACCAGGGCCACTTTCCCGGCCAGTTTCTTGTTCATAGGTATCTCCTCGGCCGGTCAGGCCGTAACTCCAACCTCGGCAGCCACGCCCCGGATGAAGCCGGCGGCCTGGGCATACTCTTGTTCGGTCGCCAGGTGTTCGATGATCAGCGGCATCTCCGGCGACGCCTGCTCGATGCGCCTCAAGAGCGTCCGGTAGTCCAGGATGCCCTGGCCGGGGATCACCTCGCGCAGGCAGACCGTGGCCGGATACGGATCCTGGAGGATGTCCTTGGCATGGCACGAGACGATCCACGGCCCGAGCAGGTCAAAACAGCGGTCGATCAACGCCGGCGTCGAGAAGTACAGGTGGGCGTCGCGGATGGCGTTGGCCGGGTCCAGGTGCACCGCCAGCCCCGGCCGGTCGATGGCCTTGAGCAGCCGCAGATAGATCTCCGGCCCGTCGAGGATCGTCCACGGCGACATCTCAAGCGTCAGCCTGGCGCGCCGCGGCTTCACGTCATCGAGCACGCCGCGAACCCAGGCCACCACCGCCTCAAAGGCCAGCTCGGTGAAGTTGTCCGGGTGCGGCGCCACGTGCGGCGCCAGGGCGTTGGCCGTGTCGAATGAGCCCGCCACGGTGGGACAGCACACCGCCCCCAGCTCGTCGGCGACGGCCAGGGCCTCGGTGATGGCGGCCAGGTTCCGGGCCCGCTCGTGCGGGCGGGGATCGAGTGGATTAACCCAGGCCGCCACCTCGCCGATGACAACGTCGGCGCGCGCGAACGCCTCACGCAGGGCGCGGATTCTGTCGGTCTCCGCAATCCCGATCGAGGGGCAGGTCGCGGCGCGGTAGCCCCATTCGCGGTACTTCGTCGCGAGGGCTTCCGGTTCGAGGTTGTAGTGGCTGAAGTCGGCGCCGAGTCTCATAGCTCTTTCGGGATCTGGATGATGGATGACAGCCCGCCATCGACGACGAGCGATTCGCCGGTCATGTAGTTGGACATGTCCGAGGCCAGGAAGAGCGCCACCTGGGCGATGTCCTCGGGCTCAGCGTTGCGCTTCAATGGGCACATCTGGGCAACTTTCTCGCGCTGCTCAGCGGTCAGATGGGCGGAGAGGCCGGTCATGACCGCGCCGGGCAGGATGGTGTTGACGCGGATCGTTGGCGCGAAGTCGGCGGCCATCGCCCGGGTGAGCGCCAGCAGGCCGCCCTTGGCGGCCTGGTAGGCCGTGTAGCGGGCATAGCCGCGGATGGCGTGGACCGAGCCGGTGATCACAATGGCCCCGCCGCCGCCGGCCAGCATGGCCGGAACGCCGCAATGCGCCAACATCCAGGTGGCCTTAAGACAGACGGCCAGCGTCCGGTCCCAATCAGCCTCGGTGATCTCCACGGCATCGCCCTCGGCGTAGGCAGCCGCATTGCTGTGGATGACGTCCAGCCGGCCGCCGTACTGGGCCAGCGTCTTCTCCACCAGCGCCTGGACCTCGCTCATCTGGCCCACGTCCGTGCGCACGAACATGGCGTCGCCGCCTTCGGCGCGGATGCCGGCGGCCGCGGCTTCACCGGCGGCGGCGGTGACATCGGCCAACACCACCCGGGCGCCCTGGCGGGCGAAGAGCTGGGCGGTGGCCCGGCCGATGCCGGAGGCAACTCATGCACCAAAGCCGCGCGCGCCGCGAATGATTGACGCATGGACTCCACGCTGGCGGCGCAATTGGTCAACGCTTCCACCACTGCGGGCATAATGAAACTTGGAAT
>SXGQ01009582.1_pt1 | contig 11837 bp, 9 predicted proteins | sample 3178371 | NCBI WGS metagenome assembly SXGQ01 (sample SAMN11356859, study PRJNA531348) | freshwater metagenome | isolation source: freshwater sample F1-20 | place: China: Fuxian Lake, Yuxi | collected 2017-12-25 | reverse complement strand
TAATCAAATTACCAGCTCTGCAAAAACGGCCGGCTTCCAAGAAATATGGGATATCGAACACGCCAAAGACGATTCGCAAACCCTCTTCGTGGGTACCCAAACCAACGGATTGTATCGCTCAACCGATGGTGGCACCACCTTCACCAATGTGTATGCAGGGGGTAACAAACAAGTTACCGACATCCTTTGCCTGCCCAACAACCGTGTCATTGCCACCCTCCACATGTCGCAAGTTGTGGCCTCTGATTCGCTCGGAAAACCCGGTACCTTCAAAATCATCAGCTTCCCCAATGCCCCGGGATCAGGTTCTTACCGCCGGATACAACTCGCCAGTCCCGCCAAATTCCCCAACGTAGTTTATGCCGTGTTTGAGGGTTTTGCCTTCGATGCCACACCCGTCGCCCTTTACAAAAGCAGCGATGGTGGACGTACATGGACGAAGAAAACGGCCCCGGGCGGCGCAGGAGCCAGTTACCAAGCCTATTGCCTGCTGTTTGGTGCGCATCCCAACGATTCCAATGCCATCGTTTGCGGCGGCGTGAAATTGGTACGATCACTCGATGGAGGCACCACGTGGACCAGCCTCACTGTAGGACATTCAGACCACCATTCCTTCGCCTACCTACCAAAAACCACCAACGAATTTGTGGTGGGAACCGATGGAGGAATGTACAGATACCGCTGGAACAGCACAGAAATCATGGCCAACCTCAACAATGGCTACCGCGTAACCCAATTTTATGCTGGCGCTTACGGTCCAAACGGATTGGTGGCGATTGCCGGAGCACAAGACAACGGCACCCATGTGGCGCGACAGCCCTTCGTGAGTCAGTCGTTCTTCGGGGGCGATGGTGCATACTGTCACATCGGCTTGCAAGACGGAAGCATCGCTTACATGAGCTACCAAAATGCGGCCATTCACGTAATGAAGAGTTTTAGTCCGACCGCACCCAGCTGGGCTACCAACATCACCGACCCAGCTTTCGCGACCGATGTGGTGGATTTCATCAACCTGTATGAGATGAATCCCATGGATCAATACCAAGTGTATTACCGCACCAACAAGGGGTTGTATCGCACAACGGATATGGGCAGCAGCTGGACGAAGTTAAACCTGAGCATTCGCGCGGGCATCAAGGCGATAGGCATTTCCAGACAGGAAAATCCGGTGGTCTATTTTGGTGGAACGGGCTCGCAATTATACAAGATTGAAAAGGCGGCAACCACCCTCGTGGGCAAGGAAGTGAATTACAACAGCAGCGTACCCACGGCGGTAACGAACGACAATATCAAGGGAATGCACGTGCACCCGAACGATCCCTATGTGTTGTATGTGGCGATGTCGAACATCAGCAACCAGCCGCGTGCATGGCGGGTAACGGGGTTGGATTCAATCACGAACAAGCCGGTGTGGAAGAATATTTCGGGCGATTTGCCTCCGGGCTTGCCGGTGAATATGTTGGCGGTGGATCCAGCGAATCCGGATGCGGTGTTCTTTGCAGGGACTGATTTCGGGTTGTATTACACCATCGATAGCGGGAAAACTTGGCAGAAGGACTACCGAATGCCGAATGTGGCGGTTCACGAGGTGAAGATGCGCGAGGATCGGACGTTGTTTGCATTTACGCACGGACGGGGGATGTTTGCGATTAAGTTGACAGCGCCAAAGGTGGGTGTTCGTGGTTTTGGCGGAGATGGTCGCCTACAGGCGAAGATTTATCCCAACCCCAGCAGCGATGGGTTGCGTGTGAGCAGTGCGATGGATTTATTTGGTGCGCGGTATTCGGTGATGGATTTGGGCGGCAGAGAAGTTTCGAATGGCCTGCTGGGCGATGGCGGTTTTGTCGACACGCGGACGCTGAAGAATGGCAGTTACTTTTTGCGGGTTGAAGTTGCAAATCGCACATTAACTTCGAAATTCATTGTTCAGCACTAAGAAAAGCGGAATGTCGATTGATCCCATCGTAGAATCCCAATTAAAATCTTTGGAGGCCCAATTGGGCGAGTTGAATGATTTTTTGTTGGAGGTGAGCACCGACATGGTCGATGGTGGCTTCACGGAGCATCCGTTGTATGTGGCGCACCAGGAGCAAGCGAAGATTGGCGAGATGATTGTGGACCGCGACGAGTTTGGTTTCCCATTTTCGATCAACGCGACAACGATAGAGCGATTTTTGGAGTTGGGCATTTTGCAGAAGGAGCGATTGGGTGCATTTTTGAAGGCGTACGGAAATCCCAAATCTCGGTGTTGCGTATTTTTGATGGTTGCGCCGGAGCCGCAGTTTGTGTTTCATCAATTCAAGAACGGCGGGGCGGCCGTCGGAACAAGTTCCGCCGCGGCCGCCCAATAACACCCCACCCGATCTTTCCATGTCCTCCCCAACCATCAATATTGTCATCCTGAATTTCAACACCCGCAACCTGTTGCAGCAGTGCTTGCCGACGGTGATTCGGAACAGTCAGTATCCCGGGGCTACGATCACAGTGGTCGACAACGCTTCCACCGACGGAAGTGCGGATTTCATGTCGGGCCATTACCCCGAAATCCGTTTCATTCAGCTATCCGAGAATACGGGTTATGCGGGTGGATACAACGAGGCGTTGAAGCAGTGCACCGAGGATTATTTTGTGTTGTTGAATTCCGATGCGGAGCCCGATGAGCAATGGCTTTCGCCATTGCTGGAATTGGTTGCGCAACACCCGGATTTGGGTGCGGCGCAGCCGCACCTCATAGATTATTACGAGCGCAACAAATTCGAATACGCCGGCGCAGCCGGCGGATTCATCGACAAATACGGGTATCCGTTTTGTCGGGGTCGGATTTTTGGCAACGTTGAATACAACCAGGGACAATACAACGAACCGATGCCCATTTTTTGGGCGTCCGGCGCAGCCTTATTCATCAAGCGCGAAGCCTGGGAACGATCCGCCGGCTTGGATCTGGCTTTTTTCGCCCACATGGAAGAAATCGATTTGTGCTGGCGACTCCAACTTATGGGATACAGCATTTGGTCTTGCCCCACCTCCCGCGTGTTTCATATTGGCGGCGCCACCCTCTCCAACCAAAGTCCGTACAAAACCTTTCTCAATTTCCGCAACAACTTGCTGATGTTGCATAAAAACCTACATCCCAGCGAGAAGTTGGCCCGAATTTTCACCCGCAAACTGCTCGATGGCCTCGCCGGCGTTTTCTTTCTGCTGCAAGGCAAGTGGTCTCACATTCCACAAATCGTTAAAGCCCATCGCGAATTTGACAAAACAAAAAATAAATTTGTGATCACCGCAAATCCAGTATTAATCAAGGAACTTAGCGGAGCCCTTAACAATTCGATTGTTGGGGGCTATTTCCTTAAACTGAAGAAAACTTGGTCCCAATGGTTCTAAACCCAAATACCAAAATTTGTATCATTGGCCTCGGATATGTGGGCCTTCCCTTGGCCATTACATTCGCCAAGAAATACCCGACCACGGGGTTTGATATCGATGCAAAACGCATAGAGGACCTACAAAATTTTGAGGACATAACAGAAACAATTTCTGCAGACCAATTAAATGCATTGACAGCATCCAAACAGTTGATTTTTACTTCCCAAATTGAATTAATAAGACACTGCGATGTTTTTATTGTTACCGTGCCAACGCCTGTGACGCAGGAAAAACTCCCCGATCTTTTGCCATTAAAAGATGCCTGTTTACAATTGGGGAAGATCCTTCAACCAAAACAAATTGTCATTTTTGAATCCACAGTATACCCTGGATGCACCGAAGAAATATGCGTGCCAATCCTCGAGTCCGTGTCCAAGTTGAGTTACAACCTAGATTTTTTTTGCGGCTATTCCCCTGAAAGAATCAATCCTGGAGACAAAGTCAACACCATAGAAACAATTGTCAAAGTAACGTCAGGATCTACGCCCGAAATTGCTCATTTCGTGGATGAACTCTATAAATCCGTCATTACCGCGGGCACACACAAAGCGCCGAGTATCAAAGTGGCCGAAGCCAGCAAAGCCATCGAAAATGCACAGCGGGATGTAAATATTTCATTCATCAACGAGCTTTCACTCATCTTTGAAAAGATGGAAATTGACACCTATGATGTAATTGCCGCAGCATCGACCAAGTGGAATTTTTTAACGTTTAAACCCGGCCTTGTCGGTGGACATTGTATTGGTGTTGACCCTTATTACCTCGCCTACCAAGCAAAAAAACTTGGACATGAACCACAAGTTATTCTCAGTGGCCGGCATGTCAACGATAACATGGGGGTTTTTGTAGCACACAAAATGGCCAAACTACTTCATGCCAACGGCAAACGAATCCAAAACGCAAAAATTCTTGTATTGGGTATGACATTCAAAGAAAACTGTAACGATGTGAGAAACTCAAAAGTTGTCGATGTGTACTTTGAACTGAAACAGCTCGGCGCTCATGTAGATGTCTATGATCCACATGCCAACCCAAATTTGGTTAAAGATTTGTATAATATCGAACTTACCAACGACCTCATGCAATATGATGGAATTATGGTTACGGTAGGTCATCAAGAATTCCGGGAACTCAAATACAACCAATTGAAACTTGATGAAAAAAGCGTGATCTATGATTTAAAAGCAATTTTACCCCGTGAATTGGTAAATGCACGGTTATAATTAGGGCTAACTGCTTCTTGGGTGATACTTGAATAGCGTGTCTGCTAAATAACTGCGATCGAGGTGGGTATAAATCTCTGTTGTTGTTATACTCTCATGACCCAACATTTCCTGGACAGCCCTTAAATCTGCCCCCGCTTCCACCAAATGGGTGGCGAAACTATGTCGGAACGTGTGGGGCGAAATATTTTTTCTTACGCCCGCTTTCAAGGCCAGCACTTTGATCAGCAAAAACACCGACTGACGGCTCAACGCACCGCCCCGCTTGCTCAAAAAAACCACATCCCGCTGACTGGACTGAATATTAATGTGCACCCGCACTTCATCCACATACAATCGGATGTGCTTGAGTGCCCTGGCGCCCACCGGCACCAATCGCTCTTTGTTTCCTTTTCCCACCACTTGCAGAAATCCTTCCGCCGGATGGATCTGTGTTAAACGCAATCCCACCAATTCACTCACGCGCAACCCACAGCTGTACAAGGTTTCCAACAAAGCCACGTTCCGTTCTCCCTCCGCCGTGCTGCGATCAATGGCCGCAATCATGGCGTCGATTTCTTCTTCGCTCAGAACTACCGGCAACTTGCGTCCGGTTTTGGGGGGCTCTAGAAAATCTGCCGGACTTTCCGCCAGGCTGTCTTCCATGACCAAAAACTTGTAAAAAGACCGCACGCCACTGATGATTCTGGCCTGCGACGTAGCCTGAAATCCCAAATCCGCAATCCACTCTGGGAATTTCTGTATGCGCTGTTGGTTTATGTCGAGCGGACCCTTGCACCCTTGCGATTCACTCCACAATTCAAACTTTTCCAAATCGGCCAAATACGCCTCCACGCTGTTCACTGACAGCGAACGCTCCAACTGCAAGTATTGCTTGAATCGTTGTTTGGCGGAAATCCAAGCGGGGGTTGTCATTTCTAAACGCCTGTTTACCGGGACTCAACCTATTTGAGGGCCACTTTTTCCACCTGCACAACTTCTTTGGTGTTGGCATCGTAAATCCATACCACCACATCACAATTTGCAGCAACCCATTTGGCTTTGGGAACCAAATAAAAATGCTTTTCGCGAACATATCCCGCTGAAACTGGGGATGTATTAATGTCACTACCCAAGGTAGAACCCGCCACCCCGCGCAAAGCGTGCTCATGTTCGTAATCATCAACCATACCGCCCGGTGCATCTTGGTCGGACTGTTTGCTCTTCACCCCATTCTCGGTGATTGCCACCACCCATTTATAACTCGATGTGATCGCATTATTGGCCACAGCTTTAATTTCAACGCGTGACTTTCCGTCGGCAGGTTTCCAAGTGCTCTTGACAGATAAATTGAATGGCGATGTTTTAGCCAATTGAGATGTAACTGCTGCGCCCCAGTCGCTAGTATTGAGCAACTTGCTTCCATTAAACGCCACCTGATCTACAGCACCCAATGGCAAAGAGGTTATCCCCCCCAAAGCCGTTGCTAATTGCTCCGCCTCAATGGTACTCAATGTATCGAACCCAGCCCAAGGAAAGGTCAAACTCATAGGTGTTCTGGGGTATAAAGCCACCACTTCAACCCGACCTGCATTGTTTGTCGCCAAATTCTTTGCGAGAACAGCCGCCTTCGGACAGTTGTTACATCGAACGCCGGTAACATCAAACAACAAAACCTTTTTCACTGCAGCCGCAGGCACAGATCCTAAATAAAATGTATCCAATAGCGGCTTTTCTTCTTCCGTCATGATCACCGGGGGCAATTCCTCATCACAAGACACCAAAGCACCAACTGTCAAAAACAAGACACCCATCACCACAGTCCATCCGTTTGAAAATTTCAATCGCATTCCACGAAAATAACGAAATTTCGGCAATCCCAATCCAAACCAACTTCTACTAACTTTGTTAAATGATTGTGAGAATCATTAGAATAGCCTCCATCGCAGCCGCCATTGGCTCGTTGATCACTGCCTGCGTATTTGGCAAAACCAAAACCATCGACCCAAGTCAGGTAGGAACTGCGCCAAAAAGTATCTACGACATCCAAATAAAAACCCTGGATGGCACTACCAATCTGGACCTCGCCCAATATAAAGGCAAAAAAATCCTCATCGTAAACACTGCTTCCAAATGTGGGTACACGCCCCAATACGCGGAATTGCAGCAACTTTCAGAGAAATTTGCCGACAAACTCGTCATCATCGGCTGTCCGTGTAACCAATTCATGGAGCAAGAACCCGGTGCTGCAGCAGAAATCGCATCGTTCTGTCAAAAAAATTACGGCGTTACTTTCCCCATCAGCGAAAAGCTCGATGTGAAAGGCGGCAAACAGCACCCCCTCTATCGCTGGTTGTGCAACAAATCCGAAAACGGCGCCCTCGATGCAACCGTGGGTTGGAACTTCAACAAATTCCTGATCAACGAGCAAGGTCAACTCGTGGCCTACTACCCATCCGGTGTAAAACCCATGGGCCCTGAGATTACAGAAGCATTGGCGCAATAATCGCTGTCACCGCATTGGGATTCAGCCCTTCTGTGTTATTTTCGCGCAGCAATAAAACTATGAGTATACTGGTTAACAAAGATTCTCGCGTTATCGTTCAAGGTTTCACTGGAAACGAAGGCACTTTTCACGCACAACAAATGATTGAATACGGAACCAACGTGGTTGGTGGTGTAACTCCAGGAAAAGGCGGTAGCACCCACCTCGACCGTCCGGTTTTCAACAGCGTTCAAGATGCCGTTCGAGAAGCCCAAGCCAACACCAGTATCATTTTTGTACCCCCTGCTTTCGCTGCCGATGCCATCATGGAATCTGCCGAAGCCGGAATCAAAGTCATCGTTTGTATCACTGAAGGCATCCCCACCAAAGACATGGTGAAGGTGCGCGAATACATCAAAGGATTCCGTTGTACCTTGATTGGTCCAAACTGCCCAGGTATCATCACCCCAGGCGAAGCCAAAATTGGCATTATGCCTGGTTTCATTTTCAAGAAAGGTTCGATTGGCGTTGTTTCTAAGTCAGGAACATTGACCTACGAGGCCGTGGACCAGTTGACCAAATTGGGATTGGGACAAAGCACTGCCATTGGTATTGGTGGAGACCCAATCATTGGAACCACAACCAAAGAAGCCGTGGAGTTGTTCATGAACGACCCAGAAACAGAAGGTATCGTGATGATTGGTGAAATCGGCGGTGGCATGGAAGCCGAAGCCGCTCGCTGGATCAAAGAACATGGCACCAAGCCTGTTGTTGGCTTCATTGCCGGACAAACCGCACCTCCCGGACGCCGAATGGGTCACGCTGGTGCGATCGTTGGTGGAAAAGACGATACCGCTGCTGCTAAAATGGCCATCATGGCCAAGTGTGGCATCCACGTAGTAGCATCTCCCGCAGAAATCGGTCAGAAAATGGCTGAGGTGTTGGGAAGAATGCCTTCTTAATCAATACAAAAACGATATCAACTAAAATATAAAGGCCCGCAATTGCGGGCCTTTTCTTTGACAGTATTTTATGAAATACAACTAATTGTCACACCAATCCGACTATGGCTTCCGCTTCTTCGTCAAATCAACCAGTGTTACATCGGTATGGGCTGCTGGGCTCCATTCAAAAAACGTATCCGCCAAGGCGGAATTGGGCGTCATGGATGTCACCTCAATTGCGACCTCAGTACCGTTCTTGTAATGCTGAATCACGCGCTGAATCTTGTTCGTCAACTTGTCGATCTCTAACTTCACATAACTGTAATTCGCGGCATTCTTCGGTACCAACTGAATCACATCATAGTTCTTGCCGTTGCGAACAACAGGACCTTCGTATTTACTCTTAAATCCTTTATTGTAAATGGTAAAAATCTCATTCGGCGTAATGCTATTGTCGCGCAACTTGAAATTCTCCTTAGTCACCTCCGCATCATCCTTACTGTAAGTCCAGGTAAACATTGAATTGCAATAAATCTCCTGCGATGCGTAATCCAAGCGAAACTTCTTCCCCTTCAACCACACATTCCCCTTCTCAATAGAGGCTCTGCCGCTCACAGGTGTTGTAGTCAGCGTAAACGACGCTTTAATCGTACTGTACGACTGATACACCGCCGTAACCTTCTTCAATATCGCCTCAGCCTTCGGGTCATTTTGCTGCTGGGCCTTTAATCCAATAACAGACAAAACGCCTAAACAAAAAAAAACCAACCCGCGCAAACCAGAGCGCCCAAATCCTGCCGGAGCACTCAAATTCAATGTATATTTCATCTATCTTAAAATCTATCGCAAATTACTCAAAAATTGCTCCAAACTGTACTCATCCGTAATCAAAACTTGGCGGGCCTTGCTGCCGTTGTTTCCACCCACAATGCCAGCGTCCTCCAACTGGTCCATCAAACGACCTGCCCTGTTGTATCCAATCTTCAATTTTCGCTGAATCATGCTCGTACTACCCACCTGGTTTAATACCACCACGCGTGCCGCGTCCTCAAACATCGGGTCCCAATCGCCTGAATCCAAACCATCGCCGGCCAAAACGCCGCCCTCCTCTTTCACCTCGGGCAACACATACGCCGTTGGGAAAGCTCGCTGCTCGCCAATGAAATCAACAATCCGCTCCACCTCTGGCGTGTCCACGAACGGACATTGTAATCGAATTACCTCGTTGCCGCCACTGTATAACAAATCGCCCCTTCCAATCAGCTGATCGGCGCCATTCGCATCCAAAATTGTGCGTGAGTCAATCTTCGAACTCACTCGAAAGGCTATCCGTGCCGGGAAGTTTGCCTTGATCATCCCCGTAATTACATTTACACTCGGCCGCTGTGTTGCCAAAATCAAATGAATCCCAATCGCCCGGGCCAACTGCGCCAAACGAGCAATCGGCGTCTCAATCTCCTTGCCCGCCGTCATCATTAAATCCGCCACCTCGTCAATCACCACCACGATATAAGGCAAGAATCGATGCCCATCGTTCGGATTCAGCTTCCGCGCCAAAAACTTGTTGTTGTACTCAATGATGTTCCGCATCAACGCATCCTGCAGCAACTTATAGCGGTTGTCCATCTCCACACACAAACTGTTCAACGTATTAATCACCTTATGGTTGTCTGTGATAATCGCCTCCCCATCGCCCGGCAACTTGGCCAAGAAATGACGCTCAATCTTGTTGAACAAAGTTAGTTCCACCTTCTTCGGATCCACCAACACAAACTTCACATAGGCCGGATGCTTCTTGTACAACAGCGACACCAAAATGCTGTTTAGACCCACCGATTTACCCTGTCCCGTAGCACCAGCCATCAGCAAGTGGGGCATTTTCGCCAAATCGGCCACAAAAATTTCGTTAGAAATGGTCTTACCCAAAATCACAGGCAGCTGGAAATCACAGTCCTGAAACTTCTTGCTCGCCAATACACTGCGCATCGGCACCACCTCTGGATTCTTGTTCGGCACCTCAATACCAATGGTCCCTTTTCCGGGTATCGGTGCGATGATCCTTATCCCCAGGGCCGCTAAACTCAGGGCGATGTCGTCTTCGAGGTTCTTAATCTTCGAAATTTTTACCCCTGGCGCTGGCACGATTTCATACAAAGTAACGGTAGGACCCACGCTAGCCTTGATACTCGAAATGCCAATTTTATAATTTTCCAGCGTTTGAATAATCATGTCCTTGCTACGCTGAATCTCGTCCATATCAATCTCCTGTTTACGTGTATCTTGTTCTTGAAGTAAATCGAGGGTTGGAAACACGTATTTACTCAACTCAAGCGTCGGGTCGTAGACGGTGTCGATTCCCATCCGATCCATGGAATTGTCTCCGGTATTTTCGTCCACTTCCTCATCGGTATTATCCACCATCACCTCCACTTGAAAGTCCTCATCGCCAAGAAGTGTATTGATGCCAGCGCCTGGACCTGCATCGTGTTCCTCTCCCGCAGCATCCATTTCTGCCTGTTCGATGTCTTCTTCCATCCCAAAGGGCTTAGGCTCCTGATTCACGGGGGCCATTGCGACATCCACTTCTTCTTCGCCTCGACTAACCACAAAATCATCGAACTTCTCAATGATCGGCGGCGCGGGATTCACCACTTTGGCTGGGGCGTTGTCATCTGCCGTCTTGAGCGATATCTGCGTCAACGCTTCCCTTTCCGCTTGCGACAATGGCGGGGTATCGTCTTCCAACTCCACCTCAATCACATCCTCATCCAGCGCATCCACGATAAAATCTTCATGGATGCTCGGCTCAAAGCCTGAGGGCTGTTCGACATCCGATGTCTCTGTTTTTTCTTCTCGAAGCGATGCATTTCCGCCGGATGCCCAAGCGCCATCGAGGTCTGATTCTGGATCCAGCAACTCCCCGTCCGGGCCGTATTTCATTTTGATGCGGGCGAAGGGATTCGCGTTGAGGAAGAACATCGAATAGGCCACGGCATATGCTGCTAAGAAGAAAAACGACCCCACCGCGCCAATGGCAGTTTCAATCTGTTGATTGCCAAAAAACCCGAAGGACCCTCCGAGCAAAGGCCACCATCGCAGAGCAAAACCCAAGGAAAGGGAAAACCAAACTGTAAACAAGATGGCATGCACCGCGATGCGCAGCAGGGAGAACGGACGGTAATCGAAAAGGAGGTAAAGCCCTGTGAGCGCCACATAGGGAAGCAGGGCATAGGCTGCGAGACCGAAGCCATTATGGACAAATTTAAACGCGAGCTGGGCACCGTAGTAACCCATGGCGTTTTTGGCCGCGCCATTAAAATACGACAGGCCATCGTCGCTGCTCGACATCAAGCTCTGGTCGAGTTTCCAAGAAAAGAAGAAGGAGGTAAAACTAATGGCGAGAACCGCCGCGAAAACCACCAGCAGGAACCCAACGACTTTGCGGGTGGGCTCGTGTTTGAGGGTGATGGCCGACCACACGTCTTGGGCCGATATTTTTTCAATGCGATCGCCTTGATCACGAAGGAAATCGGGACGTGTGTCTTTGGATGATTTTCGTTTGGCCATAATGATAGGGAACGAAAATAACACCCATTTTAGTGTGTCGCCCGCGCACGCGTGAGCGAGTTTTGCACGAGACTAGAAAGTGTTTAGTGAATCATCCAAAAAGACACTTTTGGACTACTCCCCAACGGCGTAGGTCTGCCCTTCCACCGCTTCTACAGTATTGACAAAAATCGATTGGGCCTCTTCGAGGAGGGGCAGTGCATCGTTGTATCG
>SXGQ01190177.1_pt1 | contig 11838 bp, 11 predicted proteins | sample 3178371 | NCBI WGS metagenome assembly SXGQ01 (sample SAMN11356859, study PRJNA531348) | freshwater metagenome | isolation source: freshwater sample F1-20 | place: China: Fuxian Lake, Yuxi | collected 2017-12-25 | reverse complement strand
GATGCGCAGGCCCGGCTGGAGGAAGGAGCGCGGCACCCACGCGGGCGCGAGGCGCAGCAGGCCGCCGGTGCGGGAAAGTTCGTTGGAAACTTTGGTGGCGGTGTTGGCCTTGACGGTGCGGAGTTGATTGACGGTGTTCATGGGAGTCTGAGTAAACAGTGTTCAGTTTTCAGTCGGGTCACAATGCTTGCGGCTTCTGGGCGAACCACAGGACAAGGTGGCACTTGCGGCAGGCGAGGTTCACGCCGCCGCCGGGGTTCGGCAACTCGTTGAACTCGCGTCCACGGCAATGCGCGCATTGGACCTGGATTCCCGCCGCCTGGTATTCGCCCGGGTTCACCGCGCTGGCAGCGGCCTTGATGGCGCGATGGACAGCTTTGAAGGTCTTGGTGATGTCCGGCATGACAGCGGCGGTTGTTTTTAAGCGCCCAGCGCAGCTTATCGGCGGCGAAATGCGGCCAGCAAGTTTCTTCTCCGCCATTGCTCTGTAGCGGCGCTCTGAGCGCCGTTGCGGTGGCGGGCGCACAACGCGGCGGTCGCAGACCGCCGCTACAGCGCGCGGGCGGGGCGGCTCGCGTTACTTGCGCCGCTCGAGCTTCAGGAAGTTCGCCATCAGCAGGCGTCCGTGTTCCGTGAGGATGCTCTCGGGATGGAACTGCACGCCCCAGATGGGCAGCTCCTTGTGGCGCACGCCCATGATTTCACCTTCCTCGGTCTCGGCGGTGATTTCGAGGCAGGCGGGCAACGTGTCGCGCTTGATGACGAGGGAGTGGTAGCGCGTGGCGTTGAACGGGCTTGGGATGCCGGCGAAGAGGTCCTCGCCGTTGTGGCGGATGGGCGAGGTCTTGCCGTGCATCATGCGGTAGTTCACCACGACTTCGCCGCCGAAGGTATGTCCGATGCACTGGTGACCGAGGCAGACGCCGAAGAGCGGGATGTGCGGCCCGAACGCGCGGATGATGTCGTTGGAGAGGCCGGCCTCGCGCGGCGAGCACGGCCCGGGGGAGACGAGGATGCGCTCGGGCTTGAGGTCGCGGATCTGGTCGAGCGTGACCTCGTCGTTGCGGACGACGCGGAGGTCTGCCTTCAGCTCGCCGAGATACTGGACGAGGTTGAAGGTGAACGAGTCGTAGTTGTCTATGACGAGGGTCATTTCGGTCGTGGCGGAAGTTAGCGGCGGCCCGTGGCTTTGGGAACACGAAACCGAGTCGCCCTCCCGCACGACAGAAGCAATTCCAGGCGCTCATTTCTATGCTTTCCTGCCAAGCGCTTTTGGCCTAAGACTAGGGCTAACGCGTGTATCTCAACTACTACGGGCTGCGCGAGCCGCCGTTCAACATCAACCCGAACCCGCGGCTCCTGTTCTACAGCGCGAAGCATCGCGAGGCGCTGAACCATCTCCTCTACGGCATCCGCGAGCGCAAGGGCTTCGTGCCGCTCACCGGCGAGGTCGGCGCGGGCAAGACCACGATCTGCCGCGCGCTGCTCGGGCATCTCGGCCCCAACTACGCCACCGCGCTCATCCTCAATCCGGTCCTCAGCTCCGACCAGTTGATGAAGGCCATCGCGATGGAGTTCGGCCTGCAGGTCAAGGGGCTGGACCGGCTGGAAACTGTCGCGGCATTGAACCAGTTCCTCCTCGACCAAGTCATGCGCGGGCACGACGCCGTGCTCATCATTGACGAGGCGCAGGACCTCACGCCGGAGTTGCTCGAGCAAGTGCGCCTGCTCTCCAACCTCGAGACCGACGACCGCAAGCTGCTCCAGATCATCCTGCTCGGCCAGCCAGAGCTTCGTCAGCGCCTGAGCAAACACGAACTGCGCCAGCTCCGCCAGCGCATCACCGTGCGCTACCATCTCGCGCCGCTCACGCCACGCGAGGTCAGCCAATACATCCAGCACCGGCTCGCTGCGTGCGGCGCGAATGGCTCGCCCTACTTCAGCGCTCCTGCCGTGTGGCGCATTCACCGCTACAGCACTGGCATCCCGCGTCTGGTCAACGCGCTGGCGGACAAATGCCTTCTCGCCGCCTTCGTGCAGAAGCGCGACCGCGTGAGCTTCAACATGGTCGGCACCGCCATCCGCGAGCTCGAGGGCCGCATCCGCGTATGAGCCTCATCAACGACGCCCTCAAGCGCGCCGCCGAGTCTCAAGGCCAGCCGCAGGCCCAGGCGCAGGCCCGGCCGCGCGGACCAAAGGGCATTGAGGATTGGCCGGTGCCGATGACGCCGGTCGCCGCGCGCGAGCGGCCTGCGTGGCTGCCGGTGGTCGGCATCGGGCTGTTGGCCGTGGCGCTGCTGGGAGCCTCAGGTTTCTTCTTCGCCAAATGGTGGAAGGAGCAAAAGGCCTGGCAACCCTACGTGGAGACGCCGCCCGACGATGACCCGGCAAGCAACGCCGTCGCCAACGCAAAGGCCCCGCCTGACACCAAGCAAGCCAAGGCCAACATCAAGTCACCGCCAGTCACGCCGCCTGCCGCCACCAACCCGGTGGTGAAGACCAACGTGGAAGTCGCCGCCGTCACGCCGCCGAAGCCCGTCACCCCGGAGCCACCTCCGCCCAAGGCCACCAACCCGGTTGTCGCTGTCGTGGTCCCGCCTTCGAAGCAGCCAGACCCGGTGGTTCCGAAGCCCGTCGTCGAACCTCCACCAGTCACGCCTCCCACGAACCCGCCGCCCGTTGTGAAAGTGGAGCCAAGCGCAGTGGTCGTCGTGCCTCCCGGCACCAAGAAGGGGGACGATCACGCCAAGACTGCCGCCGCCGAGTTCCCCGAGCTGAAGCTGCAAGGCATCATCCGCGGCAAGAAGAAGACCACCGCCATCGTGAACGGCAAGATGCTCTCGCTCGGCGACCGCCTCGAGGGAGCGTTCCTCCTCAAGATTGAGCAGGAGAGCGTCACGTTCGAGAAGGGCAGCGTGCGCAGGGAGCTGTTTCTGCTCCGGTAAGCGGAGAAAGGAGCAGGACTAGGATCAAGATCAGCAGCACGAACATGAGTTTGGACGCGCCCGCCGCTTCTCCTCCTGCTCGTAATCCTGATCTTGACCCTGCTCTCCCCAATCCCCCGTGACCCCGCCCTGCGTCCTCCACGAAGACGAGCACCTGCTGGTGGTGAACAAACCCGCCGGCTGGAACACGCATTCCCCCGCGCCCTACGCCGGCGAAGGCATCTACGACTGGCTCCGCCACTGCGAGCCGCGCTGGGCGGACCTCGCGATCATCCACCGGCTCGACAAGGAAACCAGCGGCGTCCTGGTCTTCGCCAAGACGCCGCTGGCGAACAAGTCGTTGAGCGAGCAGTTCGAGCAGCGTCAGGTGACCAAGCGCTACCGGCTCGTCACCGATCGCCCACCACCGACCGGCGAACTCGTGGTGCGCAGCAACATCGCGCGCGATGGCGAACGCTACGCGAGCCTGCCGACCGGCGCGGGCGGTGACCCGGCGGAAACGCGATTCGCCGCCGTAGGGTGGACACTCCTGTCCCCCAAGGCCGGCGGACCATCCGCTGTTCAAGGAATCGGGGACAAGAGTGTTCCCGTCACGGAAGTCACCGCCCAGCCGCTCACAGGCCGCACGCACCAGATCCGCGTCCACGCAGCGGCGAATGGATTCCCCATCCTGGGCGACATTCTCTACGGCGGCACGCCCGCCGCGCGGGTGTTTCTGCACGCGGCGGAAATCACCCTCAACCATCCCGCCACTCGCGACGCAGTCACGTTTCGCGCGCCGTGGAATTTGGCTGAGGAACCGCGTCTCGTGCTGCGCACCGCGATGGTCGAAGCGCCCTCCACCACCGCCTTCCGCCTCATCCACGGCGCGGCGGATGGCTGGCCGGGGTGGCAGGTCGAGCAGCTCGGCGACCACTTGCTTTCGCAATCCGAGGCCGCGCTCACCGACGCGCAGACAGCCCAGCTCTCCGCGTGGCTTGCGCAGCTTGATCTGCGCGGCGCGTATCACAAGCACCTCGACCGCCGCGTCCGCGAGACCAAAACCGCACAGGCCTCGCCACAACTTGTCCTCGGCGAGCCAGCCCCGGAACGCTTCACCATCCGCGAGAACGGCCTCGCCTTCGAACTCAGCTTCACCGAGGGCTACAGCTACGGCCTCTTCCCCGACCAGCGCGACAACCGGCGGCGATTGCTCACAGGCCATGTGGCAGCGGGGTTCTCCGTGCTGCGTGCAGCGTGTGGCGCGGAGTCAGGCCGGGTGGGTCCGGTCGGACCCACGCAACACGCAGCACGCAGCACGATCCTGAATTGCTTCAGCTACACCTGCGCCTTCTCCGTCGCGGCGGCGAAGGCGGGCGCGCACACGACGAGCCTCGACCTCTCGAAGAAATATCTGGAGTGGGGCAAGCGGAACTTCTCCCTCAACGACCTTGATCCGGCTGCTCACGACTTCATTTACGGCGATGTGTTCGACTGGCTGCGGCGGCTGGCGAAGAAGGGCCGGCAGTTCGACGCCGTGCTGCTGGACCCGCCGACCTTCTCGCAGTCCAAGGAGAGCGGCGTCTTCCGCGCGGAGAAGGACTACGGAAGGCTCGTCACTCAGGCGCTGCCGCTGCTGAAGCCGGACGGGATTCTCTTCGCCTCCACGAACTGCGCGACGCTCTCTCCGGAGGAATTCCTCGCGACCATCGAGGTGATGATTGAGCGCGCGGGCCGACGCAGCACGCAGCAGCACTACGTCCCGCAGCCGCCGGACTTCCCCATCACGCGCGACGAGCCGGCGCACTTGAAGACGGTGTGGCTGCGCGTGAGTTGACCAAAAAGTTTGCCCGCAGATAACACGGATAGCACGGATGAAGACTTCTGTAATCCGCGTCATCCGTGTTATCTGCGGGCACTCTCCTCACCGCGCCATCAGCCAGCCCACGATGTTCTCGCGTCCGAAAAGCCAGATGACCGCCGCCAGCGCGATGTAGGGGCCGTAGGGAATCCGGCTGGACCACTCGCGGCGCTTGAACGCGATGAGCGACACGCCCACCACCGAGCCGATCACCGCGCTGACCATCAGCGAGAACACCACCGCCGGCCAGCCGAGGAACGCGCCGATGGCCGCCATGAACTTCACGTCGCCGAAGCCCATCGCCTCGCGCGGGAGCACGATCCCGCTCGTCACCGCCTCCATGTGATGCACGGTGCCGGGATCGAACTCGTCCTTTCCGACGCGCAATTTGGCCGGCGAGAGCCGCACGTCCACGTTCCAATACGAGCGGTCCACCATCTCCAGCCGCGTGGCGTGGAAGGCCACCGTGTCGCTGCGACGATAGAATAATTCCTCGTAGCTCACCGGGCCGGTGGGCAGGAGCAGCTCGTTCTCGGTGAAGGTGATCTCCGAGGCGTCCGGCAGCTCGATGCGCTGCTGACCGAAGAGCAGCTTGCCCAATCGCAGCACACCATAGATCAGTCCGCCGCCCACCACGGCACCGAGCGCCGCCGCCTTCAGACCATCCGCCGCCTTCCCGAGGCCGTGGATTTCCGGGAACAGCCCCGACAGCAACACGCCCACGACGACGCCGCCGATGGTGATCTCGTCCGGGATGATGAAGTGCTCGAAGTCAATAAACGTGGCGACGATGAACCCGGCGAGCAGCACGCAGAAGATGATGGGCGAGGGGAAGCCCTTGCCGCCGAAGTGCAGCCACGTCGCGAGGAACGTCAGGCCCGTGAGCAGCTCGACGGCGAAGTAGCGCGGCGAGATCGGCGCGGCGCAGTTGGCGCACTTGCCGCGCAGCCAGAGCCACGTGACCAGCGGGATGTTCAGGTAAAAAGGGATCGAGTATTTGCAATGCGGGCAATGCGAGGGCGGCGAGACGACGCTCTGGTCCAGCGGCATCCGATAGATGCACACGTTCAGGAAGCTGCCGACGATGCAGCCGAATACGAAGAAGGTGAACGACCAGAAGTGGAACGGCACGGCGGCCAGCGTGGATGGCTCAGGCGCGCCCATAAACATTCTTGAGCAACGCCGCGCGCATCAACTCGACGGGCGCGGGCTGGCCGGTCCAAATCTGCAGTGCCTTCGTGCCTTGATAGAGCAACATGCCGAGGCCGTTCGCGACCTTGCAGCCCGCGGCCTTCGCGGCACGGAGCAACGGCGTCTCGGCGGGGCGGTAGATCATGTCATACACCGCGCGGGCGAGTCGCAACGGGAATTTCGCCTCGTCGAGCGGCGAGCCATCGCCGGGTTTCAGGCCGAGCGAAGTGGAGTTCAGCACGAGGTCAACGCCTGCGTCCGGCCAGCCAGCCTGCGCGCGCACCGAGGGGAAACGCGTGCGAATCTCCGCCGCTACTTCCTCCGCCTTGCTCGCCGTGCGGTTGACGAGAAAGAGCGAGCCGACACCATCGGAAGCGAGCTTGAGCGCCGCCGTGCGGCCAGCACCGCCCGCCCCGAGCAGCAGCACGCTCGCGCCGCGCGGCTCGAAGCCGAGGTCTTCGCGCAGCGAGCGCGTGATGGCGTCAGCGTCCGTGTTGAAACCGTGGGAGCGCAGTTCGCCGATGTCATCCGGGTTCAACTTCGCCAGCGGCTGCCATGCGCCGGACGCGTCCTTCGCCTCGAAGCGCACGGTGTTGACCGCGCCCCAAGTCTTCGCGGACACGTCGAGTTCGTCCACGATGTCCACGGCGAGGAGCTTGTGCGGGAGGGTGAGGTTGAGGCCGATGAACTTCATCGCCTGCGCGCCGGCGATGGCCTCCCGCAGCCGGTCGGGATGCACGTCGCAGGCGAGGTAGCGCCAGTCGAGACCCAGCGCGGCGAGCGCGGGGTTGTGCATCGCGGGAGAGGCGGAGTGGCGGACCGGATGGCCGAAGACCGCGCAAAAGCGCGTGCTGGCAAGGAGTTTAGCCGGTTCGGACACGCGGCGGAGGATAGGAGTTCAAGGTTCAAAGTTCAAAGTTCAAAGTCGGAGAAGGTTCAAGCACTCGCGCGGACGTCGCTCAATCGGGCGCAAAGAGTCCGCTGCTCGCCAGCAACGGAGTTGCGGCAGAAAATAGCCCACGGCGTGAGCCGTGGGGAAGCGATGCCGACGACCAAGCTGTGGAGCAGCACGGTGGTCGTGCCCGGCACCGGCGTGGTATTGAACAACGAGATGGATGACTTCTCCGCACAGTCCGGCGTGCCGAATCACTTTGGCCTCGTGGGCGCGGAGGCCAACGCCGTCGCGCCCGGCAAGCGCCCGCTATCCAGCATGTCACCGACCCTTGTGCTGCGGGATGGGCAGCCCGTGCTCAGCGTGGGGGCGGCGGGCGGTCCGACCATCATCACGCAGACCCTGCTCGCGATCCTTCACGTGGTGGACTTCGGGCGCGACCCGGCGACGGCGCTGGCCCAGCCGCGCTTCCACCAGCAGTGGAGCCCGGACGAGCTGCGCATCGAGAAGAAGTTTCCCTCCGCGCTGCGCCGCGAACTGGAGCGTCGCGGACACAAGCTCAAGGAACTGGATACCATGGGTGCGTGCCAGGCGGTGGGACGCAGCGCAGATGGCAAGGGCTTTAGTGGGGCGCACGATCCGCGGGTTACGGACGGCAAGGCAGCCGGATTTTAAGAAATCGCTCCGCTACGGGGCGAGCACGATCTGCTGCCGGGCGGGGTCTATCACGAACTTCTTGCCCGGCGGGGCGGTGGGCACCCGCGTGATGAGTTTGGCTGCGGCCAGTTCGTTCACGTCCTTCGGGAAAGGTCGTCCCGAGGCCAGCCAAAAGGTGAGCGCATTGTTCAAGGCACGCAAATGACCTTCCGGCTTGGTGCCGTCCAGATCGGCCTGAAATGGCCCCATCGCCGCCGCCGCATGCTGAGGCGCGAACGTCCCATCAGCTGGCGCGGGGATGGGCGTTGCCGCTGCCCGGGCTTTGGCGGCTGTCGCGTCCTTGGCTTCGGGGGGGGGCGGTTTGGACTTCCTACAGGCCGCTGGTGATAGCCAGCAACAGGCAGAGCAGGGCAAGGGTAGCGGAGGAGGGCATGGAATTATCGGGTGTCCCAGATGTTGTTAGGATCGCCTTCGGCGAACTGGTAGAGCGGCTTGATGTTCAGCAGCTCATAGCGTCCATCCAAGAAAATGGCCCCAACTCCATTATGCCGGTTGCCAAAGAAGCGAACGAAGCCCGGATTGCCCATCCACGCCATGCGGTGGATGTGGCTGGTGCCAAAGCCGGTGATCTCCGAGGTGGGCACGCCGTTTGTCACGTTCGCCAGCGCCCCGGCGGTGACATCGGCCACCGAGTCCGCCATGTAGATGCTTTCGTTCGGCTTGGCCCACGCGGTCTCGATGGGCCAAGCGTAACCATCCCCGTTGTTCCCGCTGTTGCCGGAGGCATTTTGGTAGCTGGCACTGCTCTGGTAGATGTTGGCAACGGAACCACGGTTCATGAGGCCGGTGTTGCTCGTGTCCAGCGCCTCCGCCTGCGTCACCTGAAACTTGGAGCTGGGGCAGTTGTAGAGTTTGGAGGCATCCGCGATGTAAGGCATAAGCAGCGGCCGCCACCGGAAGATGTGGTTGGCGATGAAGCCATTGTAGTCCTGTAGTCCTGGCTGTAAACAAGACCGGCCAGACCCACCTGCTTGAAATCGGCCATGCACAGAGCCTTCTTGGCCTTCTGCTTCGCGCTCGCCAGCGCGGGCAACAGCAGACCGGCAAGGATGGCGATGATCGCGATGACCACCAGCAGCTCTATCAAGGTGAACCCGGCGGGCTTTTCAAGCAACCGAGACCTGTCCGGTGATGAAGCTAAGCTAGACTTAAAGATGATGTTAGCGGTGTTCCCCCGTGTTGGTCACGTCCAAATCTTATCTTGAGGTAGCGATGTCCGGGAGCTGGCCGGAATGCAGCCTGACCTCCGCACCGAACTTTTTAGACCTCTCGACTGATCCAGCCGCAGCAACGCCCCTCGGGACCGGGTTGTGTGGGTTTCCTGAACTGGTTCTCATCGGGTCTGAAACAGCGGGCTCTGGACCAACTCGTGAATCAGGGTGCGAATGCCGCCGCCTTGCTTTTCCACCCGCGTGACCAGTTCGTCGAGGGCCGAGCGATCACTGAACGCAATCGGCCGGCCCGTGCTGTAAACGGCGAGCTGCTGCGCGAGGTTCTTCAGCAGCGGGCGCGGCGTGGCGGCGAGGAGGCGCTGGAACTCGCGGATGTCCGCGAACTTCCGCCCATCGGCCAGCTCGCCACTCGCGTCCACCTTCGGCCCCAGCTTGAAGCTGATGCCGATGCGCGGGTCGATGCTGCCGCGCGGCGCGGGGTCGCCATCGCCGATGGAGCGGTAGCGGTCGCGCTGGCCACCGATGACATCGAACGCCTCCAGCGCGAAGCCCGGCGGGTCCATCTTCACGTGGCACGCGGCGCAGCTCGCGTTGTCGCGGTGCTTGTCGAGCTGCTCGCGGATGGTCGTCGTGCCGCGCACGTCCGGCTCCACGGCAGCGACGTTCGCGGGCGGCGGCTCCGGCTCTTGTCCGAGCAAGCGCGCCATCACGAACGCCCCGCGCGGCACGGGCGAGGTGGTGGTGCCGTTGGCCGTGATTTTCAGAATGGCCGCCTGCGTGAGGAAGCCGCCGCGCGGCGAGTCGGGCGGCAGCTTCACGCGCCGAATCTCCGGCCCGCTCACGCCCGCGATGCCGTAGTGCTTGGCGAGCTTCTCGTTCAGCATGGCAAAATCCGACTTCACGAGATGGCTCGCGGAGAGGTTGCGTTCCAGCAGCTCGCGGAAGAACGCGAGCGTCTCGGCGCGCATCGAGTCCTGAAGATACGGGCTGAACTCGGGGTAAAGTTTCTTGTCCGGGTCCGTCGCCGCGAGCTGGCGCAGCTTGAGCCACTGGCCGAGAAAGTCTTCGATGAAGCGCTCAGACTTCTTATCCTTGAGCAGCCGCTCGACTTGGTCGCGGAGAACCTTCGGCTGAGTCAGCGTGCCGTTGGCGGCGAGTGCGAGGAGCGTGTCATCGGGCAAGGAGTTCCAGAGGAAGTAGGAGAGGCGCGCGGCGAGCGCGTGGTCATCAAGCTTTGCCACAGGCTCCACCAGATAGAGGAAGTCCGGCGAGCACAGCGCCGCGCGATAGGCCCAACGCATCGCGGTCTCGAAGCAATCGCCCGCCTTCAAGCGCGCTTCCACCTGCGCCACGTAGTCCTTCCGCACAGCATCGGCCACGGGTCGCCGGAACGCCTTCGGCAAGAAGCCCGCGAGCAGCCGGTCCGCGTCCACGAGCGGCTGCGTGCTCTGTGCGGTCCAGATGCCAGCGACGGTCTCGGGCCGGTTCTTCGCGCCAATGATTTCCTGGCGGAGTGGCTTGCGCGTGGGCGGGCGCACGTCCTTTTGCTCGGCGGCCTTGAACTCGGTCAGCGGCAGTTCGCCGAAGAGCAGCCGATGGCTGCGCGGCGGCCACACGTCGTGCAACGGGCCTTCCACCTCGACCCAATCGTTGACGATGCACGGGCCGGTGAAGCCCATCGTGCGGTCCTTTTGCCCCCACGTCCCGACGCGATAGAGCACCACCGGCGCGAGCGACGCGGTGTTGAAGCCGAAGCTCTCCTTGTAGTTCAGCCACACGTCCAACGCGTGAACCTGCGACGCGATGGACGGCGCCGCGTAGTAGCCGAGCACCGAACTGGGATGCCCGCCGCCGCGCCCGTTCTCGTTGAACTGCACGATGGACAGCCGCGCCGCCTCGACGCCGCGCGCGGGGAGAATTTTCCCTTGGTCCCACGTCATGCTCCAGAAGGACGCGCGGACCTTGTAGCGGCCCGGATGCAGCGTGGCGAAGTGCTGGTAGTAGGCATTCCACTCCTCGTCCTCGTGGCGGAACACGCCCACGCTGCTCATGCGGGAGAACAAGCCGAGCTGCTCGTGCTGCCCCATGCCGACGTGGGCATACACACCAGCGGGCGGCACCACCGGGTCATGCTGCTTGTCGCGCAACAGCACGGCGTCGCCGCCCATCAGCATGAGGTCGCCCGCGTAAGTCCCGGCCAGCGAAAGCCGCACCGTCTCGGGCTTCGGCGCGGTTGGCTGCGTGGCAATGGCGACGTTCAAGACGTGGTCCGCCGCCTCGACATACTTGGCGAGATTCACGTGCGAGATGTCGAGGGCGTCACTGTTCTTGTCGAAGCCGTGGGCCGAACCGTCGGCGGGGAGGAAGTCCTGCAAGCGAATGCCCGGCATGGCGAAGAGGTCGCGCACCGTGTTCTCATACTCGGCGCGTGTGAGCCGGCGCAGCCCCGTGCGCGGTTCCGTCGCGAGCCGCACCCGCTCAGCCGCGACCAGACTGGCGGCGAGTGACTTCGTGACCGCCTGCACCTCGGCCTGCGCGGGGCGCGCCTGCTTCTTCGGCGGCATCTCGCCCGACGCGATGCGGTCATGCACCTTCACCCAGCGCGCAAAGTTCTCCGCGTCGGCGAAGTCCGGCTTGAGCGCGGTCAGGTCGAGGTTGCCCTTCTTCGTCTCCGCGTCGTGGCACTCGGTGCAGTGCTTGGCGAAGAAGGCGCTGGTTGCGGTGCTTGCTGCTGCGGCCGCATGACAAGAATACGCAACTTGCACTGCGAGGAGTGCGGCGACGGTGAGCCAATTGCAGTTCATCGGGTAGCGGGGGATTAAAGTTTCGGCAGCAACTCCACCCGCGCCTTCTTCAACGCCTCTTCCAGCGCCTCGCGCTTGGTCTTCGTCGCGTCAATCCACGCGGTGACCGCGCTGGGCGTGGTGCTCACGGTGGCGCGCTCGACGCCGTCGAGCTTGGCGACGGCATGGTAGGCGGTGTAGCGGCAGCCTTTGCAGTCTAGCACGCCGATGGGGATTTCCACCTTGGTCAGCTTGTCCGCCGGCACGGTCGAGCGCTCGGCGAGGCTGAACGTGCGCG
>SXGQ01096276.1_pt1 | contig 11838 bp, 24 predicted proteins | sample 3178371 | NCBI WGS metagenome assembly SXGQ01 (sample SAMN11356859, study PRJNA531348) | freshwater metagenome | isolation source: freshwater sample F1-20 | place: China: Fuxian Lake, Yuxi | collected 2017-12-25 | reverse complement strand
TGCCTTTTCTGCCCTCTCAACGCGCCTCTTCCAATAGTTTAATTGCTTGATCATCTCAGCATTCTTACTCTGGAACTCGTTGCGTGATTGGGTCATGGTACGCAGCTTGAACTCAAGGTCTTTGACCTCGGCCCGCAGCGACTCAATAGTTTCCTGAACTTCCGTCCTGGCCTTCTCAGACACAGGCAATGTTCGGATGGCCAGCATATCTTTGAGCTTGGTATTCTCTTCTGATAATGCTGTGTGCTCGATGGCCAGCTCATGCATCTTATCGTCTTCGGTGTACTCTGGTTCGGGTTCGGGCGCTGGCTTGGGGCCTCGGCCTGCAATGTTAACGCTCTTGCCCTCTTGATTAACACGATTAGATTTTTCCAGACCCATGGCCTTGCGTACACGGCCAACAGTCATTGACGATACATCACAAATTGCAGCGATCTCAACATCGGTCTTCTCGCCCAGCTCAATGTCTTCTAAGGCCATCTGAACCACATAGCGGCGCTCTTCGGGGGTGCGTGGCTTACCATGCTTCCCGTTGACCTTCAGGCAGGCCAAGAATGCATCGCGCTTGGTGCCTTGGTTGACTACGGCCTCAATGTCCAAGAACCCTGCGCGCTTGTGTGCGTGAAATCTATGGAAACCATCGCTAGGCCAATATGACTTGCCGTCAAACCAAAGTTCGATAGGCGGGAACTGGTCTTTACCCTCGAGCAATACCTCGGTGTAGTGCTGGACTAAGGGCTCGTCAATCTCTTTGCGTGGTTGCGTACCGCCATCAAGGCGGATCTTTGTTAGCTTAATTCTTTCGGTCATTGTTTTCCTTTTGTTGATGGTCTTTTTGAGGCTCTGTTTGCCCAGCAGGCGGCGCAGTGCCATTTTGTATGGTTAAGTTGAATGCCACCCTCTGGCGGCTTCATTTCGTTGCAGTTATTGCATTCCCTGTGTTGGTGTACCGGCTGCTTGCTGCCGATTGATAGCTGTTGTTTTGCGAACCCATTCACTTTTTAAGACTCCTTACATAGATGGCAAACCCTGCCGTTGTATCCCCGCCGTTCTTCATTGCGTCAAACTCTTTGGCCACCTCTTCCAAGGTGTCGTTGCGTATTTTGTTGGAGATCGGGTCAAGCTGGCGCTGAATCATCTGACGCTTGCGCCAACCCAGCGCCCTCTCCCATATGTTTAACTCTGGTTCACTCATATCCGTTTTTCTCCTTAAGTTTCTGTTCTGCAAAATCAACTGCCAATTCCCACACTTGCACTTCTGCGGTGTTGAACAGCAATCCGTTTCCAAGTACGCGCTTGCCGTCCTTTTCCTCATCCGTCAAGCCAACCCATTTGCGTTGCGGTGGGCGCTCATCCCTGTAATAGCCGTGGTATCCGTCTTTATCCATTGTTCTTCTCCTTGAGTTTGTCCTCGACCAGCACCTTAAAAATAAACGTGTTCAGATGGTCTGTCTGCCAGTTGGGGAGCTGCTTGATGATTCCCAGAGTCTCGGCATTGGTTAGGTGCTTCCAAGGCTTCTTGGGCTTCTTTACGGCCTTGATGACCGGGTCAGAGAAGAAGTCAACATTGTCAGACCATGCTGCCCAAGTAAACAGCCAGCGCCACATCATGTCTTGATTGCGGCATCTGTATTGGTACTCTGCCATTCGCAGGCAAGCTTCTTGTCCGGGCTTCATTTTTTCTTCTCCTTGAGCTGACGCTTCAATATGCGGTTCTCTTCCATGGCTCTGTCCAGCATTCTGAGGTGCTCGTTGTGGCGAGACTCCATGACCTTGACCAGCTTCTCAAAATCAAGCTGCCAATGGGTCATCTTCTCTTGCAAAAGCTTGGCGTGGTACCAGACATAGTCTTCGGTAATGCCATCGACAGTTACGTTATCTTTGACTTCAAAATCGTTTGGTTTCTCGAATGTCATGCTTCCCTCGCTTTCATCATTGCGTCTGCTATTGAATACGAATCTTCCGCAATTAAATCTTTTACATGGCCACCAAAATCATCTCTACCTTCTGCATTTCTATCCTCAGAATCTGGATAGTCTGGGTGGTAATAATCGTTTACCCAATACTGGTAACAGATTGGCAAAGCCTTGGCCGCGAAGTAATCCCGCAGATCCATACCGCCTTCACCGCCTACAGCTGTGACACGCGCTTCATCATTGATGCTGAATGTGGGTGTTGGAAATGCTTTCATGTGTTCTTCTCCTTGAGTTTGGCGATGTGCCCGTTCTTGAAACCCTCGTAATGCGCCACCCACAACCACTGATACAGTTTTTGAATGTACGGGGGCGGGGGGTCAAGCGACTTCTCTACGGCTTCATTGAACTGATCTTTTCTCATGTTGGCGTAGTCAGCCGCTAATTGGTGCAACTCATCTTCATGCATTGTTCTTCTCCTTGAGTTTGGCTTCAATGGCTTTAACAAGAGACTTTAGATCTCCCCCGTCCCAATCAAGTTCATCCTCATCCGTCAGCCCAACCCATGTGCGTTGTGGTGCGGGGTGGTGCTTGGCGTAGAAAATCTGCGAGGTATCTTTGTCCAAAACGTAGATGCCAACAACATGGGCACCCTCCTTGGTAATGTCCACGCCAATCGACACGGGCGACCACGGCTCCTGCTTTGACTGCGCCATGATGTCTTTTATGACTGCGATGGCTTGTAAATCATTGTGGTAGTCGGCATTCTCAATTGCTTCTATTGCCATAAGCAGGGCTTCGTCTCTAGTCATGCTTGTTCCGTTTCAGTCAAAATTACACAAGCACCAACCCATGCCATTGCACAAATCAATGATGTGGGCCAATAAATCCATGCGGGTAAAAATTCAACTGCCGCTGAAATAACGAATGGCAAAGTGATGATGTGTAGGTACGCTTTCTGTTTTTTGGTCATGCTTGCCCCCTGTAAAACTCACCATGTGCCGACTGCCTAGCTTTGTTTGCCACCAATGCGGCTTCTTCAATGGATAAAAACGAACCAAGGTGAACGCTCTTTCTATTGACGCAGATTGATGCGATCCACTTCTTTGATTGCTCATGCCAAACAACACCCTTGACACCGCTTGAACTTGTGGCTTTTCTGTTTTGATTGTTTTGAGATGAAGTTGCCTCTCTCAAGTTTTCAATCCTGTTGTTCATTCTGTCGCCATCAATATGGTCAACCTGAGTCGGCATATATCCGTGGTGATACAAAAATACCAAGCGATGTACGCGATAAGATTTACCGCCTACGCTAGACCTAAGATAACCCCTGTCGGTCAATGAACTTAGTGCATCACCAACTTTTCTGCATTTGCTATTGATTTTTGCGATGAGCTTTCCATCAACATAATCAACCAACTCTTTTAGCTTTGACTGTGTAATCATTTGTTATCTCCTCTCGCTCGGATGGCTTCACTGCAAATCAACTCTGGACGCTCTCCGTAATAATCTTCAGCGCTGTTGATGTCTTCACACAACTTTGCACACTCAGAACGCTCGGCAGAAGCTACAAGGGCGGCAAAGCGTTCAATCCATTCAGTCAGTTCTTGATCTGATTGTGTGGACATACTGTAGATTTCATTCTGTTGAATGAAAAACCCCGCCTCTTGTGCCATGCGAATAATGTCTTCTTTGTTCATGGATTGCTCCTGTCTCGGATGGCTTTCAAAATTCGGTCACTTAATGCTTTATCTGCGCCAAGTAATGCAAGACCAGCCGTATTTGCACACGCCTCACGCTCCTCGGCAACAACCCTCTCAACAAGGGTCATCAGGTGCCGAGTGCTACAGTGCCATGACTGGTACTCCCGGTTTTGGTCTATTGCCTCATGCAACATAAAGGCTACTTGTTCTGCGTTGTATGTCATACGCGACTCCAAAACAGAATGATCCCAGCAATGATCACAATGAAGAAGATCGCAAACACTGGCCAGACTGCCTGCTTGCCATAAGGCCCACTGATGGGATCACTATCGCAGTTAAATGCTTCGTGCATCGTGCGTGGATAGCGCCGTGTTGTTTCGTTTTCCATACTCACCTCCTGTGTTAAGAATATAACTCATGAATCCATCACAAGTCAACTGTTATGTTACCACCTAAGAGCCCTCTTACCCGTTGACCCTCCCTCCCCCAAAGAGGGGGAAGTACACGGGCCAAGGCTCTTTATCAGCGAGCATTGTCAAGTTTTTACGTTGACTAACGGAATGCCAATCCGCCTCCCTGCACTTTCAGGTGCAACTATGGGGTATGTGCCTTTCGACATCGCTGTTTATTCCGTTCGATTTCTCTACTAAGAGGCGCGGGTCACGCCGAGGTTCTTGTGTTTCTTGAGTTCAGCCCATACAGGCCATTAGCTAACGCGCTCTGACGGCTGCGTGTGAGATAGTGTTATCTGTTCTGGATACTGTTTTCGCTTTCGCATCGGGCATCTTTCGATGTTCAGAACTTCTTCCGGCGATCAACCCAGTTTTCGTTCATCTTTCGGCGTCCATGAGTTACTTCGAAGACCCTCATGCGTCATAACCTATCCCATATCCACCCAATGAGTGAATCGTCCAATACCCAGAACAGATAACACAAACGCGAAAAAGCCGTTAAGACAGACCCCGGTGAGAAAACATTTCAGCTTTGTGGGCTAATACGCTACCCCATTCGGGGTCGGGATCTGACTTAACGGCTTTCGCTTCGCATTGGTTCTCACACCTAGCTGAACGAATTATAAACTGAAACGATTTGGGTTTGTCAATACCCTACGAAAAAAAAGTTGGTGGGCACATAAAGCAGTGTTTGTGTAAAAACCGAAAAAGGAAAAACAAGCGGCGCTAACCCGCTTTCCACCAACACGGCTGGGGACTGATCAATCCCCAAACGTGTTGATATTAACAATGTTAATTAAAAAAACCCCCGAGTGATTAGCCCGGGGGCAAAGCAAACCCAACAAAGGAGAGTGGCAACTGCTTGCCGGAATTTATTCTACATCAATCTCCGTAGAGTGCAATGAATGCCGCATCTGCATACGCTTGGCCGGCGCCCTTCCAGTCTAATGAGCGCCAGCTTGGCCACTTTTGGATGGCTAATGTCCGTGCAGAATCTTTGGCCATATTGATTAGCCCCGCTTTTTTCTTCCATGACTGAGGCGTTACCATAGTTACAGGGATTTCAAACGCGCCCAACACACCCTGGATCACACCGGCTGAGTGGCCAAAAGAGAACATTGAGGCAACACCTTGGCCGGGCATACTGCCCACCAGCTCAACATACGCTTGGATTTTTTCATCCTTGTACAAATGCATCTTAATGATTGTGGCCAGCGCTGCCGCATTTACCCTGTTAGAAGCACCAATCTTCATTGTCGGCATCTTGTGCCACTCAATAGGAGCTCCGTCACGCATAAAAACTATAGCGCCAGACAGTCCGGGGTCTATTCCAATCTTAATCATAAATTTCTTTCAAAAGGTATTGCAAGACATGAAAGTATGTGGGTACAATGTGTTGCCGATTGTAACTGATTGATTAAGTTTATACACCGTGGTTCGGTCGGGCACGGCCAGCAAAGGCTGGGCCAGCCTTGGACGGGCGGGGAGGGGCAAGGGCTGACAACAGCCGATAGGTGATTGGTAACAGTCATCCTTCGAGTGTTTCGGCTGGGTATCGCATGGTCTGGTACGGCACGGTTCGGCGCTGGCTGGGTGTTGCATCCCACGGCGGGGATAGGCAAGGGCTGAAAACAGCCGATTGAACATTCTCAAGAGTGTTCCTTCGAGTGTTTGGCAAGGGCGGTTGGGCCCGGCGTGGCACGGCGTAGAAGGGCTAGGACGGGTCGGGCATGGAACTGGAAACAGTCGATAGGGCATTCAATGAGTGCCACTTCGAGTGTTAGCGGCCCGCAATGGAGCGGCTAGGAAAGGCGCGGCAGAGTTGGGAGAGGCTTGGCAAGGAACTGGCAACAGTCGATAGGGAATTAGCAATAGTTCTCCTTCGAGTGTTATCAGGGCTAGGTTTGGCACCGCAAGGAGCGGTATGGACGGGTCAGGTTAGGCACGGTCGGGAAAGGCTCGACACGGCGAGGAGAGGCGGGGTCTGGCGAGGGCTAATGTAGCGGCCATGGGATTGGTAACAGTCCTATGGTCGATGCAAACTGTGCATCAAACAACAAAGGAACTAAAAATGAAATCTATACCTGTAAAAATCACGGGGTCAGCTGCTTTACTCATGCACTCTGATCGTTTTGCAAACCCGCTAGACCCAATGGCAAAGGCTCATAAAGAGCTGACTGGCAAACGCAAAAAAACAGACGATGACCACATCGCTATTGCCAAGAGCGAATTTATTGGGGGCTGTTACTGGAATGAAGACGCCGGCTTCTTTATCCCAGCACAGAACCTTGACTCATGCTTGATTGCTGCGGCCAAGCTCCAGAAGCTGGGTGTTAAGTTTAAGCAAGGTGTTCAAGTCTTGGAAGATGAGCTGCCAATTGACGGCCTCAAAAACATGACGCCAGAGAAGCTTTGGGAAAACCCAAAGAATGTTGATGCCCGTGGCGTTAAGGTTGGCATGGCCAAGATCATGCGATACCGCCCCATTTTCCGCAGCTGGTCACTCTCTGCCACTGTGATGGTCAACGAAGACGTAGTCAATATTAACGAAGTTAAAAAGGCTTTGGTTGATGCTGGCGCCTTGATTGGTTTGGGTGACTACCGCCCACGTTTTGGACGTTTTAATGTGGAGTTCGCATGAGTGACCCAAAACTATTCCCAGCTTGGAAGCAAGCGGTCAGAACTCTGTTGGACAGCGGCCTGACATATGGCAGCGTACTCAAGCGCACCTACCTTTCAGAGTTATGTGAGGTTCCAAAGCCTACAGACATTAACGATGTACGCCGGTATGACCTTGAAGTGCTGCGCTGCATTACCGAGATCAAAGACATTCTGCTTACAGCTCACTGTATGTTGATGGTCAGCGATCACGCCGGAAACTACATCATCATCGAGCCCGAATCCCAAACCCAACACGCCGTTGATGTAGGGGTAAAGGCTATTGGCCGAGAGATGAGGCGCATGGCCATGGGCGTGAGCTTCACCAAGACCGAGCTGCTGACAGACGAAGGCCGCAAAAAGAATGCGGATGCCCAAGCAAAGATCTCAAAGCTGGCCGGAATGTTAACCATTGAGAAACGCGAGCTTCAACGCATAGCAGACAGGAGTCAGCCATGATCATCACAAACAAATACAACCTACCGCAGACCTTCGTGAACATCATGAAGCGGCCTACCTACTCTAAGGGTAAGGCCAACATCTCAGCCACCGAGCTGCTGAACGCACCACGCATTGTCCAGCTACGCAAGCTACACGAAGACAAAATCGAGACTGACGTTACAGAGATGGTCTGGTCTATCTTCGGCACGGCCATCCATGGCGTCTTGGAGCATGGTGGGGATGAGAACCACCTAATCGAGGAGCGCCTACACGCAAAGCTGGACGGCTGGTCTATCTCTGGCGCCATTGATTTGCAGATCATTAACGAAGATGGAACTGTAACGATCAACGACTACAAGACTACGGGTGCTTGGTCTGTGATGAACGAGAAGATTGATTGGGAATACCAACTCAATATCTACGCTTGGCTGGTGGAGAAAGTTAAGGGTGACACGGTTTCTAAGCTGGAGATCGTGGCTATCATCAGAGACTGGTCACGCCGGGACGCAGCCATGAAGGCCGGCTACCCTGACGCCCCGATCAAGGTGATCCCGATCCGCCTGTGGCCGATGGAAGAGCGCGAAGCCTTTATCCAACAGAGAATTAAAGAACACTCCAATGCCTTATTTGACTTGGAAACAGGGGATGAGCTGCCGTTTTGTACGCCCGACCAGACTTGGGAGAAGCCTACAACATACGCAGTAAAAAAGATTGGTAATGTCAAAGCAAGAAACGTTTGCAATACCGATGAGGAAGCTCAAGCCAAGGTGGCCGAGTATGGAAAGGATTACGAAATCATAGTCAGGCCAGGGGAGAGGACGCGCTGCGCCGAGTTCTGCTCTGTCAATAGGTTTTGTAACCAATACCAAGAATATTTATCAACAAAGGAAAACAATGTCAGTCCATAAAAAACTTATGCAAGCGAGGGTCAAGCTTCTGTCAGTAGACATGAAGAAGTCCGGCCAGAACAAGTTCGCCGGCTACTCATACTTTGAGCTGGGTGACTTCATCCCCCATGTTCAGACCATCTTTAACGAGCTAGGCCTGTGCGGTGTCGTATCATTTAACACCGAGTATGCCCAGCTCTGCATCACAGACACAGATGACGGCACAGTCATTGTGATTACCAGCCCTATGGCCGAGGCAAACCTCAAGGGAGCTCACCCCATACAAAATTTGGGCGCCGTTTTGTCTTATCAACGGAGGTACCTCTGGATGGCAGCCCTTGAGCTGGTCGAAGGGGACGCAGTGGATTCTGCACCGCCCGTAGAAGCGCCAAAGCCTGCGGCCACACAAACCCCTGCGCCAGTTGCAAAACCCGCCCAAAAGCCCGTTAAACAGCGCCCAGACCCCATTCCACCCCAGCACGTAGAACCGGCTGCTTGGACAATCATTGTTGATGCACCTGATGATGCAGAAGCATGGGTGGACATGATGGTTGCAGCCAACAACTTGAAGATCAGCTTGGCCAAGAGCGCAGACGAGCTCAAGGAGATGTTCCAGGTTAACAAACCCCTGTACGACAAGCTTAAAACGCTTAACCCATCTGTCTATGCTGACGTCATTGACAACTTTTCAGCAGCAAAAAAATCATTTTTTTAAGGAGTAACTAATGGACTATCCAAATCGCGGAACCTTGTGGACTAACACCTACAAGAAGACAGAAGCACAGCCAGACATGAAGGGCGACCTCAAGATCGAGCTGGATCTATTCAAAGAACTGCTGGAAACAGCAGAGTCAGATCACGTTGTTATCAAGCTGGGCGCATGGCTGGGCAAGGACAAAGACGGCAACCGCAAGGTCAGCCTAAAGCTTGACAACCTTAAGCCAGCAGCGCCAGCGGCCTCCAGCGCGAAGGATCCATGGGATGACTAAATCTGCCAAACCCAAAACAATCAAGGACTGGCAGAAGGTTTGCAACAACTTGAACGCCGCACTTAAGTCAGCAATGGATCACGAAGAGGAGCTCTACGATGACATGGAGCATCTTGAGATCCAGATCATGAAGTTGGAAGAGCAGTTGACCATGTCCGTGGGCGTGATCAAGTACTTGGAGACAAAAATTGTCCGACCCGATCCAGTTTGAAGCGATCAAGACTGGCCTGAAACAGTCTAAGGACGGCTATATGCTGTCTTTGGCTGTTCACCCTGACGAGCTCCACAACGACCTCATGCGCGACTTCGTAGGCTCGCGCTACGTTGTTGTCATGGTGCGTCTGGGTGACGATGAACAACCGATGAACCGGGAGAACGAATTCCCCGGTGATCATGCGGTGAAGCTGGCCGGCATTCTGTGCCGTGATCCAGAGTTTTGGGAGTGGCTGCACCAGAAAGAGTGGCTAATGGAAAAGAATGAGAAGGCTTGTGCCAGTTGGATCGCATCCTACTTGGACATAGAGTCCCGCAAAGAGCTTAAAACCAACGAAGAAGCCCGCCATTTATTTAACCAATTGCGAACCAGCTTCGAAGCTTGGAGGAAAGCATGAAGAAACTAATCCCTTACAGCGTCTATTTACCTGTGGAGTATCACGACAAGATCAAGGAACTAGCCAAGCAGCGTAAAGCATCCAGCATGGTGCGGGACGCCATTTGCATGATCGTTGATGGTGACGATACTTTCAAGTCCGGGTATAACAAGGCGCTCAAAGACTGCGTCAAAGAGATTGATGCCTGCAAAGAGATTGAGCATATTGCCGTTCGCGGTAAATACTTGGCCGATGTGCTGGCCGATCAGATTAAAGAACTGGAGATGTGATGGAAGACATTACCGACCAAGTGATGGCCATGGACAAAGCCTTGAGCTCTGCCCTGATGAACACAGAATGCAGTGATCCAATCGTTGCAGTCATTTCATTGAGCAAGCTTCTTTGTGAGCTGTTGGTGGAGCTGGGCATGGACGATGACGAGCAGGCTACAGCCGCTTTCAGAGACACGCTTAGAAACGTTCGCAATGAACACACCGATAAAGAGGTTCACTGATGACTGAGAACGACACCAATCTGCGCGATCTGGCGTCTATGTTTGCCATGGCCGGGCTCATCATCCGCAACAGGGAAGGTGAGAACCTGGCCGAGGCGGCTCATGAGATGGCCGATCAATGGATGGAAGCTAGAAACAAAGAACCCGAGGAAGGACTGGCCGCAATCAAGAAAGGCAAACGCAATGTCCGGAAACATGAAGATTTACGGTAAACGCTACTGCGCTACCTGTGAGCACTCCAAATCGTTAGACAACGGTAGACTTGTAGATCCAAAAAGTAATCGCTGGGTGTGCTTTGATTGCAAACCAAAGAAGAAAAATGTACCGAAACAAAAAACTACTGGAGGCCGCGAGGCTTCTGCCGTGCCAGCATTGCGGGGTGAGTGATGGAACCGTGGTGGCCGCCCACAGTAACCAGCTGCGGGACGGCAAAGGCCGTGGGCTCAAGGCTCACGACTACCGCATAGCGTCATTATGTTTTAGGTGCCATAGCGATCTGGATCAAGGCGCTAAGATGGATAAAGCCCAGAGGGTTGAGATGTGGGAGGAAGCACATCGCAAAACTCTGGGCTTATTCTTTGAGCAGGGGATTATTGGCCCCGTCTAACCTGATTGTTGAACTCAGTCATCTTCTTCAAGATTTCGTCTTCCTTGCGTTTGAGCGCCTCTCTCGGGGCATCCCTCTCAATCATGGCCCGTTTCTCTTTATTCAGCTTAACGATCTGATTCTCAACATTGTTAGCCCGCTGCCAGAGTCTGGCTTCTGGGTTGGCTTTGATGTACTCAGTTGGGCTTTGCCTATCTTTACGCAGGCCCTTGATCTCATGCTCATGCTTGGCCATCTCTTTTACATTCTCATAGAACCTTGATCGAGTAGCAGCTGGAGACTCAGCCTCACCATAGAAGCGGCCAACAATCGGCAGCTTATAGGCCGGCACCTCTTCTTGAGTGACCGCCTTGGACTTGGCAAACTCACCAACCTTCATGATTTCACGACCAACACCGCCGGTAACTTGGCCAATGAAATAATCAATCTGATCCGCAGTAGGACTTGCCCAGCCCTTAGTGTGCTGGGTTCCCGCAGGCGAAGTTGCCCAGTTAATTGCTTCGGCAAGCTTCTTACTGAAAAGGCTGGCATTTTCACGCGAACGCTCGTAGCCGGGCGTAGGTGCTGTGCCCTTGTCTTCCCTGTAGATTGGCCGCCCAAAGGCATCCTTGTTGCTGTAGATGGCTGCAAATGGATCGGCAATTGTAGGCAATGCCATTAACAAAGGATTGCCAGCTCCACCCAGCGGATTAAATGCATCAAACACCAAAGACACCGCACTCATGGCCTTATCGCCAGGGCCTTTACGGCTTCTGATCATGCCGGTTTCGATAAGCAATGTCTCCATGGCAAGGCGACCAAAGCCGGGGAACATATTGAAACCCAGCGGCATTGGAATAGACAAATATTTCTTGTCTGTATACGGGATTGGAATAATCAAGTTCTTATCTTTGACAAACTCTGGTGGCTCATCATCGTCAAACCCAGCCATGGCCAAAGCAATGGCCTGCATAGATCCAAGGAACATACCGCCGAAGATAATCTTCTTACCCATAGGGCCGCGAAGCGTTTCCACCATGCGAGCACTACCTTGGACTGCAGCGTTAAAGAACGCATACAGAGAAGAAATGAGGCCAGTCCTAGC